>Ga0209166_10000952_pt1 | contig 26554 bp, 26 predicted proteins | sample Coa_R1_3_FD_187151 | JGI IMG/M metagenome (GOLD analysis project Ga0209166, IMG submission 187151) | Surface soil microbial communities from Centralia Pennsylvania, which are recovering from an underground coalmine fire - Coalmine... | ecosystem: Environmental > Terrestrial > Soil >...
GTCGTTGCCGCGATAGAAGGTCAGATAGAAACGTCCCGAGCGCGGATCGCGAAACAGGTTTGGGTTCTGGTTACGCTGGTTCGTCACAGCCTGCACTAGGGTCTTTTCCTGGTTGAGATGAATGCCATCTTGCGAACTCGCCAGTACGATGTAGCTACTGGGCGTGTCGTAGTCTCGCGTGATCGCGAAGTAAAGCAGCTTGGGATGTGTGGGGTCGGCATGCAGCAGCACCGAAGGCCAGCGGGCATTGCTCCACAAGGGGTTCTTGTCGTACTTCGTCCAAGTCACCAGATCGTTGCTGCGAGCGAGACCGATTCCTCTCCCTTCATTGAGCCCGTACCATCCCCAATAGCGGTAGCCGTCGCGTTTAAGTTCCAGAACGCTCAGCGTGTGCGGAAACTCGTTGCCTTCCCAAGGCTGGGTGTCTGGTAATACACGGCGCGGGGCGCTCAACCGCAAGTACGGGATTGCGGCAGCATCTGGATTTGCTTTGGGAGTTTGGCAGAGGGCGTATGAACCAATTGCGCACGCTACGGCAATGGCTCTTCTCAACTGAATCCTAGGCATGAATATTCTCCACGTCAGTCCAGTCCTGATGCTCGAATGAAGAATCCGCACTAGTGCGGAAGCACAAAGCTGAATACGTCGCTTCCAGCGGAGATTGCCACGTACTGCACGCCATCCACCGCGTACGTCATCGGCGAAGCACTGAACTCCTGCCCGGTATTGAAGTGCCACAGAGCCTTTCCGGTTTCGGCGTCCACCGCTTCCAGCGAGTCGGCATCATCAGCGAAGAAGACGAGCCCACCGGCCGTAGTGAGCGTTCCTCCCCACGACCTGCCGCGGCCAGCCTGCGGATACCGCCACATTTCCTTGCCATCCGAAACGGAAAGCGCCAGCAGAATCTTTTGGGAGTGTTCATCGGGAGGACGCTTCGTTCCCGTTCCGTAGTAAGTCTCGCCTTGATTGAACGGTCTTGGCTTTGCGAAATAGAGATTACAGTTCTCGAGAGCCATCACGTAAAAGAGCCCCGTGTCGGGATTATAAGAAGGGGAAAACCAGTTCGTAGCGCCCACGATGCCGGGGCAGATGTACGTGCCCTCCTTGCTTGGCAGCCGATCCGTGTAAACGGGACGGCCAGAGGCATCCACGCCGGTGGCCCAGTTTAACTTCTTCACGAAGGGCGTGGCATGTAGAAATTTGCCGTTCGTACGATCGAGAACGTAGAAGAACCCGTTTCGATCAGCCTGCAGGAGCAAGCGGCGCACCGCGCCCTCGTCTTTGATGTCCACCAAAACCGGCGTTTCATTCGCGTCGTAGTCGTATACATCGTGCGGAGTAAATTGGAAATACCATTTCAGTTTCCCAGTCTCGGCGTCGATCGCCAGAACGCTTGCGGTGTAGAGATCATCGCCCGGTCGAGAATCTCCTACGAAATCGGGCGCCGCGTTGCTGGTCGTCCAATACAAGGTGTTAAGTTCCGGATCGTAAGTTCCCGGCATCCACGTCGTCGCCCCGCCATGCAGATAAGAGTCTCCTGGCCAACTCGACGAGCCGAATTCTCCCGGCCCGGGAATCGTCCACAGACGCCATTTCAAATTTCCGTTCTTTGCATCAAAGGCCGCGACGAATCCGCGAACTCCCGAATCCCCGCCTGACGTCCCGACAACCACCGTGTCTTTCACGATCAGAGGAGCGCTGGTGGCGCCGTACTGCTTAACCTTGTCCGCGTATTGCACATCCCACAGCAAGTTTCCGGAGCGCGCGTCGAGACAGAGTAAATGCGCATCGTCCGTCTCGCTATAGACGAAATGCTGCCAGACGGCAACGCCCCGGCTCTTATGCGCTGCGGCGTCGTCGAGCAATCCCGAACTCACCGGGCGCGCATAATGCCATAGAGCCCTTCCGGTGCGTGCGTCGATGGCGAAAACATCGTTGGCGGAGGTCACGTACATGACCCCGCGAATCACCACGGGAGTCACTTCCAGGCGCTGCGAATTGCCCGGGTGGAACACCCAGGCCGCGCGCAGTTGGGAGACATTTCCGCGATTGATTTCGGCCAGACTGCTGAAGCGGCGGCCAGTGTAGTCTCCGTTATAAGAAGGCCAGTTTTCACCGACGGGGCTCGCCAGTAAATCTTCCGAATTCACGTCTATCCCTGCGCCCTTTTGCTGCGCGAAAAGCGAGAGTGCAGTGCAGGCGGCGAACCAGAAGACAATGAGTGCAACAGTGGCCGGTTTCATCTTAGTGGTTGTCCTGGCCGGATACTTGCACTTCCTGAAGCGCGCCTCGGTCCAGGCCGCTTTCGTCCACTAAATGGAGCGACAACCGCTTTATCTTTGCGGGCGGCGTAATCTCGGTCTCCAGTGACACTGCCTCGGTGGGACTCACGTCCATGATGGTCGTTGTACCTGCGCTGCGTCCGTGTTCATCGTAAAGATGCGCAATCAGACGGCCGGAATAAAAAACTCCAAATGAGCCGGAGAGCTTGACTTTGCCATTGCCCTGGTCTGTCGCATGCAGCGGGCGAATCACGATTCCGGCATCCGTGACGCCATGGAATTCTTCTCCCGACCGCGTGGGGAACCATTCCGTTTCAAAATCGCAACTCTCACCGGCGCGCAGATGGCACATCGAGCTGTTGAGTTCGGCTTCGAGGTAATAGGGACTTGCATCCGAATCGGCACTCAGCGACGGGATGCGGTCAGTGTTCAATCTGACCTCCGGACCGTTAGTCCAGAAGATCACCGATGCTTTGCCGGGATAGGTTTTGCCAGGCTGGTATTGAAAGCGTTCCACCATCGCGTACCGGCTGTTGCCATTGACCACGGCCAGCCAGCCGTCGGTGGAATCCAGCCACAACTCCGCAGCCATGTGCGCGTAATGGACGGCGAAGAGATTGTCGTCTCTCACAGATACTGCCGGATTTTCCGCTGGACCGAAACGCACATGATAACGATTGAGATAGCTGCTGGATGGATTGGCCGGTGTGAAGGTCCAGAAATCATGATTGATCTGCGCGGCGCCTTCCTTCTCTTGAGTACCCGGAAGCGAAGTGTCATACTGCGAGACCGACTGCATCGACCAATCGAGCTTGTGGCCCGTGATGTTCTTCATGAATGCATGAAATCCAATGCGCGGAGAATCGGCGTCTAGACGGATGTTGCGGGTAAATTGAATTCCGGTCTGGGGATCGGAGGGGCCCGTCAGCTCGATCTCACAGCGCTGCCCTTCCGAAAGCTTTCGAAAGGAGAATGGTCCATCATCCAGCACGTCCGAGTTGCCTGGCCAATGTTGTTCGTCGTTATTTCCCTCGGGTAAGAGCCACAGCTTGTCCCCGCCATAGTTGAACCACTGACTCGAATCCGGCGGCAGGTACTTGCCGGCGAACTTGGGATTCACAAACAGGTACGGGTGTCCGCCGAAAGTCACTTGGATCAAACGTCCGCCATTTTGGGGAACCATGACTAGTTGTATCCACCGGTTCGAGATTTGCTGTGCGTGCCAGCCCTTATAATCCACGGACTCGATACGGCATCCTGTTTCCTTCGGCAGATTTGATTGGCTGAATGCCGGAGAGAAGGCTGACGTGATCAGGAAGGCGAGTGCAACAAATCGGGCCCGGATGCTTCGCAGTCGATTCAAAGGCACAGAACGGAGTGTCATGATCCCTCTTCCATGAAGTTAACGGCTGCGCGGTTGAGAGTAACACGCAGAACCTCCTTGCAAGAACTGCTGCAAACGTAATGAATCCTAATCAAACGAAAGATTTCAATTTGCGTCAAGAAGATTCTGTGGTATACCGTTCGCACGCGGAAAGAATTGTGAAAGCACTTCTCGTGGGAATGAACTTTAGGACACTCCTCTTCCTGTTGCTGATCTCGGCGAGTCTGTTGGCCCAAGATCGTAAGGTTGACCCCACTTGGCTGCATCGGTACGTTCCAAGTCTGAGCGAGACCAAGTCCGATCTATCCTCACCAACCTGTCATTACAAGCCGGTCTTCGGCGCGGGTGATAGGGAGGCTCGAATCCTGCGAAGCGTATCGCGCTTTGCGGAGGTTTCCGTTGATGCCCAGGGCAAGTGTCAGAGTGTTTTGTACGACCGTGAAGAAGAGATTGATTTTGTACTGCAGGGCGCGGGCACTCTGCAATACGGCGACGAGACGCATCCCCTGCGCGCGAACGATTTCGTGTATCTGGCTCCCGGAAGTAAGCACTTGATCGCGAACAATTCCAGTCAGGCTTTGCGAGTGCTGGTTATGGGCTTCAAGATTCCGTCTCGTACAGCGCTCGGCGCGCCTTCGCACTCCCCTAAAATCATCAATCTCGATGACGTGAGAGAGGAAACGGTCGAAGGTCACCCTGACTCGGTGTTGTACAAGTTGCTGGTCGGTCCACGGAGCGGGAAGCGGGACGCGATCGATGAGGCGTACGTAGTGACCAGCCTCTTCTGGATGAACTTTGCGCCCGGCGGTACAAACTTTCCGCATCACCACGAAACGGCGGAAGAGATTTATCTAGTCATTGAGGGCGAGGGCGAAATGGTAGCGGGAAGCGGAATGGATGGTATCGAGAGCCGCTATCCAGCCAAAGCAGGAGACGCCTATTACTTCAGGCCGAACTGCACGGTAGGTTTCTACAACCAGAACAAGCCAGGAGCCAAGGCCTACATCCTGGCCGTACGATCGCGGATTCCGTTGAGCGGTGAGGAAGATTAGAGTCTCGCCAGCACGGATGCTCAGAAGATTTGTCGACATTTCCAGAAATGAAATTTTGTTCTAGGAGGATTGATGCTCACCCCGAATTCCAGCCGGAGATCGTTCGTAAAACTGCTGGCGGCTGCCCCGCTGCTGAGCCAGATTGCAGCTCGCGACCTCTACGCGCAGGCCGCCACGGCCGTGGGCAGAGATCCGCGGCAAAATGTGTACACCCGGCTCGGGGTAAAGACTGTAATCAATTGCCGCGGCACATGGACCTACCTCAGCGGATCGCTTGAATTTCCTGAAGTTCGCCAGGCACAAGTTGAGGCTGCGCAGCATTTCGTAAACGTGATGGAGTTGCAGCGCGCAGTGGGCCGGCGCTTATCAGAACTCACGGGAGCCGAATCCGGGATCGTCACTTCGGGCGCAGCGGGCGCGATGGCGGTGGCTGCTGCAGCTTGCATGGCCGGCAAAGACGACAGGAAGATCTGGCAGCTTCCAGACACAACCGGGCTAAAACACGAAGTCATTATGGTGGGCGGGCGCAGCGCGTTTGACAGCGCCATCCGGCTGACGGGCGGCAAGTTGGTTCTCACGTATTCTCCGGAAGAACTCACCAATGCAATCAACGAAAACACGGCCATGATCTACACCACCGATCTGGGCGACAAACTTCAGCAGGAACTGGCGATTGCTAAAGACCACAAGGTTCCTATGTTGCTGGATGACGCCGCGGGAATTCCTCCTGCTGAAAATGCCAAGCTGTACGCTCGCATGGGCATCGATCTTTATTGCTTCTCAGGCGGGAAGGGGCTTTCCGGTCCGCAATGCAGCGGCTTGCTTTTAGGCAAGAAGGATCTGATCGAAGCCGCTTTGCTAAATTCCAGTCCCCGCGAAGGAGCCGTCTGCCGCCCCATGAAGGTTGGCAAAGAAGAAATTATCGGATGCCTGACTGCGCTGGAAACCTGGCTTTCCGTGGACGAAAAAAAGCTGTATCGCGAATGGAACAGCCGCGTGGATCGCATCCGCAAGCTTGTGGACACAGTTCCGAATGTGAAGACGGCGATTTACGTGCCTGACGATGGCAACCGGTTTCCCACCCTGAAGGTCTCCTGGGATCAGGAGGCCTGGGGATTCACGATCACGGATTGCGTCGAGAAACTACGCGCAGGCAATCCCGTAATCGAAGTCTTGGGAGCGGACAATCCAAGCCTTGTGACCGCGGTTCGCGAAGGCAATCCCAATCCCACCCGTAAAGAACGTAAGGGGCCCGACCATATCGAACTGGTTTCCATGACGATCAAGCCGGGAGAAGAAATCATCGTCGGACAACGACTGCGAGCTGTTTTGAACGCAGCTCAGAAAAAATCCGCAGCCTGAATCACAGGGAACTCATGGGCATGGCGACACGACAGAACGTACGATGGCAGGCTGTGTTGGGCGCAATTCTGTTGTCCTCGACGCTGGCGGCACAAGCGCAGATACGAGCCGTAGCTCCCGCGCAAACCTCCGCGCACGCAAATGGCAATTACTCGCCCGGCGTCGATGCCGGAGATTATCTGTACATCTCCGGCCAGGGTCCCAATCGAGCAGACGGCAATTTGCCGCCGACGTTCGATGCTCAGGTACGCCAGGCGTTGGACAACGTCAAAGCAGTCGTCGAGGCTGCAGGCTTGACGATGGAACATGTGGTGTACACGCAAGTTTATCTGCAGGACATCAGCCAGTACGGCGAAATGAATAAAGTCTTCGCGGAGTATTTTCCCAAGATTCCGCCGGCCCGTGCGGTGCTGGGCGTAGCCCGAACTGCCGAGTCTCCCATCGAAATCAACGCGGTCGCCGTCCACGATCTCGGGGGCAAGAAAGCAGTGTATCCGTCCAACTACAAGGGGACTGACGCCGCATCTCCCGGCATACTTACGCGCGAGCGGCTTTTCGTGTCCGGAATGCCTGGCAGCGATCCCGTGAGCGGAAAGATTCCGGATGATCCGGCAGCCCAAGTGGATCTCGCGCTCGACCGCATGCAAGGCGTGCTAAAGGCTGCGGGCCTCGAGCTCAGCAGCATGGTTTTCGTGAATCCATATCTCACAACGGAAATTCCATCGCGGGTCATGAATCAGCATTACGCGCAGCGCTTTGAGTTTGGCAATACTCCTGCACGTGCCACCATTGAGGTCTCCAGTCTGCCGGGTGGCGCTCACATCGAATACACGGGCGTGGCCGTGCGCGATCTGAAGCAGCGGAAGGCGGTGCGTCCGAAGAACATGCCTCCCAGCCCCACTGCGAGCCCCTGCGTTTTTGCGGGAGACACTTTATATTGTTCCGCCAAAGACGGCTTCATCCCGGGGCCGCACGGCGGCGTTTACGCCACGACTACGCAGCATCAACTTCGGCAGACCATGCGCAATCTTCTCGACAATCTGGAAGAAGCCGATATGCATTTCGATCAAGTTGTCGCCACGAATGTCTATTTGGACGACATCTCCGACCTGCAGAAATTTGATGAAGTGTACGCGCAGTATTTCAGCGGCACGTTGCCGGCACGCACCACCATTCAGCAGATTGCTCCCACGGAGCGTAAGCCGGATAAAGACGACCACTTTCCCGGCCTCGAGCAGGTGTCGCTCATCGCGGTGCGCGAGGGGACGAGTCACTGAGGCGAGTCATTAATTCGGTGTCATCTCATTGCAAAAGCCTCTGCCGAAGCAGAGGCTTTTACATTCTCGACCAAAATCTTCTACTTCACCTTCAGGAAGATAATCGCCAGGGTGTACAGGGCCAACGACTCAATCAGCACCAGGCCTAGAATCAGCGCGAACTGAATTCCCGGACGCGCGGCTGGATTGCGGGCCAGCGACTCTGTCGCCGACGCTACGGCCTTGCCTTGGGCCAGTCCGCAGACCGCCGAGGCAATCGCCATCGAGAATCCCGCAGTGATGGCGATCCAATTCGTTTCGCCGGCTGCTCCGCCCTGCGCGAACGCAGGCATGGCGAAGCACAATGCCGACAGGATCATGAAGATACGGCTTAGGTGACGCATGGTTGTTGCTCCTTGAATGAATTACCGCCAGTGGGTGGTTGACGCCATACCGTGTAGACGCCCTCACGCTGGAGGCCAGTACTCAGTTCTCAGTACTCGGTTCAGCAGAATTTGCTGAGAGTCCGAATGCTGACAACTGGGAGCTGACCATTCCTCTACAATGCCACGAATTTCGATTGAACCCTGACGACGAAAACTGAGTACCGAGTACTGAGTACCGAGTACTCTCTAATGCTCTTCCGCCACCGCGCCCGACACGTAAATGATCGACAGCAGCATGAATACATACGCCTGCAGAACCGCGACCACGATGTGCAGCCCGCTGAAGATGATCGGAATTCCGATTGGAATCATCGAAAAGAACACCAGCGTGATCAGATCGCCGGCAAAAATATTTGCCCATAGACGCACCGTGAGCGAGAGCAGGCGCGCAAAGTGGCTGACCAGTTCGATGGGCAGCATCAGCACCGCCAGCAGAAGCCGGGCGATCAAGGGCATGCCTTCCATCGGCGGCCCGAAAAAGTGCAGCAGATACTTCGCTCCCGCATGTTTGAATCCCTGCGCGTGATAGTAAAGGAACGCGCAGATCGCGCAGCCCAGCGGCACAACCGGAACTCCGGTCGGCGATTCCAGCCCAGGAATCAGCCCAATCAGGTTGCACACCAAAATGAAAATGAAGAGGATGGCGAAGAAAGGCGTGTAGTGCTCCACGTGATGGCCAATGATCTCGTGGCTTTGGCCGAGCACGAATCCTTCAATCCCCTCAAACGAATGCTGCAGGGCGCCCGGAGATTCCACCGAGAGCCGCGACCGCACCAGCAAAAAGACTACCAGCAAAAAGATGAATACCAGCAACTCCATCGAGAACGAATTCGAGATCGGCTGGGTCGGATACTTCGGCTCGATGTGCAGCATCCGCAAAAAAGCGGTGACCGGCCCGGCAAAAAGCTGGTTCAGAAGATGTGTGAACCAAAGTTGTTCTGGCATATCAGTTCTTGGTAGCTCCGGCGTCCCGCTGGCTGTCAGGGCGTCCCGCCCCCGTGCCTCGATCTAAACTCCCCGCACGATCCCCACGTACAGCTCGTATCCGGCTTCGCAGGCAATCGCCCCGACGGGCAAAAAAAGCCCCGCAAACAGACCCCTCAGGCTCGCGGGAAAACTGGTTAATATAGCATACGCAGCGCCTCCCAACAACACGTAACGCAGCAGGAAGCGAAACACGATGCCTTTCCCTGATTGGGCTTTTCCGCTGTTTGTGACACGGTCCGCCAGGCCCGATACGCCGCTCTTCAGCCAGTGAAAGTTGAGATAAGCGATCACGCATCCCAGCAGAAATCCCAGAGCCGCAAAGCGCCCGAACTTCCATAACGTCCCCGCGGTGAACATCGGCCCAAGAACGAGCATGAAGTTGCGAATACGCCACAGCGCAGCGGAGTAGAAAGCATCCGATGTGGCCGAGGGCGCGGACTCAGGACTGGGAAGTTGATTCATCGCGCAGATTCGAGAAGAGTGTACCCGATGCTACTTGGTATCGCGCGAAATCTGACGTATCAGCTCGATCAGCCCCGCGGCCGTGCCCAGCAGCAGGCCGACAACATTAATCCATGTAACGTGAAGCCAGTGATCGAGCAGCGACCCCAGCAGGTATCCGGCCACCGTTCCCGCGGGCAGCATGAACGCCAGCTGGCTATAGCGGCCGACCTGCACCCATGGGCTCTTCTTGCGCTCGGGATCGGGCGGGTCGGTCATGATAACGCGACGCACTGCGTGCACGGTCAGTGCATCAACTGCGCGACGTTGGAAGCTTTCTCGAGGTTCACAGCCCAGTTCACCGCTTGAATGAACTGATCCGGCAGGATTCCAATGTAAATCGTGGCCAGACCGGTCACTGCCAAAGCCGCGCGCATCGCCAGGCTGATGGGCAGTCTTTCCTCTCCCTTTTCCGGCTGCCGCATGAACATCGCATTGGCAATCTTCAGGTAGTAGTACAGGCCGAACACAGAATAGAGCACGCCTAACGCGGCCAGTGCGTAGTGCTGGCTTTCAATCAGGCTGAGGAAGATGAAATATTTCCCCCAGAATCCGGCTAGCGGCGGAATCCCTGCGAGAGCCAGCATGAATACCAGCATCAACACGGCTTCCAACGGCGCGCGCGACCAGAGTCCGTTGAGGTCGTCCAGTTCGTCGCCAATCACCTTCCGGTGGCGCAGCGAAGTAATCACCGCAAAGGCCCCGAGATTCATAAACGTGTAGACCAGCAGATAAATCAGGATGCCTTTGAAAGCGTCGAAAAAGGGCGCGCTTGGATAGCTCGCAGTCGACAACACGACCATGGCCAGCAGCATGTATCCCACGTGTGCGATGGAAGAGTATGCCAGCAGCCGCTTGGTATTCGATTGCGTGAGCGCGGCGAGGTTCGCGCCGGTCATCGTCGCAATGGAAACAAAAACCAGCAGCGGTCCCCACACCGACCGCATGGGGAACAGTCCCCACAGCAAGATACGCATCAACATCGCCCAACCCGCCGCCTTCACCGCGACCGACATAAATCCCGTGATGCTGGTAGGCGCACCCTCGTACGCGTCCGGCGCCCACTGATGGAAGGGAATCGCAGCAATTTTGAATAGCAACCCAGTAATCGTTGTGATTAGGGCAATGATCGCGACCGCTTTGTATTGCGGGTCTGCGATGCGTCGCGACATCTCCTGAGCGATCACGGCGAGGCTGGTGCTGCCCGACAACCCGTAGAGCAGCGACAATCCATAGGCGAAGATGCCGGAAGAAAACGCGCCCAGTAACAGGTATTTCAGCGCGGCTTCATTCGATCGCTGGTCTCGTCGCAGAAATCCCACCAGAACATACGTGGAAATGGCCATCAGTTCCAGGCCGATGAAGATGAGAACAATGTCATAGCCGGCTGCCATGCACATCATCCCGGCGACCGAGAGCAGCATTAGCGAGTAATACTCACCATGGCTCTCGTGTTCAGTTTGCAGGTACTTCACTGACATCAGGATCGCGACCGCAGTGCCGGCGAGAAATAAATAGAAGAAGTAAATCGCGAACCGGTCCACAATCATTGTGCCGAGCATTCCGCCAGCATAGGGGGCACCCGCCATCCAGAGCTGGATTTTGTAGACTCCTGCCGCCGAGAAGCACACGCCAGCGAATGCCGTGAGCGCGTTAACCCACTTGCTCTCCTGTGGCAGCATGAAGTCGATCAGCAGGATGCCGAGCGCAAACAGCGTCAGCAGCGTGATCGGCAGCGCCAGAAGGTAGTCCGTCCAGGTCACTGGTTCTTTCCCTTCGCGGCATTTCCCGCAGTGCGCGGAGATGGCTGAGACGCCGTTGCCGCCGCTGGAACCGTCGAAGTCATCGCACTAGGAGTGTAATCGGTGACACCGTCGGGCTGCGCCGTCGAGGCATTCACCGTGTCGCCGTGTTCCTCTCCGTGTACCATGGCGATGGTGTGATTGACCGGTTGTTCAAGAATCTGGAAGAACGGCTTGGGATAAAGTCCGATCCAGAAAGCCATGATCAGCAGCGGAACGAAAGTCGCAACCTCGCGCGGCGTGAGATCTTGCAGTTTTTCATTCTTCGGATTGGTAACCGTGCCGAAGAAAACGCGCTGGTAGAGCCATAGCAGGTAAGCGGCCGCCAGAATAACTCCCGGCACCGCCCATGCGCCCCAGCGCCAGCTCACCATAAATGTCCCCTGCAGGATGGTGAACTCGCCCACGAACCCATTGAGCAGCGGCAGCCCCATCGACGACAAAAACATGATCATGGTGATGGTCGCATACACCGGCATCACGTTCGAGATCCCGCCGTATTCGGAGATCTCGCGCGTGTGCCTCCGTTCATACAGAATGCCCACAATCAAGAACAGCGCGCCGGTTGAGATGCCATGATTGATCTGCTGCAGCACCGATCCGCTCAGTCCCAGCGGCGTGAGCACGAAGATCCCCAGCGTACAAAAGCCCAGGTGGCTGACCGATGAGTACGCCACCAGCTTCTTCATATCCTTTTGCATCAGCGAGACCAGCGCGCCATAAATGATGGCAACGATCGAAAGCCCGATCATCCATGACCGAACATGGCTCGCCGGATCGTTCAGCACGCGCGGGAAGAAGGGAAGTGAGAAGCGAATGAATCCGTACGTCCCCATCTTCAGCAGGACGCCCGCCAGGATCACCGATCCGGCCGTCGGCGCCTCTACGTGCGCGTCCGGCAGCCACGTATGGAAGGGGAACATCGGCACTTTGATGGCGAACGCAAAGAAGAAACTCAAGAACAGCAGGGTGGCCGCGCGCGGGCCGTAGTCGGAGTAAATCTGCGGCGCAGTTTTGTAGAGTTCAGGAATGGCGAAGGTATAGACCTGCGTCACGCTGTGATGGTGGAAATAGAGGAACAGAATGCCGAGCAGCATCAGCACCGATCCGGCCAGCGTGTACAGGAAAAATTTGATCGCGGCGTAAAGCTTGCGCGGCCCTCCCCAGATGCCGATCAGCAGGTACATCGGCACCAGCATCGCTTCCCAGAAAACAAAGAAGAGGAAGAAATCGAGCGCCATAAAGACGCCGAGCATCCCGGTCTGCAGCACTAAGAACCAGACGTAGTATTCCTTGACGCGATTCTCGATCGCCGTCCACGACGACATAATCGAAATCCAGCCCAACAAGGTCGTCAGCATCACCAGCAGAAACGAAATGCCGTCGATGCCCAACACATACCCCGCGCCGATAGTGGGAATCCAGTTGTTAGCCGAGCCCTCGATGAACTTGAATGGGGCCTTGTCCTGCTGCTTGACCAGTTCCCAGAACATCGGGACCAGCGGCAGCGAGATCAGGAATCCGCCGAGCGCAAAAATATTGGCGATCCAGCGAATCGCGTCCTTGTTCTCTTTGGGAACGAACAAGAGCAGGATCGCGCCCACCAGGGGCGTGAATAGAATGATCGAGAGTATGTGAGATTGCATAGTCAGCTTCTAGCTTTTAGCTGTGAGCAATGAGCTGTGAGCCATTCGGTTCCTGCTTGCTCAAAGCTCATTGCTCATCGCTCACCGCTCTAGTGGTACACGTAATAAAACACGAACCCGACCAGTCCGGCCGTCATGACCAGCGCATACCACTGCACCAGTCCCCACTCGAACATGCGCGCGGGATAACTCAGCACTCGTGCCAGAATTGCCGGGCCATTGACGCCGATGCCATCAATAATCCACTTGTCCCACCAACTCGAAATCGTTCCCGTCAGCCGCGTCATCCATCCCGCGGCGTTGACCGCGCCATCGATGATGTGGGTGTCGAACCACGAACTCCCCTCGCCGAGTCCCATCACGCCCAGACGCACCTTGCCCAGTTTGCGCCGTCCGGTGAAGACGTAGTCGTAGCCTTCGTCCACGTAATATTTATTGAGCAATACGTTGTAGACCTGCGGGGAAGTCGTGGCGATCGGTTCGGTATAACCCTTATCCGCGTTCGAATACGCGCGTCCCGCCATGAACCAGCCCAGTCCGGCAGCACCCACGGACAAGATCATCAGGATGTATTCCGCCGGGGTGGTATGTTCTTCTTCTTTTTCTCCGGCGGCGAGTTGTGCGGCTTTTCCTTGTTCCACCATAACGTGGGCCTCGCCGCGCGCAAACACCGGGTCGAGGAAGCGCGCGAAGCGATCCGATCCGCCCAAACTATGCGGCCATCCCAGAAATCCTGCAAACAGTGACATCACCGCCAGAACAATTAGCGGCATCGTCATGGAGGCGGGCGATTCGTGGATGTGGTGCTCGACCTCGTGGCTCATCCGCGGCTTGCTGTAGAACGTGAGATAAACCAGGCGGAACATGTAGAACGCGGTCATCAGCGCCGTGATGTAGCCAACGCCCCAGAGAATTCGATAGGCGCCACCCTCACTCGTCCACGTTTGCCACAAGATCTCGTCTTTTGAGAAGAATCCTGCGAAGGGCGGAATGCCCGCAATGGCCAGCGTCGCGATAAACATGGTCCAGTACGTGGTTGGGATTCGATCGCGCAGCGCACCCATGTTGCGCATGTCCTGCTCGCCGCTCATGGCGTGAATCACCGACCCGGCGCCCAGGAACAGCAGCGCCTTGAAGAAGGCATGCGTGAAGACGTGAAAGACTCCAGCTGCAAACGCGCCCACGCCGAGCGCGAGAAACATGTATCCGAGCTGCGACACCGTCGAGTATGCCAGTACGCGCTTGATATCGTTCTGCACCAGCCCGATGGACGCCGCAAAGATCGCCGTCAGCGCCCCGACAATCGCCACGGTCTTCATCGAGGTCGGAGCCAGCACGAACAGCGCGTTCGACCGCGCCACCATGTACACTCCCGCCGTCACCATGGTCGCCGCGTGAATCAGCGCCGAAACTGGCGTTGGCCCTTCCATCGCATCCGGCAACCATACATAGAGCGGAAGCTGCGCCGACTTCCCGCACGCTCCCACGAAAAGCAGCAAAGTTGCCGCCGTAATGATTGGATCCCCGATGTGGAACGCCCCGCTTCGCGCCAGATGATTCACATCAATGTAGCGCAGCGATCCAAAATACGACGCGATGAAGAACATCCCCAGGATGAATCCCGCATCCCCAATGCGGTTTACAATGAACGCCTTATTCGCCGCGTCACTCGCCGACTTGCGCTGGAAGTAGAAACCGATCAGCAAATACGAGCACAGCCCCACGCCTTCCCATCCCACAAACATCAGCACGTAATTGTTCGCGAGAATCAGCGTGAGCATGGAAAACATGAACAGGTTGAGGTATCCAAAAAAGCGGTAGTACCCCCCTTCATGCGCCATGTAACCCATGGAATAAATGTGGATGAGCATCCCAACCCCGGTCACAAACAGGAGCCAGATGCTCGAAAGCGGATCGAGCAGGAACCCGGCATCAGCCTGGAAATTCGCCTCCGACCCGTTCCGCATCGTGTAGGTCAGATGGCCGGTATCCGAACCCAGCCAGGTGTAAAGGATCTTCTGAAAGGGCTGATGATTATTCGCGTCGGCCCACGCGTCGTATTGCAGGACCGAGCCGCAAGCAAACAGGAAGGCCAGGGCGACCACGCCCACGCAAACTGCGCTTACCGACGACTTAGTCAGCTTGCGCCCGAAGAAGAACATCACCGCCGCCCCAAACGCCGGCAGCAGCGGAATCAGCCAGATGTTGTTCAGAAATAGCATTTAAGCTTTCAGCCGTCAGCTATCAGCTTTCAGTCAAAATCTTTCGTTCATTCCCGCGAACTGTACGAATCCGCATCTACAAGGCTGACAGCTGAAAGCTGATAGCTGACAGCTTCTTTCCTACCACTTCAACAAATTCACCTCATCCACGTTGACCGTTTCTTTATTGCGGAAGAAGGCGATCAAAATGCCCAACCCGACCGCCGCCTCCGCCGCCGCATCGGTGATGATGAAAATCGCAAACACCTGTCCATGCAAGGCTGACGGCCCATGAATGCTCTGCCAGAATCGCGAGAACGCCACCAGGTTCAAGTTCACCGCGTTCAGGATCAATTCGATCGACATCAGCACGATGACTACGTTGCGCCGAGTGAGCACGCCAATCACTCCCAGCAAGAACAGCGCCGCCCCCAGCACCAGGTAATGCAGCGTCGAGATGTCCAGCATGGCATGCATCGAAATCAGATTCTCTTCTTCGCCATCACTACGGCGCCGATAATCGCGACTAACAGCAGTAACGACGCGATCTCGAAAGCAAACATATACATTCCCAAGTGCCGGTCGAACAGCAGAGACGCAATCGCCTGCGTGTTCCCCGACTCCACATAGGACACTCGCCCCACGTTAGGGAAGAGAACCTGTCCTTTCGTGGTCGTGGTGTACACCGCAATAAACAATCCGCCCAGCGCCGCAGCCGCTGCGATCCCCACCAGCCATTGCTTGTTGAACTGTCGCTCTCTTTGTGTGCGCTCGATCGAGATCAGCATGATCACGAACAGGAACAGCACCATGATTCCGCCCGCATACAGAATGATCTGCACGCCGGCGACGAACGGCGCGTACAGCATCAGGTAAAGCCCTGATTGCGCCAGCAGCGTGGTGATCAGCGCCAGCGCCGAGTGCACCGCATTCTTCCGCGTGATCACCAGAACGCCCCCGATGATCATCACCGCAGCCAGCATATAGAAGAAGAATGGAGTTGCGACCGGAGGATTCATATCAGAGCAGCCTCCGTAGGAAGTCAACTAATGCAAGCCAAATTGGCACGATGATGTCGTGCCAGACCTCTGATCGCATAGCCCAAACCGCCGTCGCAATAAGTAAGCCCAAGCCCGTGGGCAGCAGCACTTTCCACCCTACTTTCATGAGCTGGTCAAAGCGATAACGCGGGAACGTGCCACGATACCAGATATAGAGGTACATGAACCCGGCAACCTTCGCTGAGAACCAGAAGATGTCCTGAATGCGGACGCGCACGCCAGGAATAAACAGGATCAGGCCGATCACCGCCAGCACCACGCCGAATCCCGCCAACCCAATCGTCTGAATCCTGAACAGCGGATGCTTGGGCATCCGCGCCGTGTTGTAGAACGTGATCGCGCCCAGAAATAGAAACGTGGCCCCTGGGACCAGCGAGAACACCAGATTTGCCGTTTCGCCGTTCAGCAAGTTCGGGAACGGCCGCATCCATCCACCCAGCCACAGCGTAACCGCGATGGACGACACTGCGATCATCGCCGAGTATTCTGCCAGGAAGAATAAAGACCAGCGGAACCCGCTGTATTCGGTATGGAATCCCGCCGTCAACTCGGATTCGGCTTCCGGTAAGTCGAAAGGCGCGCGGTTGGTCTCCGCCACCATGGCCACCGCAAAAATTGCAAACGCGATCAGCCCCAGCGGAAAGAATTTGAAGATGAACCATTCGTGCTGAGCTTTCTGCGCCTCCACAATGCCGATCATGCTCAGCGTGCCTTGATCGTTCAGGCTGGTCATCAGGATCGCGGAGACCACCGCTAATCCCATGGCTACTTCATACGAAACCATCTGCGCGCTCGATCGCAGCGCCCCCATCAGTGGATAGTGCGAGTTAGACGCCCACCCGGCCGTCACGATTCCCAGCACGCTGAGCGACGACACGCCCAGCATGAACAGAATCCCGATATTCATGTCGGTGATCGCATGGGTTGGCCCAAACGGCACCACCACGAACACCGTGAACGCCGCCAGCACCACGATGAACGGCGCAATCCAGAAGACGGTTGCGTCGGCCTCGGCAGGAATGATGTCTTCTTTCAGCAGCAGCTTGATCGCGTCCGCAATCGGCTGCAGCAGCCCGTGCGGCCCCACGCGCATCGGTCCCAGCCGCACCTGCATGTGCGCCAGAATCTTGCGCTCCAGCCAGTTCATCGCGATGACTGCGACGGACAGTCCCACGAATACCAGCAGGATGTACACCGTGGCCCAGAAAAAATTCCCTGCAGCCCCGGGCGTGCGGTCGCTGTCGAGATACGACTGGATGTATTGCACCAGCGCGTGCATCAGCGGTCTACCTCGCCCAGTACGATATCCAGCGTCCCGATCACCGCAATCACATCCGCCACCAGCTGCCCGCGGCACATCAGCTCCAGCGCCTGCAGGTTCACGAAGCTCGGCGGCCTCACGCGAATCCTGTAAGGCTGCGTCGATCCGTCGCTCACGATGAAATACCCGAGCTCGCCCTTCGGCGCTTCAATCGAGTGATAAACCTCACCCACCGGGGGCTTCATCACCTTCGGCACCTTGGCCATGATCGGCCCTTCGGGAATGCCCGCGACCGCCTGCTCGATAATCCGCAGCGATTGCCGCATCTCGACCATGCGCACCATGTACCGGTCATACGTGTCGCCGTTCTCGCCGGTAGGAATATCAAATTCGAAATTCTTATAGTTGGCGTAGGGCAAGGCTTTGCGGATGTCCCACTTGACGCCGCTGGCTCGGAGCACGGGTCCGGTCACGCCCAGCGCAATGCAATCCTTGCCCGAGATGACTCCCACGCCTTTCGTCCGTTCCAGCCAGATGCGATTAGTCGTGAGCAGCTCTTCGTACTCATCGATCTTCGGCTTCACGAACGAGACGAAGTTCTTGACGTCTTTCTCGAACCCTTCATAGGCCTCGTACTGCAGTCCTCCAATGCGGAAGGCGTGCGTAGTCAGCCGCGCACCACAATATTTCTCGAAAATCTTGAGGATTTCTTCCCGGTCGCGGAACGTGTAAAAGAGCGGCGTGATCGCTCCGATGTCGAGCGCGTGCGTCCCCAGCCAGAGCTGGTGGCTGGCCATCCGGTTCAATTCCGTCAGGATGACGCGAATGTACTGCGCTCGCGGCGGCGCCTCCACGCTCAACAGTTTCTCGACTGCCTCGCAATATCCTAGTCCGTTCGAGACCGCCGCCACATAATCCATGCGGTCTACGTACGGATTGAACATCGTGTACGTGCGGTTCTCGGCAATCTTCTCAACGCCGCGATGCAGGTACCCGATCACGCACTCGAGCCCCATCACCTTTTCGCCGTCCAGCCGCAAAATGACGCGCAGCACCCCATGGGTCGCCGGATGCTGCGGCCCCATGTTGATGACAAGCTCGTTCGCGTCGAGAAACGTCTTGTCGGGCGTTTCCAGGTCGAGCGGCGACAGTGTGTTGGGATCGGTCATCCGATGGTCTGTCTCAGTGAGCCTCTGTGTCCTCTGCGGTGAATACTCGCGGGTCTACTGTCCGCTCTCAATCCCTAAGTTGATCTGCACCCACTCGTTATCCTGCTGCAGAATGCCGTAATCCTTGCGCAGCGGATATCCCTTCCACCCGTCCGGCAACAAAATTCGCTTCAAATCCGGATGCCCGTCGAACTTGATCCCAAACATGTCGAACACTTCGCGCTCCAGCCAGTTCGCGGTCGCCCAGATCGGCACCGAACTCGGCAGCGACTCTCCATCCACAATCTGCGTTTTCACGCGAATGCGCTCGTTGCGCGGAAACGAATACAGCACCCAGACCACATCGAACTGCTTCTCGCGCTTGGGATAATGCACTGCGGTGATGTCCACGCAGTAGTCGAACTGCTCTTCATTGCGAAGAACCTGCAAAATTTCCGGAATCAGTGACCGGTCGACGATCATGTAGTTCTGGCCGAGATGCGTCAACGCCTCAATGCCCGAGCCGTAATTTTCCTTGAGCTTCGACACCAGGGGCGAATCCCAAGGGGTAGGTACTGGCCCGGCAGGCTTAGGCGGCGCCGGATGTCCTGCAGCGGCAGCAGGCTTCGCGGGGGGTGTCTCGGCAGCTGCGGGTTTTGCAGGAGGAGCAGGCGCGGCGGCCTTTGGCGGCGTAGTAGGACTTGAAGTTTCCGCTGGCGGGGAAGGTTTGTTTGGAGTGGCTGTCGTTTCGGACTGAACCGAACCGGAGGAAGTAGCGCGCACCCCACTCGGTTTCGCGGGCTGATCCGCCGTCGGCTTCGGTTCCTTTTCCGGCGGCGTCGAGGGAGATTTGGTTTCGTCCGGCATAAGGCGACGGCACAAACTCCGGCGCAGGCTTCGTTCGGCGAGAACGTTAACTTTTATCAGCTTGAGCGGATGGTGTCAACGAGTGTGGATACTGCCAAATTGCCGCGCCCTGAGGCTGAACCGCCGTCTATCCGCAGAGTCGCTCGCGGTCCGGTTCGGAATTCAGCTTGGCAGAGGGTAAACTCCGGCGCATGCGATCCGCGCCGTCTTTGAAAGTCACGACTTCAACGGCACCGGAGTCTCTGAGCTTTGCAAGTTCGGCCATTTGTGCGGCGAATTGCTCGGTTGTGATCGGCTCCCACCCATCATCCCATGTCCCGATTCCGTGGAAGACCACAATGTGCCAGCATCCCGGTTGCACCCACTGGACGACCTGTTCATCCTGCGTAATCTGCCGGCAGTCCACTTCGAACCAGTCTAACGAAGCGTGCTCGGAATAAAACGATTCATTGTGCCCGCCTCGCGCTTGCTCGTACCCAGCTTCGACTACGGCGCGCCTGATGGGCTCGGTGACATGGTAGAACGGGTAGCAGTAAGAATGAGTCTCGGCGGCTAATCGCTTTTCAACCCACTCCTTCGACCCTTGGGCTTCGAACTTCGGATCGTCATCCAGTTCCGGTATCCGGTGCGTCATGCTGTGGGCGCCAATTTCATGTCCACGCTGAATCATGTCTTTGAGGAACTCGATATCGTCGTCGCTCCAATTGATTTTGCACCAGTCCGGATGCTGGCCTCCGTCGGTGTGAATCGGGTCCGTATTGGCGACGAGGAAAAATGTGGCCGGGAAACCATAACGGTCAAGAAGCGGAACGGCCCGCTCGAACTGGCAACGCAGTCCATCATCAAAGGTGAGCGAGACCAGTGCCGGACGATTCATATCAGTTGGCCATGTGAAAGTAGTCGCCGATTATGCGCGCGCCTGCGCCTGATACGTCTCAATCAAATCCCGAATTCGCTGCGCATCCGCCTTCCGATGCCCGTGGCTGGTGATCGGATCGGTGCCGCCGGTGGATTCAATCACGATCTCCGACCAGAACACGCCGGTGCTGATATGCACCGATGCCACCTTCGACATTGCAATCGACTCTTCATTGCTGCCCAACAGCCGCGACTTCACGCGTGCGACGCGTTGTGGACTGACCACGAGCTTGGTAGGAAACAAGAAGTTGCCCTGCGTCCAACGCGAAGCAGTAAAAGTCTCCGACGGCGACGAATCCATGGAATCAAGTGATTGAGTCATTGAGTCATCGGGCCATTGAGTGATTGAGTCATAGAATCACTGGATCATCAGGTCATTGGGTGATTAGAGGATGGTTTTTCAATGACTCAATGACCCGATCACTCAATCGCTCAATGCCTACACCCACTCCAGCGCACCCTTCTTCCACACCCAGATGTAACCCACGATCAGGATGACCAGAAAAATAAACATCTCGATCAACCCAAATATGCCGAATGCCTTAAACTTCACCGCCCACGGAAACAGAAAAATCGTCTCCACGTCGAACACCACAAACAGTATTGCGATGATGTAGTACCGCACGGTGTACCGTCCTCGGGCGCTGTCCACCGGATCAATGCCGCACTCGTATGGCATCAGCTTGGTCTTGCTCGGGTTGTCGGGGCGCACCAGTTTGGCCAGTAAGAGCGTGATGGGCAGCAGCGTGCCGACAATGGCGATAAAGATAAAGATGGGTACGTAGTTTTGCGGCATAGGGTTACTCGGCGCAGCAGGCCATCCTAGCGCGGATTCCCCAGCACTTCAAGCCGGACGCGAAAATCGTCAGATGCGGTACGACGGCGGCTTGATCCCCTGATCGCGCAGATAGATTTCCGCCTGCCCGCGATGATGCGCCACGTGAATGTACATCGCCAGCAGCACCTCGCGCCCGGGCAGCCGCCCATCCGGAGAGTTGTGCGCCTGACTGAGTTGCGCTTCGGTGAGGTTTGGAATGATTGCGGAGCAGTAATCGAACGACGCGGCAAGAAACTTGACCACCCCATCTTTGTCAGTCGCAGCCGGAACGGCGTCCTTTGGCGCATCCGAATCCTTCAGCCCCGCGCAAAATGCGTAATTCGTGCTGGCAATGTGCAGCATGAGTTCGCCGAATGTCATCGACTCAGGATGCGGCCGGAACGTATATTTGTCCGTCGGCATCGCCTGGGCTACGGCCACCGAAAGCTGGCTCAGGGCAGAAAAATGCTGAGCATACTCGCCAGCGGGCGACGCGAGCGCCGGACGGGCTGAAAAGGCGACAGCGAGAAGAGCGGTAACAAAGAATTTCATCCAGCCTCCGCGGACAGAAGTATGACTGTATCCCGCGCGAGGTTGGACGGCACGAGCAGAAATTCGTTAGCCCGGTGACCGTGTCAAAAGATTTCCAAATGTGGGGACAGCCGCCCTCGGCTGTCCGCCGAGCGAAGCTCGGCTGCTTCGTCCGGGCGCTCGCTGCCCAAGCCAGTAAAAGCCGAGATCGCCGCTGAAATCTCAGGCGAACCCGTTCCTCGTCAGCGGCAGCTCCCGTACCCGCTTGCCGGTCGCCGCATAGATTGCATTGCATAATGCCGGCACGAACGGCGGAACTCCCGGCTCTCCCACTCCCGCCGGAGGCGCCGTGCTTTCCACGATCTGCACATCCACCTGCACCGGAGCATCGTTCATCCGCGCCACAGGATAATTGTGAAAATTCGACTGATCGATCACGCCGTTAGTCGCGGTGATCTCCCCAGTCCGCGCAATGCTGGTCCCGAACACCGCCGCGCCCTCAAACTGCGACCGCACCATGTCCGGATTGGCCACAATCCCCGCATCCACCACGGTGTAGACATGCGGAATGCGCACCGCGCCACCGCTATCCACCTCGGCCTCGACCACGGTCGCAACGTAGGTCAGGAAGCTGCGGTGCACTGCGATGCCCATGCCCCACCCGTTGCCGGATTTCTTTTTGCCCCAATTTGCCTTGGCCGCTGCCAGTTCGGCCACGTGCCGCAGCCGCGCCGTTTCGTACGGATATTTCTGCGACAGTTCCGGAGGCTGCGTCCCCTCCAAGGTCCGAGCCGATCCGATCAGCGCAACCAAATAATCGTACGGATCCCGATTCGCCGACACTGCCAGCTCGTTGGCAAAAGACTGCACCGCGAAAGCGTGATAAATATTCGCCACCGATCGCAGCCATCCAATACGCACGTGCGCCACCGCCTGCCCATTCTCGCTGCGGAAGTTCGGCACATCGAAGGGCACAACGTTCCAGCCCATCGACATCTCCCCGGCCCCGCCATAAGTTGCATCTTTGTCGAACGTCGACCCGATCGGTGGAAATACCGACCTCTGCAGCCACGCCCGCGGCTTGCCAGAGTCATCCAGCGCCGCCTTCAGATACATCGCCGCCACCGAGTGGTAGTAGTCGAACTGGATATCGTCCTCGCGGCTCCAGACCACCTTTACCGGCTTACCGCTCTGTTTCGAGAGCACTGCGGCCTCGACCGCATAATCGGGCTTCGACTTGCGGCCAAAGCCTCCGCCAAGAAAAGTCACGTGGCAGGTGACATCCTCTTTCTTCAACCCCAGAGCCTTTGCCACCTCTTCCTGCACCCCCTGCGGATTTTGTGTCGGCGACCAGACCGTCACCTTGTCACCGCGAACGTCAGCCACAGCGACCGGAGGCTCCATCGAAGCGTGTGCCAGGTGTGGTGCGAAATATTCCGCCTCCACGATCTTTCCGCCCTTAGCAAATTCGGCATCCGGATCTCCAACCGTGTGCACTACCTTCCCCGGCTGCCGCGCCGTCTCCTGCAATTGCTTCTTATATTCGCTGGAAGTGTAGGAAGCATTCGCCCCGTTGTCCCACTCGATCTTCAGTTGCTTGCGTCCTTTGAATGCAGACCAGGTGTTATCGGCAATCACCGCCACTCCACCCAAAGGCTGAAACGCATGCGGGGCCTTGAACGGAGCGATCGGAATCGTCTTCTGCACGCCCTTCACTTTCAGCGCCGCCGAATCATCCACCGACTTCACTTTGCCCCCCAGCACCGGAGGATGCGCGACCGCCGCATACACCATCCCATCCACGCGGACGTCCATCCCGAACAGCGGTTTGCCCGCACAGACATCGGTTACGTCGTAGCCGGGCGCTGGTTTGCCGATGTACCGCCATTGCTCCGGCGACTTCAGTTTGACGTCTTCCTTCTTTGGAACCGGCTGCTTCGCCGCCAGCATCGCCAGTTCTCCGTATCCGAGTGACCGGCTCGAAGCCTTATGCGTGACCACGTGTACCGGATCGGCCGCGCACTGTTCCTCGGGCACTCCCCACTGTTGCGCCGCCGCCCGTACCAACATCAGCCGAGCCGTCGCTCCAGCTTCCCGCATGGTGTCGAAAAATTCCCGCACCGAGTGCGATCCATCCGTATCCTGCGATCCGTAGCGCTCATCGCCATCACCCTGGATCACATGCACGCGGCTCCAGTCCGCGTCCAGTTCGTCTGCCAAAATGCGCGGCAGGCTCGTGCGCACACCATTCCCCATCTCCGTCCGGTGCGCCACTATGAACACCGTCCCATCCGTCTGGATCCCCAGGTACACCCCGGGATGAAACGCGGTCGCGTCAATCGATAGGTCTCCGGTAGTGTTGGGCGCAAAGCCGCTCGCGGCCTTTGCGAAAAGCGGGTTTGTCCGGACGCACAGCACAAACGCCCCCGCCGACAACATACCCTGCAGAAAATTGCGCCGTGAAACATTCTCGATGGTGATCATGCGGTCTCCTTTGCCGCGGTCTTGATCGCGGCCCGGATGCGCTGGTACGTCCCGCACCTGCAAATATTTCCCGCCATCTGTTCGTCAATATCGGCATCGGTCGGCTTCGGCTTCGTCGCCAGCAGCGACACCGCCTGCATGATCTGTCCCGGCTGGCAGTATCCGCACTGCGGCACATTCACTTCCGCCCACGCCTTTTGCACCGCATGCGGCCCGTGCGCGGAAATTCCCTCGATGGTCGTGATCTCACCTGAGACCGTCCCCATCTGTTTCTGGCACGACCGGATCGCTTTTCCGTTTTCCAGCACCGTGCACGCGCCGCACAGCGCCATGCCGCACCCGAATTTTGTTCCCGTGAGTCCGAGAATGTCCCGCAGATACCACAGCAGCGGCATCTCCGGATCGCCATCAAACGATTGCGCGATTCCATTAACCTTAAGGTGAGTCATGAGCACCTTCCCTGGAAGGCTGAGATGAGAATTGATGCGGCCATTCTACTGCGGAACAGCGCGCGCAGCGCAACGATGTTCGCGGGAGCGTAGCGGCGGCAACTCGCCCCCGAGCATCGTATTACGATATCCGAGATTCCAGCAGACTTTCTCTGCGTCCTCTGCGGGCCTTCTCAGCGTGCTCAGCGGTTTAAGATTCTTAACACTGATTCGCCGACCAAATGCCAGAGCGTCCAAGCTCGACTGGCCGGAACAGTTACTTTTCCCAGTGCGTCGCCGCGAACTGTCGCGGATCAAACACCCCGGGCGCCAATTTCACATTGGCCTGAATATCGGTGTAATCTTCCGAGAAAACCTTCTTGCCCTCCGACCATACCTCGACCCCAGCCGCGATCCAGGCCCCTGCCAGCGGCCGGTAATTCGCGAAGCGTATATCATCGAGCTTCCCCGGTTCGCCCTGCGCCGGTTCGATCACCCGCACGAACAGCAACGTATCCTTGGCCACCCAGAACTGCTTCGACTTCAAATCTCCCTGATCCGCCCCGACCACGTACGCCGGTTTGCCCTCCCACGTGTCCTCGTGCAGCTTCGACAAATCGTAGCCTTCGCCTTTCACCACTTTGATCGTCGTCTCCGGATCCTGCCGGTACACGTCGAATCCCAGCACCAGCAGCATGTTCACGGAGTGTCGCGTGCCCGCGACTTTATTGTCTTTAATAATGCTGACGTCACCGTCGACCAGAACGTATCCCTTGCCGTCCGCGGGCGGGCCGATGTCGATCCGCAGTTTGCCCGGTACCGACGCCGCCTCGTACCAGGTCTCCGCCGAACTGGTCCCGTCCGGCTTGTAGGTAGTGCTCTTCTGCGTGAAAGTAACCGTTTGATACCACGACGACTGGTACCGGTCGTGCATGGCCCGCAGCAGGGCATCGCCGCTGCGGATGTCTTGAGCATTGGCCAAGGTAACAGTCAGAGTGAGGAGCAGGAGTGTAGGTCGCATGCGAGTTGGACGTGATCAGAGAAGAAAAGACAGCGGACAGAGTATCAAACTTGCTCAAACTTGTCGGGGAGAACGAAAACCGACCGCGCCAGTTCCGACTTCAGCGTGCTCTCCCGATAGTAGCGATCAAGAATTCCCGGCTTCCACCGCAACAGATCCGGATTTTGCCGCGAGAAGTCGTCCCAATCCGCTGTCGTGTCCCGCGCCATCCGCTCGCGGATCAAGAAGAAATACGCGAGTGTGATGGTCTCATGATAAAGCTGTGCCTTCCCCCGCGCCGCCGCAAAGCGCTTCAGCCCCGCAGCAAACCTTTCCAACGCCTCCATCGGCGGATAAAGACAGAGATATGCGAACGCAAGCCGCACGTGATCGGCGTGATGGAATTCCCCGGATAAAGAATCCGTCTCAAAACCGTGGATGACTTCTTCATTGCTCATGGCTTTATTACGACGAACAAATTCGTAACGTGGCTGCTCCGTCGAAGATGGTGCCGTAGCTGCCATCGTAGAAGTTCGCCACGTGGCCGTGGAAGAGCGGCCCTTCAGTCCCGCGTAAGCCGCATCGAAGAATTGCGGGCTTTAGCCCCTGTGGTCGTTCGACGCTCAATTCTTTCCCACCGCGATCGCGAACGCCGCCGCCGCATAGATCACCAGATTCCCCATCCCATACAACCCGTGCAACAAATGCAGCAGAATCGCCATCACGAACACCGCTAGCAACAACCACGCTCCCCGAACCGTGGTCTTCGGAATCAACAGCAGCACGGCTCCGGCAATCTCTCCCCATCCCAAAATCATCCGCACAATCCCCGGCATGTGCGTTCGAGAAAACTCGTGCGCCGCGCTCGGCAGCACAAACATCACCGCTTCAATCAGAATCACAATCCCCAGGGACCACTGCAGCACGCACAACCCGATCTTGCTTTGCGAAACGCTCATAATGCATTCCTCTGTGTCTCTCTGTGTCCTCTGTCGTGAGGTTTTTAGTTCTTTGCGCGTCGCCCCTTGGCTTTTATCTCCCGTAACCGATGGCTGGCGCTTGAATCCAGATCGAGTTCGTAGAATTTCTTTAACTCGCGAATCTTTTCCAGAGACGCTGG
>Ga0209166_10000954_pt1 | contig 26502 bp, 25 predicted proteins | sample Coa_R1_3_FD_187151 | JGI IMG/M metagenome (GOLD analysis project Ga0209166, IMG submission 187151) | Surface soil microbial communities from Centralia Pennsylvania, which are recovering from an underground coalmine fire - Coalmine... | ecosystem: Environmental > Terrestrial > Soil >...
AACGTCCAGGTTCGCAAATTCATCTGCGTGGGCACTCTGGACGAGCGCATCGACCAGATGCTGGAGCAGAAAAGAGAGCTGGCTGAACGCATCGTTGGGTCGGGGGAGGGATGGCTGACCGAGCTTTCGACAGGCGAGCTGCGATCGATTGTCGCGCTCTCCACTGACGCGGTGGCAGAGGGATGACGACGACACCACGTAAAAGGATCCGCAGGGCTGTCCCGCGCGAGCTGGTTCGCTTCGGCTTCTTTCCGAAATCGACGCCGCTGCCGACCGTCGGCGGTCTCAAAGCCAAGAGCCGGCGGGGCGACATCGGGGAAACGTGGTGGTCGCGCCGATTCCTCTCGATCCTCGAGTCTTTCGGGTTGGGGCCAAGGCTCGACCGCGGCCGCTCCTATGCCAGGCGAGGCCAGGTTCTGGAATGGGCAGTCACGCCCGGGGAGATCAGGGCTAGGGTCCAGGGCTCACGCCGGGTGCCCTACAACGTCCGGATCGCACTCAAACCTCTGTCGGACGGGGATTGGGAGCGCGCTGAGCAGGCGATGTCAGAGCGAGCGGTGTTCGCGGCCAAGCTGCTCGCCGGTGAGATGCCACAGAAGATCGAGGAAGCCTTCACCGCCTGCCGGCTGTCCCTGTTTCCGGCCTCCGGCCGGGAGTTGGCGAGTGGCTGCAGTTGCCCTGACTGGGCCAGTCCCTGCAAGCACGTGGCCGCGGTCTTCTACCTGTTTGCGGAGGCCCTCGACCAGGACCCCTTCCTGGCCTTCGCCTGGCGGGGGCGGACACGCGACCAACTGGTCGAGCGGCTCCGTTCACTGCGCGGTGGCCGCGGCAAGCCTTCCCTAGCGACTTTGGACCTACGGTCGATGCTCGGCACCGGACCGCCCTTGCGCGAGTGTGTTCGCCAGTACTGGGACGCGGGTTCCGACCTCGACGCCGTGCCTATACAGCCCAAGGCGGTCGAAGTCCCTGATGCATTTCTCCGACGTCTGGGTGACTCAGGAATTCGGTTCGGGCAGACCGACCTTGTCGACGTCCTAGCGCCCGCCTACGCGGTCATCGTGCAAGGAGCCGAGCGTCGCGCGATCGGGGGCGATGACTGAGCCGTGCTCGGCACTTGCCCATCGCCGAAGCGTCTCTTCAACATCCCCCGCTACGCGTTGTCGAGCCTCGTGGCGAGGCACACCCGACATCAGGAAAGTGTCGTACTCGGTGTTCTGATGGCGGACTGAGGCCTCTACCGCCAGCCGAATCGCCTGTTCATCAAGAGCCCGGCCCGCGGCGGAACGGCCGATGCGGCCGCTGCCGCGAGCACTCGCGTGTGCAGCGATCGCCGCGGCGCGATCGCCCGGGCAGCCTGGAAAAACTCGCCGGATTTCGGCTCCCAACACCTCCGTGTAGGCCAAATCCTGGTGCTCGCGACGCTCCTGGTCGCGGATCCTTCGCACGGCTCTGGCGTCCTCATCAGCCAGGCACTCTGCCTCGGCGCGCTGCAACGCTTCCTCCTCAACCAGAATGCCCTGCCGTTCATAGCGCTTTCGCGCGCGGCTGAATCGCACGACCACGGCGCTGAGCCTGCCAGCCTGTTTCGCGTGTCTGGTCAAAGCGGTGTTGCCGGCAGGCAGGAACGCAAGATGGTCCAGATCGGCGCAGGCAAGGCAGAGTGAATGGTTGCCGTCCATGATCAACATGCTGCCGGAACTTCCACACTCGGTGCATTTCCATTCTTGATTCAGCGGTTGGATGACGACTAGGTCAGGCGGCCGGCTCTCGCGATCCCTGAGGCGCTGGCGCTTGGCCTCCGACAACTCGCGTGCCACCCAATGCGTCCGGTAGCCGCGTTCGATGGCCTCGTCCCCGCTCTTACTGAAGCGCAAACGGCGACGATCGCGGGTGCGCGCCACATAGATCGTTTCGCTCGGCTTGAGCCCACGACGGATGGCCCAACTGCGGAAGAAGTGCATCGCATCAGAGATCTTGTGGAGGTTGGCCGAAATCGATCGCTCCAGATACGGGGTCTGGCCGCGTCGCCAAGCATCAAGCCAGGATTGCTCAAGCCATCCGATGCCCTTAAACACGTCGACGGCCGACACCACCCTGCGCGCCGTAAGAGCCGCCTCAGCGGCAGCGATCACCCGCGACTCGAGCCTCTTCTGGTTCTCATTCACTGCGGTGCCTGCTGAGTCGCGACGACCTTCTTGGGCGCCTGCTCTGTCCGGACTCGCCTTCGCTGGAACAGTGATTGCCGCGGTCGGTTCTCGGCCGTCCGCTCAGCGGGCGGCGCGAAAGCGGGTAGCACATTTGGCATCAAGCAGAGTGCTGGCACGCTCGAGGATAGTCTCCATCCTTAGGGTACTCACGGACTCAGCCTTTTCAGGAAACCGTCAGCGGGGCGTGGCGGCAGTGGTCGGGCGGCACCCCTGGCCGGATGAAACCCGGCCAGTCCAGCAACAAGCTTGGCTGTCATTGGCTGTCATCTGCGACGAGGGCGACCGTCAGCGGATGAATGTGAACTTGGCTGGACGTCCGCGGACCCCCGCAAACGGTTTTGAAGACCGCGGGGGTCGCATCCACGCGCGTCCATAAGGGTCCGTGCAGGTTCAGTTATGAGCTTCGACTCTCCGCGATTGTCCGGGATTGTCTGCAGTCATCCGCCACAGTGGCTGTCATCATGGCTGTCATTCGCTGATCATCGACCAGGCGGCGGGTTTCAAGCGATGACCGGTCGACCAGAGTGAGACAAGGTCAATCCGCTGCGGCTCGCGCTTGCGCAAGCCGGACAATGCCTCGGCCTTCTTCGTCGGCCGGCGGGTCAGCGACGGACTGAAGTCAGAGAACGGCCCTCTCTCCCGGCGGCTGCGTGCGAGTGGCTACGACCTGACAACCCAGACGCAGCAGCAGGCGGCCCATACCTGGCCGGCGTGGCGACAGCTGATTCTCAGCCGCCTAGACTCCACGGGCCGGCGCCCCCGGCGGGGCGGTCGGGGAGAAAAAATGGAACCGGATACGCGGCGACGCGTTCGGTGGTTCCTCGCGCGACTCCTGACTGCTGGAGGTCAGTCCGCCGGAGTCCGCCGTCGTGCAGCCCGTAAGGTGCCAAATCGGACTATTGGTGGGCGTTTGCGCAGCACGAGTCGCTGGACGGCAAAACGGCCGACCGGCAACGACTTGGAGAGCTGTAGACATTGCAAGCGGGTTGAGTCTTCGTTCGATGTCTGCCAAGCTGAGGCAAGCGCCATGCGGTTGGGTGAAGCGATTGGTTATCTGGGCAAAGTCTAGATCCGTCCAGCGTGTGGCGATGCTAACCGGCCTGCTTGTTGTCGCCATAGTCGCCGTGGTCGCCTTCAATGCCACACGAACCATGTTCAACTCGGAAATCCTCCCACCCGCAACGGTTCCTCCTGTCGCGGGACTTTGCACAGAGCAGTTGCAGCATTCCCCGGATGGGACCGTATCGCCCCTCTTTTGCCCAGGTGGCGAAATCAACACCCTCGCTTGGAGCTACCTGGCGACCAATAACCTGCAGGTCATGGGCCTCGGCCGAAGTGCCGGCCCGGGCGAAGTCAGGGCCGCAATCGCGCAAGACCTAAGGACGCATGCATCCGGGCCAGTTGAATGCAACGCCGCGCTTCTGGCGGCCGCATATTACGGATGGGACTTCCACATCGACCCAGTGGACGGATTGTCCCTCGGCTGTGCAATTGTGAGGTGAGCGCTGACCTCTACGCCCCTCGCGCTGCTCGGAGGTATTGCTAACGAATGCGTTATCGCAAGCGAAAGCTCAGTTCGGCAGTTACGGAAGGCCGAAGGTCCGCTCCCACAGGCTCATAATGACGGCAATTTCCCCGTCCTTCGTGCGCAAGCGGCTTGGGAGCGAGGGAGTAGTTGTCAGGGAGCACCGCGTCCTTCGCGTGGCGCATCCCGGCTGCCGGCCGTTCGCCAACTCCAGCGTTCGAGCAGCTCGAGCTGGCCACCGCGCGCTCGGTCGGGTGGTACAACTCCTCCCACCAATTCCTGTTTTGACTATGTCTCCTTGCGGCGTGTTGCTGGAACTGCGGCGCTCGAATAATGTCACCGTTTCACGGTTGGCGCTGCGCGGAGGGTCAGCAAACTCCACGCCATCAACCCTGCCCAGATGCCCCAACCCAAGACGACGCCGGACATAACGGACATCGTTATCGCAACCGATGAATGAAGAAGGGCTGCTAGCGCTGCAGGACCGGCTAGTAGATATACGGCAGGCACAAGCCACAACACGCCGTGTAACCGGATAGCAGCGTCGCCTGCGTGTTCTCGCCATCGAATTGGCAGCAGGGGGTAGCGACGCCCACCTATAAAGAGACCGACTGAGTGAGCCAGGACAAGTGCGCCCGCGACGCGGCAAATGAGAACAACGGTCTGCATCACATCTCACCAGGCGATAAGTAGGAAGACGGTCTCGGCATCTTCAGCCGCACCAATATGAACAAAATCCCGGAGAAGGTTGAAATGATACCCAATAGTGGATACCCCAAATCCACGAGCCCGTGAAATAGACGACGACCCAGGCTCCCGCATTGTTGTCAACCGCGTTGTCGTACATCAGCCAAAGAACCCAGAGGTTCAGCAAGATGCCAACGACTCCTCCGAGGACTGCACCCACGAACGCACCCCAGCCCCCGCCGATCACCGCCCCGAGCCACGCGCCGGCAGCAGCCCCGATCAGAGCTCCTAGTTGTGGCCAGATAAATGCGATTACCGTGCTGTCCCAACCACTTACGTGGAACCAGAACGCGCCGTAAACGCCGTACCATGCCCAGCTATGCCATTGACCGAGGCAGCAGAATGTGCCGGTCACATCGGAATTGTTTATAGGATTGGCTGCAGCGTATGAATAGAGATTCGGGCCTTGACCCGCTGGATCGAGTTGTGTCCACCGCGCTGTCGTCGGGTCGTAGTACCGCGCGCCGAAATGGATGAGGCCCGTCGGATCGGTGTAGCCGCCGACGTAGCCCCAGGGGTTCGCCACAGTGCCTGACTGGTAGGTAGTGTTGCCGTACGGGTCGTAGCCGTAGCGATCGGACACCGTCTGTCCGTCGCCACTGATCACACCGACGACAGACCCCAGCCGATCGTGCAGAAAGTAGTAGTGGTTTGCACCGATTCGTTCCCCGAGCACATTGCCGGCAGGATCCAACAGGTAATACGTCGATGAAGAACCGGTGGTCGCTATCCCGGTCCCGCCCATCTCGTTGGTGTAATTCGTTGACCCAGCTGAGATTCGCTGCTGCTGGCCGCTATCCGTGTACGCGACCGAGCCGAGCGTCGTCCCGCCGTATGTGATCGACGTTGTCTGGTTCTTGGGGTTGTAGCCGAAAGATGCTCCCGTCGAACTGCCGGTCAGGTTACCGTTACCGTCGTAGGTGTATGTCGTCGAGCCAGATGGTGCCGAAGAGCACGCGTTGGATGAAGAACCGGTGTATGCCCAGCACAACTGGTCGGCTGTGTTGAAGCCATAGCTGGTGGTGGTCGAGCCAGCAACACGACTGAGCATGTTGCCGTCGGCGTCGTAGCTGTAGCTGTAGCTGGTGCCGGTGCCACTCGTGATCGAAGCAGCCGTGAGGCGGTTCAGCGCGTCGTAACCGTAGGTGTACGTGTTGGCTGCCACCGCGTCATTCTCAGTCGCCGTCTTGACCACCGTCAGGTCGTTGGCGCCGTTGACATAGGTGTATGAGAAGCTGGTAAGCGTGGTCCCGGTTGAGTTCTTGCCAACCACCGAGACCACGTTCTGGTCGTTGTCGTAACCAGTCGTTTCGGTGGCGCCGCCTGGGAATGTCACGGCAGTCGGATTTCCGTCCGAGTTGTAAGCGACTGTGGTGCAAAGCGATGGCGTGCTGCCACAGTTCCCGCCAGGCTCGGCTATCGAAATCAGACGGTTGGACGTGTCGTAAGCGTAAGTGGTGGTCCCGCCCACGTCACAGCTGGTGAGCAGGTTCCCAACTGAGTCATAGGTGTAGGTCAGGCCAGTGGGCGACGATCCCGAACACGCGTAGCTGGAACTGGGGAGCGATTCGGTCGTCAACCGGTTGAGGGCGTCGTAGTAGTAGCTGGTGGTTCCACTCTGATCGACCATGCTGATTCTGTTGCCATCCGCGTCGTAGCCGTAGGTGATGCAGTTGCCCGTGCTCGGCGTACAGGTCGTCGCGCCGTTGTAGAGAACCTGAGTCAAGCGATCGAGCGCGTCATAGCTATAGGTCATCTTCTGGGACTTGCCGTCGGTGACGGTCGAGGCCCGAGACACCGAGTCGTAGGAGACGGTGGTTGGACCTAGAGGGCTAGGCGGCGTAACGGTTGTGACGTTCCCGTGAGAGTCATACGCAAAGCTGGTAGTGCCTCCATTTCCTGCGACCGACGAACACACCTCGCCCGCCTGGCCACCACAGCTGACCCCGGTGTCGCCTTGAAACCGCGTCGATGTGTGCACGCCGCCCGTGCTGCCATCGCAGGGCGAGGTCTGGCCTTGATAGATATCGGTTACCCGGCCAGAGGTGTCGTAGACGTACGCGGTGCAATTGCCCTGCGGGTCTGTGATAGACGACGGGAGATACAGGTAGGCGCTCACAGTTGATGGCGTGTTGTATGTCGCGGTGAACGACGGTGCCGTCTGGCCCGACGCGAGCTGCGGGGCTGTGGCCTGCGTCTGGTCGTTGTTCGCGTTGTAGTTGAAAGTCGACTGATTGCCGAGCTGGTCCTTGTTCGTCGCCTCCTTGTTGTCTCCGGTATAGCTCGTGTTGGTGGTGCCGGAGGGGCTGCTGGTCTGCGTGACCCGGTCGCGAGTGTCGTAGACGAAAGTGGACTGATTGTTGTCTGGATCGGTGACCACCGTGTTGCCCGTGTTATAGGTGAACGACGTGGTGGGACCGGTGCCTTGTGAGATGTTGGTCACCCGGACCACCGACGTGACCTTGTAGATGCTGTTGTAGGTCAGCTTGGTCTGATTGCCGAGCGGATCAGTGATCTTGATCAGGTTGAACAAGGAGTCATAGGCGAAGGTCGTGACTTTGTTGTTCGGGTCGGTGTACGTAGTCAAGTCACAGTTCGCGTCGTACGTGAACTGATAGGTGCGCCCGGCAGGATCGGTGATCTTGTTGACGAAACCGCTGGCAGTGGGTGGAGCACATCCGCTGTAAGTGCCATACACGTACGAGAAGGTGGTGACCCGGCCCTGAGTGTCGGTTATGGAAGCCAGCGCCCCGTTGGCATCGTAAGCAAAGCTCATTGTGTCGCCATTCCGGTCGACATCAGACGTGAGATAGAGCCCATTGCTGGTGAAGTTCAACTTCTCGCCCGTGGAGTGATACGTCACGGTCCAGGTGCCGTCGGCGTTGTGGACCAAATCGGCGTCGATCCCGGGCGGTGTCGTGTATGTGCCGTTCGAATTCTCGATGTAGTGAAAGGCGTAGCCGGTTGGGCCGAAAAATGAGGCGCCGTCGCCCATGTTCGGGTCGACATACAAGTCCCAAGCTGTGTTGGTGATCCATGCGCGCCCGAAGTCCCAGAGGTTGGGCGAGAGAATGTTGTAGTTGAGATTGTAGCTTTCGCTAAGGCCAGTACCTTTGATGTCGATCAACTGGAGGACGCCAAGGAGGTTTCCGCTCGAAAGGTTCTCCTTGAGAGATAGGTGATCGGTCAATGATTGGGTAACGTTTCTGTACCACGCGAGATCGCCAATACCGAGCTGATAGATGACTTTAAGCACTGGCCATGTCGAGGAATGAGTCGCTTCCGACGAGTAGAAGGTCAGCTGGTTAGTCGCCGACTCGTTGTCGGCCTTGAGGATGAGCCCGTCGTTCGTAGAACTTCCGTTGACCCATCCTTGGACGACGGACGACAGGTACCAGTGGTACCACCCTGTCGAGGGCCCGACTGCGGTGTTGGTCCAAGCCGCTGGCGTGCTGTAGTCCCCGCCAGCAGCAGTCCATGAATTCGTTCCGTCGCGGGTGTTCCAGCTTGCCGCGGTGGTCCACGCCGACGTCACCGGATACAACGACACCGACTGGGCGGACGATGACATAGCGCCTGACAGGTCCATTGCGAGGTCCGCCTCGAGGATGTTCGCATCCTGCGGAATGGAAACATTGAACTGAAGCAGCCCTCGGTTGATCGCCGGGCTGGAATATCCGACAAGTAGCGATCTGCCATTGCAGAAGCTCGTGGTGGGCGAGCTGCTGACGATGTAACAGTCTTGGTTGGCGCCAGTGTATGTCTTGATGATGCTCGATCCTGAGTAGGAGATCGTCACGGTGGGGTCGATGGTCACCGGGAAGTCCCGCGCTGGGTTGTGAAGCCACGCCATGTCCGGCGACAGAACTAGCGCCTGCGCGCCGCGGTCGGTAACTAGCTGCACGCCGATGGCGGACGAGCGAGCCCCCGACGCGTCGACCATGAATGGCGGAAGGAACCCGAAGGCTGCCTTACCAGAACGATCGACAAAGTCGATCGAGCCAAGCGCACCCGGTTCTGCCGTCAGGCCCGCGCTCGTCGTCAGGTCGAACGTGAATGACGACTCATCGGGACTTGCCAAGATGAGGTTCTCCTTGAGTTCGTCGTTTAGCGAGGCATACTGGACTGAGACCGAAGGCAGCGCTCCGGCATAAGCTGCCGTGTTGCCCGCAACCGCGACTGAAGCCGATGCACCAACCAGGCCGAACCCGACCCAGGCGGAGCCGAGCTGGAACTTGACAGGATAAGAGCCCAGGGTGGAGGGAAAGAATGCCGTGTAAGAATTGGCGCGGTTCTGGTAGGCGTAGCCATCTGCGTGCGACTTGATGAGCGTGTCGTCGATGTCCTGCCAGGTGCCGGCGGTGTCGCGAAAGTGCACTGACCCTGGATACGAAACTAGTTCGTAGCCGCCGCGCCCAACCAACGTGCTCGACGTTCGAGTACGCAGAGACGGGACCTCAACTGCGCCTCCCATTGTCTTGCTGACAGTTGGGCCCCCTGGCTTACCCACGCTGGTGTGGTTCGCCGGGCCTGGAGTGAAGATGTCGGGCTTTTGCGGTCTTGCGGGGGCTTGACGAGCACTTGCTGGCGACGCTGCCGATGCCGAGGTGATTTGCAGTGTGCCTAGGGAGGCTATGAGCAGTACTAATGCCAGTGACGTAACTCTGCCGAAGTGGCCTCTACGCATCGGCATTACCTCCGCAATGGCGTGTCCACTACGATCAAGTCAAGACTTGCGGTGCCCCGCACTGCCCTACATCACGCAGCGCCAAAAGCATTACGCCGGAACGAGAGTATTCATGCGAGTACGGCAATGACACAAGGGAAACATTCCCTTGACTTTGCTACGGATGTTGGCTAGCGCTAGGACGTTTGGGGTTCACGGGCCTCGACGCAGAGCCGCTACGGTCATGGGGTAGAAATTCGGAGGTATAGGCGAGTCGTTGATCGCCGAAGGAATAAGGCCTGCCCCGCACTACGGCTGCCGTTTCTGAGGCAGATACAGAAATGGCTCGTGCAAGCTACCTACCTGCGCTCTTATCAATGAGGTGTTGGTAAATAGCGCTACTGCCTCTGCCAACGAACGTGCGCCCAGCTTCTCCTTCGAAAGCGTGAGACAGTTGCTGATCGTTTTGGGCGACCGATGTAGCCGCTGTGCGATCTCGTTGCGGTCAAACCCGGAAGCAAAGAGTTCGAGTGCCCGACTCTCGAACGCGGTGAGCAAATCGCACCGCGTATCAGGGCGATCGGACCTCGGAATTACTCTCCCAGACGCTTCCACTTTCGGCCTAGCCTTAGGTCAACCGCTCTGAGGCGCCACCAACGGACATAGTTGTGCGATCACATAAGGCGGCGTAGTGGACCAGACAAGTGTTCGCACCGGTGACCCGGTGTATCGCATGGTGCATGGCCTACCACGTAGGTTGATAGGTCAAATAAAGACTGGACGACTTGGGCGCAGAGTGTACGCAAAGCAGAAGCTCGGTCATCCGGGTGGCACCGCTCCCTTCTTCAGTTGGAAAATTAACGTCTCGGTAAACGTGGCGCCGTCGAACTGGAGGCCAAAGCAAGCAGGACCGGTCGCAACTATTGTGCTTGTCCAAATTCGCCAACCAGACCCCGAGCTACCAGGAAGCTCAGACGTCGAGGAGCTCAGGGGCAATTCGATCCTCCCGCGGTCTTGGCCGGCGGCAGCAAACGGTAACCCTTGGTCGCCATCGAGCTGACGACCACGCAAGAGAACGATGCCTTTGTATCTGGGGCTGACAAGCAACGTAGCCTGTTGCCCCGAGTACCAATCCGTCTGGCCACTAAGGTAAACGGGGCCCTTCCCAAAGCCATAAGCGGGCCACTTCGCCGGAAGGCCAACCAAAGTTCCAGGCGGCGAAGGGGAACATGCGGAGCCGGCACTGAGATTGGACAAGACGACCGGGCGCTGGCCCAACGAATTGTAAGTAGGAGCGGGCGCCGAACCACACGCTGCCAGGACGAGCGCTAGTCCAAGCCACAACAGCTGGTACCTGGTCACTCTCGGCGTATCAGGGTTCAGACGGTTCACCTGTCGACCAACGCCGAGCATCTTGAGCCAGTCTCGTCTGCGAACTAATGCCACGCCGTGCAGTCATTCCAGTTTTCATACAGACAGACTCGGTCGGATGAACTGGCGCCAGACAACATGTACGACCAGTGCGCTTGGTAAGCAGTCGAATCATCGAACCAGGCTTCAGTACCCAACGTAACGTTGTTCTTGTAAGACTGGAAATAATAGGCAGAGATGCAGTTACCGTAGGAATCACATCCGTCGTTTGCAGCTTTCGCCCAATTCGCACCGCAATACGACTCCCAGCGTAGGTCTATGACGTAGATGTAGTAGTTGTCGTATATGTAGTCAATGGTGATGGCGTTAGTAGCACACCCCTCGTTCTGGGGATCCAAGTAATTACACGAGGTGTCGTAGCAGGGCGGGCCAGCTAGTACGGCGCGCGAACCAGTCAGCGAGATCGTTGATGCCAGGAGTAGGGCGACGGCGACGAAGGCGGCCAGCCTAGCCGGCCCACCGCGGGTCAACTTAATGTCGCCGCAAAGTGCAGTCATTTGTTCCTACACCTCCCCTATGGTTGCCCAAGTTGCACCGCTATCGCTCGAGCGCATTAGCAGCGGCCGAGAGCCATCCGACGCCACGGCAAATCCATTCTGTTCATCGACGAATTGAACGCTGAGCAAAGAAATGCCGCTGCTTGTTGTCACATTTCCGGACTCCGAGGACATGTGGCCATCGGTCAGGGTGACTGAGCGTATTGAGCCCAGAGTTGCCCACGCGGGGAGAAGTCGACTGAAGGCCGGAAGACCACTTTCCGACCAGGCCGAGATCCCGTTTGGACTGGAGTACACCGCTAATTCATAGTCACCTGTGTTGTGGTCGAGCACAATCGCGGCGCCCTGGGCCCGACCGCCGACTAGCCCAGGCAGATCGATCAACATCACCTGGGTGGCTTGCGGGTCTGCGACTGTGAGCGGGAGAGCATCGGCTTGCCACGTACTGCAGCCATCCGTTGTGACGTAATACTCGGGTTGAGGGCCGTGGCCGGACGTCTTCCAGCCGCTGACCCAGCCAACCGTGGGTGTAGCGAAGCGCACCCCTTCTAGATGATCGGTAGGATCAACCAACCCCATGTCGTGTCCCGAAGCCCGATCCTCGCACGGGGCCCAAGATGTCCCTCCATTGGTCGTGTAATAAAGCAAGGTGCGTCGTCCCTGTTCGACTAGTACCCAACCCTGGCGAGGAGTCACGAAGTCCAGGCCAGAAACAACGCCAGTGGGCAATGAGCGTTCGGTCCAATGAGCACCACCGTCGCCTGTCGCCACCAACTGCGACACAAGTTGCCCGTTCGAGATGATGCCCCGAACCACGTAACCGTCGGTTGGGCTAAGAAAAGACATATCGCGTTGAAAAAGGTGGGGGTACGGTAGCGTCAACTGTGCTGTCCAGTGCTGTCCACCGTCGCTCGTCCGACTCAGGAATGTCTGGCGGCCTATGTTCAACACCATCCAGCCAATGGATGGCGATACAAACCATCCTGGAAAGAAGCCAGTGGGATGCAAGCGCGGGGCGGCTACGAGTTGGTTATTGGCTAGGACGATGGTGTCTCGCGCCTGTGGTTGATTGGTGGGCTGGCTTTCGCCAATTAGTAGCAGTTGACCTCCGAGCCCCACCCAGCCTAGGCCCAGGAGACCTGCGCATGCGATTGTGGTCGCCCATATACGCCAATGAGATGGTTGTTGCAGGAAACGCGACGTTACATTGCCTTCCTTCATCGGCCCACTCCTCCCCTGTAAACGGTTGGCCCAGCCGTCAGGCAGCTTGCGCGTGCAACCGTGCGCTGACGGTCGTTAGGAGATGTTGAGAATTGACAAAAGGCATTCCTTGACAGGTACTTACGGCACGGACAACATCCTGGCTTCGACCTTGCCTCCGATTGGACAGACAAGCAGGCACAACTGGTCGCCTGGGACTCATCCCCTTCCTCCCTGACCGAGGAGCCACCTCGGGCCGCAACAGTAAGAGTTGCGACCAGCCTAAGGGCGAGAACGCTATGTGTCAATAGGCGATCACTTAACGTGGGTTGGCAAATTGCCTCCACCGCTCGCGCGCGCTGCAGAAGTTCGAGTCAGAACCCGAGATGCGCCCGACGCGCTCGGTTCGGCGAAATACTTCTGGCCATAGTGACCGCCTGCTGGAGCGACGTGCCACCAACGTAATCGCTTTGCGCGAGTTGGAATCCAGTGCGCTTGTGGCTACGAATCGACGAAGCCCATGGACCAGCGCCGAACGCTACTCGGGGGACGTCTGTGACGGGCTGAGCGTCACAGCCTCGGGGACGGAAAACGATAGGGGTGATGCGCGCATACGCATCCGTTTATCAGCGGCTTGAGCAAGCTTCTTGCGGGTTGAGCAAGCTGCTTGCTGGAGCCTTGGGCTTCGTCCGAGGAGCTGGCAAGTGAACCCCGATTAACGTGCTGCGAGAATCCGAGTGATTAACACCCGGTTAACACTAGTGTTGCCAGGCGTGAAGAGCGTCCGGGGTACGGGCATTGCGATCGATCCCGAACGCGTGCGTCGAGCTCGTGCCCAAAAAGGCCTGACTCTGGCGGAGCTGGCGGGCAGCGAGGTTTCCCGCACCTTCATCTACCTGGTGGAAAGGGGACAAGCGCGGCCCTCGTTGCCAGTCCTGAAGCTGATCGCGCGCCGGACGGGCAAACCGATCGATTACTTCAAGCGACCAGTCAAGCCGAACGCCGCCAGCGTCGAGCTGGCAGAAGCGCTTTCGGCCTCGGCTGCGCAAGTGCGGAAGTTCATGTCGACGGTTGAACTGTCCGCTTCTGAGCTCGAAGCCATGCGGCTAGTCGAGACTTTCATCAGGCGAGCGGCACTCTTGGCGGCCGCGATCAAGTCCTAGGCCGGCTCTCGAGCGCTGACCGAGCTCGCCCGGTTCGAAGCCTCGTGTGCACTGGGTAATGAAGAGGTACCCCATCGTTTTGACTTTATCGACCCTCAGCACCACGACATTGGGCGACGACCGTGTCGCCGACACCCGGCGTAAGGGCTCATCGTTGGACAGCGCTGAACACTCCGTATAGTCAGAAGCAGACCTCGGCCGCGTATGAGCGGCCTCCTTTGTTCGGCGTATAGGTCGCCACTGGATCTCCTCCACCGTGGAATCGTTGCCTAAGCCAGGTGAGAAAGCCCCCAAACCGGAATCATCCAATGCGCGAGACACCCCGAAGTGATGAAGCGCATCACCAAGGGAGAGACGTTCCCTCCTTGCGACAACTGGGGCGACCACACCGGGCCAGGAAACGTCTGGCAGTACATTTAGTAAGCGCCTGCCTCAGCCCGGAGGACGCGTTTTTGAGACCTCCGCATCCGTCCAGGGCCGTTAAGTAATGACTTCTTTACAAGCCAACCAAACGCTGCAATACTGCCGCCTAATCAGTAGCCGCAAGGCGGCTACGTTCACGGGGTGGCAGTATGGGAAAGCAGCGCCAGCGCCCTCGACGCCCGCCAACTGGAAGTAAGCCGAACCTTTCAGGACTACAGGCCGTTAAGCGGCCGGCCGCCCTTTCCAACCAAAAGTTCGAGCCGCTACCTCCGCCCGCCGGAGCTGCCCCGTTCCATGTGACCCTCTCCAGCTTCCTCCCCAAGACGACCGTGGACATGATCACGGCCGCCAAGAAGCTGGTCATCCACTGCGTTGGAGATACGGGCGGCATCAACCAGGCTGAACCTCAACAAATCGTCGCCAACCACATGGTTGCGGACCTGGGAACGGCCCCCAGTCCTGACGCTCCGGCTCTCTTCTACCACCTCGGCGACGTCGTCTATTTCTACGGCGAGCACGAGCACTACTACGGGCAGTTCTACGAGCCCTACTCCGAATACTCAGCCCCGATCCTGCCCATACCGGGCAACCACGACGGCGACATACCTCCGCATCTCAACATCCGGTCGCTGGACGCCTTCGTCGAGAACTTCTGCGCTCCCAAAGGAACTAAGACCCCGGAGTCAGGCGACACCACGCGGCCGGCCGCGACTCTGCCCAACGTTTACTGGACCCTCGAGACACCCTTCGCAACCCTTGTCGGCACCTACACCAACGTCCCCGACGGTGGTCGTATCCAGCCCGAACAGCAGGCCTGGCTCACCAAAGAGTTCAGTTCCGCTCCTGTGGACCGCGCCCTGATCGTTGCCTTCCATCACCCTCTGATCTCGCTCGACGGCCACCATTCGGGGTCGACCCACGTCCACGACGCGCTGGATGCCGCGGCCAAGGACTCAGGGCGCATACCCGACCTGGTGCTGACCGCCCACGTCCACAACTACCAACGCTTCACCCGTCGTTGGAACGGGCGGACGGTGCCGGTAATCGTGGCCGGCGCCGGCGGCTATCCGAACCTCCATTACATGACCCACCAGCTCGGCTGGCCGATCAAGCTCCCCTTCAAAGTCCCGCCTTCCGCCGCCAACGGCATCGACGCGACGCTGGAAGCCTTCTCGGACGATCACCACGGCTACCTGATCCTGGAGCTGAGCTCGAGCCAGATCCGGGGCACCTATTTCACGGTGCCGCGGCCCCAGGACCCATGGCGCGCACCAGCGACCGCAATCGACACCTTCGCCGTGGATCTGAGCAAACATGCCCTGATGTCCAGGGCGCCCAAGCGACCGCCCGCGCTGGGCGGCCTGACCGGAATTGGAGTCAGCGGTGGCAGGAAGCGCAGATGAAGATCGCCCCGAGCGCCACCCGGTCGCGGCAAGCGACGAGCATCTGAGTGAGCCTCGACTTCCTGTCCGTATACGACTACATGAGCTTCATCCTGCCCGGTGGGGTAGTGATCCTCGCCGGTTGGTACTCGCTCACCGAAGCCAAATACGCGGAGCCCGGCGCATTTGCCGCGATCCTGATTGGCATCGCCGCTTATGTCATCGGCCAGGCAGTGGCTGCTGTATGGAACTGGTTTGAGCCAGTCGCCTGGGGCCATTGGCCATTCAGTCGCGTCGATCGGACTTGGGGATTGATAGGCGATCACGGGACCTACACGACTGCCGAGGGCGCAACGATCACGGCGGTGTTCCAAAAGCGCTACGGCTCGGGAGCGTTCGCCACGGACTATGACCTGGGTTACGCCGAGATCCAGCAATCAGGTCATGGCGACTTCCTGGCGATCATGAACCAACAGATCGGCTTGTTCGGGCATCTCTGCATGGCCTGCGGCATCGGACTGGTGATGGTGGCCACGACCAAACTTCCATATCAGCCGACCGGCCTATCTATCGCGTTCGCCGTAGTCCTGGCTCTCGGTGTATTGCTGTTCGGCCTCCGCTACCGGTATTTCTGGAAGCGTTTCGGCGATCAGGTTGTCCGCCAAGTCCGTCTGATGGCGGTGCCGGCAGCAGGGCAACCAGCGACTGCGATGCCAGCCAAGCCGCCGAGCTGATCAGTGCGTTATCGTCAGCAGGCGACGCCGAGCTTGCAGTGCTGGCATAAGGCACTGGCCGGCGTCTACGACTTTGCTTGTGACCTTTGGGGTGCTCTAGGCTTGGCGATTGCCCCCGGTGCGACGTCGGCGCCGCGTTGGCGTCGTGACCAGGGCTTTCTGTGCGCGCTTTTGGATTGCCCGCAGGTTGCGGTCAATCGCACCGCTCGCTGCCGCGGACCCGCGTGCAGCCAGCTTGTCTATCTGACGCTTCAACTGCCGGTTTTCTTTGATCAGTTGCGCAACAACCGTATTGAGTTGTTGCACAAGCTCCCCTCTGCTAAGGCGCCGCGGTCGGCCTCGTGGCATAGCTGCTCACCACCTCTTGATAACGGTTTCCCGGAAACTGAATTCTATCTAGAGCACTGATCACGATGGTGCTTATCGACAGCATCGGGGTCTCTGAGAAAGGGGCGGTGAGTCTTTATGAACACGACCATTGGGCGCCGACGGTGGCCGCTGGGGCAAGCCAGCAATCCGATACACGTGACGTCTGGCAACTACGTTACCGATTCGGCGTGCGGAGCCGGATAATCCGACCTGTTCGATATGGCTGAAGCACGCGCACAGTTCCCGTTTGAGTTGCTGGAAGGCATTCGGGTCGTGCTTCTGGCAGCCGCTGCCTCAGTAATTGGCTACACCGCCGCATTTGCCTATGAGGCGGGACTGACGGGGACGCTGGATCTACCGGTCACCATGATCATCCCGCAACTGCCTGCAACCGTTCTAGCGACGGCGGCACTTTTCATTTCAGTGGTGGCTCTTCTGATCGGAGCGGAAATCGTTGTCGGCGCCATTCATCGGACCAAAGATCCACTGGGACGCGCGGTAGTTAGGGACTTGCTGCCATTGGGCCTCTTCGGACTATTCAATTCCCTCATCTATAGCATCCACTGGCAGGAATGGCTATGGACATTCGCGCCTCTGCTCCTCATTGGGATAACCGATTTTCTACTTGTTCCTCTCATGCTGCACCCCAAGAAACACGGTTACCGCGCTAAGGTACTTGCTATCCACCACCAGCACTGGAGTCGATCCATGGTAGTCGGCCGCATTGCCAGCCGGGTAGGTCCACTGCCGTTCGGAGCGTTGTTGTTCATCCTGCTGTTTCTGTACTTTGCGTACGCGTTCGGAAGGTCGGCCGGCCTTGAGGAGACCAGGTACCTAGTCACAAATGACCCGGACCCAGCTGTGGTCGTGCGGATCTATGGCAACGAGGTCGTGACAGAATCGTTCGACCCTAGTAGCCACAGACTCTCTGGTAATTTCACAGTTCGTCTGCTCGACACGCCGGGCTTAGTTTTGAGCGCGAAAGAGTTCGGCCACTTAAGCACGGATTGCACTCCAATCGTTGGGTGCCATTCGCCTTTGGGCGGTCCAGTTGGCCTCCCATAGCCCTTCAGGATCACCCATCAGACCAGCACGTGCTATTTCCGAACATCGGGGGTGGTCGAATCCGTAGCTCGGGATGGAGCAACCGGATCCGCACAACTGAGTGGCACCGTTGAATTGGTAGGTTCCACTCGGATGCGACGTCCGTGCTGCTGGCTGTCTTTAAGCCGGAGCGCGCGAATAGGAGCGCGTCTGCGTGGACCAACTCCACTCTGACGTCATGATGTCAACCCATCGTGGGCGTTAGAGCGCAAGCCGCGATATTTGCCTAAAGCGGCTGCAACCATGCCTCGATCTTAATCGGACCATACCTGCTCGTCAGGTAGTCGGCGGTACTTCGGCTCCCCTCCACCAGTACGACATCCAGGTTTGTTCCGTCCCATCCGAATGCATCGATAAGAATTCCTTGGCCGCGCAGAAACGCTAGGTCGCTGATCAACTTGTGCTCCACCTCGGCGGCACCGGGCGGCATTACAGATGAAAACGATTGCGGCGTGCCCGCCGATAAGTCGTGTGGCTGCGTCGCGGGACTCGCTGGTATTGGTGGCTCTGTCAAAACCAGCATAGGAGGGCCCCATCTGCCGACCAATTTCACCGTCGGCGTCAGGAGTGTTCCGTCACCGTAATCGTGGACACCTGCAATGGCGCGCAGATCGACTCCTTCAACCTGAACACCCGTGCATCCGGCGGGAGGCAAAGACCATTCTAGTAGTCGGCACGCGTAAATTGGACCGCCTTTTACCGTCAAGAGGGCGGCGGTGACAGTGTAAAGTCTCGCACTCGGCGCGGTCGACGCGTTTCCTCTGCGCCCATGCAACGCCAGAGCAGCACCAGCCGCACTTAACAGCGAGATGAAAAGCACTACTGCAATTGCGGCAATTACGGCTGCGGCGAGCCGGCTCAGGATATGGCTCGAGTCAGGATTCGTGCGCTCCATCGCCTCGATACCGTCAGCTGAGAGTCTCTGACCTTCTCGGCTTCGAAGGCCGACTTGACAAGGTCGCGTGCATCTCCATCAGCTCCCTCGCCCACCGCGAAGGCTCTGATCTGCGTATGCGCTCATCGGTCGAGGTTGATCTGGTTCATGTGTGGACGATTACTCCGAGCTCGCTGGCGAGAGCACTGTAATCGGTGTACCAAGCAGTGGTCGAGGGGCTGCTGGGGCCACCGGTAATGAAACCGGTTACCCAGACGCCACTCCCGCTGTAGTGGTAAACCGGTCCGCCGCTATCCCCTTGCTGACCCAGGTTAGTTCCATTACTTGAGTAGGCCTCTTCAAGATGGCAATCGTACAACACCCCGATGACTATGCAGAAGTTGGTCTTGTCGACCACTCCAGTGCAGTTTTGATATGTAAAGGAGCCATCGGTGCAGATCGATTCGCCGACCCAGTTGGTGTCCCAATTGGTCACCGCTGCGGTGTTGTTGTTTGACGTCCACACAGTCGGCAGTAAGCTCGTGCCCGTATCTGTCGAGTCGATGAAGGCGCCGTCTGCATATCCGCTGCCGGCGTAACTCTCTGTGACCTGTCCCATCTTGCCAGAGGTATGCATGCCATTGCTCCAATACCCCTGATAAACGATCGTGCCGTTCCCCCAGCAATGGCCAGCGGTAATCATCCCGTAGTGGCCAACACCTCCCCTAAACACCTCGACGCCCCCGGTGCACTGGGTGCCATCGCTGGTTACCAGCCGATCGCCTCCGTAGTAGGGTTGCGAGTCGAGAATGCGGCCATCCCACGGATAGATACGTGGCATCGTCGTCACGACCACCTCGGCGCCGAAGGCTTCAACGGCCGAGGTCATCTTGCTCGTAGTCTCGTCGACCCCGATTACAACGTCGAGGTTCATCGGATCGGTACCGAAGCCCGTAAGGTGCGGCCCAAAGATGCTGCGCCATGGCTCCTGCTGAGTGACGCGTTGCATGAGAGCGTTCAACGTGGACTGACTCGGCCCTCTCACGACAATTTGTACTGTCCAGGAAGTGGGCATCGCCGTCGGTTGGCGTCCCTGCGATTCGATCGTCGCAATCGCGCTCAGCGCTATTGGCCGCCTTCGTGCGTTCGCCGTCGTAGATACTGAGATGATGACCAGGTGGGTGTTCGGGTTTCCTGCCAGACCGCCGAAGACATCCGGATAACTGGAAACGACTCTCTGCATCTGTCCGATCTGAGCAACTGAGAAGGCCGGCGGACTTGATCCAGCGGCAGAGGCCTCCAGGGTAACCGGGCCCGCAACTAGGGGAAATACTGCCATCCCAACGAGTAGCATCCTCAAGGCGCGTGCCGGATACTGGCGTCCTAGGCTCATTTCGCCTCCTTCTTTCTGGACGGCATACGCCCTCCGCTACCTCTGAGCGATCTGCAGGACGCTGTCCCCAAAGCGCCTCACGCACGCGCGGCCGACTCTACTCGCTCTCTTACAAAGCGTCAAGTGATCTCTTGGTTAGATCACTTGACGGCTCTGATGATCGCCTCGTTCCGTATCTACCTGATTCCACGATGGCTGATGGTGCTCAGACATGCACCTCTGTATCAGTCCGCGATATAGGCAGTCAACGGGCCTGGTGTTCCACTGAGATATTTGGGTGGCCTGTTCGGGCGCTGGGCGGAGTGCGCTTTGCTAGCCCCCAAGGATGAAGTTCTCGGATTTCAGCGTTCGCGTGAACTCGAGAACTCCAGCCTTAATCGTCCGGCCGTCCCGCTTATAGATATAGGTCGCGCCGTCCTCCAGGATGTAGACCGGGGTCGCTGAGAAATACTTGAGCTGAATCGCCTCCTCCTCGGCTTCGAACGGTCCATGCAGGGTGCCCGGCGGTATCACATTGAAGGTTCCCGGCCGTATAAGGCGATCACCAGTGCGAAGTCGGCCTGAGACCAGAAAGAGCGTCTGGAGAGTGGTGTGGTAGTGGGCGGGAAACGTCGCACCGGCCTCCACCTTTGCAAGCTCGATAGTGGCTCCCGTAAGGTGATCCATCAGCAGAACCTTGTTGTGGATTCCAGGCCACGGTAGTGGAGTCCATGGATGGTTCTCATGCGGTCCAAGTCGCAGAAAGATGTCCGAGAGCTCGCGGGGCACCGGATAGGCTTCCATCCCAGTTGTTCCTCCTAAGCGGTATGTCGATCGGCCTGCCAGGAGATGACTGTCGCCGGTTCTGTGCCAACGGGTGGCAGAGCGACGACTGTATCCGGCTGGTCCACCGTGGTCGCCAGGGGCCTCCACGGGTTACGTGATGTCTTTGGCTTGGATCTGACATGCCCCCAGGCCATTCCTACCGATTACGAAACCCTAAAGATCTGGCAATGGCCTGACCATAAGACTGTCCTCGATAACTGCCAAGGGATCGTCACTTGACTACACCTGGGACTGGCGTGAGTTGTAATTCCAGGCCCAGCATGAAGAACGCGGTAGCCGTGTCGTTCCAAGTGGAGATCTCACCCAACCATGAGGGTGACCACGGCGATGGCAAACCCGGGAATGACGCTACTGCTCCTCTCAACAGTCGTGGCAGGGCGCCGACCCGGAGTTCCTGCGTGACAGTATCAGGCTGCTGGCACAGTAGTTAATGGAGGCTGAAAACGAGGCGAGGAGTATCCGCTCAGTACCTTCTTGAAAGTCCGCTAGAGAAGCGGGAAGGGAATGAGGACCACCATTGATAGCCTCGCTGAGATGCATATGCCTCGATCTCATCTGCCAGCCTGCGCGCGAGGATCTGGGACAGGGCGTTCTGTAGTCCTAGAACCGCCACAACGTAACCGCCTGGAACCGCGGTCACACGCACTTGAGCCACGCGGAATGGCTCAATGCCGATCGCCCATGCCGAATGCCGCGCTCCCACCGCAGGGTTCTTGGCGATCAGGGCATTGACTGTCTTGATGACCTGATCGTTTATCCAACCGTTCTGGTTGTTGGGTGTAATGAGGCTATTCCCATATTGATCAAATGCCACGGCGTAGTCAGCGCCCAGATCGACCAGAGTCGCCAATAGTGTCTGCAGTGCGAACTCGTAAATGATCATCCCCTCGATCCTTATGCCCTCTGGAGCATTCCAACAATCAGGCGCATGGCCTCAGCGCGCCTTATGAGAACCCATAGAGCGAGACCTAGGCCAGCAGCGATCAGCGCCAAGGTCTCTATGTCTCCGCGCCGCGCCCCTGACTCGATCCTCGACACGGTCGCCTGCGTCAGCCGTGATCGACGTGCCAACTCGGCTTGGCTAAGGCCTCTGTGTTCACGAGATCGCCGAACTGCCTCCCCGATCGCCGGAGTCGCTAATTCCCTCACGGATGGACATTATACCAATTTGGCATTGGAGGGCCATACCAATATGGAATGGTCGCATGCGGGCCTCGTCCGATCACCACGTCGGGCCGACCGGCTAGATTCACTGCCCCTGCTGACGACGCCGCCGACCGTCGTCTGGCCTGGACCGAGCGATGCTCGGTGTCTCCGCTCCAGTCGGAAAGTACCGGTGTTAGTGGTGCGCTCGCTCTCCCGAAGCGCCCGCGGTCGGAGCCGGGATCCCCGTTGAACTTGGAGTAGAGCTGCTCGCGACTATTAGCGAGCCCTGCACGCTTGCTAAGACAGAAGCTGCCACGAGCCCGGCGAGGGCAAAGACCAAGAGCCTGAAGTAGAACTGTGCCTGCCTCAAATAGCCGACAGGATTCCGCAACCTGCTGACGTTGTCCGTATACGTAACGTATTGCGAGAAGGCGTATTCCAGTTCGTACGAGACAAAGGACGCCCTCAACTCCGGAATCAGCTCACTCTGACCCCAGTAATCAACTTCCTGGGATCGAATCGCCAGCACAACAGATGCCAGTGCAAAGTACAGCATCGCTACAAATGCCAGCGCCGCCAGCCCCAACAAAACTAATCCAACTGGTGACGAGGGGCGGAATGTCGAGTGGATCAGCGCTCCGATCGGCACCAGCAGCGTTAGAACGCCAGTAATCACGCCTGTCGCCGCGAGTAGGGCGCTGCCGCGGGTGCGAACAGACTCAAGGTCTCGGCCCAATTGTTCGTTCTGGCGAATCCATGTGCTGATTAGAAACTGCCGGGTCTCGGGGTGCATCGATCGGAGAGCATCGCGGATCGCTTCCTTCCCGGCGTCATCGACCAATGGCGCCGGGTCGAGGCGGCTCCAAAAGTCTATCCAGTCCCAAACACGTCTAAACCTGTTCATTTGGGCTGACTCAGGTGCGGAGCGACATCAGGAGGTCGACTACCGCAGCCGTTATTCGAACCCCTCCGTAATCTTCTAACCACCCCCATTGGCCGGCTGGATTGCACTCGAGGAACCATGGCCGACCTTCGGAATCGACAGCAAAGTCGAAGGCTCCAAAGCGAAGGCCGAATTGATCCAGGAATGCGAGGCAAGCAGATGCGAGGGCCGACTCGATGTGAGGACGGTTATAAACACATTCCCGGGGCGGTGTAGCTCGGAAATCGAGGGGAGCTCCGGTAGGGGTGGTTATAAGGACCGGGAACAGATGACGCCCAACAATCGTGATGCGAAGATCGGCGATCTTGGCAATCTTCCTTTGAAAGAGCACCGGAGTTAGTGCGATCGATTCCCAGACCACCGCATTATCAAGCGCCTGCACATAGCCACTGCGTTCTTCCTCTCCTAGAACCACCCGCGCTTCAGCGACGGCTTTCGCGACGGTGGGTCCGCGTTTGGCGAACGCCTCGGCCAGCGCAGGGTCGGACGTGACCAGAGACTCTGGCACTAGCATCCCAACAGTTCTTGCAATTGCAAGCTGAGCTACTTTCCATCGCGCAGCTTGCATTGCATCGGCGGGACTCACGCATTTGTTGTTAAGCGTTCGAAGTAGACCACCAATTGCGGCGACCGACTCCTGTCTCGCGAACTCGACATCTAGCGGATCGGAAATGCTCGAGTCTACAGTCGGCCACTGTGGGCGCCAGATCCAGATGGCTGAGGCTCCGATGCAAATCTCATCGGTCCCTGAAGTCAGGGTGGCGCCGGACGGGTTCGCGGGATCGAGCTGGATGCCGATACGAGCGGGATAGTCTTCGGAGTTGAAGCGGAACAACTCGACGCCCCTCTCTTCACACTCGAGAACAACCAGGTCCGCACTGATGTCGTCGCGGTTGGTTACCGCGACAATTGCCGGTGTTATCAGAAACCGACCGCGCCCGTTGCGATGTTGTCTCCCCAGGGGCTGATGCGCGCCGGCAGCGGGATCGATCGGGTAGGGTCGCCGGGATCTTGGACTGTCTTGGTTACCGTGTCCGGCCGATCAAGCCGGACCCAATGGGCTGCAATCCCTCCTACGTCAGTTGGTTCCTGAACAACCCTGGTTATGGTTGGCGGCTTGGGGGGCTTAGGCGGCTCAGCTGGATCCTTCTCAGTGAAAGTTCGAACGCTCACTGCTGGAAGTTCACGGTCGTCTAGCAGAGCACGTCCAGACCCGTCGACAAAAAGCTGGCGTCCTGAGTCGTAAACCCCGATTGGTTGGGTTGGCGGGAGCGTTTTCAATGTCATTGCAATCAACGGCTTAGCCGATACGTGCGCTCGCACGCCACAGACTCTATCGCACCCAATGAACTCTCGCACAATGCGCGACACTATTGCGCGCTTCGCGCGCTTATCTCGCCACCTCCGGGAGGAGGTCAAATGCGCACCTTTTGGGGCTGTCCTCTTCTAACGCGGAAACGACCTAGCCCTAGGGCTACTTTCGGTTACGGACGTAGGCCTGGTGGATTAGGGCCTTGAGTCGTGGCAGCTGGTCTGCTGTGCGCAGAACGAATTCGGTGTCGCCCATTCCGTAGTGGCCGATCTTCGTGACGTCCCGCATGTCCTCCGCATTCCACGGCTTGGCTTCGCCAGGAGCTATCGAAATGTAGGCATAGATCTTGGTTTGCTTCAGCTCAAGAGTGAAGAATGAGTGTCCGCTAGCAAAGTAGCCGATGTACTGCTTGACGGGGCGCCGAGTGACATCCTCACCGAGCGCGGTCGCGTACGAGTCCACATGGTCGAAGAGATCGAGGATGGCTGACGGCTTGGCTGCGGTGTGGTGCTCGATGGTGTAGGTGGGTTTGGAGTTCGGGTTGGCCGGCCCTTGAGTCTTCAACTGATTGACCGGGGCTGCGCTCGGCGACGGCGGCGCGCCAACGAGAGCACCGACCTTGGGACTCACCAGATCCCCTAGCACCCGGCTCAGGCTGCCGCTCAGTCTTTTTGGATCGATTGTCGGGCCCTCAATCGCACCGCCCACCGCGGCCAGAAACTTGGCCGTCGGTTCCTTTCCAAGCTTCGCGAGGGCGCTTCGCGTGCGCATGTCAACGAAGACCGCCTCGCCCCACTCATCAAGCTTTCCTGCCAGCACCGAGTTTCGGCCAAGGATCAGCAGGGCCTCGATAACGCCATGTTCATCCGCCGCGTGACCAGCCTCCGCGATGTCAAGCTCGAACAGCAGTTTGCGCTCCATTGGAACCGGCTCGTTCGACTTGTAGACCTGATAGGTCAGCCCATTCGTCAGCACGCACCAGACCACGCCTTCGTTGTTCGCATAGTTGACGGTCTGGGCAATGAAGGACTTGTCGCTGAGACTCTTACCAAGCGCCTTTGCCTCGACAAAGAGCTTCGGCTTGCCATCAACACGCAGGGCATAGTCCAGGAACGTGCCGTCGTAGACCTTGAACTCACGATCAACTTCGTCAAAATCGTCAAGGTTCCAACCGAGCGCTCGAAGGACTGGCTCGATTAGGTGGTGCTTGGTATTCGCCTCGTTGGCCGTGGTCTTCTTTTGAAGTTGATCTGCGGTCGAAAGGAGCTTAGGTAGGAGCTCCGCCAACGTCACGGTGCGCAGTTTAGAGCCCGCGCAGGAGGATGAGCGGAGACTCTGGCGAGCCGCCCTAGACGGAACCATTTCGCCGGTCGGGGGTTCCGAGTGGCGGGCTCTTGGCTTCCGGACTAGCTAAGCCGACGTGCGCGGCTGTGGCTGTGATAGCTGCGGCCTCAACCAATGCGACGGGAGGTCAGAAGCCGCGAACGGCTGGGTCATCGATTTCCATCTCTTCGGACATGGATTTTGAGGATGTTTTCGCAGCGCGGCCGGGAATAGCTTTCGCTCGTGCTTCACGTCGTGACCCTGGAGATCATCCTCGTTGGCGTGTTCAGCTCGTAGCGGGGACATAGCCGGAGGCGGGCCTAGTTTGGGTCGAAGAGCTCAAACCTCAGCGTTTCCTGAGGAATTGCTGAGGCTGGGCTGAGGATAGCGACGTGCTGGGCATCCACTGTTTTCCGCAAATGGCTCGGCCGAGGAAGCCCGACCGAATCAACGACAGAGCGGCGTTGGCTGTTCGCCTCCACGACATATCGGCGAGCGTGGCCGTCGGGATAGCTCTGCTCAAGGCTCGGTCTGAGTCGCCAGCCAGCGCGGCTCAGGCAGCCGGCGATCCGGCACTGGATGCGTTTGAACTGGCGCTCGCAAGCCTCAGGAGCCTTGCGATCGGTTCGGGCAGGGCGCCGGCAAGCGCGGATGATCTCGCCAGCGGGCTCAGGGCGGAGGCGAAGCGCCTGGGGATCGAGCTCGATCTCGAGGTCGTCGGTGAGGAGGGGTGGCTCAGCGACGGCGAGGCGGAGTTGATCCGCCTCGCTGGTCGCGAAGCCCTTCGCAACGCGCACCGGCACTCCGGCTCCAGACGCTGCCACGTGCTCCTCGACCTCGCGGATTGCCCCTACTTCCTCAGGGTTCGCGACTGGGGCGCCGGCATCCTGCTCGGCAACGGCTCGGGCGATGGGATCGAGCGGCTGCGCACCCTGGCCCAAAACCTGGGCGCGCAGCTGGTCCTGCGCTCGCTTCCCGAGTTCGGAACCGAGTTCTTGGTGGTCGGTCGCGGTTGCCCGCATACCCATGGAACAGGACCTGTGGAGGCGCGGCTGAGATCAATAGGCGCAGAAGAGGCGCCCAGTAGGCGCAGAACAGGCGCTACCCGGCGGCCAAATCGGGCGGTCGGTGAGCAGATTACTAAGACGTGAGCCTTTCTTTGGCGGCGTTGTTTGGGGGAGGAAAGCAGATGCGCTGGATCGTTGCCGTGATCATCGCGGCGGTGCTCGTGGTGGCCG
>Ga0209166_10000956_pt1 | contig 26461 bp, 14 predicted proteins | sample Coa_R1_3_FD_187151 | JGI IMG/M metagenome (GOLD analysis project Ga0209166, IMG submission 187151) | Surface soil microbial communities from Centralia Pennsylvania, which are recovering from an underground coalmine fire - Coalmine... | ecosystem: Environmental > Terrestrial > Soil >...
GACTGGCCCTGTGTCAATTGACCGCGCGATTCGCCGGTCTTGAGGCTTGAAAGATAAATGTGGTTCCAGCCGTCGCGCTCTGAGGTCCAGAGAACGTCGCCCGTTTCGTGCAGAATGCGGAAATGCGTTTCCCCGGGATCGACATATTTTTCGCCTTTTTCGCGAAGCACAACTTTTTGCTCACCCGTACTGGCATCCACTTCGCGTAATTCGATGGATTTTTCGCCGCGCTCCCAGGCATCGTAGGAAAACGATTTGCCGTCTTCGTACCAGTCGAAACCGGGGCCGCCCTGGAATTGGATTTCGAGGGGAGCGGTCTTCACTTCGATGCGCTTGCCGCTTTGTACTTCGAAAATGATGGGCTCGGCCTTCGGCAATATTTCACCCGGCAACGGATACACGACGCTGTATTCCTTCGGGCGGAGCTGGTTCGGAGGAACGAATTGCAGATAGCTGAAGCGGCCGGCGTTGCGCGTGTCCATGCGATAGGTGACGAGCTTTGAAGAATCCGGCGACCAGAACACGGCTGGGCGCTGCCGGATTTCCTGAGTGCCTTGCGCGACGAACGGCCGGAGGCCGGGGATTTCCGTGGCGTAATCGTAGGAGGCTTCACCGTCGCGGGTCAGGCGGATGATTTCGCCGGTCGAAACGTAGCGCAGGTACAAGTCGTGGTCCTTCACGTAAGCGACCCATTCCTTATTGGGCGAGGCTTCTTCGTATTGGCCAGCGACAGGCTCAGGAGCGCGCTTGCAATCGTATTTTCCGAGCGCGCAAGACCAGGGCGCGCCGTCCACCTGGAAGGAAATAGATTTGCCATCCTCGGAAAACTCGATGGAGTCAAAAGGAAGCTCCGTGGGCGGGACTTCTCGTTTTAGCGCTTTCGAAAGTGAGTCGGCGAGTCGTACATGATCAAAGGCGGGGCCCGTCGTGTTCTGGTCAGCGTCAACGAGAAGAAATTCCGCGCCCTTCGTTCCGGCTTTGCGATACCAGAAGCGATTCTTCTTGGCGATCCAGTGAGGAGCGACATCCGCGACGTAGATGCGGTGGCGCAGATTGCCTGGCAGAAGTTGCTCGGCGCGCTGATAATCTTCGCGCGTGCCCTGGGCATCAGCATGGCCTATGGGGAAAAAGAGCAAGGCCAGCAGGGGAACTTGGCACCGCGACAGAATCTTCATGAAGATTTCTCCTCTTGAGGGAGTTTCGGAGCCCTGGAGCTTCCGTGCCGGCCCTCATCCGCCGTTTTCGTCGTCCTCATCGTCGTTTTGCGGAGGACGAAGAAAGGGAATCGGCGTGATCCCCTTATCGAGTAGGGAGCGATTGAAAGCGGGAAGTTCTTTTTCGATGAGGTTTTGGTAGCTACTTCGCGCTTCGGTGAGATCTTTTTCGATAGTTTCGAGGATTGCGGCTGCCGTGTCAGTGGGAGGATTGTCTACGCCGCCGGCTACGTCGCCCGCGCCGGTGCCGACTTCGCCATTGAGCCAAATCAGGTGGAGATAGATTTTCTCCGGGATGGAATAGTATTTGTCGTCGCTCAGGGCGTCGGCACGGGAGATGAATCTGTACTCCACGTCTTGAATCTTTTGATCCATGGCTTCGACCGCTTTGAGCAATTCGGGATCGGGATTGGCTTCGCCCTTTTCTTCCTTTGTTTCCTGAGCGCCCTGCGCGCCCTCACGGTTCTCGTTAGGGATCGAAGCCACGGCCTTGCGTCCACCGAGCATGCGCGCGATCACATCGAGCTGCTTGCGCATCCACTCCAATTTGTTGGTGGCGTCGGAAGTTTTCGTGATGTCATCGCGGATGCGGAGCTGCAGTTTGAACGCGGCGTCCAAGTCTTGCTCACTCGCGTGAACGTTTGGGTTTTTGACGATGGTGAGAGGCTGTGTAAAGGTTTGACCGTCCACAGTAAGGCGAACGGCGTACTTGCCGGGCAACGCCATAGGGCCGACTTCCGCTTCGCGAATGCCCCAGTGCAAGATCTGGCGCGAGTCGCTGCCGCGGAAGCGGCGCTCTTCCCAGATGTGCAGATTTTCAGGAGGAGTGGTATGCAGTGAGACGAGCTTCGGCGGATCGTAGAGGAAATTCCATTCAGCGCGGTTGATTCCGGCTCGGCCGGGGGCGTCGAGCTTTCGAATAACCGCTCCGTTCGAATCGAGGATTTCGATTTTTGGCGGGACTTTGGGCGCGGCTTTCAGAGAATAGGTGATAGCCGCGTTAGCATTGGGGAAGAGTCGAAACGTTTCGCGCGGGGCGAATAGACGCACGGGAACGTCTTCGCCTTTTTGGGCCATTTGCTCGAGTGGCGTGATGTCATCGAGAACGTAGATTCCTCGGCCATAGGTGGAGACTACAAGGTCGCGAAATTGTTTTTGCACGACGGCCCACGTGACTGGCGCGTGGGGCAGGCCCGCGGTGAATCCCGTCCAGTGCGCGCCATCGTCAAGAGAATAGAAGAGACCGTTTCCGGTGCCGGCGAAAAGCAAACCCTTCTGGTTGGGATCTTCCGCGATGGTCTTCACGTAACCGAGCGCGTGTTTGGGAAGCGTGTCCGAAAGTTTCGTCCACGTCTTGCCGAAATCCGCCGTCTTAAAAATGTAGGGATCACGATTGTCCATCAAGTGATAGTCGATGCTCACATACGCGGTGCCTGCATCGAAGTGCGAAGGCTCGATGCGTGTCACCGTGCCCCACGGCGGCAGATCCTTGATGTTTTTCGTGACGTTGGTCCAGTTTGCGCCAGCGTCTTTCGTGCACCAGATCAAGCCATCGTTTGTGCCGGCCCAGATCAGGCCTTGCTGAATTTCCGAAGGCGCAATGGCGAAAACGACTTCGCCGTAAAACTGGCCGAGATTGTCGCCGACGATTCCGCCCGAAGAACCAAGGTATTTTGGATCCTGCGTGGAAAGATCCGGGCTGATGACCGCCCAGGTTTGGCCGCCGTTGCTCGTTTTGAAGATCACCTGGCAGCCGTAGTAGACGGTGTTGTGATCGAAGGGATCGATGGCCAGCGGCGGGGTCCAATGACAGCGGTATTTCAATTGGTCCGGTGGTGAATCTAGCGAATGAATCCAAGGGCTCACTGAACGCGCCCGTTTAGTTTTCGCATCCCAGCGCGTGACTTCGTTTCCGTAGCAACTCGCCCAAACGATGTTCGGGTCGGTAAGATCCGGTAGCGTGAAACCCGATTCGCAACCGCCCATGCGGCGATCCCAGCCAGTGTCCACGACGCGGCCATATTCGAGCGGAGGAGCGAGGCTCGGGCCGCGCATGTTCGGGCCGTCCTGCATGTTGGTGTAGACGTAGTAGGGGACCTGGTTGTCGACGGCAACGTGGTACATCTGGCCAATCGGGAGCTGGATGCGGTGGAAGCCGCGACCGTGGACGGTGGTGATGTTCAGGCCGCCGTCGTCGGTGATGACGAAGCGATCGGGATTCTGCGGATCGATCCAAATGTCGTGGTTGTCGCCGCCCCACGGGACTTCCTTGAAAAGTTCGCCGCCGTCGAGCGATTCGAGGAAACTGCTATTGGCCACGTAGACTTCGTTGTCGTTGCCGGTGGAAACGGCGATGCGAATGTAATAACCCGCGCGGCCGATGAGCTGGCGCTGGTAATTGATGGCTTGCCAGTTTTCGCCGGCGTTGTCGGAGCGCCAAAGCGCGCCTTGATCTTTCGTTTGAATTAGCGCGAAGTAGCGGTCGGGATTCGTCGGCGCAATCGCGACATCAATTTTGCCGAGAGGCGACTTGGGCAGGCCGTGGCCTTCGAGCTTGGTCCACTTAGTGCCGCCGTCTTTGGAAATGTAAACGGCGCTTCCCGGCCCACCGCTGAGTTCACCCCAGGTGTGCATTTCCACTTGCCACATGCCGGCGAGAAGAATGCGCGGGTTGTGTGGATCCATGGCGAGGCCGGAGCAGCCGGTATTGGCGTCCGCGAAAAGTACGCGCTCCCAATGCTGTCCGCGGTCCGTCGTGCGGTAGACGCCGCGCTCCTGTTGGGGGCCGGTCGTGCGGCCAAGCGCGCACACGAACACGATGTCGGGGTTTGTGGGATGGACGATGATTCTGCCGATGCGGCCGGTGTCGTCGAGGCCGGCGTGCGTCCAATTTTTCCCAGAATCAGTTGAGACGTAAACACCGTTTCCCATTACGTCGCTGTCGCGAATGGCCCAAGCTTCGCCGGTGCCCACGTAGATGACACTTGGATCCGACGGAGCCACGGCAATCGCCCCAATCGCAGCAACAGGTTGTTTGTCGAAGATGGGATCCCAGCGATTGCCGCCGTCGGTGGTTTTCCAGACACCTCCGGAAGCGGCGCCCGCATAGTAGGTGCTCGGGTCACCGGGAACTCCCGCAATCGAGGCGACACGGTTTCCGGCGCGCGGGCCGACAAAGCGAAAACGGAAGGTCTCTTCATTGGCTCGCGGACCCGGAGGGCGCTGGGAGTAAGCAAATGAGCCGCAACTGGCGAGGGCTCCGAGCAGAAGCCCTGTTTTGATTGACAAGCTATAGACGGAAGTAGCGCGCATTCGCCCTATCCCCCCTCGCTGGTAAAGAAGATCTGTGCCGCTGCATGCTACGCATTTATTCTTGAAATGCAAACCACGTCTCGGAATTTCTGTCCGCCCGTGCGTTTCATGCACTTGAGCAGGTATTTCCTCACGACGACAGGGTTACGGTGGCGACCGACATCCGCGGCAAGTCCAAGCGCAAGGTTGCACCTTCGAGTTTCACCGGATGCGGCTTCGGCACCACCTGGTCCGGTGCGTCGAAGCTGTTGCAGGCATTCCAGTCGGCATCGTGGAGAAGGGCTGCGGCGGCGTTCTTTGCGCTTGCGCCGCGCAAGGCGCATTGAATCTCCAAATCCTGGTCGGGAAACGGATTGACGAGGCTGAGGACCACGGCGCCGTTCTTCGTCGAAGCTGAAACGGAAAGGTCCGGGGAAGGTTTGTCTTTGTCGGACGTTGCCACATCGGTTTCGACTTTCACGGCCGCGTTGCCGCGATGCCCTTTGAACAACGCGAAAGCGTGATACGTCGTGGTGCGTACGCACTGCTTCCCTTCCGGGCCATCGGTCAACAAGAGCGACTGCAAGACATTCACGATTTGCGCGATGTTGCACATGAAGAGCTTATCGGCCTGCCGGTTGAAAATGTTCAGTCCTAATCCTGCGGCCACCGCGCTGCGCATGGTGCTCTGCTGCCATAGCTTGCCAAATTTCTTCTCGTCTTCCTCCGCGATGTGGTCCCAAACGCCCCATTCATCCAGAACCAAAGCAATCTTGTGTCCGTCGTGATAGCTATCAAAGAGAGCGCGCTGTTGCACGATGGCTTCTTCAACGCGCGCAAAAATGGCGAGCTGCTTTTTCACGTGCTCCGCGGTGAAGTGCAGTGGATGATCCTCTCCGCCCTCGTAATAGTGCATGGAGACGCCCTCGGGAGAGCCCCATTCGAGCGTGTCCATGAACTTGCGGGACCAGCGCGTGTCGTTTCCGTTCGGGCCGCTGGCAATCAAGAAAGGCTCCGTCTTGCCGTACTTCCGCAGATAAACAGAAAACCGACGGTAATGATCGGCGTAAACTTCCGGGCGCATCCAGCCGCCGCAGCCCCAGGCTTCGTTGCCCACACCCCAATAGCGCACGCGAAACGGCTCGGCTGCGCCGTTCTTGATGCGCTCCTCGGCCAGCGTGCTTCCCGACGGCATGTTGCAGTACTCGACCCAGTCGCGCATTTCCTGCGGCGTGCCGCTCCCGACATTGCCAGCAAGATACGGCTCCGCGCCGATCAGGCGGCAAAGGCCGATGAATTCGTGTGTGCCGAAGCTGCCGTCTTCGACGTAACCGCCCCAGTGAATGTTCACGCGCTTGGGCCTGCTTTCGAGCGGTCCAATTCCGTCGCGCCAGTGATAGTCATCCGCGTAGCATCCGCCAGGCCAGCGGAGAACCGGGATGCCAAGTTCTTTCAAATACTCGACGGCTTGCCGGCGATAGCCATTGATGTTCGGAATCGGCGAGTTCTTTCCGACCCACATTCCGCCGTAGACGCAGGAGCCGAGATGCTCGGCAAAATGCCCGTGAAATTCCGGGCGTACGGTGCCAATCTCCTCGTCTGCACGTACGGTCACCTTCCGAGTGGCGCCCGAGGCTGCGCCAACCAGGCGCGGGATGAGTGAGCAAAGAGACACAGCCACAGTGTTCCCGACAAATCTCCTGCGGGAAATCTTCGAGAGCATCGCATCTCCTTGGTGGGAGTTATTCAGTCCTAGTGGTTGCTAGTCTTCTTTCAACACCCGGGTGCGTCACCTTTGTGAAAATGTACGTCCCAGTTCAAATAACGGGTCGTTGCTTCATGCACGGCCGACGCCGTCGTCGAGAAATTCGCTGCCACGTGGTGCTCGAATCCGCGTTCGCAAATGAACCGGAGGAGCTTCTGCAATCCGGGGATTCGCACAACGCCCGCTCCACCGAAGGTTTCCAGCGGATCGTTGGTAAATTCACCTTCGCCGACGTAGCCCCTCATCTTCCCTTCGCGGTCGTCGGTCGAGAAGCGGGCGAAACTCATCGGACCGCTCTTTACACGCCCCACGCAGGTTCCAAATGTATTTTCCTTGCCCACAGTACCCGCAATAATTTCCTGGAAGTCCATGCGCACGTCATTGAAAAAGTGTTTCGGCAGATTGCTGCAGTGGAAGCACACCGCCTTGTCCGGATCGTCGGCGTAGTTGTTGTTCCAATCGAGCAGCGCGCTCGGCGTTTGCGAAGCCAACTGCAACGCGTGCATGCCTACGACGCCGGCTACGTCCACTTCGCATGCGCTCGAGAGGCCGGAGTCGCTCATCATGCTCATTACGGTGCACGGCACAACGCCAAAAAATTCTTCGAGCGAAGTCCAGCACTGAATGGCGCTGATGGTCACCTCTGTCTCCTTCATCCACGTATGAATCACCGCGCCCAGTTTCGCCATTTTTATCAAAGCCGGTTCTGGAATGCTGTTCGTCGAAACGTAGGCGCGAATGGCCTTCAACCTTTCTACAACCGCAGGGTCATTGTCTTTTAGCCGGCCGATTCTCCCCATCACTTCGGAAAGGTCCCACGTCTCCACGGAAATTCCAGTCGACTCCAAAATTTTCTCGCTGTAACGCACAGTGTTGAACGCCGCGGGCCGCGCTCCAATCGCGCCGATCCGGAGCTTCTTGAGGCCTTTCACGACGCGGCAAACGGCTTGAAACCAGTTTAGGTCTTCGCGAAATTGAGGAGAATTCAGCGCTTCGGTATGCAGCGTAGTCAGCGAGTAAGGAATTCCGTATTGGGCAAGGTTATTGCAGGCGGACATTTTCCCGCAAAAGCTGTCGCGCCGGTCACGAATAGTCATCTTCGAAGGCGTATCCGGCGTAGCCTGCATGAGTACAGGAACATCGAGTTTGGCCATGCGCAGAGTTTCCGCGATGGCGCGCTCATCGCCAAAATTCGGAAGCGTTACCACTATGCCGTCGATTTCGTCCCGATGTTTCTTGAAGAGATCCGCGCAACGGGCGGCTTCCTGACGTGTTTCGACGGCCCCGTGTTTGGAATCATTTTCCCCGAGAACGATGGGCTTGATTCCCTGCGCCGTCAAAGCCGAGATCATCTCCTGGCGGCCCGACCGCGCCAGATGATCTGGAAAGAAACCTCGATTGCCAACAATGACACCGAACACCATCGGTGAGTTGGAAGGTTGCGTCATGACTTAGCCAGAGGCCTTTTTTGCAAACGCTTGCAGCGCAGACAGTACAGCGTTTTCCGTGACATTGTCAAGCGAGCTTTGCCCCTGCTCCTTTCTGGTTATCCCTCGACTCAGCATAATGTACCGGAATTATACTCAATCGAGATTGAACTCGCTTCGGCTTTTGTAGTTCCATTCCCGCGGAGAAGCCAATTTCGATAGAATGAGCCTTCGCACACGTTCAGGAGTCTTTAATGCGCAAAAGGCGTTCGCTGGCAATGAATTTGGATGCCGTGGCTCAAAAAGCAGGTGTTTCCACCTCCACGGTCTCCCGGGTTCTTAACAACCTCGAAATTGTAAAGACCTCCACGCGCTCCCGTGTGCTGAAAGCAGCCGAGGAACTGAACTATCACCCGAATCTTCACGCGCGCTCTCTCGCACGCGGAAAGAGCAGGATTCTCGGCATCATTGTTTCGAACATGGAGAATCCGTTTTTCCTCGATATCTATCGTACGCTCGAAGCGGACGCTCACGCTCAGGGCCTGGAAGTCGTCGTCGCCAACACCGACTATCGCTCCGAGCAACTCCTCGCCAGCGTGCAACTCATGATCGGCCTGCGCGTGGCGGGCTTGGCGGTCATTGTTTCTGAAATGGAAGAGCACTTGATTCAGACCGTTTCCGGCAGCCGCATTCCTGCCGCGTTCTATGATGTGGGAACGCCGCAGAAGAATATCACCAACATCCGCGTAGACTATCGCAAAGGAATCAAAAAAACCGTCAGCTATCTGAATGCATTGGGCCATAAGCGTATGGCCTTCGTCGGTCATCATTCCACCCTCGGCCCCATCAGCGAACGCCGCAAGACTTTTCTGGAATCCGTGCACCGCTGCTCGCCCGCGGCCGAGCCCCGGATCTTTGCAGGTCCCGACAGCTTGGATGGTGGCCGCCAGGCAGCGCGCGAAATGCTCGAATCGGACTTTCATCCTACCGCAATCTTGTGCGTGAATGATTTTATGGCCGTCGGTGTAATGCGTGAGCTGCGCGAGCAGGGCCTGCAGATTCCCCGCGACGTCTCCGTCACCGGATTTGACAATATCAAGCTGGCGGAATTCTGCTCTCCGCCGCTCACCACCGTGCACATTCCCCGTGAGCAAATCGGACACATCATCTTCGAGAATGTCATGGGTAACGACCGCGAGGATCGCGAAGTCGGCCGCGAAATCGTCATCGACCCGGAACTTGTCGTCCGCGATTCCACAGGAATCGCGCCCAAGAGCTGATTCAGCGGGCGTCTGTTAGCGGCCTACTTCGAAACGCGGATCATTACCGCGCCGTGGCGCGGCACTTGCGCCGTAAACTCGTTTTCGAACGAGCCCAGGTCTTTGTGAGCCCACAAATCCCGCACGTGCACGCTGCCCGTCAAACCCAAATCCTTGAAATTCACTTTCACCGGATACGCTCCTGCCCGGCTGAACAAACCGACCGCCACGCTGCCGTCGGCCAAGGGCTTTGCCCACACTTCCAAGGGACCTTCCGCCGACACGCGATGTCCCTGGGCTCCTTTTGGATCCTGGTCTACCGCGATAGCTTCTTTGTTCAAAAGGATCGCTGAATCTTCTGGCGTCACTCGCGTCAAATCATTCCCAGCCAGCAGCGGCGCAGCAAGCAGGCACCATAATGTCATATGTGTGACGTATTCCTCGTGACGCATCCCGCCGTTGCCAATTTCCAACATGTCGGGATCATTCCAGTGCCCCGGCCCTGCAAACGCTTCCTGCCCTGCTTGCCCGAAACCGATCCTTGTCATCGAATCGTATTTATCTTCAATGTCCCCCGTTGTCCGCCACAAATTTCCACCCACATCTTTGCCCCAGCGCCAAACCAGATCCCAGCCATATTCGCAAAGACTGAACACCATAGGCCGTCCTGTTTTCTGTAGCGCGCGGTGCATTTTTTCGTAAACTTCCCGGATTTGGCTGACCGGGTACACCTGCGATGCGCTGCACCAATCGTATTTCAGATAATCTACGCCCCACTCGGCGTAAGTCTGCGCGTCCTGCTCCTCGTGCTGATAACTTCCAGTAAAGCCCGCGCAGGTTTCCGGCCCCGGCGACGAGTAAATCCCGAACTTCAGACCCTTGCTGTGGACGTAATCGGCAAGCGCCTTCATGTCGCCGAAGTTCTTGTTCGGCACAATGCGTCCTTGTTCGTCACGTCCGCCTTGCCAGCAGTCGTCCACGTTCACGTAAATGTATCCGGCCTCTTTCATTCCGTTGCTGGCAATCGCGTTTGCCGCGCCACGCACGTCGGCGGCCGTCACCTTGCACGCAAAGTGATTCCAACTGTTCCAGCCCATCGGGGGAGTCGGCGCCACGGAGGTTTGCGCCTGCGCGGAACAAATGGAGACTAAAAACAACGTAAACGAGCCAACGAGGATTCGCATGCGCATCGACCATGCTCCTTTTTGACGATTGAAAAATTGTCGCCGGCCGTGCTCCGGTGTCGAACGAAACCTATTTTCCCGCGGAGAATTTATAGATCGTCGTCGTGTGATACCGTTGCCCGGGTTTCAGCTCCGTAGAAGGAAACTCCGGCTTGTTCGGGGAATCCGGAAAATGCTGCGTCTCCAGACAGAACGCCGACCTCTTGATGTAGCTCACGCCCTTGCCACGCAGCGACCCATCCAGGAAATTCCCCGTATAAAACTGAACGCCAGGCTCCGTGGTCCATACCTCCATCACTCGACCAGTTTTGGGCTCTTCTACACGCGCCGCAAGCGAAATCGGATCGCCCGCCTTTCGGTTCAACACAAAATTGTGGTCGTACCCGCCGCCCAGTTTGATTTGCTCATCATCGGAATTGATGCGTGCGCCCATGGCCGTCGGCTTGCGGAAATCAAATGGCGTGCCCCCTACGTTGCGAAGTTCGCCGGTAGGAATCAGCCCGGAGTCCACGGGCGTGAATTTGTCCGAGTTAACTGTCAAAACGTGGCCGAGAATATCGCCCGAGCCCGGACCCGCGAGATTGAAGTAAGAATGGTTCGTCAAATTGACGACCGTATCCTTATCGGTCGTCGCGGAGTACTCAATTCTCAGCGCGTTCGAATCGGTAAGCGTATAAACCACGCGCACATGCAGGTTTCCTGGGAACCCCTCTTCGCCATCCTTGCTCAGATAAGTCAGCTCGAGCGCCTGGCCATCCTTCGCCGGGATTTCCTTTGCCGTCCACAAGGCTTTGTTGAAACCCTTCGTTCCCCCGTGCAGAGTATTCTCGCCATTGTTCTTCGCAAGCGTGTACGTCTTTCCATCCAGCTTGAACTGCGCGTGGCCGATGCGGTTCCCGTAGCGGCCGATGAGTGCGCCAATATAACTCGTGTTGTTCACGTACCCGTCCACCGAATCAAAGCCGAGCACCACGTCGCCGAGCTTGCCGTCGCGATCCGCCACTTTTAGCGAAACCACCGACCCTCCGTAGTTTGTGATCTCCACCTCAGCCCCATTCTTATTTGTTAGCGTATAGAGATCCACCGCTTCCCCGTCGGGGGTCTTCCCGAAAGACGATTTCTTCGTCGAACCTGGTTTTGCCGTTGCACCGCTTGCCGCCAATGTCATCAGAATCGCTCCCGAGATTGCAGTCCGCAGCATCCCTCTCCTCATTAGAAGCCTCTCCGGACAATCCTACACAGCCGTCTCGCAGTTGTCCTGTCCTCTTTCTGCATGGAAGGCGAAAGAAAGTGAAACGCAAAAGCGGAGAAGTGTCAAGGAGCAAGTGCAAGCGCTTGCATTATTGGCTTATTAAAGACGGGCCAGGCGGTCGTCCCCGCCTATCGAAGCCTACCCTCATAGGGCAGATGTGCGTAATCAAATGTCCGAGCCTAACGCCGTAGGCTATTGAAAATGCGCTCTTTGCAGGCGATTACAGACCTTGTGCAATCCAACGAGTAACAGACAAAAGGGCCATTCATAAAGTTTGGTGCCTGTTTGTCCGGTTATATTACGATTGTGGAAGGCCAAGGCGGCTGGAAATAAAGAGCTGCAATGAATCGAGGAGCCTTTTTTCGCGCATTGAGTTGGGCCGCGGTCGCGGCATTGCTGGCGACAACCTTGAAGTGCGCGGTCGCACAAACACAACCCTCGCAAGCGCCCAACCGTTCATCAACGGAACAATCGGCCCAAGAAACCACGCCGCAACCAGAAGCCGAACTTCAAACAGGAATCACGTTAACCCGCAGCGGCCATTTTTCGGAGGCGATCCCTCATTTTCTGACCGCACGCGGACACGTCTCCGACGAATTCGCAGCGGAATTCAACCTGGCGCTCTGCTATGTCGGAGTAGGCGAATTCCCGAAAGCGATTTCCATTCTCGTGGGATTGCGCAACGGAAGCCATGAAAACGCAAGCGTAGAGAATCTGCTCTCGCAAGCTTATGAGGGCAACGATCAACCCAAAGAGGCTTTCGAGGCATTTCAAAAGGCTGTTGACTTCACCCCCAAGGACGAAAAGCTTTATCTTCTGGTCGCGGCGGCCTTCTCGAAAAAGCAGGATGACGTTCGCAACCTTCGCGTTTTGCAATCCGGGCTTCGGAATGTGCCGGACTCCGCGCGGCTTCATTACGAACTCGGCTACGTTCTTTGGCAACTCGGCGAATCGGGCATGGCCCAGCCGGAATTTGAGCGTGCCGCCTCCCTGGCGCCGCATTCGGTAATTGGCTATCTCGCAGCTGCTCAAGAAAGCGTAATGCTTGACGACCTCACTCAAGCAACGAGAATTGCGCGGACGGGAATCAACGAAGGATTTACAGACTATCAGTTGCTCGCTCTCTTGGGCGATGCATTGATCCAATCCGGCGTAAGCCCGGGCAAAGCGGACTTTGCCGAGGCCAAGGATGCACTCGAGAAGTCCATCGCTGCGCGCCCGAACTATGCAAGCTCGCAGATCGCACTGGGCCGTCTCTTGCTTCAAGAAGACCGCGTGGACACTGCGATTGAGCATTTGGAATTAGGGCGGCAGCTTGCTCCGCAGGATCCTTCCTGCTATTTGCTGCTCGCAACGGCCTATCGAAAGCGCGGCCAGCCCGCTCAGGCGCGCGCGATGATGGCCACGGTCGCTAAGCTGAATGAAGAGCAAGCCGAGAAGCGACGCCTGGCCTTCGACAAAAACCACTGAGCGGCTTTCACCGAATCAAGCACCAGGTTTTCTTGGCGCAAGCTTGGCGATTTCAGGAAACGGAACAGGAACCGTGTAGGTATGTTCCGGAACAGCGGTCTTATCGAGAAGCGCCCTGGTCATTAATGTGAGGGCTTTGCCTGCGCTCGCAGGCACGATCACCGTCGCAGTCAGTTTGCCGCTGCGCACCCAGGCATGGCCGGTCTTAGGAACGCCATCCACTCCAAGGATTGGAACGTTGCTCCAATCATCGCGCTCTAAATCCGTCACGGCTTCCTCAATCGCCTTTCTAGCCCCCATGCCCATCACGTCGTTCTGGGCAAGAATCAGGTCCACGCGCACTCTCTGCGTCGACATGAGTTTGAGCCAACTGCGCACACTCTGAGTAGCGCTCTCTTCCGTCCACTTGCCTCGCAAGGCTGTGAGATGAACATTGCCCGGGAGCAGTTCTGTCAGTCCCTCATGCCGCTCTCTCGACACGCTACTGACGGAAGGTCCTTGTACGTAGAGGACCGAGCCGCCTCGCGGGAGCAGCGCCATCACCTGCCGAGCCAGGATACGTCCCACTTCCACCTGGTCCGCGCTGACGGAGAAAACGGGAGACCGCGTGGACTTCGCGAGTTCTCCCGCATATTCCGCACGGCGACTCAACACCGCCCAGCCGATGCCCGCCTGTGCGGCCGCCTGCGCAGCTTGCGGAAACGCGGTGGCTCCCAAAGGTTCAACAACAATTCCATTCGGCCGCAGAGAGGAGCCGGACTGAATCGCTTTCAAAACCTGTGTGCTCTGCGTGATGGGGTCGTTGTCCGCATAAATGATCTCCGCATCCACGCCGAGCTCTGCGGCCGTCGTCCGTGCGGCTTCTGCTTGCTCAACCTGGTAATCGTTTTCTTTGGTGATCAGCGACACTAAGAAACGCAGCTTGCTCATGTCGTCCCCCCAAGACAGGCTCGCGCCTCCCACTCGCCGCGCATGGCGTTGCCGAGCGTGAGCAGATTGCGCTGAGCCTAGCTGGCCGACTTGGACTGCTGAGATTCGGCTAACCGGATTAGCTCGGGCAAGACGCTCCCGAACTCCCTGGTTTCCGGTTGGCCGAATGCAAAATACACTTTGCTGAAAAGCGAGTAAAGCCGGTCATACGTCCGCTTGGACGACAGGTCGGGCTGGAATGTGCGGTACTTCGGGCAAATCTTGTCCTGAGCCTGCTCAACCGTCTGAAAAACTCCAGCCGCCAGGAAAGCGAAAATCGCTGAGCCAAGACTCACTACGCTTCCGGCAGGAACAAGCACAGGCCGCCCCAGGACGTTCGCATAAACCTGATTGAGAACATCGTTCTTCTGAGGAATTCCGCCCGCATTGATGACGCGGCGTACAGTCACTCCTTTTTGTTCCATGCGATCGAGAATCACACGCGTGTGCAGCGCCGTGCCTTCGATGGCTGCAAACAACTCATCCTGCGCCGTGGTTTGCAGATTCCAGCCGAAGGTGATTCCACGCAGGTTGGGATTGACCAAAACGGTGCGATCGCCGTTGTCCCACGTCATGCGCAGCAAGCCCGTTTGCCCGGCGCGATAATTCTCGAGGTTCTGACTGAGCGTCTTCACATCTGTTCCCGCGCGCGTTGCAATGGTCTGAAAAATATCGCCAACCGCGGAGAGTCCTGCTTCAATGCCAGTGCGCTTTGGGTGCACGCTTCCCTGCACCACTCCGCAAACGCCGGGAACCAGTTGGACGGACGGGGTGATTCCGATAATGCAGGTCGAGGTTCCGACCACATTGACGATGTCCTCGCTGCGGCAACCCGCGCCCATTGCATCCCAATGCGCATCGAAAGCGCCCACGGGAATGGGAATCCCCGCTTTCAAACCAAGCTGTTCGGCCCACTGCGCTGATAAATGACCAGCCAGATGGTCCGAAGTCGCATATTCGCCGTCCAACTTTTCGCGCACTCCAGCCAACAGAGGGTCTACTTTTGTGAGAAATTTCTCGGGTGGGAGACCGCCGAGCGAGGCGTTCCACATCCACTTATGGCCCATGGCGCAAATGCTGCGCTTTACCTTCTTCGCGTCGGCGATGCCGCACAGCGTCGCCGCGACCATGTCGCAATGCTCGAACGCGGAAACAAACTCCGCGCGCTTGGCAGAATTATGCCGAAGCCAGTGCAACAGCTTCGAAAAACCCCATTCCGACGAATACACTCCGCCGCACCATTGAATCGCTTCCAGGTTTTCGCGCCGCGCGGCTTCCGTGATTTCCGCGGCTTCCGCCTTGGCGCGATGGTCGCACCAAAGATAGTAGTCATCGAGCGGTTGAAGGTTTTTCCCGACTGGAATCACCGAGGAGCCCGTGGTATCCAGCGCAATGGCGCAAACCTGGTCCCCGGCCACGCCGGCTTTCTTCACAGCCTCTCGCGTGGCGGCGGCCAAAGACTTCATGTGATCCGCGTGTGATTGCGTAGCAAATTCGGGATCTTCGCGCTTGCGATGAAGCGGGTATTCGGCAACGGCGGAAGCGAGCAGCCCGCGTTCGCTGTCCACCAGCGAAACGCGCACGCTCAAGGTCCCGAAATCAACTCCCGCAACTACAGCCATTCCGCTTCTCCACTAAGAACTTCACTTCAGCTCACCGCAAAAGCAAAAAGCTATGCCTGCCCCCGCGGGTAATACTTGGCGCAATAAATCACTCCAAGGACAGTCAGCAGAGCGCCCCACCACACCGGCGCATGCAAGTTCGCTAATTCCACGCCCTCAGGAGGATGCGACCAGTTCGCCAGTCCGCTCGCAAAAATCATCACGCCGTAGATCAGTAGAAGAAGTCCGACGAAGAACCAGACGGGGATAATGTTGTGTTTTTCGGTTATTTTTTCACTCATGAGTTCCTCACCAGAAAATAATTTGGAGTACCACCAAGGCAACTAAGGCCGCCACTCCCCAAACCGCCGGCCGATGCAACCAACTCCTGTTCTCCTCGCGAGGCACTTCCGTAAGCGCGTAGACCAACCCTCTCAGTTCCTCATCCGGCTTGGGTTTGGTTACCAACGTCACGAGCACGGTGACCACAACGCAGGTAACCGTCGCCCAAAGCGCCTGCCACATGGCCTGAGCGAGCGGTTGCGCCAGCGGCGAAAACGCAAACACCTGGACCCAATTCGGATCGAACTTCATCAAGAGGAACACAGTGACGGACGTTAGCACGCCAGCCAGCAGCCCCAAAAATCCGGCCCAGCGGCTCACACGTTTCCAGAGCATGCCCATCACCACCGTGCCGAAGAGCGGCGCGATGAAAAAACCAAACAGCGCCTGCACGTAGTCCATCATGCTTTTGTTATACTGAACGAGATAGGCCGTCCCGATACTGATAAACAGCCCGATAATCGTGCACCACCGCCCCATGGAAACGTAGTGCGTATCCGACGCATCCTTGCGGATGTACGGCCGGTAGATGTCATACGTCCAAACGGTTGCGAAAGCGCTGACGTTCCCTGCCATGCCAGCCATGAACCCCGCTACCAGCGCTGTGATTCCGAGTCCTAACAAGCCCGGCCCGCAATACCGCGCCAGCATCAATGGCAAAACATCGTCGTATCTGAACTGTCCCGGCCCCGCTTGGTTCCCCGGAAGCAGATGGAAAGGCAGAACCGCGCGTCCGAGAAGCCCAGGAAGAATCACGATGAGCGGCACAGCCATTTTGAAAAAAGAGCCAATAATCGGCGCCAGTTTTGCCGAACGCACGTCTCTTGCCGAAAGCACACGCTGCACGACAAGAAAATCCGTTGTCCAATAGCCCATGGAAACCGATGCGCCTAACCCAAACACGATTGCAATCCAATGAACTCCCATCGGGTTGTTGCTCGCGGAGCTCATCGGCCCCCACATGTGCGTGAAGTCTTGGCCGGGAAAGTTCTGATGAATTCGCGCAACCATGCCGCTCCATCCTCCCGCCTCGGTCAGGCCAAGAATCGGAATCAGCAGCGCGCCAAACCAAATCAGGAAGAACTGCAACACTTCGTTAAAAATCGCCGAGAAGAGCCCGCCCGCCGCGACATATACACCGACGGTCAGCGACGAAACGATGATGCTGAAATGCAAATTCCATCCCAGCACCACTTCCATGACCACGGCCATCGCGTACATATTTACGCCGGACATCAGGATGGTCATGAATGCAAACGTGACGGCGCTCAAGGCGCTTGCTTCCGTTCCATACCGCAGCTTCAAATATCCCGGAACCGAATGCGTCTTGGAAATGTAATAGAACGGCATCATCACCAGGCCCAGGAACACCATCGCGGGAATCGCGCCAATCCAATACCAGTGGGCGGCCATGATGCCGTATTGATACGCGTTACCTGCCCAGCCCAGCAATTCCAGTGAACCAAGGTTCGCAGAAACGAATGCCAGCCCCGCCACCCACGCCGTCATTTCGCGGCCGGCCAAAAAGAAATCTTCGCCGGTCTTCGCAAACTTTTTCAGATAAAAGCCAATGGCCAGCACCAGCAGGAAATAAATTGCGATAATCGCTAAATCCACTCCCGAAAGATGCACCAGCGTACTCGGAGCGCTTGCCGCCATCATGGCCATCGAGGCGATCATTTTTTCTCCTTAGGCTGCCCGTAATAGGCGTCCTTGCCGTGCTTTCTCAGAAAATGTTTGTCGTGCAGCGAGCGCCCAATCGCGCCCGCCTGTGCGTTGATGCCCAAAGTAAAATAAGCCATGCGCGCCACAAATTCCAGAACCGCGGCGTTGTGCGCGGACGTCATCGCATCCGGCCCCCAGACAAACGGCGCGTGATTCGCCACCAGCACCCCCGGAATCGCCGCGTAATCAATATCCCGAAACGTCCGCACAATCGCGTGCCCCGTGTTCGCTTCATAATCCTCGGAAATCTCCGGGTCTTTCAGTTCCGCGGTCACTGGAACCGGCCCATGAAAAGTATCCGCGTGCGTCGTCCCAAAACAAGGAATCGACCGCCGCGCCTGCGCCCACGCCGTCGCATATTCCGAATGCGTATGACTCACTCCGCCAATGCCCGGAAACGCTTTGTAGAGGATCAAATGGGTCGGCAAATCCGAAGAAGGCCGCAGCTTCCCTTCCACGATCTTTCCGTTCAGGTCCGTGACAACGAGGTCCGCCGATTTCATCTTTTCGTAAGGAACGCCGCTGGGCTTGATGACTACAAGCCCTTTCTCCCGCGAGATGCCGCTCGCATTCCCAAACGTGAAAAGCACCAATCCCCTGCGCACCAGTTCAAGGTTGGCTTCCAGGACCTGCCGGCGCAGTTCAGGCAGCAGCATCGCTTCCGCGGTCGGCCCGCAAATTTCGCGGCCTGGTGGGAATTCTCATCTCAAACAAGGAATGGATTCGGGACGAGGGATGGCAGGACTGGATTCCGGCGGGCTCAGCAATATGCCAAAGGCTCATAGTGGCCGGTGACGTCTCCCCAAACGCAGAATTTTCTGCGCGTCACAATAGCACGTCAGCCATACCGCCGCAACTGCAAACGCTTGCAGAAATCAGCCTCTTGCGGTCTAAATCCGCCCCTGCTCAAGTCAAGACGCGGTCTTCCCCAAACCTCAGCACCTTGCAACCACGCAGGCTGGCAGACTCAGCGAGCACCTCATTGCGGTCCAACTTCTGCGTGTCCCGAACCCAGAATCACCGCCTGATCGTGTTCCAGGGAACTTCGCCGCAATTGTTGAGAGCGCGTGAGTGCTTTCTGCGCAAGCTCTGCCCGCCCAAGCTTGTGGTAAGCCACATAGAGTTGATAGTGGACATTGCCGTAGTGGTCCCTTGGAGCGGCCTTTTCCAATTTCGGCACGGCGTTCGCAAACTGCCCCAGACGCACATACGCAGTGCCAAGCATCTCGTTGGCCTCCGCCAGGTCCGGTTGCAGTCGCAAAGCACGCTGCAGATACGGTACGGCCTTTTCATTGTCCCGGTTCTGCACGTAGAGCCGCCCCAGTAAGTAAAGCGCGTGCGTGCGCGAACCGTCCAGCTCCACGGCCTTCTCGAGTTCACTCTGCGCCTCGCCATCGGAATGATTGTCCAGGTACAGTTGCCCGAGCGCTTCGTGAAGTTCCGCATCGTTGGGACGCAACTGCAGCGCCGCCTGAAATTCCTTGATGGCGCCATCAAGGTCCTGACTATTCGCGTAACCCTCTGCGCGGAGCTGGTGTGCACGCCACGAATTGGGGAACGATTCTTCCAACTGCGCGTACGCCTCAGCCCCCAGCGCCTGGTAAGTGCGTTCCAACCAATAGCTCGCCTCGGCGTTTCCGTTGCTGGTGCTGGCTCCCAGGACTTGCACCAACGCATCAGCGGCGGGCGCGAATTGTTGCAGCGTAAAGTGCGTTCTCCCCAGCAGCAGCCGCTCCGAATCACTCAGCTGCTTACGCGCCTGCAACAACTCCACGCAGCGTGAGTAACGATGCGCTTTGCAAGGATCGTGGCTCGAATCACTGTTCGAACGGGCACTCGCAGCGCTCTGCCCTTGTTGCCATGCCGAAAAGTCGTTTTGAAAGGACTTCCATTCGCGGTCGGAAGGTCCGCTATCATTCGCGGCGCCGTGAAGAGCCGCTAACAAAAAATGCTTGGCTGCGCTTTCTGGTTCGTCCTGGATGCGCGCCGCGGAAGCTTTTGCGGAAACCGAAGAGAGGTCCACGGACGGAAAGCGCTGTACGTTTAAAAACTCCGGAGAAATCTCCCAAACTTTTATCAGCGACTCGAGCGCATCGCCAGCCTGGTCTCTGGCCAACTGTAGATTCGCCAACCCGAGCCAGGCCGGCTCATTTTGTGCGTCGAGTTGCAGCTCCAGGCGAAATTCTTTCTCGCTTTCGTCCAGTTTCCCGGCTTTGAGGTAGCACTGGCCGATCGATGTGTGCAAACCGAGTTGGCGGGGATCGGCGCCTAAAGCCTTCTGATATTCCTTGACTGCGTCTTCCCAACGGTTCCGTTGAAACAAGAGATCACCAAGAAAACGGTGCCCCCAAGCCGAATCGGGATACAGACGCGCTCCGCGAAACGCCAGCCGCGCGGACAAATCCAGATATTCGTGCCCGAGTTGGAACCACGCCTCCGCTTTATCAGAGTCCATCGCGGCCATTTGTCGAAACTCCTCGGCCGCGCTTCGGAAGTCTTCTTGCCCAAGATATGACGAAGCCAAAGCCTGAGCGGCATCGCTATTCGAAGGATCCAGCTTCAATGCTTGCTGAAGGTATGGAATGGCTTTTTCCGGCGAGCCGAGTTTCAGGTAATCCATCCCGACAATGACGGTAGGGCCGACTAGGTTTGGCCTTTCGCGCAGGGCTTTTGCCAGATGCCGCACGGCCTGGTCATATTCGAACAGGCTCTGGTAAGCGAGGCCCAGATTGACTTCAGCCTCGATTAGGTTTGGGTCGATAGCCAGAACCTTCTTGAAATCTTCCGCGGCGCGCGCGTACTGCCCCTGCTTCATGGCTTCCTGGCCCGCGCGAAAGGAACGTTCAATTTGATCCTCGGATGTCTGGCCTGTAGTCAGCCCGGCAGTCACCAACCAAGCCAAAAGAAGAAAGAGGGCGGTTTTTTTCACTGGAACATTTTCCCGCGAACGAAGCATGACGTCAGCAAAATTCGCAACCAAGAGTTTGTAGCGGGCGACGGCATTCATCCCGACCCGGTCGGGACGTCGCCATCCTTGCAACGAAGTGTACGGAGAGAAGAACCCGGGATCGCCGAACACCAGTTCGGCGATTCTCAGCGCGCTGGGGAGCGACCGCCTGTGAGAAGGCAGTGGACAAGAAGAAAGCGCCGGACGGATAAGCCCGTCCGGCGCCGAAGTTGGATAGTTAGAACGTAAACCTCAGTGCGAACTGGATGAGGCGTGGCAGGTTGTATTGGGCGCCTACAACCCCAAAGTTCGAATCGCCAAAGCCGCTGTCCGGCGGATTAAACTGCGGATGATTGAAGCCGTTGAAGAACTCGGCGCGGAACTGCGCTCCAAGTCTTTGGTCAGGACCGAACTTTGTGTCTTTGAAGAAAGCAAAGTCAAAGTTCTTGACGCCATCGGTCCGAATGTTCGGCTCCGTACGCGAATCAGTGCCGTAGCCAAAAGTGGTTGGTTTCGTGAATACGGTAGTGTCAAACCAATTGGCAAGACGCTGGTTCACAGAACCGGAAGTTTGGTGCGATAGCGCCGTTCTGTCCGGCCGGTCGCAACCCGCGTTGGGAATACCGACGCCGCCGAGCGGGCCCGGGCACCCGCCGATGATGATCGGGAACCCGCGCTGGAAGGTAACGATGGTATCCATTCCCCAACCGCTGACCAGCTTGTCCATCACTCCGGTCATATTGTTGGCATACTTCTTGCCATGGCCAACGGGTAAGTCAAGAACCGCGCCGAGCACCAGGCGCTGCGGAACGTCGAATGTATCCAGGCTGCGCAGACTACGTAGATTGTTGGCGTTGGAATCGTTCCAGCTCACCGGAGACGCCTCCAGCCAGTTGATTTCCGAGTTGGTGTTGTCAATGAGCTTGGAGACAGTGTAGGTGGCCAGCACCTGCGCACCGGCAGTGAACCGCTTCTGCACCTTCAACTGCATCGAGTGGTAGATGGAATCGCGATTGTCCGGCTCGGCCATTGCGACGCCATCAAACTGCGGGAATGGCAAGAGCAACTGGCCTTGCTTTACTTTGTTCTGTGTGCCCATGCTACCCGATTGCAGCGGCCCCGTGCACCCTGCGCAGTTCCCCGCGAACGGGTTATTAACGATAGTGGTTAGGTTGGTGATCGCCGCGAGCGCCCCCGGGTTGTTTGCGCAAAAAGGAGTAGGAGGATTCGTAGTCGGGTCCGCGGGCGCACACGCTGCGCCGGTAGGTAGAAGCTTATCCGGCATCTGGTTAAGATTTTGATCATGCATTGGCAAATGCGTGCCCTTCGACCCAGCGTAGGCTATGTCGAAAAGCAGGTTGCCGGGGAGCTGACGTTGGATGTCGAGGTTCCACTGCTGCACGTAGGGTGCGGGGTTATTCGGCAGGGCCGCTTCGTTGCCATTCCCCTGCACATCGATCAACGCTTGATTCCTCCCGAAGGGTGGAATGATTCCACCTTGCGCAGCCGGTTCAGGGTTGGACAAGGGGTTCGCAGGTGTAACTCCATCGGCCTGCGCAGTTGTCCAAGGCGTCGAGAAGGAGTTGATGAATAGGTTATGCGGAGCATCATTCCACCGCACGTCTACCGGCAAATAAAAAATCCCATACCCGGTCCGGATCACAGTATTCTTGTCGAACTGGTACGAAATTCCAAGACGTGGCTCTACGTGGTTCCAGTCGGGAAACGCCATCCGGCTCGGGTGGCGAGTAGAGGCCACCAAGTCATAGGCGCCTTTCAGATTCGGAAACGCGGCCGCGACTTGCGGACTCATTGCCACGAGAGGGCTAGTTTCTGTCGGGTTGAAAGCGACGATGCGATTGAACCGCTCCGTCCAGTCACCCTGGAGGTCAACGCGCATTCCCAAATTCAAAGTGATCTTCCGCGTCAACTGATAGGTGTCGCCCACGTAGAAGGCCTTGTAAAGGTTCTGGTCGGCCGTTCTGGCTGGCTCAACGAAACTCCCGCTATCTCCAGTGCCCAGCAGGAAAGATGCAAAACCATTCCCTGACTCGCACACTACTGGTGGTGGACCTGGAGTTGAAATACACGTCGCCGACGTCGATCCATTTTTTACAGTAGTTCCAGCGGCGGCGTTCGCACTGTTGACGGGGTTTTCTGCCGTCATCTTGGCATTGAATTGCAAAAGGCCGGCCGGATTGTTGCTCTGGTAGTAGTTGTTCCGGAGCATACGAAACTCAAAACCGGCTTTGAAATTGTGCTTGCCCATGATGTGAGAGACCATGGGATTGATGCTAAGCGTATCGTCCCAGGCCCCAATACCGCTGCCCGTTCCCTGAGCGCACCAGCCACCGCCCCAGTGATTGTCCCCCGAGTTATTCCCGACGCACACTTGCGGGATGTGCGTGTAGGTCATCTCAGGAGTCAGGGCTTTCCAGTTCGCACCGAACTTCGACAAGTCGATGCCCTGGCTAAGCGGAGTGCGTAGATAGATATAACGCGTGTAGCCAATATGTACGTCCAGGATCGTCTTCGGTGAGAACGAATAGGTGTCACCCAAAGAAACCTGCTGAGCCTTGGTGTCTTCCGTGCAGCGATCGGTGCAGATTTGGCCAAACGGAGCGTCAGGCAACGACAAGATATGGTTATGCGTGTAACGTCCGTAAATTCTCTGCTTCTCGCTCAGGTTATAGTCAATGCGCTCGTTGTACTGGTCCACGTCGCCGCCGCTGCTAAAAGCCGTCGCAAAATTACCGTTAGCGTTGGGTGCTAGACCCGGCGTCGGCGACGGGAAGTAGGACAAAAGCGAAAGGGCCGTCTGGTCAAGCAGCGCAGTAGGAATTACGTTCGGACAACCCCCCGGGGTTGTGCAGGCGGCATTGAACGCATCTACGGGCCCATTAGGACCCATCACTGTGGCCACACCGGCGGTCGGCTGTGCAACAAATTGTGTCCTGCAGACCGTTGCGCCTCCTGCGCAGCTCGCGGGTCCATTACTGCTATATGGATTGTAAATGTTGAGAACTACCGGTTGCCCGGTTACTGCGTCGTTCGTGTTGGACGATCCTGTTACTCTAAAGTCCCCAGCGCGCTCAGCCGTAGTGGGAACCCACGTCTGAAAGACATTTCCTTTGCGCAGCCGGAAGCCGTCGTAAGCCGAGAAGAAGAACAGCTTGTCCTTAAAAACGGGACCGCCCACGTTCGCGCCGAACTGGTTTTGCGTAAACGCAGGACGCGCGATGCCGTCCTTATTGGCAAAAAAGTCATTGGCGTTCAGGTCTTTGTTCCGCAGGAATTCAAACCCCGAACCATGGAAACTGTTGGTGCCGGACTTTGTCGAGAGATTGATGACGCCGCCTGCAAACCGGCCATACTCGGGGCCCAGATTGTTGGTCTGGACTTTGAACTCCTCAATGACATCTTGGCTCGGGATCACCGTGACAACGTTTAAATACGCGCCATTGGTGGGCGTGCCGTCAATCAGGATCGCGCTTTGCCCGGACATGCCGCCGCCAACCTGAAAATCTCCCAGAGCGAAAGGATTGGCGCCGACGGGATTTCCCGTCGAGGAATTGCCCGCCGATGGCTGGCCTTGCGGCACCACGCCGGGCACCAACTCGACAAGCGCGAGCGGGTTGCGGCCGTTCAGCGGCAGTTCGGTGACGTCTCGCTGTTCCACCACTTGCCCGAGCGAGTTGGTCTCCGGCTGTAGCAAAGGTACTTCCGCGCTCACCTCAACGGTTTCAGTCTGCGCACCAACTTGCAAAGTGATATCCACTTTCAAGCCGCTTTCGATCTGAACGAGAATCGGCTGGCGCACAAATTTTTTGAAGCCGCTCTTTTCCGCTTCCACCTTGTACTTGCCCGGCAAAATGTTCACGAAAGTGTAATTGCCGGATGCATCCGTCGTTAGGTTGTGTTTTTCATTGGTATCCATATTGGTCAGAGTAACGGTAGCATCGGCAATGGCCGCGCCGCTGCTATCGTTCACGGTTCCCGCAATCGTCCCGTACACGTTCTGGCCCCACCCGGACTGGACGGCGAATAACAAAGCCACCGTCGCCACCAAAGATGCGAATACAATCTTTCTAAGACTCGGCATTTCTTGCCCTCCCGCAAAAAATTTATCTACTTCCTCGACACGTGCCGCGCGGACGCACCTGCCGCGTGCACCAATGCACCGGTGAAAACTCAATCGAAAAAAATGATTCTTACCAGAAACCCCACAGGCACCCCGCTGTGGCCATCCTTTTAGACCTATCTGGCATACGTGTCAAGCGAAATCGTTATTCTAGGAGGAAAAACAACAAAAGGCGCCCCGGATTGAGGTGCTAACCCCGATGAAATCAGGCCGGAAACGTTTACGTTTTCGACCAGCCCCGGCCCGGTACTAGGCCTACGCCTTCCTTGATCGTGATGAGCTGGTTCGCTTTGATTTGCTTGAAGGTCTCGTGAAGCCCGTTCGGCCAATACACTTCGATATCGACCAAAGCCACGCTGCCCAAACCGAAGTGCAAACGAGGATCGTTGCAAGAATAAAAGCTCGATTGGCTGGTCAACGCTTGCGCTTGGGTCTTGCCTCCGTAATGTGCGAGCACCCTCGCTCCAATGGCGCTTCGATTTGATTTTGTGCCTTCCAATTTCACCTTGATCCAGTTGCACTTTCCCTTCAGGTCATTTCGCAAAAGCGAAGGAGGCTCGTTGAGGTTCACAATCAAGATGTCGACGTCGCCATCGTTGTCAAAATCTCCAAACGCGCATCCCCGGCTGCAGTGCGCTGCGCCCACTCCCGGCCCGGCCTCTGCGACAAGTTCTTCAAACACGCCTTTGCCCAAGTTCCGAAAAACTGCGCGCGGCGTTTTGTTGGGATATTGGGAAAGAGTTTTTTCCACTTGCGGGTAAACATGGCCGGTCACCATGAAGAGGTCGGGAAGCCCATCGTTGTCGAGATCGACGATGCCCGCTCCCCAGCACACGTAGCGTGTTTCGACTCCAAGGCGCGAGGATCCAGTGGCGTCTTCAAAGTTTCCTTTTCCATCGTTGTGATAAAGGATGTTGGCGTCGTCCGCAAAATGCGTCTTGAATAGGTCCAAATGTCCGTCTAAATCGTAATCGCCGATCCCGACTCCCATGCCTGCTTGCTCCATGCCATCGTCACTCAGAGCCGCGCCGCGCAGCACTCCTTCTTCTCGAAAAGTCCCGTCACGATTGTTCATGAAAAGAAGGCTGGGGGTGGAATCACACGCGACGTAAATATCCTGCCAGCCGTCTTCATCAAAGTCCGCCGCCACAACCGTCATGCCATACGTCGGCGTGGCTTTCGAAATCCCGGCTTGCTGCGTTACATCCGTGAAAGTTCCGTCGCCGTTGTTGCGATAGAGAGAATTCTTGCCGGTCCCCAGGCCCCGGGGTCCGCATTCCACGGGAATTCCCTTCCACCGGCAGTTTGGGTTTTCCCCGGGCGCCATTGCATTCTCAAACGAAAAACGCACGTAGTTGGAAACGAAAAGGTCCAGGTGTCCATCACGGTTGTAGTCCACAAAAGTGCACCCGGCTCCAAACCTTGGCTGCTCGTTCCAGAGCCCGGCCGCCTTGGTTAAGTCCGTGAAAGTCCCATCGCCGTTGTTGCGGTAAAGCGCGTTCCGCCCGAAATTCGTGAAGAAAATATCGTCAAAGCCGTCGTTATTGTAGTCTCCGATGCAAACCCCAGAGGCCCATCCGAGCGACCGCAGTCCTGCTTTCTCCGTAACGTCTGTGAATGTGCCATCGCGATTGTTTTTGTACAGCCGGTTCGTGGTGCCCTCCGGGGCGCCTCCCAGGCGCGTGCCGCACAGCACGAATAATTCCATCCAGCCATCATTGTCGTAATCAATGAACGCGCAGCCGCACCCCGTGGATTCCACGATGTATTTCTTGGCATCCAGGTCGCCGTAAATGATCGGCGCATGCAGGCCGGCGGCAGCGGCGACATCCACGAAATTAGCGTTGAACGGACGCCCTGAAGCCGCGGGCCTT
>Ga0209166_10000958_pt1 | contig 26418 bp, 16 predicted proteins | sample Coa_R1_3_FD_187151 | JGI IMG/M metagenome (GOLD analysis project Ga0209166, IMG submission 187151) | Surface soil microbial communities from Centralia Pennsylvania, which are recovering from an underground coalmine fire - Coalmine... | ecosystem: Environmental > Terrestrial > Soil >...
AGAAGGGGCTCCGGTCAAGTACACTGCCGCAAAAGGCAGCACGTAAGTAAGTGCGACAAGAACCACCGCCGCAATCATCGCCCGCGGGTAGGTGCGCTGCGGACGCTCCACTTCCTGCGCGATGGTCGAGGCGTTGTCCCAACCCATGCAGTTCCACATGGCTACCAGTACGCCACCAATCAGGCCCAGCTCAGTCACCGCAGGCGCAGCGTGCGGCCCCATCAGCGCTCCTACTTTGAAGGGCGCGAGCACTACGACCAATGCAAACGGTGCGGATAGCAGAAAGAACAGCCACAGGGAGGTCAATCCCACAACGCGAATTCCTGCGATGTTCAACGCTGCACAGGTCACCACCACAAACAAGCCCGCATAGATTCCGCGGTTACCCATGCCAAACCAGGGCGCCATCTGCCTCAAATAAAAAACAAACAGCGTGGGGTAAATCGCCATGTCAAAAATGCTGGCAGCCAGCGAAAGCCAGGCTTCCTGGAATCCCCAGAAGTTCCCCATGCCGCGCCGCACCCAGGCGTAGTAGCCGCCCTCCGCGGGTAGGGCGCTTGACAGTTCCCCGATCATGAACGCAGTGGGCAGGCTCCAGAACACGGGCAGGAAGAGCAAAATCAGGATTCCGCGTCCGTAGCCGGCGCCATGAATGATTTCTTCCGTGCCGTACGTGCCGCCGGACACCATGAAGAAAGTGGCCGCAACGAGAGGCCAGAGCGTCAGTTTTGCAACTCTCTTTTTGGTGATCGGGATGGCGTGGGAAGGGAACTGCGCGGGAACAGATATCGAACTCAATTCTTACTCTCGTCCTCCTAAACGATCCTCGCTCTCGCGCTGCGGTGAAGCGAGTTCGCAGGTGAAGAATACAAGAGTCGTCCCCGCATGCAAGGGAAAAAAATGCATGCGGGCGAAAATTTTCTGCGCGTGGCCGGAACCTTCTAAGGCAATTCCGCGTCGGCAGTCCTTCAGAGCTACCATTGGCCCAGGCTAAGAGGGCCAGGACAAGCCCAAACTCCCCGAACATCTCTCCTCGGGAGGCTGAGTCAGTCGAATCACTTCGTGACATTTGAGCTTTCTCATCGTCTTATATAGCCGGGAGTTCAAATGTCGGCCCTGTGGAAGGACCTTCGCTATAGCTTGCGGCAGCTTGGTAATAGTCCTGCCTTTACCGTAATCGCCATTCTGACGCTCGCTTTGGGCATTGGCGCAAATACCGCTATTTTCCAGCTCATTGACTCCGTCCGTTTACGCGCGATTCCCGTGAAGAAGCCCGAAGAGCTGGCAACTGTGCGCATTGCGGATCGCCACTGGGGCTCCGGGCAGTTCTCCAGCCAGTATTCCCAGCTAACCTTTCCCATGTGGGAGCAGATCCGCGAGCGGCAGCAGGGATTTGCAGATATTGCGGTCTGGAGCAACCAGCTTTTCAATCTGGCGACCGGCGGCGAGGTGCACTACGCCAAAGCTTTGCGCGTCAGCGGTGCGTTTTTTCATGTGCTCGGCGTTGAACCGTTCCTGGGGCGCCTGCTAGGCCCAGCCGATGACCAGCCGGGCTGCGGGATAGGGGGAGCGGACATCAGCTTTGCCTTCTGGCAGAGCAATTTTGGTGGCGATCCGGCTATTGTCGGCAAGCGGCTCGCACTGGACGGAAATTCGTTTGAGATTGTCGGCGTAACGCCGCCAGGCTTTAACGGTATTTCCGTGGGGGACACCTTCGACGTGGCGGTGCCGGTTTGCATCGAGCCTATTGTGAGCCCGCGGAATAACCGGCTGACGCTCCGGCATGCCTGGTGGCTGGCTTCCATCGGACGCTTAAAACCAGGTTGGACAATCCAACGTGCCAACGCGCAGATAGGCGCTGTGACACCGGCGATCCTGCAGGAAACCGTTCCGCCGGTTTATGACTCCGAGAAGGTCAAAAAATATCTCGAATACAAATTGGGAGTGTTCTCGGCGAGCACGGGATTCTCCTCATTGCGACAAGACTCGGAAACGCCACTTTATCTGCTGCTGGGAATTTCCGGGCTGGTCCTGGTGATTGCGTGCGCGAATCTCGCGAACCTGATGCTGGCGCGCGCGGGGGCGCGCGAGCAGCAAATCACGATTTGCCTCGCGCTTGGGGCTACTCGAGGGAAGATGATTCGCGAACTGCTTTCGGAAAGTGTCCTCCTTGCGACCGGAGGCTCGATTTGCGGGTTGTTTCTTGCGTACGCCATAAGCCGGATGCTGGTCGCATTCATCAGCACGGGAGATTCAAAGATTTTTCTCGACCTGGGGATGGATTGGCGAGTTTTGGGATTCGCCACGGCCCTTGCAGTTTTGACGACAATTCTGTTTGGGCTCGCACCGGCATTCCGCGCGACGCGCGTGGAGCCGGCCACGTTGTTGCAGTCCGGCAGCCGAGGCATGACCGGAGGCCGCAAGCGGTTGGGCCTGCGTCGAATTCTTGTGATCTCGCAGGTGGGGCTTTCTGTGGTTCTTCTAATGGGCGCGCTGCTTTTTGCTCGCAGCCTGCGAAATCTGACCACGCTCAATATAGGCTTTCAACAGAACGGCATTTTGGTGACGAGCGTCGATTTCAAACGCCTGCATCTGCCGGAGGCCAGCTTTGTCGAGTACAAACGCCAGCTTGTGAAGGCCGTGAAGGCCATTCCGGGCGTGGAATCTGCGGCCAGCGCAATCATGGTTCCGTTTGGCGGCGAAACCTGGAACAATGACGTTATTCTGGAAGGGTCGGAGCAGGACGCAGGTGTCGTGTGGGAGAACTTCCAGGGTCCGGGCTATTTTCAGACACTCGGGACGCCGCTGCTCGCAGGTCGCGATTTCGATGACCGAGATACGGCCAACTCACCTAAGGTAGCGATCGTCAACCAGGCCTTCGTTCGAAAAATTCTCAAAGGCGCGGACCCGCTGGGAAAGCGTTTTCGTATTCACGAAGCGCCGGGGAAGCCGCGTCCTCTCTACGAGATCGTTGGAGTTACGGGGGACAATAAGTTTCAAGACATGCATGAAGAATACCTTCCCTTCATGTATTTCCCGGCAACGCAGCAGGAGAAGCCCGGCCCGGACGATCAAATCATCCTTCGATCTTCGCTCCCCCTGGGCAGTCTGATGGCTTCTGTCAAGCAAGCCATGAACGTGGTAAATCCGGGAATCGACCTGGACTTCAAAGTGTTCAAGACGCAAGTGCACAATTCGCTGATGCAAGACGAATTGATGGCAACACTTTCCGGTTTCTTCGGTTTTCTCGCGGCGTTGCTGGCGGCCATCGGTCTTTACGGAGTGATTTCTTATATGGTTCTCCAGCGGACCAAGGAAATTGGAATTCGCATGGCCATCGGTGCGGGGCGCGGCGATGTGGTTGCGATGATCCTGAAGGAAGCGGGAATCCTGACGGTTGCAGGCTTGGTGATCGGAACCACGCTGGCCCTGGCCTCCGCGCAAGTGGTGAAGTCGCTGCTTTACGGGTTGAAGCCGCGCGACCCGCTGACCATGGTCTTGGCTGTGGTTACTTTGGCCGCTGTCGCAGCGTTTGCCAGTGTTTTGCCGGCGTATCGCGCATCGCGTCTGGATCCCTTGAAGGCTCTGCATTACGAATAGCTGACCATCGCGCAGCTGGCGCGCGGGTGTTCCTTCAGCATTTTGTGGACGCGTCCTACATCCATCCTCTGCTACACTACGTGCCCGTCACAGCGGCAAATTCACTCTCAGGAGTCTCCGCATGAAGTTTGCATCCCGGCTTGCCTTCGCGCTTTCTCTCTTCGTGCTCCCCATAGCTGCTCAAGACCAAACGCAAAAAGCTCCGCGTGCGATCACGATTGACGACTTTTTCGCGATTCGTGATGTCTCGCAGCCAGAGATCAGCCCGGACGGGCAATGGGTAGCTTATGCCGTTCGGACCAGAATGTTGAAAGAGGACAAGAACGAGCAGCGCCTGTGGATGATTTCGACGCACGGAAGCGATCCCCTTCCCTTGACTGCGGAGGGCATCTCCTCGGGTCACGCACGCTGGAGCCTTGACGGCAGATACATTTCGTTTCTCTCGGCGCGTGACGGAGGAAAGTCGCAAGTGTGGCTGCTCGATCGCCGCGGCGGAGAAGCGGTTCGCTTGACTGACGTTGCGCAAGGTGTGGACGATTTCGAATGGTCTCCCGACAGCACGCGGCTGGTGCTGGTGCTCCGCGATCCCAAGCCGGAGGATCTCGAAGCTGCCAAAAACAAGGAAAAGCCGGCTCCAACCACGCCGCCGAAGCCCAAGACTCCTCCGCCCTTCGTGATTGACCGCCTTCAATTTAAGCGCGATACGGTTGGTTACCTGGACCGCCGCCGCACGCATCTTTATGCCTTCAACGTCGCGGCAAAAACCACGACGCAAATCACTTCTGGCGATTTTGATGACAACGAGCCGGCGTGGTCGCCGGATGGCAAGACGCTTGCGTTCTCGAGCAATCGTTCGTCTGATCCCGACGCCAATTATGAAGCGCATATTTGGGTCGTTGCTGCGGACAATACGGACAAAGGGGCCCACCTGACGCAGGTCAGTCCGAAGCCTGGCCCTGACTCCGCGCCGACTTGGTCGCCTGACGGGAAATGGATCGCATATGTCACTGAGCTGGACCCGCACCTTTTCTATTACAACACGCGGCATCTGGCGGTGGTTTCCGCGACAGGTGGACAGGCAAATGTTCTTACACGTTCCTTTGACCGCAGCATTCACCGCCCGCGCTTTTCGAGCGACGGCAAGCACATCTACTTCACCGCTGAAGATGACGGTGTCCAAAATCTTTGCCGCATCCCGGCCGGTGGCGGCGAAATCACTCGCCCGATCGGTGGCCGCCTTGTTGTGGGTAGCTATTCTCTCGGCAAAGACGACTCGATTGCAACGCAAATCACCACCATTGATCGCCCTGATGAGGTCTTCTTTCTTGGGAAAGAGGCAAAAGAGCCTGTGCGCCTTACCAAGACGAACGATGCGCTGTTTGACCAGCTCCGTTTAGCACAAGCGGATTACGTGCACTTCAAGAGCAAGGATGGAACGGCCGTCGCCGGCTATCTTTATAAGCCTCTGGATTACGCGGCTGGCAAGAAAGTTCCTACGTTGCTCAATCCTCATGGTGGCCCGGTGGGTCAATACACGGCTTCCTTTTACCACTTGGCACAGCTCTATGCCGCGAACGGCTACGCGGTTCTGCTTCCGAATCCGCGTGGGTCTTCCGGGTACGGCCAGAAGTTCTGCGCGGCGATTTATGCGGATTGGGGCAACAAGGATTATCAGGATGACGTGGCCATGGTGGATTATGCGGTCGCACAAGGGATTGCCGATCCCGACAAGCTCGGCGTTGGAGGCTGGTCCTATGGGGGAATCCCGACCGATTTCATTATTGCCCAGACCAAGCGCTTCAAGGCAGCAATTTCAGGAGCCGGTGTAGCGCTCGTCGCGAGCTTCTACGGCCACGACCACTACCAGCGCGATTACGAAATCGAGTTGGGGCATCCGTGGGACCACAAGGAAGTGTGGGACAGAATCTCGCCCTTCTACCGCGTAGCGGACATCACGACGCCAACGCTTTTCATGGGCGGCGACATCGATTGGAACGTGCCGATTCTGGGAAGCGAGCAGATGTACCAGGCGATGAAGACGCTGGGCCGCACCACGGAACTCGTCGTATACCCTGGGGAGTACCACGGCTTCACTGTGCCGTCGCACCTCAAGGACCGCATGGAACGCTTCATGGCGTGGTACAACCACTACGTCAAGGGGGATACCGCCCCGGCGACGCCCGCGCAGCCCGAGATCAAGACCGCTGGAGGCGAGTGATGCGCCGTAGTTGCACTGTCTTTGCGACGCTGCTGGCTGGGCTAGTGTTATGTCCTTCGCTGCGGGCTCAACAACCCTTCACTGTCGGCACAGCATCAGCGGCGCCTGGGCAAAAAGCGACGGGCTATCTGGAAGTGCCGGCGGCGGTGGACGCTGCAACGAATATTCCTGTCGTCGTGGTGAATGGGGCGAAGCCGGGCAGAATCCTCGCGCTGGTTTCCGGCGCGCATGGCACGGAATACGTTTCCATCATTGCGATAGAAAAACTTATCGCGCAAATCGACCCGGCACAACTCACCGGCACAGTCATCCTCGTCCCTCTGGTCAACATCCCATCATTCGAACAAAAAGTGCCGCACGTCAATCCCGTTGACAACAAAAGCATGAATCGCTTCTATCCGGGTAAAGCGGACGGCACGCAAACGGAGCGCGCATCGTTTCTCATCACAAAACAAATTGTCGACCGCTGTGACTATCTCATTGACTATCACGGCGGCGACCTTGACGAGAGCCTTCGCCCTTACGCGTATTGGGGTCCGACAGGGCATGGGGAGCAAGACCGCATTTCTAAGGAAATGGTCCTCGCGTTCGGGCTCGACCACATCATTATCTGGAGCGAGCGACCCACCGATCCCAACGCGACGCGTTATTTGGACAACACGGCTACTGTGCGTGGCAAGCCCTCGATTGTTGTGGAAGCAGGCCACGCCGGAACGGTAGAGACCGACGACCTCAACCTGCTGGTCAACGGCACGCTCAGCACGATGCGTGCGCTAAAAATGATCCCGGGCGAGCCACACATCATCGAAAACCCGGTGTGGATCGAAAAACTGTCCGATGTTCTCGCCGATGGTCCCGGGATTTGGTATCCGCTCGTTAAGCGCGGGACGTACGTATCTGCGGGTATGAAGCTTGGCACTATCACCGACTATTTTGGCAAGATCATTGCCGAGCCGCGCGCGCCTGTCACAGGCGTAGTGCTCCACGTCAACGCTGTGCCTTCCCTGAAAAAGGGAGATAACATCGCGGACCTTGGAGTCGTTGCTGCCCACGCTCCCTGACCGATTCGCAAGGAGGATCCATGCGCAAATGGGGCATCGTCATCTCAGCCTTCTACGCACTCTTTGTGGTTGGTCTCTTGGTGCCTATGGCGGTGTTGCTTGTTGGTCCTTCGGAGTGGGGCGGATTCTCGCACGCTCTAGGTGGTGTCTATGAAGATTCATTCACATGGTTTCCCATTGCCATCGTTTTGGGCGGTCAGGCCCTTTTGCTTTTCTTGTCTGTTGACACGTCTCAGAAACGTCTCAAGCCTAGAGCGCACATCTTGCTGTCCTGCACCGTTGGCGGAATCCTGACTGCCCTCCTTACGTTTGCGGTCGTTTTCTCGCTAGGCGTCGGAATTCGCGGCGACAAATTTGGGGGCTCGTTCTTTGATGAGAGATCACACATCGTCGGTTTCTGGGCGCTCCTTTGGCTTCTTTGGGGAATAGCTTTTTATCTGTATCTTCGAAACGCTTCCGCCGTTGTCACACGCATCATTTCGTGGCTCCTCAAGGGAAGCATCCTGGAGCTGCTCGTCGCTGTGCCATGCCACGTTATAGTCCGTCGCCGCCACGATTGCTCGGCGCCCGCGGTCACCAGCTTTGGAATCGTTACCGGCATTGCCATCATGCTTCTGTCTTTCGGGCCCAGCGTGCTGTTGCTGTACAAGAAGCGCCTCGACGCCTACGCGGCGCGTTCGTCCGCTTAGTGCTCAAACAAAAACGGCGCTCGCACCCTTGCGAAACGCCGTTTGTTCCACTTCAAGAAATCAGCTTAATTCTTACTGGCTACCGCTTCACGATGATCTTCCCGCGGGGTCATGGACACGACGATGTACTCGCGTTCCTTGTCATCGCCCCCCTCTGACACTCGCAGGATCAGCTTGTCCTTGTGGAGACGAAACTGAGCGGTCTCTCCGATGGGCAGCAGCACGGGATGCTTGTCATCATTCGGGCGAATCCGGTAAATGACTTTCTCCGCTTGCAGCACGTATTCCTGGCAGAGCACTTCCTTGGTTTTCTTGTTCTGCGTGTCCGTGCCGAGAATTTCTCCAGCCATAGACTTGCCGCCCTTTTCCTGCATGCCGCAGGGAGACGATTCCATCTTCAGCAGAGTGCCTTTCTGATAGTCGTTGTGTTCTTTGGCGGAGCAAACGCCAGCAAGCAATAGACAGCCCGCAAGCGCGAACCACTTGGTGTTCATAGCTTGTCCCCTTTCTTCACAAAATAAGGGGTGTGGGCGGGCCAGAAAATAGGCCGAAAGTCCCAGTGTGCTTAATCCATTAAGCTGCAAATTTGCAGTCGTCTAGGCCAATTTCGATTACTCTGGAAGGCGGAGGCCCATGCCTTGCTGACAGCGGCTTGGATCTTAGGGCTGTTAATCCTCTTATTAGTTAGCTTAGTCCTTTTATTTCTATGGAATCAACGGGTGGGTGAGTTGTTTCATCAGCATGTCCGGGATCGCCCCAGGCGGCGGCTGTTCCTTGCTGCTGTTGGATTCTTTTTGATGTTAGCGCTGGCGCGAGGGGCCGCTTATGCCGCCGGGCACAATATTGGTCCGTTTCATTACATTTATATCCGCGGCACGCATGTTCATCACCTCGTCTGGGGGATATTCCTTCTGCTCGTGGTTGGTTTTTGCTGGTTGATTGAAGTAGGCACGGGCGCGAAGGGGTCCTCGCTGTTCGCGAGCCGATTGATGTCGCTGCTTTATGGTATCGGGGCGGCTCTGACGCTGGATGAATTTGCGCTCTGGCTTAACTTGGAGGAGAGGGTCTATTGGACGTGGGAGGGGCGCGCCAGCCTGGACGCCATATTGCTCTTCGGCGCAGCGCTGCTCATTGGGATTTGGGGAAAAGACTTCCTGAAGGCGCTTCCCCGGGAACTCTTCCGGCCCGCACACAAAGGACGAGAGGAACAGAGGTTGTGAGGATTCGAGAATGGCAATTTGTCATTCTTGGGCGCCCCGCTTACTGACTCGGCTGATGCTTGTGCCACCACTCTCGGAGTTGCAGACACTTTCCTTGTTCATCCATGGTAATGACGAAGATTCCGTCCAGCCTGGTTTTGAGCTGCTGTGGAACGATTACCAAGGAAGCCCACCATCGAGCAATTCCACGCTCGGGCGTCAATGCTAGGATTTCATATCCAAATTGAATGTTTTCTTGCGTTTGCGCGACATGCGTCCAATATTCAAGAACCGCCGGTCGCCCGCGCATCGGCTCGACAAAGGGAGTGACCTGGTAGGTTCCGTTTTCCGCGTAGAGCTCGGCCGCTGCCTTGGCATCACGCCTTTCCCAGGCCCGGCCGTATTTGTCCATCCAAACTGCAAAGGCTTCTCGCGTTAGGCCCATTTATTCACCGTGAAGCGCCTTGAGCTTGCAACACTTTTGCACAAGCGTGCACAGCTTTCCACAGTTGAATTCTCAGATTCCTCTTGCCAAGAAAAAGCGGCAGGTTTATCTTCACCCGCAGATTGAGCCGGGAAGCCTCAAAAACTTAACGGCACAATTGAAAGAGGGCGCAGCGGTCGCAAGGCCGTTGCGCCCTCAATCTTTTTGTGCCTCCTTGCCTGCCGCTATGTCTTGAAAATCACGCGCAAAAATTTGCCACTGCTGGTTTGGCAGAGTATCCTCTCCGATTTCGGGGAGGTGTCGGATGCTCTGTTTGCTTCAGCGCCGTTCCGCGGCAACGTGGTTGTCTTGCGGAATGACAATCGGTCTCGCACTTTACTGGACCCTTTCGGTTCCCGCGTTCGTCCGCCGCGACAGTGAGAGAGCGGTTGCACCTTCCGAAGCGCAGAGTGGTTCGCACTTCGATCCAAAGCTTTTCGGCGAGATGCGCTGGCGCTGCATTGGGCCTTTTCGCGGCGGGCGCACGGTGGCCATTTCCGGCGTGCCACATCAACCTAACGTCTTTTACATGGCTGCCGTGAACGGCGGCGTATGGAAGACTACAGATTTCGGCAACACCTGGAATCCGATTTTTGATGATGAGCCGACCGGTTCTGTGGGCGCGCTGGTTGTGGCTCCTTCCGATCCGAATGTGATTTATGTTGGCAGCGGAGAAGGTTTGCAGCGGCCGGACCTGGCGACAGGAGACGGAATTTACAAATCCGCCGATGCGGGAAAGACGTGGACGCATCTCGGTTTGCGCGACGCGCAACAGATTGCCGCCATCATTGTTGATCCGAAAGACCCAAGCCGCCTTTTCGTCGCAGCCATTGGACATCCTTATGGCCCGAGCGCCGAGCGCGGAGTCTTTCGCTCGACCGACGGCGGCCAGACTTTCCAGAGAGTTCTGTACAAGGACGAGAACACTGGCGCCGCCGACTTGGCGTTCGATCCAGCGGACCCGCGGACGGTTTACGCCGTTTTGTGGGCCGCTCGTGTGGCGCCGTGGGAAGTTCGAAGCGGCGCGTCCTTTATTACTGCAGGCAGCGGCATTTTCAAGTCCACGGACGGAGGAACGAACTGGCGTCCGCTAACAAAAGGATTGCCTAGCGCCGAAGACGGTCTCGGCCGCATCGGCATTGCCGTCGCGCCGAGCGAGCCGACTCGGATATATGCGTCGGTGGAAGCGAACAAAAACGGTGGCGTGTATGTTTCCAACGATGCCGGTGAATCCTGGAAGCTGATCAATGCGGACCATCGCATCGGCGGACGCGGCCCTGGCGCGATGGGAATTGCCGTTGCGCCAGACAATCCGAATGTTCTTTACGTCGCGAACACGACGACGTGGAAGTCAATGGATGGCGGAAAGACATTCGTTGGCTTCAAAGGCGCGCCGGGCGGCGACGATTACCAGCGCATCTGGATCAGCCCAGAAAACCCACAGATCATTGCGCTTTCGAGCGATCAAGGAGCGGTGATCAGCGTAAATGGGGGGGCGTCTTGGAGCACTTGGTACAACCAGCCAACCGCACAGTTCTATCATGTCACAACAGACAACCGCTTTCCGTACTGGGTGTATGGCGCACAACAGGAAAGCGGGTCCGCGGCAACGTTGAGCCGCAGCGATTTTGGCGAAATTACTTTTCGTGATTGGCACCTTATTGGCATTTTTGAATACGGCTATGTGGCCGTCGATCCGCTGGACCCCAATATCCTTTACGGCGACTGGCTGACGCGGACGAAACAAGACATCGGCGAATATGCGAAGGTCACGCCCGAGCCGATTCGCCGCGGCGAATACCGCTACTTGCGCACGCTCCCTGTTGTCTTCTCGCCACTCGAGCCGCACACGCTTTACTTTGCAGCGAATGTGCTCTTCAAAACGACGGATGCAGGAGACAGTTGGCAGGCAATCAGCCCGGACCTGACGCGGGAATCGTACGAAACTCCAGCGAATCTTGGCGTCTTTGCTGCAAGCGATCCGGAAAAAGGAAAGCATCGAGGCGTGATTTATGCCGTGGCGCCTTCCTTCAAAGACGCGAACACGATTTGGGCGGGAACTGACGACGGACTGATTCACATTACGCGGGACGGCGGGAAATCTTGGCAGAACGTGACGCCTCCGCAACTAAAACCGTGGAGCAAAGTTTCCATCATCGAAGCTTCACACTTTGACGCCGGAACGGCGTACGCGGCGATCAATTCCTTTCGTCTGGATGATTTGCGCGCCCATATCTATCGCACGCGCGATTTTGGGAAAACCTGGACAGAGATCACCAAAGGTATTCCCGAGGGCGGTGCGAGCAACGTGGTGCGTGAAGACCAAGTTCGCAAAGGGCTGCTGTTCGCTGGCACCGAAGGTTCTGTTTATGTTTCCTTCAACGACGGCGACGACTGGGAACCAATACAACTAAATCTTCCTCACACCTCGATGCGGGACCTGGCAATCCATGGAGACGACTTGATCGTTGCCACGCACGGACGCTCATTCTGGATTCTGGACGACATCACGCCTCTGCGCCAACTGAACTCGGAAGTTGCGAAAGAGAGCGTCCACCTCTTTGCGCCGCAGACCGCGATTCGCTTTCGCTGGAACCGCAATCCGGATACGCCGCTGCCGCCCGAATTTCCCGCGGGGAAAAATCCCCCGGATGGAGCAATCCTCGATTATGTGTTGGCATCTTCATCAAAGACTGCAGTGACGCTCGAGATTCTGGACGAACAAGGACGGCTGGCGCGGCGTTATTCCAGCAGCGACAAAGCCGAACCGATGGAGAAAATCGCAAGTGAACATCCCATACCGACGTACTGGGTGCGGCCTACGCAAACTGTTTCTGCGGAACCGGGGATGCACCGTTTTGTCTGGGACATGCACTATGCGCCGCCGGAATCGCTGGAGCATGAATTTCCAATTTCGGCGATCTATCACGACACGGTGAAGTATCCGCTCGGGGCATGGGCCATGCAGGGCAGTTATACCGTGAAGCTCACGGTGGACGGCAGGAGTTACACCCGGCCTCTGACCGTCAAGATGGATCCGCGTATCACGACTTCCTTAGCAGACTTGCGGAAGCAGTTTGAAATGGAGAACGGCTCGGTCGAAGGCATGAACCAAAGTTACGAAGCGCTGATGCAAGTCCGCTCCGTGCGTACGCAATTGAAAGAACTGAGCGCGAAAGCAGGGAAGGGCAGCCTCACCGATGCCGTTGGTGGCTTGGACAAAAAAGCTGCTGAACTAGAAGGCGCGGCGCAAAGCGCTTTTTTTGGATTGCCGCCTGGCAGAAAGCAACCGGAGAATCTATCGACACTGAATCAGCACTTTTCTGGAATCCTTGGCGTTGCCGACAGCGCGGACGCCGCTCCTACAACTCAGGCCGAAGCCGTCTACAAAGAACTCAAGGAATCACTGGAGACGCTTTTGTCCCTATGGAAGAAGATTAAGGAACAAGACATCCCCGCACTGAATGCTGGTTTGAAGAAGGCCGGATTGAACTCGGTTGATCCAAGCAAAGAGCTAGCCGCTGGTCCGTCAACCGACCCCGATGGAAATGACGAACCATGAGCTATGAACATGCTCGAAAACTGGGACCGGCGATCAAGGTCGCCGTCTCTCTGGTGTTCCCTCTTTTCGTGGGAATCGCCGCCTCGGGGGTTGCGAGCGCGCAGGATATCCCTGCGTCGATGTACTCGGAAATGAAGTGGCGCATGATCGGGCCGTTTCCCGCGGGCAAAGTGAACGGCGTGGCTGCCGTGCCGGGAAATCCCGCCATTTACTTACACTGGCGCGGACGAAGGAGGGGTTTGGAACACCACCAACAGCGGTCGCTCTTTAGATTTCGCCACATTTGCTCCGAAGCGAGCGGCTATGTCTGTGGCGACCCCTTTTGCAGTTGAGCCAAATCTGCCAGCACTTCCGCGCTGTGCTTTGAGGGATCAACTTTCAGGTAGACCTTTCGAATGACGCCCGTAGGATCAATAAGAAACGTATGGCGGGCAGAGAGTTTGGCTACGCCGAGGTCCACCACCGAGCCGTAACGCGCAGAAAGTTCGCAGTGGGCGTCCGCCAGAAGCTTGAAGTGCAAACCTTCAGCTGTGCAGAACTTTTCGTGACTAACCTCATCCTGCCCGCTGACGCCCAGGATCACCGCATTTTTATGCTCGTAGAGCGCAAGGTCCTGCTGGAAATTGTGCGCTTCTTTCGTACAACCGCTGGTGAAATCCTTTGGATAGAAATACAGAACCACCCATTGACCCCTAAAGTCATGAAGGTTGATCGGCTTGCCATCTTGGGCGTTCAAAGTGAAGTCTGGCGCGGCTGTTCCGGCGACCGGCGCCTTTGTTGTGTTGCGAGAGGCGCGGGCCGCCACAAATCCGACCAACAGCAAGACCGCAACGATCACAGCGATGAAGATGGTAAGCATTTTCATCCCGCACTATTCCTTTTGACTGAACCAGCCAAAGCCCAGTCGCAATTGAACCGTGTTGATGCCTGGATTGGGCGTGGCGAGGCCAGCGTTCGAAATATGCATGTAGCGGACCTCGGCGCTCAGGTTGCGTTTGGTGCCTAGAAAATGCAGGCCGATTGCGCCGCCAGACGTAAAATTGATTCGTGAAGTTCCCGCAGGCACCTGCGTGTTTGTGAAGAGAGTGCCCCCGCCAATCTCGAAATAGGGAACAACCTTGCCGCCCGTGGCGAATGCCCATTTGAACGCAAATGGGTTCACGCCCACACCGTAGGCCGTATTTTGTTTTTGAAAGACAACGAAGGCAGGAACCGCCTCGACAGCGTATTCCAGGCGGCCGCGTAGAAAGCCGGGACCGTGTGGCGCCGTTAAAATCAATCCGTAACGCAGGCCGATATTCCAGACGCTGTCGCTCGACTGGCTGCCGTTGGTGCCGTGACCCCCTCCGGTCCAAATCTGAACTTCGTGTTCACCTTCAACGGGACCTGCTTGTGAACGGGCAGCAGGAGCGCACAGGAACAGCGCAAGAAGGGGAAGAGTCGAAATTGTGCCTCGCAACGAAGAGTCTCCTCAACTTGATTCGATTCCGGGCTGCGGAATTGGGTGCTCAGAAGATATAGAAAAATGAGTGGAAAGGCGAATCCCTTCTAGTCGGCCGGCGTGTTCATTATTTGTTCAACAAAGGCCATATAACCTACGATGGGTGATGGAGGACGCAGGCACAAGTGTCGGATCATGGAATAAGGCCGCGAAAAATCAGCAATGCCATCTTAGCCTTGTTAGTGGGCTTGATGAGTCTTGCAGCGGTGAACACGTTGCACGCTCAGGAAGAGACAAAGAGTTCAACCAAGACCGAAATACCCGCGGAAAACGAAGGCAACGACGATCCTCTCCCTACGATGTTTCCCCACCTGGAAACGGACCGGGTTTGGCTCACCGGCCAGGCGAATTTCATTTTTCAGGCTCATCCGACCTTTCACGCCCTTTACAGCGGCAAGAACAGCCTAAGTCCCAACTACGAAAAGGCCACCTCGCGTGTACTGACTCTGTACGCAGGCTACCGGTTCAGCGATTCCGCCGAGTTCATCGTGGATGTCGAGGAAGCAGGAGGAGCGGCGTTGAGCACGGGACTCGGCCTCGCTGGCAACACGGACTTGGATATCGTACGCAATCCATCGCTTAGCAAAGCACCCTACCTGGCCCGAGGAATCATCCACAAGGTCTTCTCCTTTAGTAAAGACAAGGTCGAGAACGAGCGCAACTTCTTGTCGTTGTTCAAAGAATTGTCGCGCCGCCGGCTGGAAGTCCGCTTCGGCAAGTTCAGCATGGTAGATTTTCTCGACCAGAATTCTGCTGGCTCGGATACTCACTTTCAGTTCACCAACTGGACAGTCGACAACAACGGCGCTTATGACTATGCGGCCGATACGCGCGGATACACTGTCGGCCTCACGGCGGATTACGAAGACCGCAACTGGGGATTCCGTTTTGCCGAAGCGCTAATGCCCAAGGTGGCCAACGGAATTGATTTGGTATGGAAGCCGTGGCAAGCCCACGCGGAAAATTTCGAGTACGAATTGCGTCATGGCACCATCCCGAGGAAATCGGGAGTGATCCGCGTCCTTGCTTTCGCGAACTATGCAAACATGGGGATTTATCGCGACGCGATAGCCCAATTCCGGCAAGGTCTTGTTACAAGGCCGGACATCACCAATCACCCTTGGCACATAACCCGCAAATACGGCTTTGGCATCAACCTTGAGCAGAACCTCGCGCGCAATCTCACTGCATTTGGGCGTTTTGGATGGGACAACGGCAAAACGGAGTCCTTTGCATACACGGAAGTTGACCAGACTCTTGCCGGAGGCTTGATCGCGAAGGGCGCGCTTTGGCATCGCGTCTTCGACCGCGCGGGCGTGGCATTAGCCACGAATGGCATTTGCAAAGACCATCAGATTTATCTTGCCGACGGAGGATTGGGCTTTCTATTAGGTGATGGAGCGCTTCGTTATGGCCGCGAAAAGATTTTGGAACCTTTCTACTCAGCCCACGTCTGGCGCGGAATCTACATCGCTCCCGGCGTTCAACATATCAACAACCCGGGATACAATCGCGATCGCGGTCCGGTAACCGTTCCGACGCTCCGGCTTCACACCGAATTCTAGGCAAATTGTTTTGCCCGGCCCCTTGAGTGCTGTTCCGGCGAATTTCCTTGGCAGGCGGGCTAAAGTTTGCTAACTAAGTAGGGCGATTTTCGTCCGTACAGTAAAGGGTGTGGTGTCCAAGTCCTTTCCGCTGAATGCCGAATTACTTGACGACTCTCTGGGGGAACGCATGAAAGTAGATATCTGTCCGCTGCCTGCCACGAAATTCATTAAGGTTTGCAGATTCCTCCTGCCGATGCTTTCACTGGTTGTGATGACCTCTGTTATGGCTAACGCGCAAACTGCGGATGAAATTATTGCCAAAAACATTCAAGCGCGCGGCGGCCTGGAGAAACTGAAGGCCATAAAAAGTTTGCGAACGACGGTCAAGTTCAGCGACGGTTCGTTTCGCGCCGAGTTTCGCCAGGAAAACAAGCGCCCCGGAAAAGTGCGCGAAGAATTCATCGTACAGGGCATGGCGCAGATCCAGGCGTATGACGGTAAGACCGGGTGGCAGATTTCGCCTTTCAGTGGGCGTAGAGACCCAGACCTGATGTCGCAAGACGACATGAAGAGCCTGATCGTGGACGGAGACATTGACGGCCCGCTCGTGGATTACAAGGAAAAGGGACACAAGGCGGAGTTGGTAGGGCACGATTCGATGGAAGGAACGGACTGCTTCAAAATCAAGCTCAGCATGAAAAACGGGGATGTCCGCTACTACTACCTGGACACCGACTCCCACCTCGAACTCAAAGTGGAGGTGCAGACCACGATTCGCGGCGCGCTCCAGGAGTCGGAGTTGTACTACGGAGACTATGAGCAAGTGAACGGAATATATTATCCGTTTGCTGTGGAGCAGGCGCAGAAGGGAAGCTTTTCGCGCCAACAGTTTTCCGTTGAAAAAATCGAGCAGAACGTGGATTTGGACGACGCGCTGTTCGCCATGCCAGCTGCAAAGTCAGAAGCGAAGAAACCTTCGGCGGGATACTAACTTCGCTGCAACAAGAATTCCAGGATTTGTCCGAAGAGAGTCGGGAATGTTGTCGCTTCAAAGGATCGCTGAGGACTCGAAAGCCATGACTAAATCAATTCGTTGCGTTATCGCCTTGATGATGCTCCTCGCTGTTTCCCTGATACTTGGGACAACCGCGACGGCTCAAGAGGCCAAATTCGATTCGGACACCATCTCCGGCCTAGGCGCGCGGAATATCGGCTCGGCCGTAATGAGCGGCCGCGTCGCCGCGATCGCCGCCGTCAAAGAAAACGGCCGGCTGACCGTTTATGTAGGAGCGGCAAGCGGCGGCGTTTGGAAATCCATCAACGGTGGAACGACTTTCAAACCAGTATTCGACAAAGAAGCGGTGCAGTCCATCGGTGCTATTACGGTTGATCCGCAGTCGCCCAAGACCATTTGGGTCGGCACGGGTGAAGCCTGGACGCGCAACAGCACCTCCATTGGCAATGGCATCTACAAATCGACGGACGGCGGTGACAGTTGGCACAACATGGGATTGCCCAACTCGGAGCGCATTTCAAGGATTCTGGTTGATCCGAAAGACACCAACACGGTTTACGCGTGCGTGCCGGGAAAGCTCTGGAGCGATAGCGACGACCGCGGCCTCTACAAAACCACGGATGGTGGCAAGACCTGGGACAAAATCCTGAAAGGGCCGAATCCCTCGACGGGCTGCTCTATGATTTCGATGAGTTCGCAGGATTCCAAAGTTCTCTTTGCGGGCACGTGGGATTTTCGGCGCAAAGGCTGGACATTCCGCTCCGGCGGAGAAAGCCCTACAGCTGCAAGCGGCAGCGGCTTTTTCAAGACCACCGACGGCGGAGCAACGTGGCAAGAATTGGATGAAAAGAGCGCCAAAGGATTGCCGCCGAAGCCTTGGGGGCGCATCGCCGTGGCCGTAGCTCCCTCGAAGCCGGATGTCGTTTACGCCATGATCGAGTCCACGCGCAGCGCGCTGTTCCGTTCCGACGACGGCGGAAAGACCTGGCAAGAAGGCGACCGCAGCAACTGGATGGTTTGGCGTCCCTTTTATTTTGCGAATTTGATCGTCGACCCCAAGAACGAGAACAAACTATACAAGCCGGACCTCGCACTCATCATGAGTGAGGACGGTGGCAAGAGTTTCAGTGGAATTGGCAACGGCGCGCACGGAGATTTCCATACCGTTTGGGTGAATCCGGATAATACCGACCATCTCATTGCAGGTGACGATGGCGGCGTTTGGTACTCCTACGATGGAGGAAACTCCTGGTGGAAGGGCAATAACCTCCCGATTTCTCAGTTCTATCACGTGAGCGTAGACAACGCCGATCCCTATCACGTTTTTGGCGGCCTGCAGGACAATAGTGTCTGGAAGGGTGACTCTCAATATCCGGGAGGAGTTTCCAACAGCCGCTGGGAGAACTTGGGAGGCGGTGACGGATTCTGGGCCTTCCCCGATCCTGCCGACCCAAATTATGTGTATGGAGAATCGCAGGGCGGTTATATCGCTCGCGAGAACCTCAACACGCTTGAAGCCCGTCCCATCAAGCCCCAGCCCAATTACGGTGAAGGGAAGCTGCGTTTCAATTGGAACACGCCGATTCATATGAGCCCCAACGAAAAGGGCACGATTTACATCGGAGCACAATTTCTTTTTCGTTCGCGCGACCACGGCCAAACCTGGGATCGCATTTCTCCCGATCTGACCACGAACGATCCCGAAAAGCAGAAGCAAGAGGAATCGGGCGGCGTCACTGTGGACAATTCGTTTGCTGAAATGCACACGACCATCTACTCGATCAGCGAGTCGCCGCGCGACGGGCAAACCATCTGGGTCGGTACCGATGACGGCAACCTGCAGCTCACCCGCGACGGTGGAAAATCCTGGAACAATGTTGTCGGGAATGTGCCAAACCTTCCAAAGTTTTCGTGGGTGTCATGGGTCGAGTCCGGTCTCTACGATGCCGCAACAGCCTATGCGGCATTCGACCGCCACACCTTTGGGGACATGGAGCCGCATGTCTTCAAGACAACCGATTATGGAAAGACGTGGATGCCCATCGTCTCGTCCGATAGCGGCGTGCGCGGCTACGCGCATGTCATCAAAGAAGATCCGGTCTCCCAGAACATTCTTTACCTGGGTACCGAATTCGGCCTTTGGATTTCTTTGGACAGCGGAAAGCGCTGGGCTCAGTACAAGGGCCATGACTTTCCAAACGTGGCGGTTCGCGACCTCGTAGTTCATCCACGCGAGTCGGACCTCGTCCTCGCCACCCACGGGCGCGGCATCTGGATTATCGACGACATCACGCCACTACGGAAGCTCAGTCCAGAAGTTATGGCGCAGGACGCGGTTTTCCTTTCCGCAAAACCCGCGCAACAGAGACTGGAAGCTGGCGGCGGCTGGGCGGATGGCAGCGCGGTTTACACGGGACCGAATCCACCGGATGCCGCGATCATTACTTACTATCAGAAGAAGCGTCACATTTTTGGAAAGATGAAGCTTGAAATTTTCGACGCCCAGGGCAAACTCGTAGACACATTGTCCCCCAACAGCCGGCGCGGAATCAGCCGCGTCGAGTGGCCCATGAGGATCAAGGCGCCTCGCGTTCCACCCGCAGCTTCAGCCGCGTTCGAAGCGGCCCAGGGACCAAGGGTCCTTCCGGGCACTTACACTGTTAAAATGACGCGCGGAACGGAGACCTACACAACGCAACTCGTCGTGACGCTCGATCCCCGCGCAAAATTCAATCCCGAAGATCGCAAAATGGAACTTGACGCTGCCATGCGTGTCTACAACTTGCTTGGTGACATGAGCTTCGACGTCGACCGGATCAACGGAGTTCGCGATGCTTTGGCCGATCGCGGCGGAAAGGTAAGGGGCGACGCAGCCTTCTCTAAGCGCCTGCAGGACCTCTCGCAAAAAGTCGACGACTTACGCAAGAAAATCGTAGCCACCAAAGAAGGCGGGGCCATCACTGGCGAAGAGCGCATCCGCGAAAAGACCACCGGCCTTTACGGTGACCTGGTGTTTTATGAAGGGCGCCCTGCCGACTATCAAGTAGCCCGCATCGACTCGCTAAAGAAAGAATTGGGAGATGTGGAAACGGAGTTTGAAGCTTTGGTCGCGAAAGAACTGCCGTCAGTGAATAAATCCCTTTCCCAGAAAAAGCTGGAACCAGTCCAGCAATTGACCCGAAAGGCTTGGGACGCTGCCAGCGGCAATTCCGGCGGAGGCGCCGCGTCCACAAGCACCGCGTTCCGTCGCCAGGGAATAACCAGCTTTAGGTATCTTTTGCACTAAGCCATTTCTTTCAGCGGCCTTTGGTCAGTTAGTGTGCATTGAATTATCCTGTCGGTGTACGGACTTCTGACCAATGCGCCTATCTGTGTTCCAAACCATACGCGAAAAAAGAGTTCTTGCTCTCATATGCTTTGGTATCTTGAGCGTGATGATCGTAGCCGCTTTCTGGCCCTTTGAGTTTCACCCCTCAAACCACGTGACTTGGCTCAGCGGCGAAAATGGCTTGCGCTTCAACGCAGGCGGGATCGTTTTAAGCTCGAGGGATTTCGAGTTGCCTGACTCCCAGTCCGCGGCAGGCGTAAGCCTCGAGTTGTGGCTCGAACCCTCTCAAGAAAAGTATTCCACCGCACTCCTGTCATTTTCTTCTCATGACAACCCGGAGCAATTCCGCCTTCGCCAGTCCCATGACTTCTTGCTGGTCATTCAGGAGTTATTTGCCACCAGCCGGCACACGGCAGCAAGGTGGTTGTGGGTCCCGCATGCCTTCCAGGCTCACAAGCGAAGGTTCATCGCCATCAGTTCCGGGGCGCAGGGCACGACTGTCTACTTAGATGGGATTCCCGCTGAAAGCTCGTCAACGTTTAGGATTAGGGCCAAGGGTTTCTCCGGCCAGTTTATCGTGGGCACTTCTCCCGTTGTTTACGATACTTGGCGTGGCAAGTTGTTCGGTGTTGCGGTGTTCGGCCGCGAGCTCATGGCTACTCAAGTTGCGGAGCACTACCAAGCTTGGCTCAGTGGGCGGACCGAACTCATTAATAGCGACCGGCCGGCCGCGCTCTATACCTTCGGGGAGCGATCAGGAACTGTTGCGCATAATCAAGTTATTTCCGGGCCCGATCTCGCCATTCCGGCAAGCTTCCGTGTTCCCTGCAAGCCATTCCTGAAGTCGCCTTGGAGAGAGTTCTACCCAAACCAGGCGTACGTTCGCGACGTTGTCATCAACATCGCTGGATTTGTTCCTTTGGGCTTTTTCTTTTGTTTGCTTTTCTCGTCGAGCGAGGCCAGCCGAAGGTCCGTAATCGCAACCATAATTCTTGGAGCAGTCTTTAGCGTAACAATTGAAATCCTCCAGGGGTTCATCCCCATGAGAGATTCCGGCACGACCGATATCATCACCAACACGCTGGGCACCGCGCTCGGGGCAATGCTGTGTCGCAGCGGAGCTGTGGAAGTCTTATTAGGCAAGATTGAGTCCCGCGCGTCCCTCAAAGCAGGCCACCACTAACCCAATGCGTTGGTGTCTCCGAAAAATGTCGGCTCGCCAATTCCCTCAAATTCTGACATTTCGCGGCCTCTCGTATTCTCCCCTCGCCATTAGGCAAATCACTGTAAGCAAAGAACCTACAGCGGGGACAATACCCGTACCTGACCCAAAACTGACCTTCCCGACAGTAGTTCGAAGCAATTTCGTCTATTATCGTCGATAGCGCAGCGCCATAGCGGGAAGTTGGGGAATCACAGCAGCAGCCAGGCCCTCAATGCTGCTTCGAACTTTGGGAACATAATGAAAATAAAAGAAACGGGCCTTTCACGTCCCCGGTCAAGCTACACACATTTGCATTCAGGCTGCTTAACCTTATCAATTCTGTCTCTCTCGATCTGGCTGGGGGGTATTGGCCTATCCGGTTGCAGCGGCTACACAACCGCGAGTACTCAATCCACGAGCTCGAAGACTCTTTCGCCCAGCCCGACGAGCCTTAGTTTCGGGAATGTCTCCGTCGGCGCAACCGCAACCCAAAGCGTGACTTTGACCAATGCTGGAACCTCCGCAGTCACTGTTTCCCAAACAAGTGTTTCCGGTTCCGCATTTTCCATAACACAAGGAACCCCCCTATCCTCCATCGCCGCAGGCCAGAGCGTGACCTTGCAGGTTCGTTTTGCTCCAGCTGCTTCAGGCAATGTTACCGGAAGCCTCACAGTCACGAGCGACGCGAATAACTCTCCAACAACGATTGCTCTTTCAGGCTTAGGGGCGGCGGCGACGTCGCAATTGACCGCCACTCCAAACAGCATGAGCTTCGGAAATGTGAATGTTGGTGGCAGCAGCACGCTGGGCCTGGTATTGAAAAACACCGGCAATGCCAATGTTACGATTTCCGGCGTAGCAACAAGTAGCGGGGACTACAGCGTGAGCGGAGTCACTGCTAACACTACTTTGACTCCCGGCCAGTCAACCACAATGAACGTGACTTTCGTTCCCGCTGCCACTGGAAGTGCCAGCGCCACTGTCTCGGTGGCCAGCAGTGCAAGCAACTCGCCTGCAACCATCTCATTGGCTGGGAACGGCGTGACGCAATCGACGGTCGCACCTGGCGTGCCCATTTGCGGTATTTCCGGGGACACCTCGATCCACATCCCGGCGGATTGGAGCACGTTCCTGCCACCCTCCAAGGGCCAAAGCTACGTGGATCCCACGTTCGGCTGCGCAGTCACGCGCATCAGCGACGCCTCGAAAGATGTTTGGACCGGTTCTTTTTATCTACCCCTGAACATGGGATACGCGACGGTGTCCCCATTCAACGCCAACGACACCCTGTTGATGCTGGCGGACGGCTGGCAGCGCAACTTCGTGACCGACTTGACGGGAAACATCGTCGTACCTCATTCCAGCATGCCCGCGATGAATCAGACCTGGGTGCTGTGGGATGCATCAAACGCTGGCGTGTTCTATTACACGCAAGGGAACTCGATGATGAAAGGGACGATCAGCGGGTCGACGGTGTCCGCATCAACGATCCATCAGTTCACCGAATATCCGGTGATCAACTTCATGGCGGAGACCGACGTTTCGCAGGATGGCGCGCATGTGGTGATTATCAGCGGAGACACCAGCGGTTCGAGTCAGGAGAATGTGTTCGACTACGATTTCGCGGCGAACACGAAAGGTCCGGTATATACGACGAGCTGCGTGGGATCGGTCGGGTTGCTGGAGAACAACTGTCTCCACAAGCTGATCCAGACGCCGGACAACAATGTGATCATTCAATTCGCGGCGGACGGAACAGGCCCGGAGCAAGGGAACCGCTTATGGAGTGGTCTCGCACCACTGCCCCAACTGCAAGATTCGACGGACCACCTGGATACCGGATACGATCTGAACGGCAACCCTGTCTTCATTGAGGTGGGAAACGCTACTTATCTTCCAACGATTCCGGGAATCACCAATCCTTGTCCAAGCGGTTGGGGTTTGGACGCGCGCCAGATTTATAATCCGTTGTCGGCCGTCTGCTTGCTGGACAATCCCCCCTCCTGGCACGTCGGCTATCGTGGCAATGCGCAGCAGCCTTGGGTGGGCCTCTCGTTCTTCGATGGGCGCTCCCCAAGCCCGGAGTGGTTTGATAACAACGGGAATTACGCGGCGCCATCCTCCGGCAATTGGCTGTTGTACGAGGATGAGATCATCGTCGTGCGCATCGACGCGAACAATAACTCGAATTACGTTTATCGCCTGGCGCGTGCGTATTCGCGAAGCGGCGAGGACTTCTACGCGCAGCCGCACGCGGCCATCAGCCGCGATGGAAAATATCTGGCCTTCAACAGCAACATGGCCTACGCCCACAGTGGCTGCCCGGCAAACTTCCAGACCGCCTCCGGCTGCACCGACGTCTACATTATTGAGGTTCGCTAGGCGGTTCTCGACAACCGGGACAGCTTCGTCTCCAGAAAAGTACCTTCCCTTTTATCGACTCAACTTTGCACCAAATCCTGGCTCGAAATTCTTCTCTTTGTTGCCCGTCCATGACGAACGGCTAATTGGTCGGCGCGAGCTCCGTATGGCTTCGCCATCTATACTCTGGCGCTAAACTCCACCTATATTTCTGCCTTCCGTATCCCGTAGCACCTCTGTCAGACGTAGTACGACAATTCCGCGGCACAAAATCTGGCGGCAAATTCATGGTTTCACTGGCATCTCTTTCTAGGGTGAAGTTCTAATCTGCTTGTGCAGCCGGTATCACAAAGGAAAAACTTCGGGGCTCCCAACTCAACCCCAGCCCCCCGAGCCCAAGCGAAAGCTGTTAAATCAGCAATCGCGCCCCTTCTAGACGCCACACTTTTTGCGGTCCGGCATATTTACAAATCACAGCAAGGGAGTTTGCTTCGTGAACGCAAAACGGTTTCTTGGTTGTATGTTTCTGCTCGGGCTCGTTGCCATGTTTTCGGCAGCCGGCTCCTGTGCCGCTTCGTATCAGATCTGGCCAAGCACAGCGACTCCAACACTTATAGATGTTGGCTCTTCCACCGCGGGACAGGTAGAACTCGGCATGAGTTTCCAATCCGACGTGAGCGGCTATATCACTGGCATCCGTTTTTATAAGAGCGTGAACAATGTCGGCACGCACGTCGGCAATTTGTGGAGCAGCACGGGAACTCTGCTGGCTTCCGCAACTTTCACCAACGAGACGGCCTTGGGCTGGCAGCAAGTCACTCTTTCCAAGCCTGTGTTCATTAACGCGAATACCAGATACGTCGCGTCTTACTTTTGCCCCAACGGGCACTACAGTGACGATCGCGGATTCTTCGCCACCAGCGGAGTGGATAACGCCCCTTTGCACGCTTTGCAGGACACCAGCGCTACACCGGATGGCCCGTTCGTGTACGCAAGCGCTAGCCAGTTTCCTTCCAGCACCTACCAGTCCAGCAATTACTGGGTGGATGTCGTTTTCACTCCTGCCACCCCTCTTTCAATCTGGCCAAGCACGGCAACTCCCGAGAACATGGATGTTGGACCCGACTCCCCTGTGGAGCTTGGCGTGTCCTTCAAATCTGACGTCAGTGGCTTCATTACCGGCATTCGTTTTTACAAGAGCGCGAACAACACCGGCACGCATGTAGGCAACCTGTGGAGCAGTACGGGCACCCTGCTGGCTACTGCAACCTTTGCCAACGAGACCGCCTCGGGCTGGCAGCAGGTCAATTTTTCCAATCCTGTGGCCATCAATGCGAACACTGTCTATGTTGCGTCTTACCACGCGGCGGTGGGGCACTACAGCGTGAACGGCGGAGCTTTTGCGTCAAGCGGCGTCGACAACGCTCCGCTGCATGCGCTCATCAACACCAGCACCACACCGGATGGTCCCTTCATGTACGGCAGCACCAGTCAGTTTCCCAGCAGCACCTATAACTCGGCCAATTACTGGGTTGACGTCGTGTTCAGCAGCGTTGGTGGCGGAGGCAGCACACAGACCGCACACCTCTCTGCCACTCCCACAAATCTGAGCTTTGGGAATGTTCCTGTGGGAACCAATAGCAGCGCGCAGGCCATCACGCTGAGAAATACGGGTACTGCAAGTCTGAGCATTTCCCAGGTTAATGTAACAGGCAGCGGCTTTGCCGCCAGTGGAATAACCACTCCGCTGACTCTCGCAGCGGGGCAGAGTGCCTCATTAAGTGTGACCCTTACTCCGACCGCTGCTGGTAACGTCAGCGGAAGCGTTTCCTTCGCAAACAGCACCAGCAGCTCCCCCGCCACCATTGCCCTCAGCGGCGCAGGAACCCAGGCGCAGCTCGCGGTGACGCCCACGAGCGCGAACTTTGGCAACGTCGTCATCGGTACGAGCAATTCGCAGACCTTTACGCTGACAAACGGAGGCAGCGCCAGCGTCATCATCTCGCAAGCCAATGTAACAGGGACCGATTTCAGCCTCAGCGGTTTGACCACGCCGCTGACCATCGCGGCTGGGAACCGGGCTACATTCAACGCGGTTTTCACGCCGACGGTCGCCGCCAACTCCACTGGCTCGATCTCGCTGTCTAGCAATGCCCCGAACTCTCCGTTGGGAATCAACCTCAGCGGCACGGGAGTCACTGCTACGCGTCTTTTGGCGGCAAGTCCCACAACCCTGAGCTTTGGCAGCGTGAATGCGGGCAGCAGCAGTTCGCTGAACGTCACCTTGACGAACAGCGGGAATTCCAACGTGACCATTTCGAGCGTGAACGCTTCGGGGGCGGGATACAGCGCGAGCGGAGTCAATGCCAACACTGTGCTCACGCCAGGCCAAACCGCCGCGATGAACGTGATGTTCGTACCCGTTGCAGGAGGAAGCGCCAGCGGCAGCGTTTTTGTGGCCAGCGACGCCAGCAACTCGCCGGCAACACTTTCGCTGAGCGGCAGCGGCGTGGTGCAATCCACCTCCGGCGGCGCGCCCACCTGCGGTATTTCGGGAGACAGCTCGAACTACATTCCGACGGATTGGAACACCTTCACACCGCCGGGCAAGGGCCAGAGCTACGTGGACCCCACTTTCGGTTGCACGGT
>Ga0209166_10000959_pt1 | contig 26416 bp, 23 predicted proteins | sample Coa_R1_3_FD_187151 | JGI IMG/M metagenome (GOLD analysis project Ga0209166, IMG submission 187151) | Surface soil microbial communities from Centralia Pennsylvania, which are recovering from an underground coalmine fire - Coalmine... | ecosystem: Environmental > Terrestrial > Soil >...
TTGAAACCAAAGAAATACATTTCCTTGATGGCTTGCTGAGGCGGCCAGTGGTCGTGCGCCATGCGATAGGTGGCGACGAAAACGCCGGTGCGATCGTCGCCGAAGCGGCAGTGAACGAAAATTTTTTCGTTGTGATTTTTGAAGAGGGAAAGAAATTGCGCGACCTGATCGTTGGTGGGAGGAGACCAGCCGCTGACGGGAATGTTGACGAAGCGAATGCCGGCGGATTCGGCTTGCTGGCGTTCCCATTTTATTTTGTCCGGATCTTCGCCGCGAAGATCGACGATGGTAGTGATGCCGAGTTTTTTGAGTTGCGCGATGCCTTCGGAGCGCGGCTGGGCGCCGCGAAAAAGAGAGTCGTTGATTTTTCCGGCGTTGGGGAGACCGGGAAGCTTCAGTTTTTCTCCGAGCGGAATAGGGGAGATGGTGGGAGAAGGATTATTTTGAGACGGCGCGGAAACGGGAAAGACTGCGAGAAGCGAAAGAAAAAAGAGCGCGCGTGAAAGGAAATGTTTCATAGAAGATTGGATGCAAAGAGTTTAGCGCGAGCGCCGCGAAGAAAAAATTTGAAAAGGGGAGAGGGGTGCGAAGAGAATAAGCACCACTAGATATAGACGCAGTACGAAAAAGTCATCCACATTTAGCGTTTTTCTCTTGACAGACATTTTGCATGCGCCGATACTGCGAATCCAGATTCGGGGGAACGTGGAAGCGCCAGGCGGACCCGGTCGGGGGTAGTAGCAGGTCCGCGCGACAAAACCCACGAAACCGGCCCGGGTTTTAAACGAAAAAACGAGCGCGAAGTAAACGCTTCGCACCGGCAGTTGCGGAGCAGCGAATCTGCCGTGAGGCTGTGAACGGGAAGGCGGCCCATGGCAGGGCATTGCTTTTGCCGCTTCAGGGAACTGAGGCCGGCAGGAGCGCGGCCGCGTTCGCTTTTTTCGAGGGCGGCTTCGACGAGAACCGGAATCTAGAATATTTGACGCAGGAAGTTTGATTTTGGATGCAGAAGTTCTCCGCGGTGCGCGGAGGAGTAAAATAAAAAGGTTCCTCCGAAGTCGAGGGGCCTGTACGTGGAGGAACGGATGGCGACAGTGAAGCCGGCACTGAATGGCAAGACGCTTGAGACGAAGGCGGCCGCGGAAGCAGCGGCGGGCGTTCGAAAGGGACTGGTGTTTGAGCGCTTCTTTACCGATGGAAAGATTTCGCCGTTCGACCGAGTCGAGTGGGAAAAGCGCTCGGCGCTGATCGGCAATGAAAAAGGCGTGACGATTTTCCGCCAGGACGACGTGGAAGTGCCGAAGAGCTGGTCGCAGACGGCGACGAACATCGTGGCGAGCAAATATTTTCACGGAAAGCCGGGAACGAACGAGCGCGAAGGATCGGTGCGGCAGCTGATCGGGCGCGTGGTGAATACGATCGTGAAGTGGGGCGAAGAGGGCGGCTATTTCGCGGACAAAGCGTCGCGCGACGCGTTCAAGGATGAACTGTGCCACCTGCTGGTGGAGCAGAAGATGGCGTTCAATTCGCCGGTGTGGTTCAACGTGGGCGTGCAGGCGAAGCCGCAGTGCTCGGCGTGCTTCATCAATTCCGTGGCGGACAGCATGGATTCGATCATGAACCTGGCGAAGACGGAAGGGATGCTGTTCAAGTGGGGCTCGGGAACGGGAACGAATTTTTCGACGCTGCGGGGAAGCCGCGAAACGCTGAGCGGCGGCGGCATTGCGAGCGGCCCGGTGAGCTTCATGAAGGGTTTTGACGCGTTTGCGGGCGTGATCAAGAGCGGCGGCAAGACGCGACGCGCGGCGAAGATGGTGATCCTGAACATCGATCATCCGGACATCGTGGAATTCATCGAGTGCAAGACGAAGGAAGAGCGCAAAGCGCACGTGCTGATCGAGCAAGGCTACGACGCGGCGATCGACGGCGACGCGTACACTTCGATTTTCTTCCAGAACGCGAACCACTCGGTGCGCGTGACGGACGAATTCATGCGCGCGGTGGAAGAAGACAAGGATTGGTGGACGAAGAACGTGAACGACGGGCAGCCGAACGAAAAGCTGCGCGCGCGCGACCTGATGCACAAGATTTCGGAGTCGACGTGGCGGTGCGGCGACCCGGGCATGCAGTACGACACGACGGTGAACCGCTGGCACACGTGCAAGACGACGGCGCGGATCAACGCTTCGAATCCCTGCTCGGAATACATGTTCCTGGACGACACGGCGTGCAACCTGGCTTCGCTGAATTTGATGAAGTATGTGAACACGAGCGGGCAGTTTGACGTGACGGCGTTCAAGCACGCGGTGGACGTGACGATCACGGCGCAGGAAATTCTGGTGGACTTCGCGAGCTATCCGACGCCGAAGATCGAAAAGAATTCGCACGACTTTCGTCCGCTGGGATTGGGCTTCGCGAATCTGGGCGCGCTGCTGATGTCCATGGCGCGGCCGTACGATTCCGACGGAGGGCGCGACACGGCGGGGGCGATTACGGCGCTGATGTGCGGCGAGGCGTACGCGCAGTCCGCGCGGATTGCGGAGCGCATGGGGCCATTCCCCGGATATGAGGCGAACCGGGAGCCGATGATTGACGTGATCCGCATGCACCGCGAAGCGATGCGCGGCATTCAGCCGGACCACGTGCAGGCGGACCTTTACATGACGGCGCAGGAATCGTGGGACAACGCGCTGGCGCTTGGCGAAAAGCACGGGTTCAAGAATTCGCAGGTGACGGTGCTGGCGCCGACGGGAACGATCGGCTTCATGATGGATTGCGATACGACGGGCATCGAGCCGGACCTGGCGCTGGTGAAGTACAAGAAGCTGGTGGGCGGCGGCGTGATCAAGATTGTGAACAACACGGTGCCTTCGGCGCTGATGAAGCTGGGCTACACGCCGGAAGAGACGAGCGAAATCGTTTCTTACATCGATAAGGAAAGCAAAGTGGAAGGCGCGCCGCACTTCAAGGCGGAGCACCTGGCGGTGTTCGATTGCTCGCTGGCGGCGCCGGGCGGAAGGTCGATCGCGTGGACGGGACACGTGCGGATGATGGCGGCGGCGCAGCCGTTTCTTTCCGGCGCGATTTCGAAGACGATCAACATGCCGGAAGAATCGACGATTGAAGACATTTCGAATGCGTACATCGAATCGTGGAAGCTGGGGCTGAAGGCCGTGGCGGTTTACCGCGACAATTCGAAGAAATCGCAACCGCTGAACGCGGGCAAGAAGGAAGAGAAGAAGGCGGAGATTACGGCGCAAGACATCTTGCCGTTGCAACGAGAACTGTTTGCGCGCGCGCAACGGGAAAAGATGCCGTACGAGCGGGCTTCCGTGACGCACAAGTTCAGCGTGAGCGGGCACGAAGGCTACATCACGGTTGGAATGTACGAAGACGGGCGGCCGGGCGAGATCTTCATCAAGATGTCGAAGGAAGGCTCGACGCTTTCGGGCGTGATGGACGGATTGGCGCTGACGATTTCGCTCGGTCTGCAATATGGCGTGCCGCTGAAAGTGTTCGTGGACAAGCTGGTGAACACGCGGTTTGAGCCGAGCGGGATTACGTCGAACCCGAACGTGCGGTTCGTCTCGTCGGTGCTGGATTACATTGCGCGGTGGCTCGGCGGGCGGTTTATTTCGGCGGATTACCTGAAGCTGAACGGTTCGGCTCCGGTGGAAGCGGGCGCGGCGGGAACGTCGATGGCGCCGGCGGTTGCGTCGATGCCGCTGATGATGCCGCCGGCGATCAAGCCGTCGAGTTCAAGCTCAATGACCAATGCGCACGAAGGCGCACCGACGTGCAGCGAATGCGGAATGCTGATGGTGCCGAACGGCGCGTGCTACAAGTGCGAAAACTGCGGGAGCACGAGCGGATGCAGCTGAGCCGGCCGGAAAAAAAGGAGACGCGAGCGACGGAATGAGCGCACACGGAACCCGAACGGCACTGGCAGCCAATCCGTTACCCGTACCACAAAAAACGCGAGGGTTTTTGCGCATCGTGCGACACGGCGCGGGCCCCGCCGCGATTTACATCATGACGTATCACAAGCTGGACAGGCAGGGTGCTTTGCCGAAGCCGGCGATGGCGGAAGGCGCGGAAGCGCTGATCGATTTGCTGGAGAAGATTGGCGTGGACTTCCGCATGAGCGAAGTGCGCGGCGCGCTGGAAGATATTCTGCGGTTTGGCTCGGCGAACATTCCGGATTTGTGGCTGAGCGACGATGAGATGGTGGAGAAGGGTTTAGTCGAAGCCTGAAATTGACAGCAGCCTAGTACTCTACACCGGTGCCCCAACCGTCATACTCGCCGCCCAGCGCGGCCGTCAGTGCGGTGAATTCTTCGCGAATTCTTTCCAAGGCCGCTAGATCCGGAATCATCCGCTTTGTTGCGAAGCAGAGCCACGAATCGCCTTGCGCCGCGCGATCCACTTTAACGTCGAAACCCATCGCCCGTATTTTCTCTGCGGCCTGCTCGCCCGTAGCTTGGCTTGGGAAATAGAGAAAAAATTCGATGTCATGCTGCAGGTCCAACTTCGAGCCCACCTTGCGAAGCTCGCTTAGCACCGATTCGTCCGGTCCAGACTTTTTCGAAGACCTGAAGTGATCCAAGAATGCCATGTTTGATTATCCCCATGAGTTATGCAGACGCTTACTTTCGGAATCCATTAGTTCGACAGGGCAAAAATGACGTCGATGGTTGTATCGACCTCGACAGGCTCGTTATTGAGCATAGTTGGCCGGTAGCGCCAAAGGCGAACGGCCTGCAGCGACGCCGTGACAAGCTCCGGCGGACCGCTAATAGCATCCAACTGGCTCACGCTCCCGTCCTTTCCAATGATTGCGTGTATCTTAACCGTGCCAGAAACACGCAGATGGCGCGCTTCCTCTGGATAGTAGGGCGTGACCCTACAGACTAATCTTGCGGCTTGGACGTTTGCTCCCACAGCAAGCTGGGCCGGAGACTTGCCGGGCTGCGCAGGCGTTTCAGTGGCGTGGCTCGAATAATCCGGCGTTAGTACAATTCTGAAAGCCCCATCGACGTATGCGAAGGCAAAAACGCTCTTGAAGAGATCCCCGTGAGCAAAACGCAGTTCATAGAGCGGGACACGGGTTTTTCTTGCGGTAAGCCCACTGAAGACCTTGGAACCTGCCTTGGTACAAGCGTCCCTATCATCGACGTAGCGAACCACCTCGACGTTTTTGAATCCTTCCTTGAGAGCACCAAGAAAGATACCCGCCAATTGGATAGGCAGAGCCTGTCCGCCTGCGGCGTACGCTGGTACGACTCTGCTTGCAGCGACGTCGCTGAAATTATCCGCATACCATTCCCGAAAATTAGGTAGTACGAACGTGTTGAGAAGTTCTTGAGCGCGAGACGGGTTGTTTTCCTTCTGGGCCTTCAAAATGTCGTTCGCAAGCTGCCTCAACCCGTTTTCCGAATTTTCATAAGTGACCTTCGACGCTTGAGTTGTGGCCTGAGGCGGGTTCGGAGCCGGCGCGGATTGGGCGGAGTACGCCGGAGAGAGCGAAGGCTCAACTGTAAGAAAGAAAAAAAACAAAAGGCCGAGGGGTCTAATCACGTCAGCATAATTACCGAACCTAAAAAGATTGGCAATAGGTTCTACAAAATTAACGCGGACGGGGGCGCAGGGGCGGGCGCGCGGCGAGGGAGCGCGGGCGCATGCGGAAACGCGGACCGAGCGGCGGCGGAACGGCCTGGAGCGAGCAGCCGCAGCTTGGGCAGAATTCGAGGCCGGCATTGGGGCCGGAAAGGTGGGCGCGGAGCCAGTGTCCGCGGGCAGCACAGTCTTGGTTGATGCATTGTACGGTCCAGCCGGGAAGATATTGCATGCGCGTGTCCTCCGGTGGCCGCCTTCCCCGTTGCGGGGGCTCCACTGGGCGGCGAGATGAACTGCGATGGCGGGGATTCTGCGCCGGAGCGGCTTTGGTGTCAAGCGAAAAGCACTACAAGATGTAGTGGTAGGGTTGCGGGGGACGGCGGCGGAACGTAAGATGGCTGGCAACGAAGTGGACTGCCGCGCGTTGCAAGGCGCCAAAGGAGAAATTTATGGCGAATGTGGAATTCAGTTTTGGCGGAGGGAAGGCGGGGATGCCGAATTTGAGCGGGCTGAAATCGCGATTGGGGACGATTGTGATTGTCGTGGTCGTGTTCATTTTATTGATGGCGTCGACGACTTCGATTCCGACGGGGCACGTGGGAGTGCTGACGCTGTTCGGGCGAGTGACGGGAGACGTGCTGCCCGAAGGGATTCATCTGATTAATCCGCTGAAGTCGGTGGAGAAGATGACGGTGCAGACGCAATCGAGGAAAGAGAGCGCGAGCGTGCCGTCAAAAGAAGGGCTGACGCTTTCGCTGGATACGTCGCTGCTTTTCCGGCTGGACCGGGACAAGGCGGCGCAAGTGCTTCGAACGATCGGCGTGGACTACGCGGAAAAGATCGTGGAGCCGGAGTTGCGGTCGGCGATTCGCGGAACGACGGCTTCGCATTCCGCGAACGATTTATATACGAATGGCCGCGAATTGGTTCAGCAGCAGATCAAAGACGACCTGATTTCGAAGCTTGCGCCGCGCGGCGTGATTGTCGAAGACGTGTTGCTTCGCGACGTTCAGTTGCCGCCGCTGCTGAAATCCTCGATTGAGGCGAAACAGCAAGCGGAGCAGGATGCGCTGCGGATGAGCTTCATTTTGCAGAAAGAAAAGCAGGAAGCGGACCGGAAGAGCATCGAGGCGAAAGGCATCTCCGACTTCCAAAAGATCGTGGCGCAGGGAATCAGCCCGCAGTTGCTGGAGTGGAAGGGAATTGAAGCGACGGAAAAGCTGGCGGCGAGCCCGAATACAAAAGTTGTCATCATCGGAAATTCGAAGAATGGATTGCCGCTGGTGCTGGAGCCGAAGTGAAGCAGTTTTAAGCGATTAGTTTTAAGTTCTAAGTTCGAAGACGCTTCCTCAAGAAACGAAATCCCGCCGTGGGGCTTTGCTACGTCCGCCTCGATGAATATTGTATTTGCGGAACGCCTCAGCTGATTGCGCGAAACGGCGTGGCTACAATCCTGGGCCGGGCAGATTGCCGAGGAGAGAGAGAAGTGTTTCGGCGACTTCGTCGAGTTGCGAGTTCGTGATTTGGTTGAAAAAGGGCAGCGCGATGGTGCGCGCGCCGATGGACTCGGTGATGGGGAGCGGGGCGCGCTTCGCTTCGCGGTAGTGCGGCTGGAAATGGATGGGCGCGAAATAGCGCGCGGCGGCGATGCCGCGTGCGGCGAGCCCTTCGATGATTCGATCGCGATGAGCGGGTGCATGGCCTTCTGCCAGGCGAACGACGTAAACGAACCAACTGATGCGGCGATTGGGCAAATCGAGCGGCGGCAATATGAGTGCGTCTGTGCCGAATAGACGCTCGGCGTACGCGTGTGCGATTTTTTCGCGGCGCGCGAGAATCGAATCGATGCGCTGCATTTGCGCGACGCCGAGCGCGGCGTGCAGTTCGGAGAGACGGTAGTTGAAGCCGAGTTCCGCGTGCCGCAGCCAATCGGCGGATTCCGATCGGCCGTGATTGCGCAGCGAACGGACGCGTGCGGCGAGCGATTCGTTTTGCGTCGCAAGGACGCCGCCTTCGGCCGTGGTGATTTGTTTGTTGGGATAAAAGGCGAAAACGCCGGCGTCGGCGAGCGAGCCGACTTTTTTGCCGAGAAATTCGGCGCCGAGGGCTTCGCAGGCATCTTCGATCAAAAATAAATTATGGCGTTGAGCGATGGATTGGAGTTCGTCGAGCGCGGCGGGGACGCCGAAGGTGTGCACGGCGAGGATGGCGCGCGTGCGCGGCGTGATTGCGGATTCGACTTGCGACGGGTCGAGATTGAGCGTCGCCGCATCGATGTCCACGAATACCGGAGCGATTCGTTCGTAGAGCAATGCGTTTGCGGCGGCGATGAAAGTGAACGAGGGGAGAATGACTTCGTCGCCTTCTTTGAGGCCGAGGGCGCGGACGGCGAGGTGAAGACCGGCAGTGCCGGAAGAAATGGCGACGGCGCGTTTCGCGTGAGCGTATTGCGCGACGGCGGATTCGAAGGCTTCAAGTTGCGGGCCAAGGCTGAGGCGGCCGCTGCGGAGAACCTGTGTGACGGCGTCGATTTCCGCGTCGGTGATGTCCGGAGCCGAAAGAGGGATTTTCATTTTTGCGGCACGGCGCGTTTGAGAAGGAGCGAAGCGCCGAGCGGGACGCCGGCGAGGACTTCGGCGATTTTTTCCGACGCGGTGCCGTCGCCGTAGGGATTGATCATGCCTTCGAGCGAGCGGCGAAACGAGTCGCTGCGCGCGTTTGCGGCGGCGGCGAAAATGGCGTCGGCGTTTGCCAGAGCGTCAAGGATGTTGCGGGCGCGTTCACGGCCTTGCTGGCGAATGCCGACGTTTATTGCGGGAAGCGCGAACGACGGAGTTTCCATAATGCCGCTGCTGGAATTGCCGAGGAAGAAAGAGGCTTGGCGGAGAAGGCTCCAATAGGTGACGGCGTCGAGGTTGACGAAGACGCGGCCGTTGCCGCGAGCGGCGAGAAAAGATTTTGTACGCGCGATGAGGGCGCGGCTGCCCGCGTCGGCATTCGGATAGCAAAACAAGAGCTGTTCGGGAAGTTTTTCGAGCGCGGCGAAAAGCGCATCGGTTTCTTCGAGGGTGTCGTTTGCGAGCGTGACGGGGTGATAGGCGACGACGGCGCTGGGAATAGCGAGGTCGAGCGAGAGTTTTTGCGCGAGCCGATCGCGCGAGAGAAGCGAGGATTTTTTCAGGTGATCGAGCGACGGTGCGCCGGCGCGATGAACGCGCCACGCTTCTTCACCCATGGAAATGACTCGATCGCGCGCGGCGAAGGTGGATGTGAAATGGACGTGAGCCATTTTGGTGAGCGCGTTGCGGACGGCGTCGTCGATGGCGCCTTCGCTGATTTCGCCGCCTTCGATGTGCGCGATGGGGATGCGAAGCGCGAGGGCGACGGAAGCGGGTGCGAGCATTTCGTAGCGGTCGGCGATGAGGAGAAGGAGATCGGGGCGGAGCGCGCCGAGATGATCGGCAAGGCTGAGCGTGGCGAGGCCGATGGTTTTGGCCATGCCGATGTCGGAATCGGAACTGAGAAGACATTCGATACGCGCGGCGATGGGAAAGCCGTCTTTTTCAATTTCGCGAATCGTGGCGCCGAATTCGGGAGAAAGATGCGCGCCGAGGACGATGAGTTTTAGATCGACGAGAGGATGTTCGGCAAGCGCGCGGAGCGGCCAGTACAAATGGCTGTAGTCTGCGCGCGAGGTGGTGACGACGGCGATTTTGCGGCGCGGGTCAGTCATGGTGCGAGGATTTTGCGCGCGGCAATGGCGTGAACCAACGAAAAGCCGATGCTGCCGCCGGCGCCGGTGACGAGAATTGTTTTTCCGGCGTGAAAGTTTTGAATGGAATCGGCGCCCGGCGGCATGTCTCGCGCCGGAAGAAGCGCGTTCCAATCGAAAGAATTGATCCTTGCGTTCATCGGGTTCACGTTCAAGTATACGGTTTGTTGCGAGCGAGGTCTTGCGGACGATCAATTTCCGCGAAGCTGGCGCGCGCGGAAGGCGCAAGCTGCGCCCAAACAAGCGGCGGCAATCGCGAAATATTTGACGGCGAATGAGAGGCCGTGCGCGCCGTCCGCGGCGCCGGTGTAATCCAGTCCGGGTGTGTGATTCATCGGACCGATGTACCACAGCAGGGCGTACAGGCCTTCAAAGAATTTGCTCGATTCCGAAACAACGCCGAGCGCGAGGGCGAGCGACGGGATGAAAACCGCGCCGGCCAGAAACGCGAGCAGACCTTGCGCGCGCCCCGCGATGACGAGACGTGCAAGCGTTCCCGCGCCCGTGAGCAACGCGACGATGAAGCCGGCGGACCAGCAGACAAGAATCTGAAATGGAACAATTCGGGAAGAAGAAAAAAGAACGGGGCGCATTGCAAAGCGCGATTCGCGCGAACCCATCGCCGACCAGATCAAAACGGGCCAGATCCAGGCAAAGCCGAGAATTATGCCGTACGATGCGCTCAACGGCGCGGCGGCTTCCGCGATTACGAATGCGGCCGCAACGGCGTACCACCACCAGCCGAACCCTTGCAGGGCAAGACGAAGTTCCGCGCGTAACTGACGGAAGAAGGATGCGGCTCTGTCCGAGGCGACGAGCGGCGTGAGATGCACGGGCTTCGCCAATGGGAAATTGACCGGAGATGCGGACCCAAGTTGAGCGACGGCAACGGTTGAGGGTGAATGCGGTGCGACGGCCGACTTGTACGAATCGAAACGATCGAAAATCAGCGACGCAAACAAAGCCAAAGCGCACGCGAAGGCAAGCCACGCGACGCGAAGCAAAACGGAAGGAACGTCCCAGGAAATTCCCGCCCAGCGAAGATTTTCGGCGACGGATATTTTCTGTCCAATCTGGATCTGAAATGCCAATCCGCCGTGATATCCCGGAATGGCTTTCTTTGCCTCCGCGGAAAGCGAATCGACCACGGTGATCAGTCCCAACGGATCGAGCCAATGCTTGCCGCTGAAGAATGGAGTTGAGAGGCCGAAGACCCAAACGAAAAACCAGGCGACATTTCCGAAGCCGCCGCGGAGCAACGGAATCGTCTCAAAACACGGTGCGATCACCGCCGTGAGCGCCATCGTGGGCAACGCGAGCAACAAAAAAGGCGAAAGAAGAGCCCAGTAGTTGACGTTTGGGTCTTCCGCCGCCACGAACTGCATGATCAGCGCGGCGACGGCCAGGACGCCGACCATCGAGGAAAGCACCGCAAAATTGCTAAGAAATTTTCCGAAGGTATACGCGGGCTTCGAAAGAGTGGAAGCGGCGAGAATTTGCCCCACGCCGGTCATGCGATCGCGCTCGACGGCATTTTTTACGATGTAAAAGCCAACCAAAGAAACAAAGCACGTGATGACAAGCGCGACGAGCGTTCCGATCCACCCTGAAGTGTAGATGCCGCGATATTCCTCGAGTTGCAGCAGAACTTTTCCCGTGGCGGTGGCGTAGCCGAGAAAAACCGCGAACAAAAGGGTGAGCAGGAAACTGTAACGCCGCGTGCGTTCGCGAAAATCGGAGCGGGCAACGGCGAGAAGGGAATGGAGCGCGCTCATGCCACGGCTCTTTTGTCGCGATCGCGCTGCACCGCCAATGTTGCCAGATACGCGTCTTCGAGCGAAGGCTCAAGCGGCCGCGCCGAAGAGGCCGGCGCCGCCGCGGAAACCACGCGCACATGGACGCCGTCGGCGCGATGCGCCGTGCTGCTCACGAGGAAGCGCTGGCGCAGCGCGGAGACTTCTCCACTGGGCACAATCACTTCCCAAATTTTTCCGTTCACGCCGGCAAGCAATTGTTCGGGTGAACCGTGCGCCAAAAGTTGACCTTGCGCGAGAACGGCGATGCTCGAGGCAACGGCTTCAATATCCGAAACGATGTGCGTCGAGAGAATCACGATGCGTTCGCCGGAAAGTTCGGAAAGCAGATTGCGGAAGCGCACACGCTCTTCGGGATCGAGGCCCGCGGTCGGCTCATCGACGATGAGGAGTTGCGGATCGTTCAGCAACGCCTGCGCGATGCCCACCCGCTGGCGCATTCCTCCCGAATAACCGCCGAGCGGGCGTTTTGCCGCGTCGGTAAGATTCACAAGTTCCAGCAATTCCGCGATGCGTTTGCGTGCGGCGCCGGCGGCAATTCCCTTGACGGCGGCGAGATACTCGAGAAATTCAACCGCGCTCAAATTGGGGTAGACGCCAAAATCCTGCGGCAAATAACCGAGAACCGCGCGCAGCGAATCCGGGTTTTTCGCGATGTCCATTCCGTTCCACAGGACGCGGCCACCGGTGGCGCGCGTGATCGTCGCAAGAATGCGCATCAGCGTCGATTTGCCCGCGCCGTTCGGCCCCAATAAGCCAAGCACGCCGGATCCGAGCGAAAGATTGACGCCGCGAAGCGCGGCCGGTTTTCCGCGGTAATCTTTGTTCAACTGTTCCAGAACGAGTTGCATCACCAGTCCTAAATAGTGAAAACGACATTGCGGTGCTTCTGAAATTACGCACAAGGGTGCCGGAAAGTCTCATTGGCCACGGCGATTGATTTGGCGCGGATGGGGAATGCGGCAGATTCAGCGTTGCGGCGCGGGAGGCTTTACTTCGTCCCCCGAAATGCCGGCCTTTTCCATCAATTCGGCGAGTTGTTGCTTCAATTCTTCCACGGAGATTTGTTTGTCGCCGATCGATTGCTTCAGCTCGTCGAGCTTCGATTTGCCGCTTGCGTCGTGAGCGTAGTCGGGATTTGAAAAGAAAGAATCTGAATCGAGCGCGAGTTCACGCTTGAGCACGTCGAGCTGATCCTGCGCCTGGGCCAGCAACTCCTTGGTCTTCGCGGCCGCGGCCGCCGCCTCTTCTTTCTTTTTTGCATCGGAAGCCGTCGCGGCAGCGGGCTTCGCGGTTGCGGAAACGTCCGCGGACGCAGCTGGCGCCGAAGCCGAAGTTGCGGTTGCCGCCGTGCCGCTCGGTGTGGCGACCGGAGTGGTCGTGACGACAGTGCCGGCCGGAGGCGCGTCACTTGTGTCCGCGGATGCCGGGCGGAGCTCGATCGTGTCGTTCGTGATCACGCGATTGTCTTTCGGGCTGGCCTTTTTCCGTTCTTTCGCTTTACGGGCGGCTTCGGCGACGGATTCGGAAGAATCGTTTTGCGCTTGGGCAAAGGAAGGGGTTGCGACGGCGAGGGCGGCGACCAGCGCCAAGGCGGAAGCAAGGCTCAATTTTCTTATGTGAGAGTTCATCGGCATTTTCCTCGTTGTTCTCTCATGGAACTGAAACTGCAGAATACGCTCCGGGCGCGCTGCGCGCAATCGCCCGAAAGGCCAGGGCCGCGAATGAGGCACGGTGTGCCGCGAAAGCGGTAAAAACGGCCCGGTGCATTTATACTGAGTGCGAACGAAACCGAGGACGGCCTTGCGAAATGTGCGTTTGGCGATAGGGAAGAAGATTTTCTCGATCGGATTTGTATTTTTCTGCGCGTTGTTTTTTTTGCAGGTTGCCCGCGCCCAGGAGGCGCCGGCGGCGCCAACACCGAAAGTGAATCCTTCCGCGACGCCGACCAACAAGACCGATGAGCACCGCTTTTGGGACGGAACGAATGCGTGGCTCTTTGCGGGGACGGGTGCATCGCGAACGCTGGATTACTTTTCAACTCTGAACATGCGGCGGCGCGGGCGGCAGGAGATCCTGCTGACCAACGACGTTGTGGATAATCACGCGGGGTTCGCCGTAATTGAGGCGGCCGGGACGGCAGTCTCGATCGGCGCGGCGTATCTTTTTCACCGAGGCGGCCACCACAAACTGGAGCGCTGGACGTCCATCGTGCACATCGGCGCGGCGACGACGGGCGCGGTGCGAAATTATTCTTTAAAAACGGCTCATGTTGTGACGCCGTAGTTCCCGTCCTCGAAGGCTCGATTGGTTTCCAAACGTGTTTTGATGCGTCTAATAGAGTGTGAATCGAACTGGCGCCCGCCGGACGGTTCGCGGAAGACGTTGCGCAAGAAAGCCATGTGCTGCATACTCGCGGCACGAGCCGGAGCGGGCCGCTGCGGGCGTAGCAAATTGAAAACAATGAGCGAGGAGGCGCGATGAAGAGGAGCGGCTGCGTGAGCCGTTTCTTGACGGCACTCGGGATGTGTTGCGCGTTGGCGCTTCCGATTTGCGCGGCGCATCCGCGGGATTCTCGCGCTACATCGTCCGACAAGGGCGCGAAGTGTACGGAGGTCCTCGTCGCGCAGGAAACGCCGACGGTGGACCCGCTGACGACACAACCCGCCGAACCCGCGCAGAATCCTCCCGTCACCGAAGCAAAATCCGAAACCGACCGTTACACGCTCTCGCACGAACGATATGAAAAAGCCGTGGCGTATTCACGCGCGGGGTATGTGTTGTATTTCATCTGGATTGGCCTTGGTCTTGCCGTCGCCTGGCTGTTTCTGCGGCTGCGAATCGCGGCAAAGATCCGCGATTTCGCGGAGCGGTCCACCGAGTATCGCCCGCTCCAGGTTTTAATTTTTATTCCCATTCTCGTGTTTGGCGTGGAAGTGTGTGAACTGCCCGCACTGCTTTATGGCCATTCTCTGTCGTTGCGGTATGAGCAATCCGTTCAGCGGTGGGGTTCCTGGCTGCTGGATTGGACCAAGGAGGTGTCGCTCTTCATCGGGGCGGCATTGCTGTTCGGTTCGATTCTCTTGTGGCTGATTCGCCGCAGTCCGCGCCGCTGGTGGGCACTTTTTTGGCTTTGCGCGTTCCCGATCGTCGTATTCGTGGTCTTCATCAGCCCGTGGATCATCGACCCGATTTTCAATAAATACGAGCCGCTCGATAAGACGAACCCGGAGCTGGTCTCCGCGATTGAGAAGGTGACGCAACGGGCGGGACTTTCGATTCCGCGCGACCACATGTTTCTCATGCGTGCGAGCGCCAAAACAAATCAAATCAACGCGTACGTGACGGGCTTTGGCGCATCGAAGCGCGTCGTTGTGTGGGACAACACGATCCGCAAAACCACGCAAGCGGAGACGCTTTTCATCTTTGGCCACGAGGCGGGGCACTACGTGCTTGGCCACGTGCGCAAGGGCATCCTGTTTTTCGCGATCGCCTTTTTTGTTGCGATGTACGTCTGCTACCGCGGAACACAATTCGCGCTCGAAAAGTGGGCGGCAACCTGGAAAATTTACGGGCCGCAGGATCTCGCTTGTCTGGCGGTATTGCTTTTGATGTTCAAGATCTTGTCGTTTATCGGCACGCCAATCGGATCCGCGTTCTCTCGGTCCGAAGAACACAATGCCGATGTTTTCGGGCTCGAAGTGATCCATGGAATCGTTCCCAATTCAGGCGAAGTGGCCGCGCACGCTTTTCAGGTGCTGGGGCAGGAAGATCTGTCGGATCCGAATCCGCCGCCGTTCATCACGTTTTGGCTTTATGGCCATCCGCCGCTGGCCGAGCGTCTCGTTTTTGCACACTCGTACGATCCGTGGTCAAAACGGCAGGAGCCTCGCTACATCAAGCAGGAATAGTTTACGCGCCCCGTTTATTCGTTTTCTTGCGCCGCGCGAATGCGGCGACTTTGTGGCGGTTGCCGCAAAGCGACATCGAACACCAACGGCGGCGATGCGTCCTCGAAGCGTCGTAAAAAATCAGGCTGCAAGAGGGATTTGCACACAGCCGAACCCGCGTGGCCTCGCCTTCCGAAATAATCTCCGCCGCGGATCGCGCAACTGCGGCGAGCAGCCAGTCGAGACCGCCCTCTCTTGCGACGTACTCGATACGCCAGGACTTTGCCGCTTCAACCAGTTCGTCGTGGCCTTCGGTTACTTGCAGCACGGCATTTATTGGTTGCACGTACTCTTTTGGAATGCGTTGACGATGCGCGAGGTGGCGAAACGCCAGCCGCAGGCCGTCGCGAAGTCGCGCGGCTCGGTTCAATAGTTCGAAAGCGGCTTGCGGATCCGTTTCCGTAAGGCCCATCAGTTCCTCGGCCCGTTCCGGGGAGACAATGCGGGAAGCGCGGAGGAACCTGATCAGCTCTTCCCAACTCAGCGCCTCGGCCGGCGGCGACGCGGGAAGGGATGGGAAATTGGCAAAATTCAGAGAGAGGCGCCCACCGACGGCGAGCGAGTCGGAATCCGAATCTTGCATACGATTCAGTACCTCTTCTGTCAAAGTAACCGGTTAAAGATAATAAAAAGGTTAGTAGGAAGCAACCATTATTCATTCCTCCCGCCGAGCGACGTTTCCTTCCCGCCTCTCGCGCATCTCAATGGTTGGCAGTCAAAAGTAGCTTTCGAGGTGTCCCGTGAAGTTATTAAGTGGTGGCATTGTTCTCGTTCTTTCCATCGCGGTCAGCCTGTTTATCGTGCTGCGCCGCGCCGATTCGCAAAATGAGCCGGTGAATGCGAGCCTTCCCGTTCGGCCCGTCGTGGTGGAACTTTTTACTTCCGAAGGATGCTCGAGCTGCCCGCCGGCCGACGCCTTGCTTGCGAAACTGGACCGCGAGCAACGCGTGGGAAATGCCGAGATCATCGCGCTCGAAGAACACGTGGACTATTGGGACCACCTCGGCTGGCGCGATCCTTTCTCGTCCGCGCAATGGACGGAGCGGCAACAGGATTACGCGGCGACATTTCGCAACGACAGCGTGTACACACCGCAAATGGTGGTGGATGGGCGCGCGGAATTTGTCGGAAGTTCCGGGGGCGAAGCGCGCAGCGCCATTGCCGCGGCCGTTCGCGAACCGAAAGCGGAGATTACGTTGGCGAGCCGCGCCGGATCCACGGGGAAGGCGCAAGTTTCCATCGCCGTGAAAATGCTGCCGACGGCGGGAGCGCAGAAAACGCAGGTGTGGCTGGCGGTTACGGAAAGCGGTTTGCATTCGAACGTTTCGCGCGGAGAAAATGCCGGCGAAGACTTGCATCACGCCGCGGTTGTGCGTAGTCTGCGCAAGGTCGGCGACGCCGCGTTGAACCAGGAAGCGGCTTACTCCGGCGAGCAAGACGTGCCGCTGGATTCCGCGTGGAAGCGGGAAAATCTGCGCGTGGTCGCGTTTGTGCAAGATGCGAAGACGCGGCATATTTTGGGAGCGGCCAGCGCGCGCGTTACGCCGTAGCCGGAACGAGCGCAGCCCGCCGAACTCTGAGCGCCTGCCGGCGGGGGAGCGCAATGGATTCCACAACAGCGCCGCAGGCGCCGCAAGGCGAACCGCCCAAAAACGAATCGCGGGGGTGGGGCCAGCCGGCGACAAACACACCGAATCCCGTTTTCTTCCATGACAAGGGAATGCGTTCCGGTTGGCGCATCGTCGTCTACGTTTGCCTGGCGCTACTCCTCTATGGCATTGAATTGGTTCCTGCGGCATTTTTCCTGCGCGCGCAAGATGCATTCAGCGTCTCCACGATCATCTTGGGCGAAGCGATGGTTTTTCTGGCGGCGTACGGCGCCGCCTTGCTCATGGCCCGGATTGAGGGCCAGCCGAGCGCCGTATACGGCTTGCCGGTGCAAAACGCTTTCGGCAAGCGTTTTTGGCAGGGAATACTGATCGGGCTTTGCGAAATCAGTTTGATCGTCGGATGCATGGCCGCCTTTCACGCTTACTCGTTTGGCCCGCTTGCTTTTCATGGCGCAAGGATTTTGGAATGGGGCGCGCTTTGGTTCGTCGCGGCGGTTTTGATCGCGCTGCCGGAGGAATTTCTATTTCGAGGGTACCTGCAATACACGCTGGCGGACGGAGTCGGTTTCTGGCCGGCGGCGTTTGCCATGTCGCTGTTTTTTGCGTTGGTCCACAAGACGAATCCCGGCGAAAACTGGTTCGGAGTGGCGAATATTTTCGTCACCGGATTGCTTTGGGCGTTCACGCTGCGGCGCACCGGCTCGCTCTGGCTGGCCGTCGGCTGGCACGCCGCATTCGATTTCGGCGAAAGTTTTCTCTATTCCGTGCCGGATAGCGGCGGCATTTTCGAAGGCCACCTTTCGAACGCGACCATTGCTCCGGGGCGTACCTGGCTGACGGGCGGCGAGGTCGGTCCCGAAGGCGGCGTGCTCGCGTTTTTAACGCTGCTGCTCGGCGCGATTTTGATTCATTTTCTTTTTCCCGCCGCGCAAAAGCCGCAATCGGACACGTGATATAGGCTGAGCTTTTAGTGCACCAGGTCGGACGCGAACACCAGCCGCACGCCGTTCTCCCGCACCGTCGGCAAAAATTCGCGCAATGCCCCGAGCGTCGCTGGATGAGGATGGCCAATCGCAATCGCCGCTTTCTTTTCTTTTGCGCCGCGCAATGCAAGCTGCAGTTGTTTTCGAATCGCAGCCGCATCTTGCACGTCGTCAAGAAACGGAACATTTCGAAATGCGGCGGGAACGCCATCCTGCTGCGCGATATCGAAGGCGACCGTCGCCGCCGTCGTGCGGCTGTCCACGTAAAAAAGGTTCAAGCCGCGCAGAGCGGGCATCAATTCCTTCATCAACGCGGGATCGGACGTTGCCTGCGAGCCTTGGTGATTGTTGACTCCCACGGCGTTCGGCACCGATTCGATCATTTCCCCAAGCAGCGATTGCACTTGTGCCGCGGACATGCCGGGGCGCAACTCTTCTTTTTCCGGGGCCTCGTTGGCGATGGATTGCATCGGCAAATGCAGCATCACTTGAAAGCCGCGTTGCAGCGCTTCGTCGGCAATCTCTTTCGAATGTTCGTGGTTCGGCAAAACGGAAATCGTCACTGGATACGGCAGCGCAAAGATGGATTCGGCCGCCGCCCGGTCGCTCCCCAAATCGTCCAGAATGATGGCAAGCCGTGGAGAATCGGCAACTTCTCGTTGTGCCGGAGCCGCGCGGCGCGCGAACCCGATTTCGATGGAGTGCGTGATGCGAGTGCCGGAGCGAAACGAGAGGGAGGTGCCGTTCCGCTGCTCACCGCGAGTGCCGGGCGCAAGTTTGTGCCGCGCCGCAACGGCGTTAAGCGCCTGCAAAAGTTGAGCAATCTGCGCGTTGCGCTCTGCGTCGGTTGCCGCGGAGAAGAGAGTGATCTCGAGCCAGTCCGGCATCGCCGGTCCTTTTGTTTGCGTTGTTGGCGACGCTTGCAGTTTCATGCGAATCACGGTGCCGGCCGGCGCGGCTTTTTGCGCTGCCGCCGCGAATTCTCGCGTCATCTGGTGAATTGCCGCGGGGCTGGAACGCGATTCGCCGGAGGGCTGGCGACACGCGCCGAAAATAAGAGAAAAGAAAAAAAAGACACAACCGAGCGAAGCAAGCTTTCGGCAATTCACAAAAAAGATTGTAAAAGACAGTCGCGCCGATTGCGAAATCTTGTGCCGGCGCTAACCGAAATCAGGCCGCTTTTTTCGCCGGAGTCTTGAAGAGTTCCAGGGCTTTCTTCAGAATCGGGTCTTCGGGAGAGAGCGGCTTGATGGACGGCGGCGTTTGCGGCGCGCCCGCATTGGCATTCGCCGCGGATCCCTCATCGTCGCCGCCGTCGGAATTGTCGGCCACCGTCGGACGCACAACTTCCGTCGGCACGACGCCTTCATCGAGAATGGATTTTCCGCTGCCGTTGAAATAGTTGGCGACGGTGAGGATGAGCGCCGAGCCGTCATCGAGCGTAATCAATTTTTGTTCGGAAGCCAGGCCAAACGTCCGCTCGCCGACGAGATCGCCGCGGTGATTCATTTCGAGGGCCGACGCGAGAATTTCCGCGGCGCCGGACGTGGTGCCGTCCATCAAAATCGACACCGGGCCCTTCCAAGCCACTTTGTTCGGCTCGGCGGAAAATACCTGAACGGAAACCGTTTGACCGCGAAGCGTGGCAATCGTCCCGCTCGTCAAAAACAGCCGCGCCGCCGCGATTCCTTCCGATGCCGGACCGCGGCCGCAATTGCGCAAGTCCAGAATAATTTTGTGCGCGCCCTGTTTTTCCGCGTCGCCAATGCGCGCGCGCAATTCCTCCGCGCGGCCCGCGTCCAGCGATTGCAAGCGCACCGCGAACACGTCCGAATCCACTTTCGTCAGCTGCATTTTTGGCGGCGCCACTTTTTCGCGCACAATGTCCACTTCTTCCGGCTCCGGTTTGCCGCTGCGAATCACGCCAACTTTCACGCTCGTTCCCGGCAGGCCGCGAAGCAAATTCAGCGCTTGCCCCACCGACATCTCGCGCGTGGTAAATCCCGCCACCGATTCCAGGAAGTCGCCGCTATGAATGCCGGCTTTTTCCGCCGGGCTTTCCGGCACAACGGAAACCGCGATGATGTATCCCGAGCGCTTGCTCATCGTCAGGCCGGTTTCGCCGGCGGCGTTCGCGGCCAGTTTTTGCTTGTATTCGGCGTATTCGCGCGGCGTCAGGTAACTGGACTGCGGATCGAGCGATTCCAGCAGGCCGTGCAGCGAGCCGGCGGTCACAAGCGGAATGTTCGGATCGTCAACGTAGTCGTTCTGAATTTTTTGCAGCACTTCGCTGTAAACCGTCAGCGATTTGTACGCCTTCTCGTCGTGCGATTGGCCGAGCACGTGGCCCAATCCCGCGTAGCAGAATATGACGATTGAGATGGCAATGATGCCGATACGAGCCGCTCGATTCATGAGCCCCCCGTCTTTCGCCGACAAAACCTGATTATAGCACTACCCATGTATGGGACGCATCGGGTGGGGTAAAGGAAGCCTGACGATTAACCCGACATCGAAGCTGACAAAGGAACGCGCCCACAAAAACCACGCCCATGCGGTAATTTGTTGCGTAATTACCACAGCTCCGCGAATCAACCGCCATTTGTGCTCTGTAAGACAATGAAAACAAAGCAGAAGCTCTCCTTTGCCTGGCCATGCATTTGCTACAATAGAGTCGCATGTTCCAGACCACCATTCAGCGCGAAGTGAGCACCGAAGGCATCGGCCTTCATACCGGTGTTTTCGGCCATGTTCGCCTGGTTCCCGCTCCGGCCGATACCGGCATCGTTTTTCGGCGCACCGATCTCGACAACTTCATCATCGAGGCGCGCGGAGAAAATGTCGCCCGCGTCAGCTACGCCACCAGCTTGATGAAGCAGGGCGTCCTGCTCTCCACGACCGAGCACCTGCTCGCGGCGATCTACTCCTGCGAAATCGACAACGTTTTCGTCAACATCGATTCCATCGAAATTCCGATTCTCGACGGTTCCGCCGAACCTTTCATGCAGATGCTCGAACAGGCCGGCACGCGTCGCCTTCGCAAACGGCGCCGCTATTTGAAGGTATTGAAGCCGCTCGAAGTCGTCGAAAACGGCCGCCGCATCGGCATTTACCCCGCCGGCGATTTTCACGTGAAGTGCTTTGTCGATTTTCCGCACCCGCTCGTCGGCCAGCAGCAATTCGAAATGCACGTCAGCCAGGAAAGTTTTCGCCGTCTGCTCGCGCGCGCGCGCACATTCTGTTTCGAACGCGAAATCGAGCCGCTTCGCGCCATGGGCTTGATTCGCGGTGGTTCGCTCGAAAACGCCATCGTCCTCACGAGCGACGGCGTTATGAACGGTCCGCTTCGTTTCGACGACGAATTTGGCCGCCACAAAGCGCTGGACTTGATCGGCGATCTCGCGCTGGTGGGCTTGCCGCTGCTTGCGCGCGTGGAAGCGCACAAAGCTGGCCACGCGCTGCACACGCAGCTCGTCAGCAACCTCCTTGCCGACCCAACTCTTTGGACGATTACGACCGAGGAAGAAAGTCCGGCAGAAAACACCGCGCCCATTGCCGTTCCCGAGCCGGTTCCCGCCGCGGACTAAGCGCCGTCACCAGCGACGTGGAACTGGACGATGGTTTCCGTTCCGCCTTTTCAAACATCGCGGCGAGGGCGATAACTCCGATGATAATCGTCAGCGTTCCGACACCGACCCAGCCCAGCACGATGCCCGCCGTCGCCAGTCCACTTCCCTCCATCGGTTCATTCGATTCGCGAATCTCTCGCTTGGCAATGTAGCCGAACACCAACGCCAGAAGCGAACCGAGCCAATAGATCCAGAGAATGCCGAGCACCAGGCTCGCAATCGCCATTCCATTCGTTTTGCGCGCGCGCGGTTGCGCGATCATCGGACTCTGCGCGTACGCGGGTGGCGGCGGCACAAGCCACAGCTGGCAATAACGGCAGCGAATCGCCTCATCCTGCAGTTGCTGCGCGCAATAAGGACAGTTCTTCATGTCGTCTCTGCCGTGGCCTACCGCGTTTTCATTGCAGTATCGAGCTTTCCGCGTTCGCCGTGCCAGACATGGTGTACCGGATCACGCCCGTCTGGTCCACGAAGAAATGCCGCGTACCGGCCGAAGTGGAAACGGGATCGGCGTTCCAGCCAAATGTGGTCTCCGGCGCCTGGCCGGAAAAATTCGCAGTGCTCGGTGTAAATCGGTATCCGTTTCTGAATCCAAGCGCCAGTGTGCCGTCGATTTGGCCTTTCCCTTCCGGGCAAGCGGAGCCATTCGGACCCATTTCAGCGAGCGAACTGGCGAATCCGATCTTGGGACAGATCGAAGCATAGGCAATTTCACCAGTCGTGAGTACTCGCAGGGAGCCGACCGCGGACGCCTCATTCGCGGCCATTCTCGATCGGATCAAATTCGGAATCGCAATCGCCGCGATAATCAAAATCAGCGGCAGCCCCGCCACCTGAACGTAACCCAATACCAGTCCGGCAATGGCCATGCCGTCGCCTTTCAGCCGGCCCGCACTTTTCTTGATTTCGCTCAGGCCGAGATGGCCGAGCACGATGGCCGCAATCGCGCCAATGAACGGCAAAATCACATACGCCGCGATTCCCGAAATCAAGCTTGCCGTCGCTTTGCCGCTTGTCTGTGCCGCTGCGGTCGCGTACGCGTCGCCCGCCATCGCTGGCGGCGCCGCCGCACGCTGCGTGGCATAGACGTCTGCCGTCAGATTCATGTGACACAGCGGACAGGTTTGCACGTCGTCCTGAATCGCTTCCGCGCAATATGGACACTTCTTCATTGGGGTGCTCCCTTCGAGGCACGTAAACAAGCGTCGAACGGTCGCTTAGTTTCCTGGACTCTACGGCAAAAACCCCATGCCGTCTAGGACACAATGTCCGCCCCGAGAGCGTTTCGCGCATTTGTCAAACGGGCGGGGAGGGGTGAGAATACTCGGGCCATGCCGAATAAAGACGTCGTCATCGTCATCCTCGCCGCGGGAAAAGGCACGCGCCTCAAATCCTCGCTCGCCAAAGTGCTTCATCCCGCCGGCGGGCGTTCGCTCGTGGAAAGCGTTGTGCGCGCTTGCCTGCCGTTGTCGCCGAAAAAGATTCTCGCCATTGTTGGCCATCAGGCCGAGCAGGTGACGGCGGAGGTCGCATCGTTAGACGTCGAATCGGTCGTGCAACAGCCGCAAAACGGCACGGGCCACGCGATGCTCGTCGCCAGGCGCGCCATTGGCCACGCGAAAATTGTGGTTGTCCTTCCCGGCGACGCGCCGCTCATCCGCACCGAAACGCTGAAAGCGCTCGTCGCCACGCATCGCAATGGAAATGCCGCCGCCACGATTCTCTCCGCCGTCGTCGCCGATCCTTCCGGTTACGGCCGCATTTTGCGCAAATCGGAGACAAGCGTCGCGGCAATCGTGGAAGATTCGCAGCTGACGCCGGAACAGCGCGAACTGAACGAAATTAATTCCAGCATCTACTGTTTTTCCGTGGACAAGCTTTGGCCCGCCCTCGCGCAAGTAAAACCGGAAAACAAGCATCGCGAGATTTACCTGACCGACGCGATTGCAATTTTGGCTTCGAAGGGCGAACCAGTGCTCGCGCAAATCGCGCCGGACCCGCGCGAAGTGCTCGGCTGCAACACGCGCGCGGACCTGGCCGAAGTGGACGCGATCTTCCGCGAGCGCAAACGCAACGAATTGATGGCTTCGGGCGTCACCATTCAATTGCCGGAAACCGTGCTGATCGGTCCGGACGTGACGTCGGGCGAAGACACCGTCATCGAGCCGTGCGTGCAATTGCTCGGCAAAACGAAGCTCGGCGCCAACTGCATCGTGCGAACCGGCAGCATTTTGCACGATGCCGTTCTCGGCGACGCCGTCACCGTCGAGCCGCACACGATGATTTCCGAAAGCCATCTCGATGGCGGCAACACCGTCGGTCCGTTCGCGCGCATTCGTCCGGGATCGCATCTGAAAAAAGGCGCGCGCGTCGGAAACTTCGTCGAAACGAAAAAAGCCGTCATCGGCGAAGGCAGCAAAGTGCCGCACTTGAGCTACATCGGCGACGCGAGGCTCGGTTCCCACACGAATATCGGCGCGGGCACGATCACTTGCAACTACGACGGCGTGCACAAACATCCCACGACGATCGGCAATCGCGTCTTCATCGGCAGCGATTCCGTCCTCGTCGCACCGGTAAAAATCGGCGATGGCGCTTACGTGGCCGCCGGCTCCGCCATCACGGAAAATGTTCCGCCCAATGCGCTCGCGCTCGGTCGCAGCCGCCAGGCCGTCAAACCCGGCTGGGCCGCCAGGAAGCGCCGCGAGATGGCCGCGTCGGATCAAGGCAATAAATCGCTCAAGAAGCGTTCGGGCCGGAAAAAATCTCGCCCGCGCCGCAAGCGCTGACTTACCCGTCGCGCGTCTGAATCATTGAAGTCCGTCGATAGGAGCCAACTCCAAACCCCGCCATCGTGTGTTAAAATAATCTTTCCCCGAATGCTCCAGGGAGATCCAACACGATGAAATTCGGAGTCGTAGTCTTTCCCGGCTCGAATTGCGACCACGACGCGTTTTACGCCGTCGGCAACGTTTTGCACAAGCCCGTCGAGTTCATCTGGCACCAGTCGCAAGACCTCGCCCATTGCGACGCCATCATCCTGCCCGGCGGCTTCTCTTACGGCGATTATCTCCGCACCGGCGCGATCGCGCGCTTTTCTCCCGTCATGAAGTCCGTCGAAAAATTCGCCAATTCCGGCGGCATGGTGCTCGGCATCTGCAACGGTTTTCAAACGCTCTGCGAAGCGGGCCTTCTTCCCGGCGCCATGTTGCGCAACTCCGGCCTGCGTTTCATCTGCCGCCACGTCCACATTCGCGTCGAACAAACCGACACGCCGTTCACCAACGCCGCGCGCAAGGGCCAAATCCTCAAAGTTCCCATCGCGCATTCCGACGGCTGCTACACCGCCGACGAATCCGACATCGCCGAACTCGAAAAGAATCGCCAAATTCTTTTCCGTTACACCACGCCCGATGGGTCAGATGACAACGCCGGAAATCCCAACGGCTCCATGCACAACATCGCCGGCATCTGCAATCGCGAACGCAACGTCGCCGGCCTCATGCCGCACCCCGAACGCGCCATGGAATCCGCCCTCGATTCCTCCGACGGCCTCGTCGTCTTCCAATCCATGATCGAAGCCCTCGTCGGCGCGGCGAAAGCGACTGCGTGATTTACCGCCGCTCAGAACATTCTTGTGTAGGAGCACGATATATCGTGCCCCTACGGTGTAAGACTTCGAGAAAAAACTAAGATATGGCCACCGCACTCACCGAAATCAAAGTCACTCCCGAAATTGCCGCCGAGCACGGCGTCACCGCCGAAGAGTACGCGCGCATCCAGAAAATTCTCGGCCGCGATCCCAACATCACCGAACTCGGCATTTTTTCCGTGATGTGGAGCGAACACTGCTCCTATAAATCCAGCAAAGTCCACCTCAAGCGCCTGCCCACGCGCGGCAAACTCGTCGTGCAAGGCCCGGGCGAAAACGCCGGCGTCGTGGACATCGGCGACGGCCTCGTCGCCGCCTTCAAAATCGAATCGCACAATCATCCGAGCTACGTCGAACCGTTCCAGGGCGCGACGACCGGCGTCGGCGGAATTTTGCGCGATATTTTTACAATGGGCGCGCGCCCCATCGCCGTGCTCGATTCGCTCCGCTTCGGCGAAATCGCGCCGAATAAAAACACTTCGCCCGAAGACGCCGCCAAAAATCGCCGCATTCTCGATGGCGTCATTCGCGGCGTGGGCCACTACGGCAACTGTTTCGGCGTGCCCACCATCGGCGGCGAAGTCAGCTTCGAGCCGTGCTATTCGCAAAATCCGCTCGTCAACGCGCTCGCCCTTGGCATTGCGCGCAAGGAAGAAATTTTTCTCGCCAAAGCAAAAGGCATCGGCAATCCGGTGATTTACGTCGGCGCAAAAACCGGCCGCGACGGCATTCACGGCGCATCGCTCCTCGCTTCCGCCGAATTCACCGAAGAATCGCAGCAAAAACGACCCAACGTGCAAGTCGGCGATCCCTTCGTCGAAAAACTTTTGCTCGAAGCCTGCCTCGAAGCGATGCGCACCGGCGCCGTCGTCGCCATTCAGGATATGGGCGCCGCCGGCCTCACTTGCTCCACCATGGAAATGGCTTCGCGCGGCGGCACCGGCATCGAAATCGATCTCGCCAAAGTTCCGCAGCGCGAAACCGGCATGACGCCGTACGAAATCATGCTCAGCGAATCGCAGGAGCGCATGCTCCTCGTCGCCGAAAAAGGCCGCGAGCGCGAAGTGCTCGACGTTTTTGGAAAGTGGGGGCTCGACGCCGTCGTCGTCGGCACCGTCACCGAAGGCGGCCTCGCCGTCATCAAAAATCACGGCGCCGTCGCCGCGCAAATCCCCGCCCACCCGCTCGCCGAAGAAGGCCCCGTTTACAATCGCCCGCTCGCCGCTCCCGCGCCCCGTGTCGAATCCGAAAAAGATTGGTTCCGCTTCGCACCAGAAAAAACAAATCTCACCGAAAATTTCAAAAAACTTCTCGCCTCGCCTGTAATCGCTTCAAAACGCTGGATCACCGAGCAATACGACACCAGCGTCCGCACCAACACGCTCGCCGG
>Ga0209166_10000961_pt1 | contig 26380 bp, 21 predicted proteins | sample Coa_R1_3_FD_187151 | JGI IMG/M metagenome (GOLD analysis project Ga0209166, IMG submission 187151) | Surface soil microbial communities from Centralia Pennsylvania, which are recovering from an underground coalmine fire - Coalmine... | ecosystem: Environmental > Terrestrial > Soil >...
CGGAGATGCCTGCTTCGCCGAGGCTGTACATGAAGTTCCACACCATGCACGTATGGTCGTCCATGGGCACCCAGAAGTGGCCCGGCCCCGAGTCGCGCGGTGCGTCCGGCAGCCCCGGCCCGAACAGCGACGCCGGACGTAGCTGGGTGAACGGCATGATGTAGTGGTACGCCCGCACATATTTGCCGCCCTCGGGCAGCTTGCGGATGCCCGCGTAGCGGTAGCCGTACTCGGTCAGGTCGAGCTCGAGTGTTGGCGGCCCGCCGCGGACGAACGGACTGCGCGGGTCGATGCCTGGCCGCGTGCCGCTGGCCGTGAGCGCGCGGTGCAGAATGGGCGCGTGAGAGGTGTCGATGCCACCCTCGAGCGCTTGCAGCCAGTTGCACTCCTCGATGACTTTTGACGTGTGCCGGTGGCTGGGTGGCGCCTGGGTAAACTCGAAACACGGCGGTGGCGGCTGCTTCGCGGCGGGGCCCATATAGGTCCAGATGATCCCGCCCATCTCGAGTGCCGGATAGCGCTTGATGTGGACCTTGTCGGCGAAGCCGTGCTCACCTGGCTCGTTCAGCTGGTCGACGCAGTTGCCGTCCACGTCGAATTTCCAGCCGTGGTACACGCAGCGCAGCCCGCAGTCCTCGTTGCGCCCGAGCCAGAGTGAGACGCGGCGGTGCGGGCAGAACTCGTCGAGCAGACCAATGCGACCCTCCGTGTCCCTGAACGCGACCAGCCGCTCACCCAGCACCTGCACCTTGACCGGTTCGCCGTCCGGCTCGGCCAGTTCGCGTTCGAGGAGGATTGGCATCCAGTAGCGCCGCAAGACGTCGCCCATCGGCGTCCCGGGCCCGGTCCGCGTAATCAGCTCGTTTTCTTCACGACTCAGCACGCCTGCACCTCCGTGGCACTGTCAGAGTTTGTACACCCCGTTGGACGTCTGCACCACCGCCGCCGCCCGCCCGTCACACAAGCTTATTTTAATTTCAAAGCGTCACGGGAAGCGTCACGCGCGGACGGAAAAGCGTCACGCAGGCGTCATCGCGACGTCACAAAACAGTATGCTGGCGGCCGATGGAGCAACTGTGCGCGGTCTGGTACGGCAAACATGATCTTCGGCTGGAGCGACGCGTGGTGCCTGCGCTGGCCGCGCGCGACGTCCTGGTTGAGGTCGCGCTCTGCGGCGTGTGCGGGACGGACGTCCACATCCTCGAAGGAGAATACCCGCTGGTCAAGCCGCCGCGTGTGCTCGGCCACGAGTTCTCAGGCACCGTTCGGGACGTGGGCAGCGGCGTCACCACCGTGCGCGCCGGCGATCGCGTGGCGGTCGATCCAACGGTTTCCTGTGGCGGGTGCTTCTATTGCCGCGCCGGCCTACCGCTCATGTGCGACAACCGCGTCTCGCACCACGGCGGACTCGGCGAGTTCGTCGTCCTGCCCGAACAGATTGTCTATTCGCTGCCACCCGGCGTGTCGCTGGAAGTGGCTGCTCTGGCCGAACCGCTGTCGTGCTGTCTGCACACGATCGACCGGGCCGGCATTCGGCCGGGCGACAACGTCGCGGTCGTCGGCGCCGGCACGATCGGGCTCATGCTGGTCCAGCTCGCGCGCCGCGCCGGAGCCACCCACGTCCTGGTGTCCGAGCCGTCATCGGCCAAACGCGAGATGGCGCAGCGCCTCGGGGCCGACGTCGTCGTGGACCCGCTGCACGAGGACCTGCAGGCCGCGGCGCGCGACATGTGCGGCGGGCGCGGCGTCGACGTCGCCCTCGAGGCGGTCGGCGCGCGCCAGACGGTTATCGATGCGCTGGCCCTGCCCCGCCGAGGCGGAACGGTGGTGCTGATGGGCGTGGCGTCGCCCCTGACCGAGGTCCCCCTGCGGCCGTTCGACCTGTTCGAGCGCGAGCTGACCATCCGCGGCGCCTACATCCGAGAGTTCGAATTCCAGCGCACCGTCGAGCTGCTGCCGCTCCTGGAGCTCCAGAGTCTGATCACCGACCGCTTCCCCCTGATGCAGGCGGTCGACGCGGTCGCCAACGTGAAGTCGGGTCACGGCATCAAGACCGTCGTCGAGCCCCACTGAACCAGCTTCGCAACGCAACCGAAACAGGAGGGCAATCCAACGCTGGATCACCAACTGGTCACTGTTCGCTACACGGTCGACCATGTCAGTGCGGCCATCGCGTTTAATACGACCTGCCTGGGCTTTTCGACGCTCTCCAATCGGGCCCTCGCAGCCGCCCGGCATTGCCTTCCCAGGCATGCGTCTGAGCTGGTCGGTCAGTATCGTCTTTTTGGCCGCCACGCTGACAGCAATCCCGGCGGTCATTGGTCCGGGCGCGATCGCCCGGGCGGATTGTGCTCCCGAGTTCGGGCTGCACATGGCCGCGCTGCGGGCCGACGTCGGTGTGGCGATGGGTCAGCCGCTCGACTGCGAGCACGCCACCGACGCCGGGGGCGACACGATCCAGCCCACGTCGACCGGCACGGCCTGGTACACCAACGACACCAGCGCCGCGATGTTTACCGACGGCTATCAGCGCTGGCAGCTGGACCCGAAAGGCCTGACCTACTGGGGAGGTCCGGACGCCAGCCCACTGCTCCTGGACGGGCTCCCCGATGGTCCCGCGGTGTGGACCAGAGCGGTGACTTGCCCGGTACTGTACACGCACGAAGTGCCGTCGGCGGCCGGCTTCCGAACCTTTCTCACGGGTTTGATCCAGGCCGGATTTCAGCCGGTGAGCTTCGCGGTGGTCGACGCCAGCATGCGCGGCGAAAGCGAGCTGCCGGCTGGCTGCCTCGTCCTGTCGTTCGACGACGCGCTGGCGAGCCAGCTCCGCAACGCGGCGCCGGTGCTGAGCGAGTTCGGCATCACCGGGCTGTTCTTCGTCATGCCAACCTACCAGGACGGCCATCATCAGTATCTTGGCGCGTCCGGAATCCGAGCCCTGCACGATGCCGGGCAGATGATTGGCGCGCACACCTGCAATCATCCAAGCCTGCCGTTACTGAGTCCCTCGGCCATGATGGCGGAGCTGAGCGACTGCAAACACCAGGTCGAAGACATCATTGGTGTGCCCGTGCGGTACCTGGCCTACCCGAACGGCGCGGCAAATCAGGCCGTTGTGGATGCGACGACGCTCGCCGGCTATCGGGCGGCGTTCACCACCCGGCGGTCGGCCACGTTGCGGCCCGACCAGCCCTTGCTGGAACCGCGGATTCGCTACGACCCGTCCGAGGCGGTGAGCACGGTCGTGAGGCGGATTCGAGCAGCACGCTGAACGCGGTGCATGCGGCGTGACCCTCGACGTTGTCACCCTTGGCGAATCGATGGTCCTGCTGCTCGCCGAGCAGTCCGGGCCGATGCGCGAGGCGACCACCTTCCGCCGCCACATCGCCGGCGCCGAGAGCAACGTGGCGAGCGGGTTGTGCCGGCTGGGACAGACCGCCGGGTGGTTCAGTCGACTTGGCGACGACGAGTTTGGCCGAGCGGTGGCGTTCCGCGTTCGGGGCGAAGGCGTCGACATCTCCCACGTGGTGTACGATCCGCACGCGCCTACGGGGCTGGTGGTCCGCGAACGCCGCGAGGCTGGGCCGATCGACCAGGTCTACTACCGCCGCGGTTCGGCCGCCAGCCGCATGTCACCTTCGGACCTCGACGCCGACTATCTCACCGACGCACGGTTCCTGCACCTCACCGGCATCACGCCAGCGCTGTCGGCCTCGTGCCGTGAGACCGTCTTTGCCGCGGCTGAAATCGCGCACGCGGCCGGCGTGCGCGTCGTGCTGGACCCGAACTACCGCTCCAAGCTCTGGGACCGCGACGCGGCCCGGTCGGTCATGCGCGACCTCGCCGCCCGGTGCGACCTGCTGCTGCCCGGCATGGATGAGGCGGAACTGTTGACGGGCGAGTCCGATCCCGAGATGTCCGCCCGGCAGCTCGCCGCGCTGGGGCCGGCGATGGTGGTGGTCAAGCTGGGTCCCGAGGGCGCGTTGGCTCTGGTTGGTGATACGAGTGTGCGTGTGCCGGGGACACCGCTGGAGCGCATCGTGGACCCCGTCGGCGCGGGCGACGCGTTCGCCGCCGGCTTCCTGTCCGGCCTGCTGCGCGGCTTCGCCACCGACGCCGCCCTGCGTCTGGCAAACCGTTGCGGTGCGCTGGCCATGTTGTCGCCGGGCGACATGGAGGCCCTGCCCCGCTGGGAGGAAGTCGCCAGCCTGTCCACCGCCTCCGACGTCCGCCGCTAAACCGGACTCGGTGTTAGCCTGGCGGTGGGCCACGGTCAGCTGCCGGCGGCACGACTCGCGCACGCGGGAGAGACGCAGATGTTCAGCCCCACTGAGACAGGCACCTTTTCCCAGGTAGACCTGGGTGCTCCGGTCAGTCGGCTCTTTACCCCGAGTAGCGGTGCATTTTTTGCCCAGACGAACCAGGCGCTCATGCGCAGCGACGATGCGGGTGCAACGTGGGTGCCCGTGTCGCTGCCCGGCTCGAGCCATATCCTGGCGATTGACCCAACCAACCACCAGGTGCTGTACGCCGCGGGACCGGACGGCGTGTATGTGAGCCGTGACGATGCCACCAGCTGGAATCGTGTCCTCGCCTATGGACCCGCGGTGGGGTTTGACGCGCGCGCTCTGGTAGTCAGCCCCGCGGACCCCAACGTGCTCTACCTGGGCATCGCCGGAAGTGGCGAGCCTTCGAAAGACTTCTGGTTCCTGCGCAGCCGTGACGGAGGGGCTACCTGGGAGTCACTCGAAGAACACCACAACAGTATGTGTGGCTGGGTCGTTGACATCCTGCAAGCCCACCCGAGCGATCCCAATACGGTCTTCCGGTGCGCGGGTTGTCGTGCGGGTCGGAACATCGACGACACCATCATGCGCAGCACCGACCAGGGCACGACCTGGACCCCATGGCCTGGCGTGTCGTCGCCCAACCCTGATCCGGGGGCATTCGGTTTCCCCGCCCGCTTCAGTGGCGGACAGGGCGCCGCGCCCGACGTCTTCTACCTGGGCATCAACCGAGATGCCCGCGTCGGTGGGTCGTTGTTGGTGCGCACTGGCGACGCCGGCGCCACGTCCAACGTGGTCCTCGACTTTCGAGGTGGCGGATCGCCCGGCTACAACCTGCCGGACTCGGACCCAAACGCAGCCAGCACGCAGATCGGGGGCCTCGCGTACGACCCGGCCCAGCCAGACCGGGTCTTCGTGGGTCTTGCGATCAGGCCAGCCTTCGGGTCGCCTCCAGCTGATGGTTCGGTGATGGCTTCGCTCGACGGTGGAGCCAGTTGGGCAACGGTTGGCGGCCAGACTATTGGCGCGGTGAACGACCTCGCCCTGGGCGTTGACGCCCAGAATCTCTACGCCGCGACCGACGCCGGTGTGTGGCGGCTCGCACTTTGAGTCGCTCGGCACCTCGAGTATCGTTCACTAACCGGGGGAGGATTGACATGACAACCGGCATGACTGTGCTCGTCGGGACCATCGGCCAGGGTGTGCTGCGCAGCAATGACGGCGGTGAAGCCTGGCAGCGAATCGGGCCTAACCAGGGAATGCATTCGGATGCGCTCGTGCGGTGTCTGACCAATCATCCGACCAAACCTGAGGTAGTCTTCGCCGGCACCGAGCGCGGGCTGCTCAGAAGCGACGACGCGGGCCGCACCTGGCGTAGCGTCGAATCGCCCCTGAGCGAGTTTTGCGTGTGGAAAGTGGCGATCCACCCGCACGACGCGGCGGTGATGTTCGCGGGCACCGGGACGCCCGATCCAGCCGCCGTGTTCCGCTCGGACGACGGCGGCGCCACCTGGAAACGGCTGCCCGTCGAAGTTGCCGAGACGTGCGAAGCCGTCGGCGTGCCGCGCGTCACCGGGATCGCCATCGATCCGGTCGATCCGCGCAACGTGTGGGTTGGCCTCGAAGTCGACGGCGCCCGTGTCAGCCATGACGGCGGTGACTCCTGGGCATCCATTCGAAGCGCCATTCCAAACCCCGATGTGCACGCCGTGGCCGTTTCTGCCGGGCCTCCGAAGGCCGTGTTTGTCCTGGTGAATAACGACGTGTTCATCAGCCGCGACGACGGTGGCACCTGGACTCCGGTCCAGGCCGCGTCGGTGTTTCCCTGGGTCTATTGCCGGGGCATTGCCGTCAAGCCCAGCGATCCGAGCACGGTCTACGTCGCGATTGGCGATTCGACCCCGGGCCGTACGGGCACGGTGATGCAGACAACCGACGCCGGCGCCACCTGGAAGTCGCTGGACCTGCCGGTCGCCCCCAACTCGGCAATGTGGGTGGTGGATGTGCAACCCGAGGATGACAACGTCGTCTTCGCGGCCAGCCGCTACGGCTACCTGTATCGCAGTGACGACGGCGGGGCGAACTGGACCAAGCTGTGGCGTGAGTTCAGCGAAGTCAGCTCCGTGCTCTGGACGCCCAACTAGCCAGCGCTCAGCTAAAGTTGCGCAAGCGATCCCAGGCCGTTTCGAGCGGAATCAGCGGCCGCCGGCACAGGATGATCGAGTACGGTTACGCCAACGCGCAGCCCCACAACGCTCGATTGCGCCGAGGGGAACTAGTGGGCGGCGGTGTCGATCAGGCCAAGCTCGACCGCCCTGACGGCTGCCTGGGTGCGATCGCTCGCGTTCAGCTTGGACAGTATCTGGGCCACCTGGTTCTTGACGGTCCCGGTGGTCAGACCGATCTCTGCGCCGATTTCGCGATTCGTCCGACCCGCCGCCATCAGGCGCAGGATCTGCCGCTCGCGGTCGGTGAGGTATTGCAACTCCGAGGCCGCAGCGCGGCGTTCGAGCGACCGCTCGCGGTCCTCGGCCAGCCGTCCGAGCAACTCCTGCACCCGATTCTGCTGGACGACCAGTTCGCGATACAGGGCCGAACGCTCGGCTTCCGCGGAGCGTTGTTCGGAAACGTCGCGCGAAATTGAGAGCAGCGACTGAACCTCGCCATCGGGGCCAATCTCCGGCACGATCCGGCTATCGAACACCCGAGCGCCCTGCAGGGTGTTGAGGGTCAGCTCAAACGCCTGCTCGCGACCGGTCCGCCAGACCTGACGCAACACCAGCTCCCATCCCAGGAGCGCCGGCTCGGGGATGCCCAGGTCGCGGCTGGTCTTGCCAACCAGCGATTCGGCCGCCGTTCCAGTGAGGCGCTCGATCGCCGGATTCACGTACGTCACCTGCAGGTCGGCATCGAATCGAACGATCACGTCAGGCGCGTGTTCCACCAGCGCGCGGAACGACGCGGCCCGCCGGGCCGCCGTGCTCGCATACGCCAGAACGATTCCAACCGACTCCAGGAACAAAAACTCGTCGTCCGAAAAGATCTGGCCGACTCGGCCATGCACGCTCAGCATGCCGTAGGCGCGTTCGCCAGCGCCGATACAGATGACCACGTTGACGCTACTGGCTCCCTGCCGCCAGTCAGAGATGATCAGTGGCCGCCCGCCGATCAGCGCAGCGCGCGTGAGCGGATTGCCTGCATCCAGCCGTTCCACGGCGCCTGAGGCGGCCAGGTGAGGTCCGGTGGTCCCCACCATCCGGACGGCATCGCCCGCGGGCAGGAGCTCGAAGATCTCGACAGATTCGACTCCCAGCTCGCTGGCCACCAGCGCGGGCGCCCCCCGCATGAGATCGGCCAACTCGCCCTCGAGCGCCAGGTGGCCGAGCTCCACCAGCGCCGTCTCACGCCGCGTGAGCGATTGCAACTGGTTGACCATCCAACTGACCCGGACGCCTTCGACGTCGCCCTTGCCAAGCACCACATCGCCTGGCTCGTAATACACGTTGCGGTGTAGCCGATGGTCGATCATGGCCAACGGATGCGTGCGCAGCACGTCGCGCAGGATGCGCGGCTCCCAACGAGTCCAGTCGTACAGGCACAGGGCGCGGATGCCAGTCGCCGGCAGAAACTCGTTGAGGCGCGCCTCATACTCGATCAGGCGTTCCGAGCCGATATCCGGCCCGAGTGCCCAACTTGTCTCACCGATGACGCGTAGCCCCGCGAAGCCGGCCGCCTGGGCCGCGGCCAACCGCTCAGCCCAGAACTCCAACATCAGGTTGGGATCAAAGCGCCCGTTGCGTACGTAGGCGTCGCGCGCGGTCAGAATGTCCAGGACCCCACGCGCAAGGTCTGCGTCACTGACCAGACCGTGGGCGCGGAGGCGCTCGACGTTCGCGGCGTCGGCGATATACAGGCATTTTTCGCCACGCTCGACCCCGGCGTGTAGATACGGCGCGACGATTCTCAGCTTGTCGGCCGGGTTCCTGTAGATCGGGCAGAGGTGTGCGCCCGGCTGGAGGTTCTCCAGCTGGCGCACGAGCGCCTCGTCGGACAGATCCGCATCGAGTGCAGGGTGCTCGAATCGGTCTCGCATTGCGTCTCCCCGACGCCACTACTACTCTAGGCCCCCCAGGCACCTGGCACCAGTGGCCGAGTGGCATGCCAACTGACATTGCGCGGGCGCCGTCAACTATCAGAGCATCCCCGGAGGTGAGCATCACGAGGCCCTGGAATTAAGCCGAACGCACCGCGCGGCATCGTCCTCGTCGCTGACGACAACCTGGACATTCGTGTCCTGGTGCGGCTGGCGCTGGAAGACGCTGGCTACGAGATCTACGACGCCGCCGATGGGGCCGTGGCCGATCGACTGGTCCACGAGCGGTCGCCGCATCTCGTCATCCTGGACGTCGTCATGCCATATATCTCGGGCCTGGAGCTCCTGCGGCGGTGGCGCGGCCAGCGGCTGGCGATGGGCGTCATCGTGCTGACGGGCTATGGCGACGACGACAGCGTGGCCGACGCGCTCGAAGCCGGGGCGGACGACCATATCGCCAAGCCGTTTCAGATTCGCGAACTGGTCGAACGCGTCAATGCCGTGCTACGCAGGATGCGGCGGTTTGAGCCCGCTGACACCGAGATGGTCGTTGGCGACGTGCGCCTGGATCTGGCCGGCCAGCGCGTCGTGGTCGGCGAGCGAGTGGTGCCGCTCAGTAAGACCGAGGTGGCGTTGCTTCGGGAACTGATGGCCGCGCCAGGTGTGGCGGTCTCGTCCGAGGAGTTGCTCGCCAGAGTCTGGGGCCCAGCGTACCGCGGCGACGCCGAGATCGTGCGGACCAACGTGTATCGGCTGCGTCGGAAGCTCAACGGCGCCAGCTTCCTCCTGTCGCGGCCGGGGGTCGGTTACCTCGTTGCCTCGCCGCCGGACCCTGGGCCAGCGCCTGAGCAGATGTCATAACTCTGTCACGCCCGGACCGCCCGAACCCGCGGCCGATTGGTTATACAGGAGCGCCACCGCCCTCAACGGATTCTCTCTGTGTCAGACACCATGTCACTCGATCGACGCCCGGTTCCGGACATTCGGCTGCTCGCACGGACCCATCCCGTGCCATCCATGCTGGAACGCCTCGCCGACAGCATGATCGACGGTCTGGTCCTGCTGGACGATGAACGGCGAATCGCGTATGCCAACCGGCGCGCCGGCGACATTCTCCGGATCGAGCCTGCCTCGCTGATCGGCAGGCGTGCCCAGGAGATCCTGGCCGAGGTCGGGTACGTGTCCGACAGTGCTTCGGTTGTCTGGGCGACCTGGACGGAAGCGCTGACACGGCTGGACGAGGGTCCGAGCGTCGATCTGCGGCTCGCCTGGACCCCACACCCAGACGTGCGGCTGCGACTGTTTCGGGTTCCAGGCGGCCCAGATGCGGGCGACGGCATCGGGATGGTGATTCAAGACGTGTCCGTCGAGCGTCAGGCAGCCCGTACGCAGGACGAGTTCGTCTCCGGCGTGTGTCACGAACTGGCCTCTCCCGCCACCAACCTGGTCGCCTGCGCGGAGATGCTCTGCAGCCAGGTCAACTCGGAACCTGAGCGGCAACAAATGCTGGGCTCGATGGTCCGTGAGAGCCATCGTCTGCTGGCCATCATTCGTGATTTTGTGGACGTGCAGCGGATGCAGCATGGCCGACTCGAGGTTCACGTTCGACCAACCGACCTGCGCGTCCTGATGCAGCACGTCGCCGATATCGCTCGGACCGACCTGGCTCATTACCTGGTGGTCACTCTCCCCGACCACCTGCCACTCGTCCAGGCCGACCCCGAACGCGTCCAACAGGTGCTGGCCAATCTCATTTCGAACGCGCAGAAGTACACGCCCGAAGGTCGGCAGATCGAACTTTCGGCGCAACTGCTCGAAAACAATGTCGAAGTGACGGTGGCCGACCATGGCCTCGGCATCCCAAAGGATTCCCTCGACCGACTGTTTGACAGGTACTATCGCGTTGACACCGCGGATCGACGGAACATCCGAGGCAGCGGGCTCGGGCTGGCCATCGTAAAGGAGCTCGTCGCAGCGCAGCTCGGTGAGGTCGGCGTCAGTTCGGACGGTCTGGGCACGGGCGCACGCTTCTGGTTCAGACTGCCGCTTGCCGCCGCCGTGGACGTGCCTGAACCGACCCTGCCCGCCCTGGTTCGTCTCCTCTCTGCGAGTGCTGGCGCCGAGCCACTGCGCGTACTGTCGGTTGACGATGACCGTGCAGTTGGCGCCGCACTGGCGCGTGTGCTGCGGCCGGAGGGCCACCATGTGACCGCGGTGAGCTCGGGCGAAGAGGCGCTGCGGCGGCTCGCCGAGACACTGTTCGACGTTGTGATTTCGGATCTCGGGCTAGGTGGCGGCATGGACGGCTGGGAGCTTGCCCGGTGCGTCCACGCCGACTGGCCACACGTCCGATTCGTACTCTCAACTGGTTCGGTCAGCATCAGCGAGCTCGAGGCCCACCGCCACGGGGCCGATGCTGTGCTGGCGAAGCCGTATCGTCCAGAAGACCTGCGTCGCCTGCTGCTGTCGTACGCTGCACCGCGGTGGGCGAAGACCGCGTAGCAGCGCAAGCGGGGCATGACGCCTACGGCGTGGCGCGCGTCATCGCGCTCAGCGACGGCATCTTTGCAATTGCCACGACGCTGCTGGTGCTCGACCTGCCGATCCCGCAGCTCCTGCACGCGACCAACGCGGACCTGCTGAACGCCTTGGTCGATTTGCGGCCGAACTTCGCGTCCTTCGTGCTCAGCTTCGTCCTGGTCGGGCTGAACTGGATCAACCACCACCGCCTGTTTCGGGGGGTCGTGCGTACCGATCCGCGCCTGATGCAGCTCAACCTCGCGCAGCTCCTGGTGGTCTGTCTGGTGCCGTTCACCGCGGCGCTGCTCGCCCGCTACGGCGAGCTGGCCACGGCCGTCGTCTTCTACGCCAGCAATCTGTGCTTGATGGGCATCCTGTCCACTCTTATGCGGCTCCACCTCATGCGCGCCGGCCTGCTGGACCCCGACCCGGGGCCGGGCCAGTTGCGCAGATCACTGTTTACCAGTCTCTCGAGCGTGGCCGTCTTCGGGGCGTCAATCCCGATCGCGTTCTGGAATCCCAACCTTGCCGAGTTCGTCTGGCTCGCCCTGATCCCGCTGCGCGTGTTGCTGACTAGACTTCCCAGTACAAAGGAGTAACGAGACCACAATGGTGCAGATGCTTATTGGCGGCGAGCCCGTTGGCGCCGCCGCCGGCGAGACGTATGAGGTTCGCAACCCTGCCACCGGCGAGGTCGTGGGGACGGCTCCCAAAGGAACCCGCCGGGACGTCCAGCAAGCGGTCGACGCGGCCGAGCAGGCGTTCGGCGCCTGGGCCGACACCTCAGCCGAGGACCGCGGGGTGCTCCTGTTCGATGCGTGCGAACGCATCAAAGCCAGTGCCTCGGAAATCGCGCAGTTGCTGACCGCCGAGCAGGGCAAGACGCTCTTTGAGGCAAACCTCGAGATCCACCACCTGGTACACGGGCTCGAGTTCTACGCTGGCCTGGCCTCAAAAGTTCGGGGCAGCTATGTGCCGCTCCCGCAAAAGGGCGCTTACGGTCTGGTGGTGCGCCAGCCGATCGGTGTGTGCGGCGCGATCACGCCGTGGAATTTCCCGCTCACGTTGATGGGCACCAAACTGGGTCCGGCGCTCGCGGCCGGCAATACGATCGTCATCAAACCCGCGACGACAACGCCTCTCGCGACGCTCAAGGCGGTTGAGCTGATCCAGCAGGCGACCTTCGCGGGCGGCAAAAAGACGCTGCCGGCAGGGACGGTCAATGTGGTGACCGGTCCTGGCGGTGAGGTCGGCGAGGAGCTGTTGCGTAACCCTGGCGTCCGGCGGATCGCGTTCACCGGGTCCACTTCGGTCGGCCGCCACGTGATGGAGGTCGCTGGGCGCGAGATCAAACGCGTCACCCTCGAGTTGGGTGGGAGCGATCCGATGATCGTCTGCGCCGACGCCGACGTCGACGCGGCCGCGAAAAACGCTGATGTGGGGCGATTCTTCAATTGCGGCCAGATGTGTCTTGGGGTCAAGCGGCTGTTCGTGCATGACACCGTCTACGATGCGTTCATTGGCCAGCTGAAAGGCATCCTCGAGAAGAAAACGGTCGGGCCGGGCACCGAGCGCTCGACGCGGATGGGCCCGCTTCACCTGGCGTACCAGCGGGAGGAGATCGAGTCTCAGGTGGAGGACGCGCGGAGCCGGGGAGCGGCCATCCTGGCCGGCGGTGGCCGGCCGGAGGGCGACGCTTTCGCCAATGGGAACTACTACCTGCCGACTTTGATTGAAAACGCGCCGCTTGACTCGCGCGTGGTGCGAGAAGAGGTCTTCGGACCAGTGCTGCCCGTGTTTCGCTTCGCCGACCTCGATCAGGCGATCGAGATGGCCAATGACTCGATCTATGGCCTCGGCTCGTCGATCTGGACGCGCAGTCTGGTCGATGCCAACCGGGCCATCGACAAACTCCAGGCCGGCAACGTCTGGGTGAATTCCCTGCACTACGGCTACGACGAGCTCCCCTTCGGCGGCGTCAAAGCCTCAGGCCTGGGCCGCGAGCACGGCCCCGAAGCCCTCGACTACTACCTCGAACCCAAAGGCGTAGTAATCGCCGGCCTGGCCTGAGTCACAGCCCGCCCGCATCGCTGCGCTCGCTACCGTTCTTCGGCGGCACGCGTTCTTCGGCGGCATGCAGTGCGCGCTGGGTTGAACCGTGGGCTGTCTGCATCGCTGCGCCGCTCCGTTCGGCGTAAGACTCCTCTGGAAGCCTTAGACGTGGGCTGCAGCGAGCGACGCGATGCGGGCGAGCGGAATTCTCGGCGTCAGGCGGCTAGGCGTAGCGGCCTCGGCGAGTGCGCTTCCGCCAGCAGGCGCTCGATGTCTTCTGGCGGGAGCGGCTTCGCGTAGAGAAAGCCCTGCCCGCGTTCGCAGCCGAGCTGCTTCAGGTGACGCGCTTGCGCCTGCGTCTCGACACCTTCGCCGGTGACGCTCAAGTGCAGCGTTCGGGCCAGCGCCACGATGCTGTCGACAATGGCCGTGTCCTGGGCGTCATGGCCGAGCCCCGACACGAACGAGCGGTCGATCTTCAACGTATCCACCGGCAGTCGTTTGAGATAGCTGAGGCTCGAGTAACCCGTGCCGAAGTCGTCGATCGCCACGCGAATGCCGAGCGCCTTCAAGGCTTCCAGCGTCTCGATGGTCGCCTCCGCATCCTGCATCACGACGCTCTCGGTGATCTCGAGCTTGAGCTGATGTGGATTGAACCCGGTCTCCCGCAACGCGCGCTGGATGTCGGCGAGCAGGTCCGGCTTCTGGAATTGGCGCGCCGAGAGATTGACGCTGACGACCATGGGATGCTGGTGCAGGGAGTAGATCTGCCAGCGCTGTGCCCAGCGGCACGCTTCCTCGAGCACCCACTGCCCGATCGGCACGATGAGGCCGGTCTCCTCGGCGATGGGGATAAAGACCAGCGGCGACACGATCCCGTGCCCCGGGCGCTCCCAGCGAGCCAGCGCCTCGAGCTCGTTGACCGCGCCCGTTTCCAGATTGACCACAGGCTGGAAATACACTCGCAACTCGTTGCGGTCCAGCGCGCGCCGCAGGTCCGTCTCGACCTCCAGCCGCTCGATCGCGTGCGCCTGCATACTGGGATCGAACACCGCATACCTGGCGCGCCCATCCGCCTTGGCGCGGTACAGCGCCAGATCCGCGTTGCGCAGCACTGCTTCTGGACCAATGGCGAGCGAGCTGCTGAGCGCGATGCCAATGCTGGCGCTCACGAAGATTTCGCGCCCGTCGAGGACGACTGGCAGACGCAGCGCCTCGGCGACCCGCTCGGCGACTTCCTCTGCCTGGCGTTCGTCGACGACGTCCTCGAGCAGCACGGTGAATTCGTCGCCGCCCAGTCGCGCCGCGGTGTCACCGGTGCCCAGGCACAGGTTGATCCGGTTGGCCACTTCGACCAGCAGGGCGTCGCCGAACGCGTGACCCAGGCTGTCATTGACCACTTTGAAGCGGTCCAGATCCAGGAACAGCACGGCGACCTTGCGCGCCTGACGCGCCGCGCGTTCGAGCCCATGCGTCAGCCGATCGAGCAGCAGCGCTCGGTTGGGGAGTCCGGTGAGCGTGTCGGTGAAGGCCAGCCGACTCAGCTCACGCTCAAACGTCTTGCGCTCGGTAATGTCCCGGCACGTTGCAACGATGCCCTCGACTGCCGGCTGATCCAGCATATTGGTGGCGACGATTTCGAAGTCCCGCCAGGACCCGTCACTATGTCGCACTCGTAACTCGTCCATGAGGGTCCCGCCAGGTTGCGACAGGACGCTCCTGAGGTAGGCGTTGGCAGCCCCTTGCTCATCGGGGTGCACCAGGTCAAGCAAAATCGTGCCGCGCAGCTCTTCGGGTGATTGGCCCCAGACCGACTGAACCGCGGGGCTGGCGTAGCCAATCCGGCCGTCGCCATCGAGAATGGCGATCACATCCGAAGCGTTCTGCACCAGCGAGCGAAAACGCTCTTCGCTCTGTCGAAGCGCCTCGCGCTGCAGAAGCTCGGCCCGCCGCTGGCCCTCGACCTCCGCGGCGTCGCTCGACAGCCGCGCCATTTCGTTGGCCAGCCGCGCGGTCTCCAGTGCGACCGCGGCATAGTCGGCGAGCGTTTCGAGCACGAGCAGTTCTTCCGTGCTGAAGGCGCTCGCGCGCTCGGCGTGGACAACCAGCCGCCAGGCCAGTAGCGCGCCCACCGGTTTGGAATCCTGCGCGCCGAACGGTAGCGCCGCCACCCAGACGTCAAGTGAGCGCAATTCGTGTGGCAACCACTCGGGAAGCTCCGCGTTCCAGTGCCCGATGCCCAGCATGATGCGCTTGCCGTCGAGGCCGACTTGCTCGGCCAGCGCCTCGCGGAGGGCCGGTTGGTCGACGTCGCCGGCTTGATGACCGACGAACCGGGGATGCGGACCCAGCGGAATGAGTCCGATGCCGTCCACTTTGAGGGTGTCCCGCACCTCCCGCGCCGTGATCGCCTGGAACGCGATCTCCGGCCGGAGCGTGCCCGCCACCGCGCGCCCGACGCGACTCATCATGACCAGGTCGCGTGACCGCCGCTCCCCGCGATCCATGGTTTTCTTCGCCAGGTACACCAGCACGCCCGGCAGGACCAGCGCCGGCGAGAGGCCCGGCGCGGCCGTCAACACGACCGCCAGGGTCGACCCGAGCAGGCCAAGCGCGATCTCGGCCAGCGCCTTCGCGCCGATCTTGCCGCGCAATACTGTCCAGACCGACCGACGCTGATCGAGGGCGACCGCGCCGGCGACGGTCGTCGCCGAAACCAGGTAGTAGGCCGTGCTCGCCAGGACCGCGGCTGGCAGGGCGGTCCAGCCTGATCCGCTGGTCAGTAAGGTCGGTCCACCCAGCGCGGAAGCCAGGTGGCCCGCGATGCCGACCGCAAGCATGGCGCTGGCCGCGTTGAAGATGCCTTTTAGCCCGAGCCGACGTCGGCTGATGGTGTAGGTCAGGAGCCCGATGCCGGCGACCAGCATGCCGATGCCGGGTGGCAACAGCAGCGCCGTCGCGACGGCCGGGACGGTGCTTGCATCCGTCGCCCAGCCGCTGTGCACCTGGAACTGGAAGTGAACCGCGAGAATATACAGGGCCAGCAAAGCCAGGCCCGCGAGCGGGGTCCAGGCATACGTCCAGCTGGACACGGACATGAGGTCCGCGGCGGCCAGCAGTCCTGCCGACGCAATGATCAGCAGCGCGAACAGCCGGGCGGCTAGACGCATGTCAGTCGGCTAAGCGGACGGGCTCTTCGAACCGTAGCGAAGGCGATGACGACCAGGGGCGTGCGGCTCGCCTCGGCGCCGAGAGAGTGATCCCGAAAGCCCACCACGCGAGGCCAAGACCGAGCAGCAAGTCTCCCAGGCTGAGGACGTTGGCATTCGGAAACCAAGCCGGTTCGGCGATGACATCGCCAATCAGACTGAGTCTGGTCGCGTCGTTCATCACCACGATGTTCCGCAGCTGCGGACCACTTGACTGGTCGGTGGCGATCGGCGCGCCACGGGCGGCCATCCGGGCGTCGGCGGATTGCGGCATGAAGCCGCCGTTGGCAACCACGACCAGCAGATTCAGGCCAACCCCGACGGCTGCCAGCAGCCAGGGGTAGCGCGTGGCGCGCGTCGCGAGGGCGTTGCGCAGCAAGACGGCACACAAAATGGCGAGGCATGCGGTCCAGATAATTGGCCCCCATGCAATTGCCCACGCTTGATGATCGGTCGGCGAATTGTGCAGCAAAAGCTGGACCCCGAGCGAGCCCAGGGCGAGGGCCGGCCAGCGGACGTGAATTCGGGCCCAACCAGCAAACGAGCCGCCACGCAAGAGCGCGACGGCTACGCCGATCAAACCGAGTGCTACCAACGCGGTCATGTCAGGTGATTCATAGGACAGGCGTCGAGGGAGTGTCCTGGCAGCGGCACCCGTTGGGGGGAACGGGGCCGCGACCAGGACGTGTCGATCAGGTCCAGTGCTCGCCGGCGGCGCCGGCGAAAACCATCGCGACCAGGCTGAGGAGGGCCAGGCCGAGTCGCATGCTGCTCGGCGTCATTGTCGTGCGGATACGTTCCCACTGGGTTCCAAAGGACTTCATTTCACGTTCTCCTTGATCTATTACGGCTTCACTGTGCGTGCTTCCGATGCCTGAATGATCGGCCTACCCGGTACCTTTAGTACCCCCCGAGTGGAGGAGATTCGCCCCTCGGCGTGGTTTTCGGTACGCTGTTCGGCATCTCTCAAGGGCTGGAGGCTCGACCCGTGCACCGACGCTGATCGGCCACAAGCTTCGCCCGGTCGGGCACCCGCGGCCGCAGCGCTCGCTAGCAAGCCGAGAGCCCTGACGACTTCTGCCCACCGCCTCACTTCGCTCGCTCCTTCCGATTTCAAGTATCTGAACCGGAAGGGAGCCGCGAAGCGGCGGGGAGCGGGGTCGCAGCGTCCATCGATCAAGCCTGCGGTCACGTCAATCAAGCCACGTTTGACCCGCAGGAGTTCGCGCCCATGTCTACGACAATTTCCCCTCCGACAACGCCAGCCTTCCGTAACGCGCTCGAACGCGTCATCGCCGAGGTGGTCGCGCCCGTGGCGCGCGACATCGATGCCACGGGCGCCTTCCCGCGTCACAACATCGAGGCGCTTGGCGGCGCCGGGCTGCTCGGCTTGATGAGCGCGCCTGCCGTCGGTGGCCCAGGCCTCGGTCTGCGCGACGTCGCCGAGGTCATCGAGCGTCTCGCCGGCGCGTGCGGTTCGACCGCGATGGTCGTCCTGATGCACTACGCGGCCGTGGGCGTGCTCGAGGCCCACGGCCCGCGCGATATCCGCGAAGCGGTCGCCGCTGGCCGCCACCTGTGCACGCTGGCATTCTCCGAGGCCGGCTCGCGCAGCCACTTCTGGGCGCCGCTCGGCACCGCCAAGCCGGCCGATGGCCAGGTTCGGCTGGACGCCCAGAAGAGCTGGGTGACCTCTGCCGGCCAGGCCGACAGCTACATCTGGACGAGCCTGCCACTCGCCGCCGAAGGCCCGATGACCTTGTGGCTGTTTCCCGCGCGAGCAGACGGGCTCAGCCAACCAAGCGGCTTCGATGGTCTCGGCCTGCGCGGAAACGGCTCGACCCCCGTCACTGCGACGGCCGTCCAGTTGCCGCTGGCGGCCATGCTTGGCGCGGACGGAGCCGGGCTGGACCTGGCGCTGACACTCGTTCTCCCGACGTTCCAGGTATTGAGCACGGCCTTCAGTCTGGGGCTGATGGAAGCTGTGACCGCCGAAACGGCCGCGCACCTCACCGCTACCCGCCTGGGCCACATCGATCGTTCACTGGCCCAGCAGCCCACCGTTCGGCTCGACTTTGCCAGAATGCGCGTGCAGACCGACACCACGCGCGCCCTGTTGCTGGATACGCTGACCGCCCTCGAGACCCAGCGACCCGACGGGATGCTCCGCGTCCTGGAGTCCAAAGCCGCCGCCGCCGAAGCCGCGCTGGCGGTGACCGACCTGGCCATGAAGGTGTGCGGCGGGGCGGCCTTCCGCAAAGAGCTGGGTATCGAACGCCGCTTTCGCGATGCGCGCGCCGCTCGCGTCATGGCGCCGACCACCGACGCGTTGCTCGACTTCATCGGTCGCGCCACGCTGGGCCTGCCGCTGTTCGAGGACGTCGTCGCGCGGTGAGCACCACCGACGCGACGCTCGTCCTCGGGGCCGTCGCCTACGACCCCAAGGTCGTCACGATCTGGACCGGCTTTCGCACGTGGTTCATCCGCCAGGGGTTCCCCTTCGACTATGTGCTGTACTCCCACTACGAGCGGCAGGTGGAAGATCTACTCGACGGGCGGATCCATGTCGCGTGGAATTCGCCGTTAGCGTGGGTGCGCGCCCGCCGGCTCGCTCACACGCGAGGCGACGACGTCACAGCCCTGGCCATGCGGGATACCGATCGCGATCTGACGTCCGTCGTCGTCGTCCGCTCCGAGAGCCCGATCCGATCGCTGGCCGATCTGCGTGGCAAGACCGTCGGGGTAGGCGCCGTCGACTCCCCACAGGCGACGCTGCTGCCGCTGGCGCATATTCGCGCGTCCGGGTTGGAACTGGGCCGTGACTTTGAAGTTCACCGCTTCGACGTTGGGGTTGGCTTACACGGCGATCACGTCGGCGGGGAGCGCGACGCGGCGCGCGCGCTTGTAAACCGGGAGGTCGACGCGGCGTGCATGATCGATTCGAACTACCTCGCGTTCGGCCGTGATGGCACGTTTCTCAGTGGGTCGACACGCGTCCTCGCCCAGACCGCGAAGTTTGACCATTGCAACATGACAGTCTCGCCGAGTGCGCCACGCGCGCTCACGGACCAGTTCAGAGACCTGCTGCTGGGGATGTCGTACGCCGACCCCACCGTTCGGCCCCTGCTCGACCTCGAAGGTCTCAAAGCGTGGTGCGACGGCCGGATCTCTGGCTACGGCCCGCTCGAGGGGGCCGTCGATGCAGCCCGTTTTTACGACCCGCGGGGCAGTATTACCGCGCATGACTATCGACCTTGAAGATCTGGGACTCGACCGCGGCGCGCACCTGCTGATCGACCGGGCACTGCGCGACCTCCCGGTCGGAGGTTGCCTGACGGTACGCGGCCGAGACCCAGCGCTGGGCATTCACCTGCGCGCGTGGGCGCGCGGACGCGGGCACACCGTCGAAGTCGACGCCGACGGTCTTGTTCTGGTGCGCGGCGACGCCGATCGCGCCCGCTGGCTCGGCGCCGAACGCGCGGGTGGCGCTGCGCCGCGCCAGGCCGTCGATCGGCCAGGCGCGACCTGGGGATTGGCCGCCCGCGGGGCGCTGATCGAGCAGGGCGGCCCGACGGTCCACTTCGACCTGGAAGACCGGCATCTGGTCTGGGCTGACCTCGCGCCTCGACTGTATGCACAGGCGGCGGCCAGCCAGTGGGACCCGGCAACGGCCATCGACTGGGATGCGCCCTTCGAGCTTCCCGCTGAGATCGAGACCGCGGTCGTGCAGGTGATGACCTACCTGGTCGAAAACGAGCAGGTGGCGCTCATCGTGCCGGCGCGCTTCCTGGGCCGCATTCACCCGCATTTCCGCGAGGTGCTGCAGGTGCTCGCCGTTCAGGCCGCCGACGAAGCCCGGCACATGGAGGTATTCGCCCGTCGCGCGGCGCTGCACGGCGGCCTGCTCGGGGTGTCGGGCGCCGGCGGCCGGGCCTCGCTGGCCACCCTCCTGGAGGAGCCCGACTTCGCGCTCGCGTCCTTTCTGCTGAACGTGCTCGGCGAAGGGAGCTTTCTCAACCTGTTGGGGTTTCTGGAAACGCACGCGCCCGATCCGATCGCCCGCGGCGTGACCCGTCTCGCGCGCCAGGACGAATCGCGGCACGTCGCGTTCGGCATGGCCCATCTCGAACATCAGGCCGCGGTCGACCCGGCGCTGCGCGACCGGCTGCGCGCCGCGGTCGAGCGGCGACACGACGCGCTGCTCGATTCGGTCGGACTGAATCAGCAGGTGTTCGATGCGCTCGCCGTGCTCGCGGCCGGGGCCTGGACGCCCTCGGCGATTGCGCGCGGCTACGCCGCCGTGGCGCGGCTGCAAGCCGAGATGGACGAAGGCCGCCAGCGCCGCCTGGTGCACCTCGGCTTCCCGCCCGCCGAGGCTGCAGCACTCTCCGCTTTACATACCCGTAACTTCATGTAGTGTAAGAACCCATGACTCCGCTGCCGGTCGGCACGGTGACGTTCATGCTCACCGACATCGTGGGCAGCACGCGGCTCTGGGAACAGTCTCCCGCGAAGATGCGCGCGACCTGCGCCCGCCACGATGAGCTGATCGAGGCGCTGGTCGGCGAGCACGCGGGGGTCCTGGTGCGGCCGCGCGGCGAGGGCGACAGCCGTTTCGCGGTCTTCGCCCGCGCGACTGAGGCGGTCGCGGCCGGGTGCGCCATCCAGCGCGCGCTGCACGCCGAAGCCTGGCCATTGCCCGAGCCGCTCGGCGTCCGGCTCGCGCTGCACACCGGCGAGGCCGACCTACGCGACGGCGACTACTACGGCACCGCCCCGAACCGCTGCGCGCGCCTCCGCGACGCCGCGCACGGCGGTCAGGCGGTCCTGTCCAGCGTGACGGCCAGCCTGGCCCGCGAGCGCTTGCCGGTCGGCGCGTCGCTGCGCAGCCTGGGGCGGCACCGGCTCAAGGATCTGCCCGAGCCGGACGAAATCTTCCAGGTCTTGCACCCCGAGCTGCCGGCCGAGTTTCCACCACTGCGAACGCTCAGCTCATCGCCGCACAATCTGCCCGCGCAGATGACCAGCTTTGTCGGGCGGGGGCCCGAGCTGGTGGACCTGCGGCAACAGCTGTTGCACAAAGACGTCCGCTTGCTGACACTGACCGGTGCGGCCGGAACCGGCAAGACGCGCCTCGCCCTGCAGGTTGCCGAGGACACTCTCGAGGAGTTCCCGCGCGGCGTGTTCTACGTCCCGCTGGCGCCGTTGAGCGACCCGGAGTTGCTCGCGTCGACGATCGGCGAAGCGATCGGGGTCCGCGAAGTCCCTGGCCAGCCGCTCCTGCATACGCTGAAGGACGCCCTGCAGGCCCAGGGTCTGTTGCTCGTCCTCGACAACTTCGAACACGTCATGCAGCAGGCGGGCCAGCTGGGTGAGCTGTTGTCGGCGTGCACCTCGCTTAAAATGCTCGTCACCAGTCGCGAGGTCCTGCACCTTGACGCCGAACACATCTTTACGGTGTCGGCGCTCGCAGTTCCAGACCTCGACTTGCGATCGCGGCTCTCCACGGAGCAACTCTCGCGGTACGACGGAATCCAGTTGTTCGTCGAGCGCGCTCGCGCCGCCAAACCGAATGTGTCGATCACCAGCCAGAGCGTGCCGGTGATCGCCGAGATCTGCCTGCGTCTGGACGGCTTGCCCCTGGCCATCGAGCTCGCCGCGGCACGGGTGAGCCTGATGCCACCGGAGGCGCTCCTCGAACGCTTGAGCCTGACGTACGACCAGCGACAGACGCTGCTCACCGGCGTCGGCTGGAACCGGCCCGTGCGCCACCAGGCGCTGCACAACGCGATCGACTGGAGTTATGGGCTGCTGCGGCCCTGGGAGCAGCGTTTGTTCAGACGCCTGGCCGTCTTCAGCCGCGGATTTACGATGCGGGCCGCGGAAGCCCTGTGCGCCGCCGATCCTGAGCTGAGCCAGATGGTGCTGGATGGCGTCGGCTCACTGATCGACAAGAGTCTGCTGCAACAAGCCGAGGATGCCGTACGCGAGCCACGCTATCGGATGTTGCAAACGATCCGCGAGTACGCGCTGGTACAGCTAGAAAACGCCGGCGAGCTGGACCTGCGCTATCGCGACCTGGCCGAGTTCCTGGTCACGCTCGCGGAGCAAGCGGAGCCGGAGCTCACCGGCCCCGAGCAAGTGACGTGGCTAGATCGGCTCGAGGATGAGCACGACAACCTGCGCGCGGCGCTCCAGTGGTGCATCGAAACCGGCACGGACCACCTGGCCCTGCGCCTGGCTGGCGCGCTGTGGCGGTTCTGGTCGACCCGCGGCTACGTGGGTGAAGGGTTGCGCTGGCTGGACGCCGCCATCGCCAACACCGACGCCGGCGCGAGCCCCCACCTGGCCCGGGCGCTGAATGGCGCCGCCAATCTGGCACGGGAGCAGGGGGACTACCCCCGGGCGGAGCGGCTACACAACCAGAGTCTGACGATCCTGCGCGACAGTGGCAATCAGCACGGCATGGCCGAAGCCCTCAACAACCTGGGCCTCATCGCGCTGTATCAGGGCCAGCACGAGGTCGCCCAACGCTACTGCGAGGAGGGTCTGGCGCTGTTCCGCGAGATTGGCGATAACGGCGGTGTCGCGGCCGCGCTCAACAATCTGGGCAACGTCGCCCGCGAACGCGGTGAGTCCGAACGCTCCGCCAGCCTGCATCGCGAGAGCCTGGCGCTGCGACGCGCGGTCGGCGACAAGCGCGGGATTGCCCTGTCACTCAACAACTTCGCGAACGTCGTGCTGAACCAGGGGGACTACTGGCGGGCGGCGGCCTTGCATCAGGAGAGTCTGGCGCTGCGGCGCGAGTTGCGCGACCGGGCCAGCGTCGCCACGTCGCTGAACAACCTTGGGAACGTGGCGCGCGTCCAGGGCGACGCCAACGCTGCCCGCGCTTACTACGAGGAAAGCCTGGCCGTGCGGCGGGAGCTCGGCGACAAGCGCCGAGTGGCGGCCGCGCTGGTGAATCTGGGCATCGTCGAGCGCGAGCAGGGCAACCGCGACCGGTCCGCGGCGCTGCTCCGAGAGAGTCTCAGCCTGCGCCGCGAGCTTGGCGACCAGCCGGGGATCGAGGCCGCGCTCGACAATCTGCGAACGCTCGCGATGAACCAGTCCGACTTCGCGGCGCGCGTGTTTTTCGAGGAAACCCTGGCCCAGCGCCGCGACCTGGACGATCGGTCGGGATCCGTCGCCGCGCTCAACAATCTCGGGCGTGTGGCGCGCGCCCAGGGCGACTTTCCGGCGGCCCGATCCTACTACGAGGAGAGCCTGTCGGTGCGCCGCGAGATGGGTGATCGGCGCGGCACCGCCATCACCCTCAACCAGCTCGGCGAGCTAGCCCTCCTCCAGGAAGATTTTAATCGCGCGGTTGCTCTCCTGAAGCAGAGTCTGGTACTCCACCAGCAGCTCGCCGACAAACGTGGCACCGCCGCCGCGCTCAAGAACCTGGCGACCGCTGCCCGCGCCCAGGGCGACGTGGTCCAGGCGCGCGCGTGCTACGTCGAGAGTCTCGGTCTGTACGAGCAGCTCGGTGATCGGCGCAACACGACGGAATGCTGCGACCGGCTCGCCGAACTGGCCGACGTGGACGACGCGGCATTCAGCTCACGTACGATTGCGTAGTTCCAAGGGAGGGATTGATGTCATCTGCCAACACCCCGACGGGGATAGCTGGCGCCGAGTTGTTTCGGGGTCTGACGCGGGCGGAATTGGATCGCCTCGAACGAGTTGCCCACCGACGCCACTACGACCCGGGCGCGGTGATTGTCCAGGAGGGTCAGGGCGGGATCGCTTTCTTCGTCGTGATCAATGGCCAGGCACGCGTCACCCGTACCGGGAGCGACGGACAGCCGGTCGAACTGCGCAGCATCGGGCCAGGCGGAGTGTTCGGCGAAATGGCCCTGTTCTCTGACCGTCCGCGCACCGCGACAGTGACCGCGGTCGAGCCAACGGAGTGCCTGGCGCTGCACCGCCTCGAGTTCCTGGATGAGTTACGGCGGAGTCCCGAAGTGGCGCTGCGCTTGCTCGACACGCTTGCCGTGCGGCTCGCCGAGGCCTACGACCTGTTGTAGACGCGACCCGCGTCAGAAGTGCGCGAGCAAGTCGCCGATCGCCGGCACCACCAGGTGTGGTTGGTGCGACGCTGGCACGCCCTCGAGGTCGGACTCGCGCGACGAACCGCTGAGGACCAGGACGCTGAAGGCGCCCGACTCACGCGCCATGCGGACCTCCAACTGGAGGTCGTCGCCGATGACGGCGATGCCCTCGGCGGGCGTCCCGAACCGATCGGCCAGCACTTCCATCACCAGCGGCGATGGCTTGCCGACGACCTTTGGCTCGACGCCGGTCACGTGCCGGATGCCCGCGGCAATCGATCCGGACGGACTGGGCATGCGCCCCCGACGAGAGGCGAAGAAGGGCGCCATCGACGTCACCAGCAGCGGCGCACCGGCCCACACCGCCCGACAGGCTGCTTCCAGCTTCGGATAGGTGAAGTCGAGATCGGCGCCGATCAGCACGACGCCCGCTTGCTCGGCCGTGTCCAGGGCTGCCCGCGAGATTCCCGCCTGCCGCACTGGCTCCAGCACGCCCTCGTTGCCGAACGCTAGCACTGCCTGTCCAGGATGATGCCGTCGGATGTACTCGACGGCAATGACCGCCGGCGTCAGTAACTCGTCATCCGCAACCTCGACTCCCGCCGCCCTGAGCTTCGCCGCCATGCCCCGCGGCGCCTGCCCGCTCCCATTGGTAAAGACGGCCAATTGCTTCCCGCGGGCGCGCACGCGCCCCAGGACTTCCACCGCTCCCCGCAAGACGTGCACCCCCCCGCCGCCCGCATTCGGATCCTCCGACAGCACGAGGGTGCCGTCGATGTCGAACACAAACGCCTCCGCGTCAGCCAGACGTCGCCCTGCGGCGTGACCAGTCGGACCTTCCACCAGGCACCCTGACTCTCGTCAGTCCAATCTGCTACGTAGAGGCGGACCGAGCGAGCCTCGGTGAGTTCGCGTTTAGACTTCCTTACGGAGTCGCGGGTTCGCCAGTTCGTCCAGGCCAGCCGAGAGCCCGAACAGGCCCATGAATAGCATGACGACCACGACGATTGGCGGCAGGAACCACCACCACATCCCCTGCAGCAGTGCGCCGTAGAAGATGACCCAGTAAATGGTCATCCCGATCGTGGGCGCGTCCACCGCCCCCAGTCCAAGCGCTTCGAGTCCGAGAGAGGCCAGGACCGCCGCGGCGACCGAGGCCACGAGCGACGCGCCGAGATACGGCAGCAGATTCGGCATGAGCTCGCGGAAAATGATCTTCAGCCCACTGGATCCGGACATGCGCGCCACGTGGACGTAGCCGCGCTCGCGCATCGTGAGCACCTGCGCACGGATCGTGCGCGTTGGCCACAGCCAGGCCAGCGCCGCGATCACCAGCGCCATCTGCTCGATCGTCATCGCCGAATGAATCGAAATGGCGACAATGATCAGCACCAGGAATGTGGGGATGGTCAAACCCACATCCACTACGCCACGGATGGTCGCGTCCACCCACCCGCCGTAATAGGCGCCGCTGAACGCCAGGATCGTCCCGAACGCAGTGCCCAGCAGGCCAGCCATGAGCCCCATCTCCAGCGTTAACGGGGTGCCGGCAATCATCACCGCCAGGAGATCCCGCCCCTGGCTGTCGGTCCCGAGCGGAAACGCGGCCGCGGGCGCGCGGCCAGCCGGCACCGACAGCGGCTTGTACTTGCTCACGTCGTAGAAGATGTGGCCAAGGATCACAAACAGCGCGAGCAGGCCCAGCAGACAGAGGCCCATCACCAGCTGACGGTTGCGCGCCAGATAGCGCAACCCACTGCGGGCCTGGTCCTGGCGGTGATGCTCAGCCCGGACCTCGACGGTCGGCGCAGCCTGTCCAACAGCGATGGTCATGACTTTGAATACGTTATACGCGGATCGATCTTAGGATAGATCAGGTCGAGGACCAGCGTTGCCAGCGTGATCGACACGATGACGCCGAAAATGATGCCCTGGATGGCGAAGTAGTCGTACGACCGGATCGAGTGATACAGGACCCCGCCAATCCCCGGATAGCTGAATACGATCTCGACCAGCAGCGCCCCCGAGAGGATGTAGCCAATCGTGAGCCCGAGCGCGGTGACCTGCGGCAGCAGCGCATTCCGCCCGGCATACCGCACGAACAGGGTGCGGCTTTTGAGTCCTTTG
>Ga0209166_10000963_pt1 | contig 26353 bp, 24 predicted proteins | sample Coa_R1_3_FD_187151 | JGI IMG/M metagenome (GOLD analysis project Ga0209166, IMG submission 187151) | Surface soil microbial communities from Centralia Pennsylvania, which are recovering from an underground coalmine fire - Coalmine... | ecosystem: Environmental > Terrestrial > Soil >...
GGCCTGCTCCGTAGCCTGGCGACAGAAATAAAAACCAAAGGCACTTACACCAGCATGGAAAACGCACCCTCTCACGCGGAAATGAATGCCTTGATGACGTCGAACTCTGAGAACTGAGAACTCCTATCCTCATCGGCGTCATCTCCGATACGCATGGGCTGCTGCGGCCTGAGGCCTTAGAAGCTCTGCGCGGATCGAGGCACATCATTCATGCCGGCGATGTGGGCGATCCGGAAGTTCTCGACCAGCTTGCAACGATTGCTCCCGTGACCGCGGTCCGTGGCAACGTCGACAAAGGAGCATGGGCGCGCAAGTTGCCTGGAACCGAGGTGCTCGAGCTCGGCGGGATCTCCCTTTACGTGCTGCACGATCTTGCGCAACTCGATCTCAAGCCGGAGGCGGCGGGATTCAAGGCAGTGATCTACGGGCACAGCCATGTGCCAAAGCAGGAAATGCGTAGTGGCGTGCTTTATTTCAATCCCGGAAGCGCTGGGCCGAGGCGGTTCAAGCTGCCGGCCTGCGTAGGACGGTTGATCGTCGAGGGGAAGCGGGTTCGGGGAGAAATCGTGCCATTGCAGATTACTGATCCGGCATGATGCGCGCGAATTGCACTCGCGATCAGGGCGCCCTCATAATTTTTACTGCTTCCACTTATTTTCAATCTGCGGCGGATGCTGCAAGGTTTGCATGACCACGCAATACTGTTCCGTTTTCGCCTGCAGCGCGCTTAACTGCTCCGCCGTCGCCTGCGGCGCCCGGACGTCGAAAATAACTCGGATGCTCTCAAATCCGACCGGCGCCTGTTTCGATATTCCCAACGTGCCTTGGAGATCCAGATCGCCTTCGACCGTGACGTCAATGCCCTCGATCGGTATTCCCATGGCCGCGGCCACCATTTGGCAAGTGATCTGGGCGCAGGCGGCCAACGCGCCCAACAGCAGATCGCCGGAGCAGGCTCCCGTGCCGGCGCCACCCACTCCTTGGTGCGCTTGCGCGTTGTAGATCGCCCGCCCTAAATCCACTGAACATGCGATCGGCGCGTCCGCCTGACTGCCATGCGCGGTCAGCGTGATCCGAGAACTGGCCGGATCTTGCCGGTATTGATCCTTGAGCGGGCGCTGCAGCGAGCGAATATCCATTCAATCCCTCCCGAAATGTGGGATATTATAAGCGCAGAAAAGGGTGCCACCCTGGGGTCTGCCGCAGCAGCGACTTAAAATTCATCTGAAATTGCGCAGCCGGGAGTGCGTTTCGGCATACCGAGGGCCACGCCAACACTTCCATGAATCTACGTCCCATCTCAGGTGCGGAGCCATCCGCCTTATCGCCCGGTGCGCGCTTGGGCAGTTACGAAATTCTTCAGCAATTGGGCGCCGGCGGCATGGGTGAGGTCTATCGCGCCAAAGACACCCGGCTCGACCGTGAAGTCGCAATCAAGACCCTGTCGCTAGACCGCTGTTCTCATCCGGAAGCCTTATCGCGCTTCGAGCAGGAGGCTCGTTCTGCCAGCGCGCTCAATCATCCGAACATAGTGACGATTTATGAACTCGGGCACGTGAATGGCACCCGCTACATCGCGATGGAACTCGTGGATGGGAATACGGTGCGTGCCCTGCTCGCCTCCGGGCCAATTCCATTCCGGAAATCGGTGGCGATCGCGGCGCAGATCGCCGATGGCCTGGCTAAGGCCCACGAGATCGGGCTTGTTCATCGCGATTTGAAACCGGAGAACTTGATGGTTTCCAGCGATGGAACCGCCAAGGTGCTGGATTTTGGCCTCGCGAAACTTCTGAAACCCGACCGCGGCAGCTCCGATTCAAGCACCACCATCACCGAGCATGGAACGGTGATGGGCACGGTTGGCTACATGTCGCCGGAGCAGGCTACTGGCGAGGAGGTCGACTTTCGTTCCGACCAGTTTTCCTTTGGATCGGTGCTGTACGAAATGGCCACGGGAACTCCCGCGTTTAAGAAAAAGACCCATGCGGAAACCACGGCCGCAATCCTGCGCGATGAGCCCGAGCGCCTCGCGGCCAAAACGCTGGCGGCGCCCGCTCCATTCGTTTGGATCGTAGAGCGCTGCCTCGCCAAGGATCCGAAGCAGCGTTACGCGTCCACCCGCGATCTGGCTCGCGACCTGGCCGCGGTGCGCGATCGCCTTGCCGATACGCCCGCCCGGGAACCGGAAGCTCGCCCCAACAACCTGCCAGTGCAGCGCACTGCATTCATTGGTCGCGAACGCGAAGCCGACGATCTCCGTCAGCTACTGGGCCGCGCTGACGTACACCTCGTCACGCTTACCGGTCCAGGCGGCATCGGCAAGACACGGCTCGCCTTGCAAGTCGCGGGCGAAGTCGCCGGCCAGTTTCCCGGCGGTGTTTGCTTTGTGGGCCTGTCGGCAATTGGCGAACCAAGCTTAATTGCGTCCGCGATCGCGCAAGCCATGGGGGTGCGCGAGACTGGAAATTCCTCACCGCAGGGAAATTTGATGGAGTATCTGGGCGGCCTGAGCCAGTCGATGCTGCTCGTGCTCGACAACTTCGAGCGCCTCATCGCCGCCGCGCCGGTGGTGGCGCAAATGCTTACCGCCGGCCCCAAACTCAAGGTCGTGGTCACCAGCCAGGCGCCGCTTCACATCTACGGCGAGCATGAATTTCCGGTGCCCCCGCTCGCTCTGCCCGACCCCAAATCCATCCCTCGTCTGGAAGTGCTTTCCCGGCTTCCCGCGATCGCGCTGTTTGTAGAGCGAGCCCAAGCGGTGAAGCGACAATTCACGCTCACCAACGAAAACGCAGCCGCGGTGGCGGCAATTTGCTCGCGCCTTGACGGCCTGCCTCTCGCCATTGAATTGGCGGCGGCGCGCATCAAGCTGCTTTCGCCCTCGGCCATGCTGTCGCGCCTCGAGAGTCGTTTGAACCTGTTAACTGGCGGCGCTCGCGATCTGCCCACCCGCCAACAAACTCTTCGCAACACAGTGGACTGGAGTTACGGCCTGCTCAATGGTGCTGAGCAAACTCTGTTCCGAAGGCTTTCGGTCTTCAGCGGAGGCTGCACCCTCGAGGCCGTCGAAGCCGTGTGCGACACCAAAGGCGATCTCGGTCTCGACGTCCTCGACGGCATGGCTTCTCTGGTCGACAAAAGCTTGGTTCAGCAGGTGGAGCAAGCCGATAAGGAGACGCGCTTCGTGATGCTCTCCACCATTCGGGAGTATGCTCTCGAGCGCCTCGCTGAGGGCAAAGACGAGTCCGTGGCCCGCCGGGCCCATGCCGCTTACTACCTGGTGCTTGCCGAAGAAGGGGCCGATGACATTGCCGCTCAACCGGAATGGCTCGACCGATTCGAGGTTGAACACGAGAACTTCCGCGCGGCCATTCATTATCTGATCAAGACGGGCGATGCCGAATGGGGAATGCGTCTGGGCACCGCCTTGTTCCGTTTCTGGGAAACGCGGGAGCATCTTACGCAGGGCCGTGACGCGATCGCCCGACTTCTGGCATTGGAAGGATCTGCCGCGCGTCCCAAGTTGCGTGCCCGCCTGGCGTTCGCAGGCGCCGTTCTGGCCGCGGCCCAGGGCGATTTCGGCTCTGCCCAGCCACTATTCGAAGAGAGCCTCGACACTTGCGTGACGCTCAACGATAAGCCCGGGGTGGCCGTTGCACTCAACGCGTTAGCCGTCAACGCTCGCGATCGCGACGAACTCGCCGCTGCATCCTCACTCTTTGAGCAATGTGTCGCGATATGGAAGGACTTAGGCGATCCCACAAACATCGCCCGAGCACTCAGCAATCTAGCCAGCGTGAGGAAGTTGCAGGGCGATTATGAACGCGCATCCTCCCTCTACGACGAATGTCTCACTACGTTCCGTCAAATCGGGGATGGCGCTGGTGTCGCCTGGACGCTGAATTATCTGGGCGACGTCGCACGGCAAAAAGCGGATTTGGTTGCCGCGCGGTCCTATTGTGAACAGAGCCTGGCAGAGTTTCACGGGCTGCGGGACAACTGGGGAATCGCAAGCGCTCTGTCCGATCTGGCAAGTCTCAGCTGCGATCAAGGGAACAACGCCGAGGCGCGTCGTCTGTACGGCGAGAGCATCAAGATGTTCGAGGAACTGGGTTACAAACGCGGCATCGCGCGGGCGCTTGAATGTCTTGCCGTAAGCGCCGTTGCTCAATCGAACCCGGAGCAATCGCTGCATCTGGCAGGAGCCGCCGCCGCGCTGCGCCAGCGATTGGGGGTTCCGCTCATCTCCGCCGAGCAACAAAGGCTGGAGAAAGCCCTCGAATTTGCGCGCCGAACTCTGGGCAATGCTGCGGGTCTGACGGCGTGGATGGAAGGTTGGGCGATGCCGGTCGAGCAAGCCGTCCAAGAGGCACTGAACTGCGACGCGAAACCGGTGGTTCGAACTCGAGATTCTGCTTAAATCAATTTGCGGTGTCCGGATCGATCATGCGCCGCACTGCCGAAATGCGATTCGCCGGAAAGCCTCCGCGGCGGGCGTGTTCGCGAATCGTTTCCTCATCCGGCGCCAGGTAGACACAATAAATTTTATCGCCGGTGACATAGGAGTGCAGCCACTTGATCTCCGGCCCGAGTTCCCGCAGCACGCCGACAGACTTTCTGGCGACGGCCTGGAGTTCCGCATCCGATAATTTACCTGCGCCGGGGATTTCGCGCTCGATCACATATTGGGGCATCGCAACCTCACCAAGCGGTCATGGTAGCAGATTTTAGGGCCTGAAAGTGCACCCAAGCAGCCTCAACGCGCAGGTTAAATGATCGGTGGATCTGAATCCGCAGAGACGGAGCGGTTCGACGGTCCGATGGCGGCGCTGCCCGTTGTTACAATCCTCTCGGAATGCCTATTACGTTTCAGCGGGAGAAAATTGCTGGGAAGGCTCGCACCGGGCGGTTAATTACGCCGCACGCTGAGGTTGAGACGCCGGTATTTATGCCGGTCGGGACCGTGGCGACGGTGAAGGGAGTGCCGCAGGACATTCTCGAAGATCTGGGCACGCAGATCATTCTCGGAAACACCTACCATCTCTACCTGCGGCCGGGCGTTGAAACGGTGCGCCGCATGGGCGGGCTGCACGGGTTCATGTCCTGGCCGCGGGCCATTCTGACCGACTCGGGCGGGTTCCAGGTCTTCAGTTTGAGTGAATTGCGAAAAATCACGGAGGAGGGCGTGACGTTTCGCTCGCACCTGGACGGCTCGTCTCATTTTTTTACTCCTGAGAGCGCGATTGAGGCACAGATCGGGCTGGGCGCCGACATCATCATGGCGTTTGATGAGTGCACGGAATATCCGGCGGACGCGGCGCGGATGAGAGCCTCCATGGAGTTGACGGCGCGCTGGGCGGCGCGCAGCAAAAAGTATTTCGAGGAGCATAAGAGTGAAGTGCCTTGGAAGCAGTACTCGGTACCCAGTACTCAGTACTCAGTACCCAGTACTCTGTACTCGGCGTCCGCAACGGATGGCGGTGCTAGCCTTCTTTCAAAAGATAATCGGAGTGAGAAATCTGACAACCGAGTACTGAGTACCGAGTACTGCTCGACACAGGCCTTGTTTGGCATTGTTCAGGGCGGGATGGATCGGGCGCTGCGCAAAGAGTCGGCCGAGCGCACGATCGAAATCGGGTTTCCCGGCTACGCGATCGGCGGGCTCAGCGTGGGCGAGCCGCGGGAGCTTACCCGGGAAATTGTCGAGTCCACGCTGGAGCATCTTCCTGAGGACAAGCCGCGCTACCTGATGGGCGTTGGCACTCCGGAAGAGATTGTCGAGTACGCCAATCTCGGCGTGGACATGATGGACTGCGTGCTGCCCACGCGGGCGGCACGGCACGGGTTGCTGTTCACATCCGAGGGCAAGGTCTCGATCAAGCAGGCGCGGTATGCGCAGGATTCGGGGCCGCTCGATCCGAATTGCGGCTGCCGCGTGTGCCAGCGCTACTCGCGGGCCTACTTGCGGCATCTTTATGCATCCAACGAAGTGTTGGCGCAGGTCTTGAACACGATCCACAACCTGAGTTTCTACCTTGACACTATGCAGCGGGTGCGGCATTCTATCTCACTTGGGGAAGTGTCCCGTTTTCCGTCTGCTGTGTGGTCGCGACCGAAAGCGTAGGATGGAAGGGAAGCGCTCCCCGGATTCACGCCTGAAGCCGTGGCACCGGCTGAAGTCGATCCAAACCCCGTGGTGACATAACAACTCCCGCGGCGCTGATGGGCGCGGGCGGTTTTTCGCGGAAACCATCCGCTCAGACCTCAAACGAGAATGCAATATATTTTGGCGGTACAGACCGGTGGCGGTGGTATGGGATGGCTCGGGATTGCTCCCCTGGTTCTCATCTTTGCCATCTTTTATTTCCTATTGATTTTGCCGCAGCAGCGCCGCCAGAAAAAATGGCAGGGCATGCTGGATCAGCTCAAAACCGGAGACCGGGTGACAACCAGCGGCGGCCTGCGGGGTACGATTATGGCCCTGAAAGATGATTGCATTCACCTGCGCGTCCCGCCGCAAAACCTGCTGGTGGAAGTCACCAAGGCCTCGGTGGTGCAGGTCAGCACGGCCGAGGACGAAGTAAAAGCAAAATAGTTTCGCGTTTCAAGTTTCGCGCGCGGCGAAACTGGATTCCCGAAACTCGAACCTGAAACTCGAAACTGCATTTATGAACAAGAATATTCTCTGGAAGTGGGGACTCATCGTAGGCACGACGCTCTTCTTTCTTTTCGGAATCTTCGGGATTCCGAAGAGTCTGTCAGGCGAGGGGCTGCTGAATGCTTTGACCGATCACATTCACCTAGGGCTGGATTTGAAGGGTGGAACCCACCTGATCCTGCAGGTGCAGGTGAATGACGCAGTCAATGTGGATGCGCAGAATGCGATCGAGGTATTGAAAGACCAGTTCCGCGCGCACAAGATCGACTACTCCGATATCTCGCAGCCCGATCCCCAGAACAATCCGGACCACATCGTGATCAAGGGCGTCCAGCCCGGCGCGCGCGGGGACCTGGTCAGCATCGTGCAGGACCGTTTGCCGGAATATGACATCACCGGCGGGCCCGAGAATTCCTGGAACATGGCGATGAAGCCTTCGATGCTGCGCGACCTGAAGAGCAAGGCGGTGACGCAGGCGATCGAGACGATCCGGAATCGTGTGGACGCTCTCGGCGTGAGCGAGCCTACGATTCAGGAACATGGCCTGGGGCAGTACCAGATTCTGGTGCAGTTGCCGAGTGTGGACGATCCCGAGCGCGTGAAAGACATCATGCAGAACACGGCCATGCTCGAGATCAAGCAGGTGATCGGCGGGCCGTATCCGAGTGAGCAGGCGGCGTTGCAGGAGAAGGGCGGCATCGTTCCTGTGGACCAGATGCTGCTCCCGGGAAACACCCTCGGCGGGCATACTGAAGGTGAGCAATGGTTTTTTGTGTCCCGGGTGTCTGCGATCAGCGGCAAGGACCTGCGCCATGCCAGCCCCAGCTCCGATCAGAACGGCCAGCCGGATGTGAATTTTCAGTTAACCGGTGAAGGCGGCCAGCGCTTCTTTTCCTTCACCTCAGCCCACGTGAAAGACAGCCTCGGCGTAGTGCTCGACGGTAAGGTCCGGGAAGTGGCGACGATTGACGAGCCCATTCGCGATCAAGTGGAAATTCGCGGGCACATGGATAATCAGTCCGCCAAAGATCTGGCAATGATCCTGAACTCGGGCGCGCTGCCGGCCAGCATCAAGTACTTGGAGGAGCGCACGATTGGGCCGTCGCTCGGAGCGGATTCGATTCGCTCGGGCGTCCGTGCGGCGGTGGTGGGTATGGTCGCGGTATTGATTTTCATGCTCATCTATTACCGCGGCGCGGGCGTCAATGCGGATGTGGCGCTCATCATGAACCTGATCATTCTGCTCGGATTTCTGGGGTGGTCGACGATCGCGGGAGTGAACGTCGCGCTCACTTTGCCGGGAATTGCGGGAGTGATCCTGACGGTCGGTATGGGCGTAGATTCAAATGTGCTGATTTTTGAGCGCATCCGCGAAGAATTGCGCAACGGAAAGACGCCGCCTTCGGCTGTAGATCAGGGGTTCAGCCATGCCTGGATCACCATTGTTGATACGCACGTTACGACCATCGTATCGGCCGCCATTCTGTTCATTTTCGGCTCCGGCCCGGTAAAAGGGTTTGCCACCACGCTCACGTTTGGCTTGCTGGCGAATCTGTTCACCGCGGTGTTCGTGTCGCGCGCGATTTTCGAGTGGGTGCTCAGCCGCAAGCAGCGCGGAGAAGCGCTCAGCATTTAAGAATTGAGCCATTGAGAGATTGAGTCATCGGGCGATTTCGAAAGCAGAGTAATTTGGATGATGGTTTTTGAATCTCCCAATGACTCAATCGCTCGATCGCTCAATGCTGTTAAGTTCTAGAAAGATAAGGGGCTAGACAAACCGGTGGAGTTCTTTCATAACGTCAACATAGATTTTCTTGGAAAGAAGTGGTATTTTCTCGCCTTTTCGTTGATCTTTAGCGTTGCGGGCGTGCTCTCCATGCTGTTCTGGCACCACATCCCATGGGGCGTGGATTTCCGCGGCGGCACGCTGGTGTACGTGAAGTTCACCCACAAGCCTGATGTACAGGCGGTGCGCTCCGAACTGGATCGCGCCGGCCTGCACAATCCAAAGATTCAACCCTATGATCTGCCCTCGCTTAACAAGGTGCTGATTGATCTGGATGTGCGCGAGACCAGCGAGAAAGCGCTCGATCAGGGCAAGCAGAAGATTATCCAGGCGCTGGAAAAAAATGCTTCCCCAGGCAAGCAAGACCTGAATAACGCCAGCTTTTTGACCGTCAAGAATTTTCTGATGGACAAAGATCCGATGCACCTCGGCAGCGATGCCGATCAGAAATATTCGGCGCAAGCGAAGGCAGTTTTGGATTATCGTGACAAAACGCTCGGCTGGGTTTTCGATTCGTTCGATCAGCTGAAGGGAGCGCCTGGCGTGGATCCGGCGGTTACCGCCGTGCTCCCGGAGGGTTTTTATCTCTCGGATTTCGGGGTTTTCAATGTGGAGATCGTCGGTCCCCAGGTCGGCGGCCAACTGCGGACGCAAGCCGGGCTGGCAACGCTTTATTCGCTGCTGGGAATGCTGGTTTACCTCGGATTCCGCTTTGAGTGGATTTATGGTGTCGCTGCCGTCATTACGGTGTTTCACGATACGCTCATCACTGTAGGGGCTTTTTCGTTGACAAATACGGAAATCTCCCTGACCGTGATTGCGGCCATTCTTACCCTGATTGGTTACTCTAATAACGACACGATCGTGGTATTTGACCGCATCCGGGAAAACATTAAACTCATGCGGCGCGAGAAGCTGGCGGATATCGTCAACCGGAGTATTAATCAGACCCTAAGCAGAACGATCTTGACAGCGGGGCTAACCTTCCTTACCGTACTGGCACTCTTTTTATTCGGCGGCGAGGTGCTCCGTGGATTCAGCCTCGCGCTGGTAATCGGCATCCTAATCGGGACGTATTCGTCCATCGCGATTGCAGCTCCGATCCTGGTGGCATATCAGGATTGGCGGATTGAAAAGGGTAAACGTCCGGTGGCCATGCCGGGCAGAGCTAGGTAAGTTACCCTATGGCGCCTTCGGAATCATTGGTTTAGGCCTTCTTATGTAGGTGTAGGAGGTTTGCTCGGCGCGCCGTTTTCGGTCGAAAAAAGGACCCCTGGCGTGGCTAAAGAAATCGGGAGCAAAGGAGAATTTGCCGGTGTCTAAGTATTCGTAGGGGTCTGAAGAAGTTTGGGGAGAATCTCATGTTTGAAGACAGTCTTATCGAGTCCGGCGGCAGGCTGAAAACGAAGCGCGGGTGGACGTCGATTGTGTCCTTCGCGATACAGATGATGATTATCGGCGTCATGGTCCTGATCCCGCTGATTTTCACGGAAGCCTTGCCGAAACAGCAACTAATGACATTCCTGGTGGCTCCTCCTCCGCCGCCACCGCCGCCACCGCCAGCCGCAGCTCCGGTCAAAATCGTCAAGCAGATTCAGACCGACATCGTGAATGGTGAGTTGCGCACCCCCACCAAGATTCCAAAGAAAGTGCAGATGATCAAAGAAGACGAAGCTCCGCCGCCGGTGATGGCGACGACGGGCGTAGTCGGCGGTGTGCCCGGCGGTGTGCCGGGCGGATCCATGGGCGGTGTAATGGGCAGCATTCTGAGCTCCACGCCTACGGTGGCGCCGAAGGTTGCTACGCCGCAACGTGTGCGTGTTTCCTCAGGCGTACAATCGGGGCTTCTGGTACGCAAGGTACCGCCGACGTATCCGCCGCTGGCGCGTCAGGCTCGCATTCAGGGAACCGTGATCCTGCAGGCGCAGATCAGCAAAGATGGCAACATCGAAAACCTGCAGTTGGTCAGCGGGCACCCGATGTTGGCTCCGGCCGCGATCGAGGCCGTGAAGCAGTGGAAGTACAAGCCGTATCTGCTCAACGGGGAGCCTGTCGAAGTTGAGACTACGGTGCAGGTGAACTTCACGCTGGCTGGAGGCTAGACTCCCGCGAGTGTTGTGGTTTTGAAGGTTTTGTAGAACGAGAACCGCGTAATGGCCCTCCCCTTCCCACCTGAGAATGGTGGCTGGGAAGGGCCTTCGAGAGTCCGGACTCGCCGCCGTGCCGCAAATGGCCAGGGCAGTCCGCGTAAGTGCGGCCCGCGCCGCACGCACCGCCGGCGATTTCAATTCCAGCCAGCGGTTGGCACCGCAAAGCGCATCAAAGTGTCCAAGTAAGTAGAGAGTTCCGAGGAGGAAAAGCAACTCATGTTCGCAACTCACGCTGGAGTCATTCTCAGTCACGTACCCGCCGCAGCTACCTGGATTGTCCAGGAGGGCGGCGCCATGGCGACCGATCCATTGGGCTTGTGGCACGCAATGGGGTGGGTAGCCAAAACCGTAGTTATCATCCTGTTCATCATGTCGGGCTGGTCGATCGGTGTGATGATCGATCGCTGGATGGCGTACAGCGCCGCCCGCAAGCAATCGCGCGCCTTTGCCCCGGCCGTAGCCGGCGCACTGCGCGATGGCCGCATCGATGAGGCTATCAAGGTCGCGGAGCGCAACAAGAAGAGCCACCTGGCCAAGGTAGTCACAGCCGGTTTGATGGAATTCAAGGCTCACCAGGACAGCCCCGGCGCTATCCCCGGCGAAACCATTGAAGCCTCGAAGCGCGCTCTGGAGCGCACCGAAGCCATCGTCCACGCGGAACTGAAGCGCGGATTGGGCGGCCTCGCCACCATCGGATCGACCGCTCCCTTCGTGGGACTGTTCGGCACGGTGATGGGCATTCTGAATGCGTTCATCGGCATCAACAACTCGAAGGCCACCGGTCTGGCAGCAGTCGCCGGCGGTATCGCGGAAGCGCTGGTTACGACGGCCATCGGGCTGCTCGTCGCCATCCCGGCCGTCATGATGTTCAACTACCTGACCGGCCGTGTGGAAGCGTTCGACGTCGAGATGGATAACTCGTCGAGCGAACTGATCGACTACTTCCTGAAGAAGCGCGGCGATATTCGCCGGTAAAAGCCGCCGGCTAAACGCTGAGTCCGGTTTCCGCAGTGAGTTGCTTGTCCGGCGCTGGGACTTTCCAGCGCCGGATCTCTCCAACTTCAAGGCGGAGCAGGAAAGCGCGGACTGCGGCGTAAGCGAGGGATATCAATGGCAATCGCAAAACGAAACGAAGGAGCGAAGGTCACCTCAGAAATCAACGTCACGCCCATGGTAGACGTGATGCTGGTACTGCTGATCATCTTCATGGTGGTCACGCCCATGTTGCAAAAAGGTATCAGCGTGGACATGGCGAAGGTGAATAACCCGGAGCAGATGCCGGACGCGGATAAGGAAGACGCGTTGCTGGTCTCCATTACGCGCGACAACAAAGTTTATTTTGGCAGCGAACAGATTCAGGTCGACAACTTGACCACCAAGGTGAAAGATCGCCTGGCCAACAAGGCGGATAAACGTGTGTACGTGAAGGCGGACATGCGAACCCGTTTTGGCGGCGTGGTGCAAGTCGTGGATGCCGTCAGGGCTGCCGGGGTCGATGACCTGGGCTTGCTCACCGATCAGAAAAAGACAGGTACGCCCCCGCCCGCTCCACCGGCGGCAGGGCAATAGAGGAGAACGACCATGGGTATGGCAGTGGGCCCCAGCGGGGGCCAGAATGCGAACATCAACGTTACGCCGCTCATCGATGTGCTCCTGGTGTTGCTGATCATCTTCATGGTGATCTCGCCGGTGACGCCGAAAGGGTTGGATGCGCTGGTTCCCCAGCCGCCGCCACCGAACGCACCCAAGAACCCGCCTGCTGACCGCACCGTTGTCGTGCAGTTGATCGACCGTGGCCCAGGCCAGGAACCAGGCGTGAAGATCAACACTGAAGACGCAACCTGGGACAATCTGCAGGGGCGCCTGACTGACATTTACAAGCAGCGCGCGGAAAAGGTGATGTTCGTGAAGGGAGACGATTCCATTCCTTTCGCCAATGTCGCCAACGTGATCGATATTGCCCATGCTGCCGGTGTGGACAAGGTCGGCCTGATTACCGCGAAGATTGAGGCGGGCAGCTAAACTGCCCGCTGGGTAAGGCCCGGAGTGGCATTCTTCTCGTTCGCCCCACGGCACGGAAGCCTCGCGCTTCCGTGCCGCCGGTGGCTCCGCTTGTCAAACCGCTGTCTCTGGGCCTAGGATGCTGTGGCGAGGGAGACTAATACCGCAATGAATAAGAACTTAAGAATGCTAACGCTGGCTGCGGTCGGGCTGGCGCTCATCTCCTCACTGGGATGCGACAAACTCCGGGCACGCGACCAGCTCAACAAGGGCGTCAAGGCCTATAAGGATAACCACTACGAGCAGGCCATCGACCACTTCCAGGAAGCGGTGCGGCTGGATCCTGCCCTGATCAATGCTCGGATGTATCTGGCGACCGCATTCGTCTCGCAATACATTCCCGGCGTAGATTCGCCGGATAATATGCGAACGGCACAGCAGGCGATCGATGAATATCAGAAAGTGATTGACGATAAACCTTCGCGCGAGCAGAAGGTCAACAGCGCAAAAGGCATCGCTTACCTGTATCTGAACATGAAGAAGTGGGAGGACGCCAAGAAGTATTACCGTATGGCGTCTGACTCCGACCCGAACGATCCCGAGCCTTATTATTCGATCGGCGTAATCGACTGGACCGCCGCCTACCAGCCGCGCATGGAAGAGCGCGCCAAGTTGGGCATGAAGCCCGATGAGCATCTGAACGCCAAGAACAAAGACCAGAAAAAAGTCTGCGACGAGTTGAAGGAAAAAAATGCGCCGGCCATCCAGGAAGGCATTGACAGCCTGAATAAGGCAATTCAACTTCGCCCGGACTATGATGACGCTATGGCATACATGAACCTGATGTATCGGGAAAGGGCAGATGTGGAATGCGAGGATCTTGGCGCCCGCACTGAAGACCTGAAGACTGCCGATCATTGGGTTGACGAAACCTTGCGGATCAAGAAGGCGAAGGCAGAAAAAGCCGCGCAGAACCAGAGCGGTGGAATCACGATGGATCAATCGAAATAGTTCGGAGTCGCCGTTTCAAGTTCAGCCTCTCGCGAGCGCGAGGGGCTTTTCTTTTGCCTCAATTTGAGGCTCGTTGGCTGCTGTAGAGACGAACTTCGACCAGCGGGAACTGCCAGCGTTGCAGCTTCGGGAACGATTCCGCAAGAACCTGGGTGAGCATCACAGTTGCGGGATCGGGTTTCCCGGTGGGCGCATTATTCATCAGCATGACCCAGATGCGCGGATGGCCCGAGCTCATATTGCGCAGCATCTCGGCCGTGGGTTTGCCGGTGAAGTCCTGGTAATCGAGACCATCGGCATGATGAGGATAAAGAATTTCGGGACCGAGTTGAGCGCGGAATTGGGGGCTGGCGGTATTCTGTCCGGCGCGAAGGGAACGGAAGAATTCATACGCCACGCGGGTCGCCGCGATATGGAAGATCACTCCATCTCCCGCCTGGGCGTGATCGAGGATGAAATCGCTGGCTGCGCCAGAGGCGTCACGCTCGTTGTCGAAATCGTGACCGTAGACGAACAGAATTCCCTGGGATGAGGCCAGCAAAACTGCGGCAAGCGTCAGGCCAAGAAGCCACGGTTGTCGCAATCGCGCCAGCCCCGCAGATGCGAGGATTAGAAGCGGGGGCAGGCAGAAGATCAAGTAACGATCGAGGAAGACCGGGCGGGCAAACGACAGCAAGACCGTGAGTGCGACCGGAAAGAAGAGCCAGATCAGCAGAAATTGGCAGCGCCACGTCTCCCAGGCCTGCTCGCGCTTAAACAAACGATTCCAGTGTCCAGCCATTGCGGCGATGCAGGCCGCGATGTAGAGGACGAGAAGAAGCCAGGTATTGCCGCCTGCCAGGTGCGCGTAAAAATCCAGCACATCTCGCACGCTAGGACGGTGAATCCAGCGGATTGGGCCGGCTCCGGTTTTCGCGACAAAAATCAGCAGAGGCGCGACGGCAATGCCGATGACGCGCCAGGCTTTGACTGACCGACGAGGTGAGTTTCGAGTTTCGGGTTTCAGGTTTCGAGAATCCGTAACGCGGGAAAGTTGAAAGTCGAAACTCGAAACTGCGACTTGTAATGCCAGCCACTGCGCCACAATGAGCAGTAGGGCGTAAAAATGGGCATAGGCTGCGAGAATGCTGGTCACGACGTAGCTGAGCCGGGTACGCGGCCCTGGAGTGCGCAGAAATGCGATCAGCGATGCCGACGAAAGCGTCGCCAGCAACAAAAAAAGCGCATAGCTGCGTGCTTCCTGTGCGTACCGAAGGCTATAAGCGTTGAACGCGAACAGGCTGGCACTGATCAGCGCCACTTTGCGGTCGTAAAGCACGCGAGCGAGCCAGTAAATGGCGGGCAGTGTCGCCACTGAGAACAGGACTGCCAGACCTCGGATAAACGATGGGCTTTTCCCGAAATGCAGCCAGACGCGCAGCAGCAGGTAATACAACGACATGTTGGCTTCGCGCCACCACAACAGCCGCACAAAATTGCGCCAGCTGATGCGGGCGAGTTCGGCGCTAAAACACTCGTCAAACCAGAAGGGCTTGCAAGCCAGGCAGAAGACGCGTATCCCGATGCTTATTGCAAGCAAGAGCAGGAGCGAGAGTCCCTGAGTTCTGCCAAAACCTTCAGTCTGCGGCGTGGGAAGGCTGCTTTGGCTTGGGGCTTCAGAATGCGGCATGCTGGGCGATGGGATGCGGTCGCTTGATCATACATCCATTCGCTAAGAGCTCAATCGCGTCACGAACTGCGGCCTGTCCAGTACAATATTCGGTCTGGCTAGCGCTGATGCGCGTGGAGAGATGCGTGGGCGAGGACGCCCACGCGACAGCCGGCGAGACGTCGGCGCTACCACTACGATCTTATGTTTAAGAAGATTCTGATTGCGAATCGAGGCGAGATCGCGGTGCGCGTGATCCGCGCCTGCCACGAGATGGGAATTGCGGCTGTGGCCGTGTACTCCGATGTGGACCGGGCCGCGCTGCACGTGCGCAAAGCGGACGAGGCTTACCCCATCGGCGCACCTGCCGCCTCCGAGTCGTATCTCAATATCCAGAAAATTCTTGACGTAGCGGGGCGGTCGGGCGCCGACGCGATTCATCCGGGCTACGGATTTCTTTCCGAGAATGCGAAATTTGCGCGCGCCTGTGCTGACGCGGGCGTGAAGTTCATTGGGCCGACGGCGGCAGCGATGGACGCCATGGGCTCAAAAACCCGGGCGCGTCAGGCCATGGAGAAGGCAGGCGTTCCGTTTGTGCCCGGCACGTCTCGCGGCCTCGAGTCATGGGAGGAGGCCGAGGAGGTAGCCGCTCGCATTGGATATCCGGTGATGCTGAAAGCTGCGGCGGGAGGCGGGGGCAAGGGCATGCGCCTGGTGCATGCGCCTGCAGAATTGAAATCGGCACTGGAAGGGGCTCGCAGCGAGGCGGAGCGCGCGTTTGGCGACAGCGAAGTCTACATCGAGAAGGCGATCATCAATCCCCGCCATATCGAAATGCAGGTGCTGGCCGACGAGCACGGTAACACCGTTTATCTCGGCGAGCGCGAGTGCTCGCTGCAACGGCGTCATCAGAAAGTGGTCGAAGAAGCTCCCTCGCCGGTGGTGGATGCGGATATGCGTCGTAGGATGGGCGAGATCGCGGTACGTGTGGCCCAGGCCGCCGGGTACACCAATGCCGGCACCGTCGAATTTCTCGTGGACCAGCAGAAGAATTTTTACTTCCTCGAGATGAACACCCGGCTGCAGGTGGAACACCCGGTCACGGAGTTGGTCACCGGGCTCGATCTGGTGCACCTGCAGATTCATATTGCCAATGGCGAACGTCTGCCGTTTACGCAAGATGACGTGCAAATTCGCGGCCACGCCATCGAATGCCGCATCTATGCAGAAGATCCGGACAATAATTATTTTCCGAGTCCGGGCAAGATCACGCTGCTGCTCTTACCGTCGGGCCCGGGAATCCGGCGCGACAGCGGCATGTACGAGGGCTGGACGGTGCCCATGGATTACGATCCGCTGCTGGCGAAGTTGATCGGGTACGGCACGGACCGGGGTCAGGCGATTGGCCGGTTGCGACGCGCGCTAAACGAATATTTTGTAGGGGGCATCAAGACGAATATTTCGCTGTTCCGGCGCATCTTGAGCAGTCCAGATTTTCAAGCGGGGAAGATCGACACCGGGTTTCTCGACCGTCTGCTCAAGGAAAAAGACAGCCACGCAGATTCGCCCGCCGATCCGCACGCCGTTGAGGTTGCGGCGATTGCGGCGGGCATGTTTGCCGTCCTCGGGCAGGCTGCAGCCGGGGCGGGCGAGCGTGCCGTGATCGGCGACTCCACCAGCAAGACGAATTCTGCTTCAAACTGGAAGGCCGCGGCGCACCGGGAAGCCCTGCGGTAATGGAAATCCGAGACGGCTTTGCTTCTGGCGCTGGCCACTAGCCCCTGACCATTGCTTCATGACTTACGATATTTCGATTGACGGCAAAAATCACCGGCTCGACCTCAACCAGGTCGAAGGACGCTGGACGTGCCGTCTCGACGGGCGTGGGATCGCCGTTGACGCCGTGCTGGCGCGTCCCGATGTGCTCTCCCTGCGCATTGACAATAAGGCCTACGAGGTCAAGTGCGAGCGCGTCGGCAGTGAGATGCATCTTTGGGTGGGCAGCGTCCGCTTTGCGGCCGAGGTTCGCGACCCGCGGTCGTTCCGGGGACGCGTTCGCGCCGCCGATGATCGCGGCCCGAAGAAATTGCTGGCTCCAATGCCCGGCAGGGTGGTGCGCGTGCTCGTCAGCCAGGGTGCTGAAGTCGAGGCGGGCACGGGGGTGCTCGTGGTCGAGGCGATGAAGATGCAGAACGAAGTTAAGTCGCCGAAAAAGGGAACGGTGCAGAAGATTCTGGCCGCGGAAGGCGCAGCGGTGAATGCCGGGGACGTGCTCGCAATTGTAGAGTGAGCGACTGGCTTTCGTTCTTGGGACAGGGCGTGGGCGAGGACGCCCACGCGACAGCCGGCGAGACGCCGGCGCTACTTTGCGGACGCGGGCGCTACGGTCGCGCGGTTATTTGATATCTTTCATTGCTAGGAGCGTGCCGTAGTCGCGGCCGCTGGCGTCTACAGCGCGGGCAACTACCGCAGCAAAGGCATCGCGCACTTCGGGATATTTGGTTACCAGGGCCTTCATGACATTCACATTGTCCTGATAGGCGACATTCGGGTTGTCCACGTTGGCCGACTGATATTTCACGATCAGATCCAGATCGGTGCCCACGACCTCGGGAAATACCGCGGTGAGTTTATAGGTGGTTGTTCCCGCCAACAGATCAGCCGACTTTCCGCCCGCGGGCATGTCCGAGGGCTGCGCGCTTTGTGCGGCGTCGAAAAGCTTGTCGGTCGCCAAAGTGCTCATGAAAGGAAGCGGCGAAATCAGGCTGCGGGCCTCGAGAAAATAAAACCAGGCGTTGTGCAACTGCCCCTTCGTTTTGTACTCGTTGGCACGAGCCAGAAACCAGTCGCTGTCATGGCCGCCGATTTGCGCGGCCTTCATGTACAGGCCGCCGAGCTTCCAATCGGTGCCGGCCTGCTGCAGTACTTCCGAAAACATGGTTCGACCTTTGGGCGAGGTGGCATCGAGGAGAGCGACAGCGTATTTGCCTGGAGGGAGGTTGTCGAGGTAGAACGCAGCGCTGTTCGCGGTTTGGCCGTTCTTGCCGAAGACTCCACAATAGAATTCGGCGTGGGGGTTGGGAGCTACTCCGCTGGCATCGAGCAGGAAAGATGATTTGACGGTCGCCTGGGCTCCCGCAAGGTCCTGCTGGTGATCCTTGATCGTGTTTTCGATTCCGGCAAAGTCGGAGGCGAGGCTGGGAATGGCATTCTGGCGCAAAGAGGCGGCATCTCCGCGCGCGGCAAACCCGAAATAGCGCTGGGCAGCGTTGGTGATGGCCGTTCGCGTGGCTTCGTCCAGTTCAGCTGAGGTTTGGCAAGTTTGTGCGGCGGCAATTCCCGGTAAAACAACGAGGGCGAAAAGCGCGACGAAGGTGGCGAGCAGTGCAGGGACGCGGGACGCCGTTGTCATGGGAAAATCCCCCTTTACTTTCAGATAGATGGGAGCCTCGGCCAAGTTTACGCCTGATCCAGTGTGCCCTGTTAAGATTTTCGATTGACGGAAATGGTTGACTATAATCGGCTTGGAGGCTGACTTCCGGCTCGAAGAGGGAATCCAGTGCAAGAAAGTAACCAGTCCACGTTCCTTAAGACATGGGATCAGGCCCTAATCTTGGAAGCCATTCCGATGGTAAAATCTTGAGGACGGCCTGCGTGACCCCCCAGAACAACGCTCGAGAGGAGTTGTTGCATATGAGCACGGGATTGAGGTGGAATGGGGTGCCCTTGGTTTTGGCGCTGGGCATCGCTGTTCTGGGAACGGGGAGTTTTGCACGCGCAGCCTCGCAGCAGCAGGGTACCTCGCAGCAGAGCACCTCGCGTCACAGTAAAAAGAAAGGCAAGGCTCCACAACTGCCGCCTCTGCCTTTTGGTCCAACCGGCCCTGTGCAGCCCATTCCGCTAGATGCCATTGCCGCCGTGCCCCCGCAGGTTAATTATGAGAATGACCAGCTGACGATTAATGCGCCGAATTCGACATTGGCGGATATTTTGCGCGCGGTGCGCAAGCAGACGGGAGCGGACATTGAGGTTCCCTCGGCTCCTGAGCGCGTGGTGACTCATCTGGGACCGGGTCCCGCCCGCGATGTGGTTGCGCAACTGTTGAACGGGTCGCGCTTCAACTACGTCTTGCTGGGATCTCCGGCGGACGATGCAGTTTTGACGAAGGTGGTTCTGGTCGCGAAGACTGGTCCGGACACGATCACCCCTCCGCCTCCTGCCCCGGATGCCGCCCTGGGAATCACGCAGGCCAACAATTCGGCGCCGCCGCAGGAACCGCCTCCCGATGCAGCGGATGCCGAGCAGCAGGACGACAATGCCGGGAACGCAGATGATGCCGCGACAACCGATCAGGCGGCGCAGGAAGCTGAGCAACAGCAGCAGCAACAAAATCCGGAACAACCGGGGGTGAAGACCCCGCAACAGATGCTGCAAGAGATGCAGCAGCGGCAGATGCAACTGCAACAGCAACAGCCGCCGGGACAGCCGGCGATCCCGGGCTCTGGCATGCCGCCGCACCCTCCGCAAGAGCCGTAATTCGAATCGAGGCCGCACCGGAACGGCGCGGCCTTCTTTCTTTGCTTCGGAAGAATGTAATGGGATCCCGATTTCTCTGCCCGGGCGCTCTAGCTACCAGACATCAGAAGCTACGGCGCGTTGCCGCGAATGGCTGCTGAATGCGGAGCGGAGCGGGAAGTAACAGGGAAGTTACCAGTTGGCAGCATTAGCTGGAGCAATTCCCAATCACGGGCGACCTCAGTTTCGGTAACACCGTGCGGTGAACTGTGGTGGTGGCCCAACTCTGACTCCAATCGGGCTTCGAGCAGTTGACGAACGAGTTGCGGGGGAGCGTTTCCCTTCAGAATGTTGTCGGCTGAAATACCGACCTGGACGACGTCATCTCCCACCTGCATTTCAAGAACGGGGCGTCCCTGATCATCGACGGCCGTCTTGGCTCGAGATTGCAGTTTGGCCCAGGTTTTATCGGGGCTTCGGCGCGACTTTTCCGGATAGGTACCGGCCAAAAGATGTTTCAATTCCTGCCGGTACGCACGAAGGTCTTCGCGGTCCAGGGGCTGCTGAGGATCCCTGCCAACGACAAACACCATGGCATTGCGTTCAGGTTCGAATTGGCGGGTGCCGGTGCCCACGTATACTGCCGCGACGCATCCTGCAAAAATGGGACTGACCACAGCGCTAGGTACGATGTACTTCTTCGATTTGAAGAACGATTCGACGACTCCGTGTACCGGCGTGCTGCGCTGCATGCTTCCGGGAACCTGTGGAATGACGATGCGCGAGAACTGAACTTCGGGATGGCGCTGGCTGTAGCGGGTCATCAGCTTGGCCAACTGCTTGGGAGTAGTAATTCCGGCGTCGGCGACAATACTGCGATGAAACGATTTCGGATGATAGAAGTTCAGAATGTCTTTCGCGAAGTCGGCACAATTTCTGGAAACAAGATGGAAGTGCGACTTGTTCGCGGACGAGTTCAGCTTTTGGATTAGCGCCTCATCCTGCTGCGGCGTAGTTTCGATTTCAAAGCCGTAGATGGTGCGGTCGTAGGAAGAACCCACCAGTTCGTACCAGTTACCGCCTGGCGTGCCGCCGTTCTTCGCATCAGGAATTAGATCTTCGAGATACTTGCGGCGGTAGCGGTCGCGCAGGAAGGCGGTCATCTTCGCATCCGCGAACAGGGGAACGTCCTCAGGGCGTTCCACCGCATAGAGATAGGGAATCAGCGGAATCGCGACCCAGTCATAGCCCGCGACGCCATCGTAGCGGCTGATGACAACTCCGGTCTCCCCAGGAGCGCAGGGGCGGAGCTCAGTCGGGGTTTCGGCGCACACCGAAGAGAGGTAGACGGCAGCATGACCTGTGGCAGTGAAGAATCCCAAGGTTCCATAGGGCTCCTCAAGAAGCAGGGTTGCGGAGGCTGACGCCGCGGCACAGCACCCCAGAACTGCCACGCCCAGGCAAATACAAACTCGCCGCATCCGCTCAATGTGGCGCAACTGCATGATTACTCACTCCCCCCAACGATTGGGTCCTAAGCTTCTTAATTAAGAACCCTTTAGCGCAAGATTAGTTGCTGCCTTTCAGGAAAACCAGTTACCGAAGTTCGATGAATCAGGGTAAGCAAGGGTGGCGAAGATAGAGCGAATCTCGCAATCCGCTGGAGTGATGCGAAAAGGCCTACGGATTACTTCTGTTTTACAGGATTTTGAAGGCGCGCCATAGCCCAGCGGGCACTGTCGGATACCGAGTCATCCTCATCCGACGCAAGCCTCTCGAGGATGGGTAGGAGTTCGCGGTTTCCGCTGTTCCCGATGGCGATGATGGCATTGCGGCGTAGGCCAGAGAGCTTGGTGCGGCGAATGGGCGAATGACGAAAGTGATCGCGGAATTCTTCGGCGGACATTTCCGCCAGCCAGTCCAAACCTGGGTTCACCAGGCCGGGGCGCGGGCCAAATTCTTGAGCGCTGGTCACGGGAGCCTTCCGGTTCCAGGGGCAAACATCCTGGCAGATATCGCAGCCAAAGACATGGCGGCCGATGCCAGGGCGCAGATCTTCGGGGATCGAGCCGCGCTTTTCGATGGTCAGGTAAGAGATGCAACGATTGGAATCAAGCTGATACGGAGCGACGATGGCCTCGGTGGGACAGGCCTGAATGCAGCGGGTGCAGGTGCCGCAGCGGTCCGGAGCCGGCAGATCGGCCGGGAGGTCGAAAGAGGTCAGGATCACGCCAAGAAAAAGCCACGAGCCTTTTTTCTGATGGATGAGGCAGGTGTTTTTGCCAATCCAGCCCACGCCTGCATATTTCGCGAACACTCGTTCCACAATGGGTCCGGTGTCTACATAGCTGCGAGTCATCAGTGCGGGTTCGATGTCCTCGGCGGCGGCGTGCAGCGCCGATTCGACCTGTTTCAGCCGACGGAGCACAGCCTCATGGTAGTCTTCGCGGCTCCAGGCATAGCGCGAGATCCATCCTCGGTTGGGGTCTTGAACCTGCGTTGAATACGGCTCAGCGGTGTTGTAGTTGATGGCACAAACCACGACGCTTTTGGCCCAGGGCGCGACGCGGCTGAGCGAGCCGCGCTTGAGTTCGCCTTGCGCATCCCGCGCCTCCATATATTTCATTTCGCCGGCGCGACCGGCGGCAATCCAGGCGGGGAAATGCTTGAGTTCAGCAGTATCCGCGGCCGGGGCTATGCCAGCAAGGTCGAATCCAGCGTCGCTTGCGGCACGCTGGACGACTGACTTTATGTCGGAAGTCGAGGTCACTCAGACTAGATTAAACCGTTTGCGGCAGGACTTGGGTGGCGCGGAAAATTTCGTTTTGATCTGCCCGAGGCTAGAAGCCCAGCTTCTTGACTTCCTCGTTGTAATACTTGCGGTAGAGGATATCCCACTCCTGTGAGCCTTCCAGGATGGTCCTCTTCTGAGTGTCAATTTTCTGGCGGGCGGCGACATCGATTCTGGCTTCCTGATTGAGCAGGTCTTCTAAAATCTTGCGGGTTTCCTGGCGGATCGTGTTGGGATCTTCAATGAATTCGACTTCGTCCATCTGCTTGAGAACGTCGGAGACTGCGCGGGCCAGCACGTTGACTTTATCGCGGCTCAGTCTCACAACACCGCCTTATATTTACGCACCAGTTCGGTTTTCACCTTGCGGAACATCTCCTGGTAGTTCGCCCCGGTGTTGCGCATCTCGTCCGAATAAGCCTCAAGGATGACGCGGACTTCGTCGTTAATGCGATCTTCCAACGAAAGTTCGTCGACGAGCGCGGCGTTTACGCGCTCAGTCACCGCCGGAACCGAGGAGGTCTCGATGAACTTGCCGGCGATCAGTTTCTTAGTGACTTCGCGGGCCAGATAGCCCACATATTCTTTGGAAAGAAGCATGTATGGATTGAGTTAGCGCCTGCCAACATTTTCTTTTGAATGAATTAAAAAGTGTAACACATGCGGCGGGAGAGCGCAGTCCGCCGGGTCTTGCTCAGTGTGCTTGGAGCAGGCATCTTCTCGGCGATCTCTGCGAATCCTCGGCGCTCTCTGCGGTTCAGCTGTTTCTCACCGCAGAGTCCGCTGAGAAATACCGCTGAGGACGCAGAGAAAAAACACGAGTATCGTGCGACTTCTGATGACTAATGCTCAACCGCTCGGAGCGTGTAGACCAACTGGCGGATCTGATGGCGATCGCGCTCCGTTTCCTGGGCGGAGTCTTTCGAAAGCTGCTCGTACTGACGCAACTCCTCTTTGGCCTGATCGGCTTGGCCCAGTTGCCGGTAGGCCTGGGCCAGGCGGTAGTGCGCTTCCTCCATTTTTGGATCAAGCTGGATGGCTTGCCGGTAGTTCGATACTGCATCTGGGTACTTGCCCTGCTCGGAATGAATGATCCCGAGTTGCAGATGGGCGGCGGCAAACTTCGAATCCAGACGAAGAGCCTCGATTAACAGAGATTCCGCCTGCGCGGACTCCGCTGTACTCGGCGAGGTTTTACTGTTTTTCCAGAGCGCGACTGCGTAGTAATAGTGGGCCTGCGGACTGCTGGGCTGAAGGGTCACGAAGCGCTGCAATTTTTCGAGAGCCTCGTTCGATGGCTTTGCTTCTGCGAGCTCGATCTTCCCGAGGAAGACGTAGGGTACCGGATCGCTGGGATTCAGATCGGAGGCCCGGCATACTCGCCGGATCGCTTCGTCGTAGGCGCCCCGTGCGAACGAGGTGACCGCGAGTCCGAGGAGCATGCGCTCAGAGCGAGGGAAAAGCGCAGTTCCTTTGGCAAAGATCTCCATGGCCGGTTCCGGGGCATGATGGAGAAGCACTTCAGATCCCCAGTCGAACACGTTGGTCTCGCTGGGCTCCATTTCCGCCGCTCGCTGGTACTGGCGAACTGCTTCCAGAGGGTCGCCGAGCTCTTCCGCAATTCCCGCAAGCTGGTGATGCAATTCGGCGCGATCGTGCTGAGCGATTTCGGTCCGAATCTTTTCGGCGCTTTCTTCGAGTGATTTCTTGCTGGCAGCCGAAATGGCGGGGGGATTCGGTGAAGGCGAGCTGCCGAGCGATACGGTTTCTTTGGCGAGCGCTTCGCGAGTTCGCACAACCGTGTCGGAGCCGTGGCCGCCAAGATTCGCGACATCGGTGACTCCCGAAACTGTGAATTTCGGTGGATCGAAAAATGCCGGATTGTCAAGGTTCGACTTCGAGGCGCTCGAAGTCCCGAGCATGAGATCGACTTTCTTTTCCTCGTTCGCGCGGACAAAGACAGAGTTGATCGCGGCATCGGCATAGCCGGCTTTGGTCACTCGCAGGCCATAGACTCCCTCTTGCAAGCCAGGCAGGCTGTACGCTCCTTGCGAGTCGGTTTCAACGTCCTTTTTCTGGGAGGAGTCAGGCGACCGCAATTCGACCATGGCGTTCTCCACGGGCTTCCCCTGCGAATCGCGAACCGTTCCGCGCAGCGATGCGGAGCCGGACTGCTGAGGGTACGCGGTTGATGTGTACGCGAGCGTGAAGGCGGCGGCTAAAAGGTATCGAGATAAGCGCGCGGATTGGAATCTGCGCCAATTCTGCATGGGAGGCCACTTAGATTGCTATGGGCTGTTAGTGGATTCTATCTGCAGGGGGAACCGGGGGCAATATCGTCGACCTTGAAGCTCGCTCGGACGAAAAATACTGGCGGCCAGGCGCACAACCAAATAGAATGCGTTTTCTCTTTAACCAACAGATATGAAACTCCGCTCAAAACTGGTATGGCTGTCGATGGTGGTGTCGTTCCTAGGGACGTCATTGTCCACCATTGCGCAACAGAATCCTGAAAAGCGCAAGATCATCATCGATCAGGACGCGGCCGGGCCCGCTGGAACGGACCAGCAATCCATCCTGTTGCTGATTCAGTCTCCACAAACTGAGGTCCTGGGAGTGACCGTCGTGACCGGCGATGGTTGGCTGAAAGATGAAGTTGCGCACACCACGCGCATGCTGGAATTGATCGGACGAACTGACATTCCGGTCGTAGCGGGAGCCGAGTATCCATTGGTGCGGCGTAAAGACGAAACCGAACTTTGGGAGCAGCAATACGGCATGGTGCCTTGGCTGGGTGCGTGGACACCGCGTCTTTATCACCCGCCGGACCAGTTGGGCGAAATGCCGGAGGGCAAGCCCACAACCAAGCCGCTGGATGAAGATGCAGCGCATTTTATGGTGCGCATGGTCCGGAAATATCCGCACGAGATCACAATCTACGCGGGCGGCCCCATGACTAATCTGGCGTTGGCCATTGCCATCGAGCCGGAGTTCGCCAGCCTGGCGAAAGAGCTTGTGTTCATGGGCGGGAGTTTGAATCCCACCACGGATGATCCGGAATTCGTAAACACGCCCCGCCACGAATTCAATCTCTGGTTCGATCCGGAGGCTGCGCACGCGGTGCTGATGGCGCCCTGGAAGAAAATTGTGTGCACGACCGTCGACATTTCCGTGAAGACGCGGCTTACCCAGGAATTGATTGATCGCGTGAAAGGGGGCAGTTTGCCGGCCGCAAAATATGTGGGCACGTATGCGCGCCTGCGCGGAAAGTACAACTATTTGTGGGATGAACTCGCCGCCCTGGCATGGCTCGACCCCAGCCTGATCACGGCAAAAGATACGCGCTATCTCGACGTGGACCTCAGCCGGGGCGCGGATTATGGGAATACCTTGAGCTGGTCGGAACACGACAAGCCAAAGATCGTGGGGCCAGCGTCGGAGATTCAGGTCGATCTGGATACTCAGAAGTTTTATAACGAATTTGTGCAATTGTTGACCGCCCCGACGCCGAAGCCATAACCTGGCGGCCTGCTTATGGCTCTTTATTGCAACTGCTCGAGCATCTGCCTGGCTTGCGCGTGGTCTGGATGTTGTTTGAGCAGATCGAGTAATAGGCTGCGGGCCTTGTCACGCGTGCCTTCCAGGGCATAGACGCGAGCCAGATTCAAATACGCCTGATCGAACGCCGGAGCTACCCGGATGCACTGCTCGAAACTCGCCACCGCATCATCGCGACGCTGCGTGACTAAATAAAGTATTCCTAAATTGTTCAGTGCTTCCGGATAGTTCGGGC
>Ga0209166_10000966_pt1 | contig 26273 bp, 18 predicted proteins | sample Coa_R1_3_FD_187151 | JGI IMG/M metagenome (GOLD analysis project Ga0209166, IMG submission 187151) | Surface soil microbial communities from Centralia Pennsylvania, which are recovering from an underground coalmine fire - Coalmine... | ecosystem: Environmental > Terrestrial > Soil >...
GCCGTGGAAGATGGTAGGGTCTTCCACGGCAAAGGTTACGGCGCCAAAGCAGAATGTTACGGCGAAGTTGTTTTTAATACTTCCATCACCGGCTACCAGGAAATTTTCACCGATCCTTCGTATGCCGGGCAAATTGTAGTTCTCACCAATCCCCAGATCGGCAACTACGGGACCAATCCTGAAGACAACGAAGCCAACCGCCCATACATCGAGGGGCTGATTGTGCGCGAGTTTTCGCCGGTAAGCTCTAACTGGCGCTCACAGCAGGTCGCCGATGAGTACCTGGAGCGTTTCAAGATTCCCGTCATCGCCGATATTGATACCCGCGCGCTTGTCCGCCATCTGCGCGACCGTGGCGTCATGCGCGGCGTTATCTCATCGCTCGAAAGCGACGTTGATAAGTTAGTCGCCAAGGCCCGGGCTATTCCCAAGATGGATGGCACCGACCTCGCCAAGGTCGTTACCACCAAGCAGCGCTACGTCTGGGAGACGGGTGAACGCTCGCATGAGCCCACGGAAGTGGTCGGCGTCAAAGACGAGCCCGCGCGCTTCCATGTTGTGGCGTACGACTTCGGCATCAAGCACAACATTCTGCGCAAGCTGGCCTCCGAGGGCTGCCGCATTACCGTGGTTCCGGCTGAAACCAAGTCGGAAGACGTGCTCGCGCTGAAGCCCGATGGGGTCTTTCTTTCCAATGGCCCGGGCGATCCTGAGCCTTGCACGTACGCGGCCGATAATATCCGCCGACTCATGGGACGTACGCCCATCTTCGGCATCTGTCTCGGACATCAGCTCACCGGCCTGGCGCTTGGCGGCAAGACTTACAAGCTCAAGTTTGGACATCACGGCGGCAACCACCCGGTAAAGCAACTACTCACCGGCAAAGTCGAGATCACCGCGCACAACCATAACTTTGCCGTCGATCCGGATTCGTTGCCCGAGAGCGAAGTTGAAAAGACCCATATTGACCTGAACGATGGCACGCTTGAGGGCCTACGCCACCGGAATCTGCCTTTGTTCAGCGTGCAATATCATCCCGAGGCTTCCCCCGGCCCGCACGATTCCTATTACCTGTTCAAAGACTTCATAAAGATGATGGAGGAGTTTCACGGCAAATGAGGCGGGGAATCCTAGCGATTGTGTTCCTGATTCCACTTTCCGCCGTAATTTTTGCCAGTTGCGTGCCAACCCCGCCGGGAGAGATTGAGGCCGCGCGTGGAGTGCTGGTAAAGTTTTCTAACCAGCCGCTGGCCAGCGCCCAGGTCAAATTCTTCGCAGCTACCCGGAACCCTAACAGCCGGATTTGGCGCAAGACGGCGAAATCGTTGATCTCGGTCTCGACCGACTCCCAGGGCGCCTTTGATCTTTCCACCATCACCCCCGGGACGTATTTTCTTGAGATCAAGGCAGCAGGATTCGAAAGGACGTTACTGGCAAACGTTGTCCCGCGTTCGCAGAATGCTAGCCATGAGATCAAGGTCCGCTTGCTGGGAGTGGAGTGCAATGCATTTGAGGTGACAAGGAATTGAAAAGCAAAAGCAAACCACAAAGGGCACAAAGAAAAGACTGGAAGTACACGAAGGGAAGATTCAGACGATAACTGTAAGGATAATGGAATACAGATCCTTAAGAAGACAAAACTAATATGCCACGCCGTACTGATATTTCGAAGGTCCTAATTATCGGCTCGGGGCCGATCATCATTGGCCAATCTGCCGAGTTCGACTACTCGGGCGCCCAGGCTTGCAAGGCGCTGAAGTCAGAGGGGTATGAGGTCGTGCTGGTGAACTCTAACCCGGCCACTATCATGACCGACCCGGAGATGGCCGACCGCACTTACATCGAGCCGCTTACCCGCACCTATGTGGAAGAGATTATTCGCATTGAATCGGAAATGTGCGGCGGGCGCGGCTTTGCCATGCTGCCCACCGTCGGCGGCCAGACCGCTTTGAATCTTGCGGTTGAACTCGACGATGCCGGCGTACTGGAAAAGTACAATATCGAGCTGATCGGAGCCAAGATTGGGGCCATCAACAAAGCTGAAGACCGCCTTGTATTCAAAGACGCCATGCAGAGGATCGGTCTTGATGTTCCCAAATCGGCATTGGTAAAAAACGTGAAAGACGGCCTGGATTTTTCTGGCAAGATTGGTTTCCCGGTTATCATTCGGCCGTCGTTTACTTTGGGAGGCTCCGGTGGTGGCATCGCCTACAACCGCGAAGAGCTGCTGGAAATTGTCACGCGCGGTCTTGATCTTTCTCCGGTGCACGAAGTGCTGATCGAAGAATCAGTCCTGGGATGGAAGGAATACGAACTCGAGGTGATGCGCGACCTTGCCGATAACGTGATCATCATCTGCTCCATCGAGAACTTCGATCCCATGGGTGTGCACACCGGCGACTCGATTACGGTCGCCCCGGCGCAGACGCTTACCGACCGCGAATATCAGGCGATGCGCGACGCAGCGATCAAAGTGATCCGCGAAATCGGGGTGGAAACTGGCGGATCGAATATTCAATTTGCCGTGCATCCCAACAATGGGCGCATGACCGTGATCGAGATGAACCCGCGCGTCTCGCGCTCTTCGGCGTTGGCCTCAAAAGCCACGGGCTTTCCCATTGCCAAGATCGCAGCCAAACTGGCCGTGGGCTACACGCTCGATGAGATCAGCAACGACATTACACGCAAGACCCCGGCGTGCTTCGAGCCGACGCTCGATTACGTGGTGGTGAAAATCCCCAAGTGGCAGTTCGAGAAGTTCCCGGGGGCCGATGAGAGCCTGGGGCCACAGATGAAGTCCGTCGGCGAGGTTATGGCCATCGGGCGCACTTTCAAAGAAGCGCTGATGAAAGGTCTGCGATCGCTCGAAACCGGCAAACGCTCCGTCGCTCAGAAGATCGAGCCGCGAATTCTTACGCAACGGCTGGTTACCCCACATCCGGAGCGCATCGACTATCTTCGTTATGCTTTGCGCCAGGGTTTCACTGTAAAAGAGCTGGCCAAGATGACCGGAATTGATCCGTGGTTTCTCTATCAACTGAAAGAAATCACCGACATGCAGCTCGAGCTGGAAAAACATCCTATCGAGTCTGTGCCCGCGGAGGTCGTGCGCCAGGCCAAGCGCATGGGCATCTCTGATCTAAGGCTGGCGGATACCTGGCGCATTGCCGGCGAGAAGGGCTCGGCGGAAAAGATCCGGCACCTGCGCAAGAAGCATGGCATCACGCCGGTGTACAAGCACGTGGATACGTGCGCCGCGGAGTTCGAGAGCTTCACGCCTTATCTATATTCCACCTACGAAACCGAGGACGAGGCCAAGCCCACCGCGAAAAAGAAAGTTATCATTTTGGGAAGCGGACCGAACCGCATCGGGCAGGGAATCGAGTTCGATTATTGCTGCTGTCACGCCGCTTTTGCCCTGCGCGAGGACGGTTACGAGACCATCATGGTGAATTGCAATCCCGAGACGGTCTCCACCGATTACGACACCAGCGACCGGCTCTACTTTGAGCCGCTGACGCTGGAAGATGTGCTGGCCGTCTATGAGCATGAAGCCTCGAGCGGCGCGCAAATCGGCGTTAACGTGCAGTTTGGCGGACAGACGCCCCTCAATCTCGCTCTGCCGTTGAAAGCAGCGGGCGTTCCCATTATAGGAACTTCGCCGGAATCGATTGACCTGGCGGAAGACCGCAAGCGCTTCGGCAAACTGCTCGAAGACCTGAACATTCCCCAGCCGCCGGGGGCCATGGCCACCAGCGTGGAAGAAGCCGTGGCCGGGGCCCGCAAGGTCACATTCCCGGTGCTGGTGCGTCCTTCGTACGTGCTGGGCGGCAGGGCCATGGTGATTGCCTACGACGAAGACACGGTGGTGCGCTACATGAAAGAGGCGGTGGAATATTCGCAGGAGCGGCCGGTTCTGGTGGACCACTTTCTGCAAGACGCCATCGAAGTTGACGTTGACGCGCTTTCCGACGGCGAAGACGTGGTGATCGCCGGCATCATGCAGCATATTGAAGAGGCCGGCATCCACTCGGGAGACTCTTCCTGCGTGCTACCGGCGGTGAGCATCGCTCCCCACCTGCTGGACACGATGCGCGACTACACCTTCAAACTGGCGCGCGCCCTGAAAGTGATTGGTCTCATGAATATCCAGTTCGCCATTCAGCGCGATACCGTTTACGTGATTGAGGTGAATCCTCGCGCCTCGCGTACCGTGCCCTATGTTTCTAAAGCCACGGGCGTGCCCCTGGCCAAGATTGCCGCCCGCATGATGACTGGACGCAAGCTGCGCGAGTTCCTTCCGGAAAATATCGAGCGCAAGTCCGATTTGGGAACAGGAAGCTGCTACTACGTGAAGTCGCCGGTTTTCCCCTGGAATAAATTCCCCGGAGTAGATACAGTTTTGGGTCCGGAGATGAAATCGACAGGCGAAGTGATGGGCGTGGCAGACAACTTCGGCGAAGCCTTTGCCAAGGCACAACTCTCGGCCGGCCAAACCTTGCCGCGCAGCGGAACGGTGTTCGTGAGCGTCAGTGAACGTGACAAGCCGCATGTTGCGGAAGTGGCCAGACGCTTCTTTGAATTGGGATTCAAACTGGTGGCAACCCATGGCACGGCGGATGTCCTGGAAAAATCCGGCCTCATTGTGGACCGCGTTTACAAAGTTCAGGAGGGAAGGCCGAATGTGGTTGACCTTATCAAGGGCGACCGTATTCAGCTCGTCATTAATACACCCTATGGCCCGGACCCGTGGTTTGATGAGAAAGCAATCCGGCGTGCGGCGGTAACACAGAGGATCCCAACCATCACCACTCTGGCTGCCGCGTTGGCCGCCGCCGATGGAATCGCCGCCCTGCAGCAAGGGCAGATCAGCGTGCGCGCGCTGCAACATCTTCAGGCGGAACGGGCAATGACAGGGTCTGCAAGTTGACTTCATGTTTCTTGTAAATGGAAAATCTTCGGATTTCGCAACGAATTGGGAAAATTACCAAGAATACCTGCAAAGCATCCAAGGTCGGCTGCCCGATTCTGCGAGAGACTTCGCATTATCGCATTGGCACTATGATTTTGAGGATCATAGATGTCCGCATGACGCGTGGCTTGAGTCGGTTGCAATACGAGAGCCTGCTCAGGGCGAACGTAAGGAGTTTCGTCAAATCGAGATTCGAATTGCTCTTCTGGGGGCCTACCATGATGGGAATATCGAGATTTTTTATCCCCAAGTTGCGAACTATCATATTGTCCGCGGCTTCGATTCCTCTACTAGAGGCAAAAAGATTGGTCATGGCGACTGGCTCACCGATGAAGTGCGGTTAACCGACGCCGGTCGAGTAATTCACGAGATTGAGTTTGAGAAGGGCATTTGGGTCATTGAGGCCGGAGATATTGAATATCGTTGGAAACCGTTTTCCGTTCCTAAGAAACAAGGACAGATCACATGAACCGGCGAGAGTTGCTCAAGGCCGCTGTGGTAATCGGAGCAGGAATGGTTACTGCGCCTTTCATTAATCTTGGCCGCTTTGAGATTTTTGCCGATACCGCTGAGACTTACTCCACGCGCTGTGTTGACCTGGTCCACCGTTCGTTAGTCATTGACATGCTCAGCCAGTTCAAGCTGGGCGCCTTTCCCGATGTCATCCCCGATCACAATCAGCCCACGGCCACATGGTGGTCGCATCCGGAGACGTTCACGCCGGCGGACCTCGCGCGCTACAAGGAATCTTGCATTAACGTCTTTCACATCGGCTGGGGTACCGGACGAATCCAGCCCTATGAAGACGCCAAGAAGGTGCTGGCGGCGTGGGATGGCTTCATCGGACACTTCAATCGCGATTTCCTGCGGGTAGCGCGGGTGGATGATTTCATCCGCCTGAAACGGGAGAACAAGATCGGCATCATTTTAGGGTTCCAGGGCGCCGACCACTTCCGCAAAACCGAAGACATCCGCGAGTTCTATGCTCTCGGGCAGCGCGTCTCGCAGCTTACCTATAACATGCGCAACGCGATCGGCAGCGGATATGTCGACGTGGATAGCGGGCTCACTCCTTTTGGCATTGACGTGGTCGCCGGCATGAACAGCGCCGGCATGGCGATTGACCTCTCGCACTGCGGACCGCGCACGACGGCAGATACCTGCAAGCTTTCCACGCGACCCGTGCTGTTCACCCATGCCAACTGCCGGGCGCTGAATCCGCATCCGCGCAACAAGACTGATGATGCCATCAGGAAAATGGCGGCCACCGGCGGCGTGATTGGCATCACCGGCGTGCGCCAGTTTGTGCGCGCCAGCGAGCCGGTCACAATCGAAAATGTGCTTGACCACTTCGACCATGTAACCAAGCTTGTGGGCGTAGAGCACGTCGGAGTAGGCAGCGATATTGATCTCGATGGCTACGACAAGCTGCCGCCTGCACTCAAGCGCAAGATGCTGACCGGCTTCAAGAGCGACAAGACTTTTCGCGGAGAAATTGACGGCCTCAACCATCCTAAACGCATGTTTGATCTGACCGAAGGGCTGATCCGGCGCAAATACTCGGACGCCGAGATTGAAAAGATCCTCGGCGGAAATTTTGCCCGTGCCCTGGGACAAATCTGGGTGTAAATAGGATTTACGATTGTCGATTTACGAATTACGATTTGTAAGTGGGAACGTTAACATAAGAATCTAAAACTATGCTGCTGAATGGAATCTTTGCCGCAATTACCACGCCGTTTTATCCGGATGGGAAAATCTATTTCCGCAAGATCGAACACAACGTTGATCGTTACTCGCGCACGCCGATTTCCGGCATTGCGGTACTGGGTTCCACCGGAGAAGCAGTGATGCTCTCTGACCAGGAGCGGCGCGAAGTATTGCGCGAGGCGCGCAACACGGCTGCCAATCACACGGTGCTTCTGGCGGGGACGAGCGCGGAATCGGCAATCGCTACGCTTGAGTTGACCGAGTATGCAGCGTCGCTCAGTTACGATGCAGTCCTGGTGCGTCCACCGCATTACTACAAGCTGCAGATGAAGCCGGAAAACATTCTGGCCTTCTATCGCTTTGTTGCCGACCGCTCACCGTTGCCCGTGGTGATCTATAACGCCCCGGTATTCACCGGCTACGACATGCCGGTAGAGATCATTGCCGAACTGGCGGAGCATCCCCGGATCATCGGTATCAAGGAATCGGGAGGCAGCCTGGAAAAAATCGAGCGCCTGGCGCAGAGCACGCGCCATGTGCAATATGAAGTTCCGGTGACCGAAGTTTTTACGGCCGTGACCGCGCGCATGCTGGCCGATGGCAATTCAGAAAAAGCCGAAAATGTTGTGCCGGTTGAGTCTTTGACGGGAAACACGGTTACTGCGGTTGCAGCCAAACCCAAGCTCAAGACGCGCACTAAGAACGCGGGGTTCCAGGTGCTGTGCGGCTCGGCGCACCATGCGCTGCATGCTTTTGAAAAAGGCGCTGTGGGTGCGTTGATCGCCTTTGCCTGCATTGCTCCCACGGCGTGCTTTGAGGTTTATACGGCATGGAAAGACCGCGACCCCAAGCTGGCGGAGGAAAAGCAGCAGCGCATTGCCGCCGCATCGCAAAGGATCGTGGGGCAATTGGGCATTCCCGGCATCAAGTACGGTCTCGACCTGAATGGATATTACGGAGGGCCTCCCCGGCTGCCGCTGTTGCCGGTTACCGCTGACATCAAGCAGGAGATAGAGAAGCTGCTGGCGGACATAAGGAATTAACGGCCGGGATAAAGTCGGGCCGTGATATGTGCCTCAAGCTGATCGGGTTTATGGACGAGAAAAAATTATGGGGAGAGAGAATCTCGAAAATCCGATTTAAGCCGTGGGTGCTCCCCATCTCCATCGGAGATCCTTCCCTGCGGCTCAGGATGACGCTTCTATTAGCTTCTGGTCTTGACAACTAGCTCGGAAAGCGATATAACGACTTCCGAGTATGAAGGACAACCTGGAGCACAACGAATTTCTCCCTTTGTCGCCGGCAACGCTGCACATTCTGCTTTCCCTGGCCGGCGAAGATTTGCACGGCTATGGCATCATGCAGGAGGTCTCGCGCCAGTCAGAAGGACGCTATAAGCTGGGGCCGGGCACACTCTATGACAACCTGCAAAAGCTGATTGAACGTGGATTGGTGCAGGAGATTGGCCAGCGTGCCGACGACGAAGATTCGCGGCGGCGTTACTACCGGCTGAGCCCAGCGGGAAGGGCCGTGCTTTCTGCGGAGACTTCGCGGCTGGAGGGAGTAGTTCGAGAGGCGAAATCGCGCCTGCAGGCGGTGAGACCAAGGAGGGCATAATGCTTCGACGCTGGTACTGCTTTTTGCTTCGTATGCACCCACCCTACTTCCGACAGCGTTTTTCAGATGAGATGCTGTCGATCTTTGATACGACCGCGGGAGATACAACCGCGGGGGACGCAACCGCTGGCAATGCGACTGCGGCCGATGGAACTGTACCCCATGGCAAACTGGCAGTCCTCAAACTGCTGGCAGATGGCGTCATCTCGCTGGGAAGACAGTGGGCATTACGGCCAGATTTCTGGGAACAACCGGCGCAGCCGGCCCAGGATGGCATACCTCACTTCTATAGCTTTGAAAGTTATAAGCCGCGCAAGGTGATCTACGGAACATTGTTGTCGGTTGCGACTTTCACGGTATTCTGCATTACGTTTAACTACGGAATACACGAAACCTTGTGTACCCGGCGCGCCAGTGTTGAAGCTGGGAACAACTCCAGCGTTTCCAGTCCTCAGAGCTCGCGCACTTCCTTTGGCGGCGCAGCAAACGCTACAGCCGAGGTGTCGCGCCGGTCAAAGGCAGAGACGACATTAGGCCCTGAAACCCAGGGAGTGCATGGAATCTGGTCCAAATTTCTGTTCGCGCTGGGCAAGCCTTCGCAATGGGCAATGCAGCAGCATCGCGGCATTGGGAGCGCACACAGCCAAAGCGATGCTAACCCGGCTTCCCAGGGAATGATTTCACATAATAGTGCGGCAGGTATCCCGCTGCCTGCGCAAGCGCCCAGTAACATCCGGATCCAATTGCCGCATCCTTCGGGAAGATATGGAGTGGCGAGAGTGGCTTATGACTGGGTGCAGCGTGATGGTCGTGCATCTGCGGCGAAGCACCCTGATGCCGGCCGCGAACTGATGGTATACGTTTGGTATCCGATCAACCGCAGGCCATCGCAAAGCACTGTGGCAGATTATCTGCCACATGCAGATCTCATTGCGAAAAAGCTGTCGTCCACCGAACTGCAGGATGAATGGGGAAGCGCTTGGCATCGTGTGTTCACAGGAAGGGTGCTCACCGACACATACGAACGCAGCCCGGTGGCCTTAGGCAGCGAACGTTTTCCCTTGCTTATTTTTTCTCCGGGATTGAATCTTTCGGGCACCAGCTATACCTCTCTGATACAGGAAGTCACCAGTCACGGTTACATCGTCGCTTCTATCGAGCCGCTCTATGAGAGCACGGTTGCGCTTCCGGATGGACGTGTGATTCGCCCAACCAGCGACGCGCTGGGGACACGCAGGCCTTTGCCGGGCGAATCCTGGGATGGATATCTTAACCGGATGCACACCTCAGGAATACCTCAAGTGGAGCAGCATGCTGCTGATATTCGCTTTGTGATCGATCAACTCACCGCGCTCGACAGCATGCCAGCGGCGACCGCTCCATTTGCAGGCCGGATTGACCTGCACAACATTGGCGTCTGGGGGCACTCAATCGGCGGGCGGGCCGCAGCCCGAGCATGCCAACTAGACGCGCGAATCAAAGCATGCCTTAATGCCGACGGGGTTGGCCCCGATGGGCCGGTTTTTCCTTATGAGGGCGCCAGCCTGCCCCGGCAGCCCTTTATGTGGATCGAAGCTTCGCAGCTACCACCCACAATCGATTCCATACTCACTTCGTACAAGATCAAACATCAGGATTCAGGGAAGGGACTGGCGGCAAAGGAGCAAGAGCGAGAGTTACAGGCTTGTCCCAGTGGCAGCTACCATCTGATGATTAATGGCGCGGGAACCACGCACTACAGCTTTACAGACTGGCCGCTGCTCGAAGCTGAAAGGCAGGAAGATTTCAATAGGGCGTCACATGCCCTTGAACCCATCGAAACCTATACGGTCGCTTTTTTTGACAGATACCTTAAGCACCAGGGTACCGCGCTTGCTGATGGTGAGAATGCCGCTTTCGCGGCGGTCACGCTGAAGAAGTATGGGAAAGCGCGGTGAAGCAGTTTCTAGTTTCGAGTTTCAAGTTAGACGAGTTCTTTTGTTTCTATCCTCTCGGAGAAATCAACCCCAAACTGCTCAACGAGGCTGCGGAAAAGGTCTTCTGAATACCTCAGCGTTGCGGGTCGTCAGCCTTGTGCCGGTGAAGCGCACAGAATCTTTCCTCATGTTCGGCAAAAATTACATCTTCAATGCCGGTGATCTTCTTGTAAATAATTGATAAGTAACAGCTTATCATGGCACCCAAAATGCAATTTATAACTCAAACCCCTAGCTTGCCAGGCTCTGAAATATTGATTTCCGATGAAGTTGAAGTTCCAGTTCGTGCCGATTTTGGCCGCTTTGCTGGCCGTGGCTCTGTTGGCTCTAAATCTTGGCCGCTCGCGCCAGGTTAGTTCCGCGGAAGCGGCGGCTCCGAGCGAGGAAGAGGCCCAGCTTCCATTTCATCACGGCGATACAACCAGCGACCTCGCTAGTCCTACTCCGAGTCCAACTCCAACTCCTGAAGTGACGGTACCGGCCGGGACAGAGCTGGAGGTTCGCACGCAAAGTTCGCTCTCAAGCGCGACGGCTTCAGCCGGAGAACATTTTGAGGCAGTTTTGCAGGAACCGCTGGTGATCAATGAAGAGATCATAGCTCCGCGTGGAGCCGATGTGACCGGTCGGGTTGTGGCGGTGCGCCGCTCCGGCAGATTGCATAAGCCAGGCTATTTGCGCATTACTTTGACCTCTCTCACCCTGCAGGGACAGCAGATACCTGTGTCTACCTCCAGTTTTTTTGTGCAAGGTGCTTCCCCTAAGAAGCGCAACTGGGCATTGATCGGTGGCGCTACCGTTGCCACGGGAAAAAAAGATATAGCCATTGGGGTGGAGCGCCACCTGACCTTTCGTCTGACCCAGCCTATAGTGATCCACGGATAAGAAAACCGCGGCAAAACAAAGAAAACAAGCAGGTTAGTATCGTCTTGGGTTATCCACAGGGAAAGGAGTGAGTTATTCCCGAAATGAGACAAGGTTTCATAATGAGAACAATCTAATAAAATATTGAAAATAAATAGTATATTGCACTAAAATCCGTTATATAAGTAGCGAACTTTCCCCTTTTGGGAATATAACCTGAAATATTGGGAGCAGTAACTTTAGTCGAAAACATGTTGTAAAGCACTACAAACAAAAGAGTTATAAGTATTCCCCTTAAAAGGGAACTTGACGTGCATTAGGAAACAAACAATGGCCGCAAATACACTGATTTCCTCAAGTATCGAGCACCCCCCAATTGAGCTGTTAAGTCTGTTGATTCTTGACGACGAGCGCGCAGTTCGGGAAGGATGCCGGGAAGCCGCCCTCTCGCTTGGGTATCAGACTTTCGTCTCAGAGAGTGCAGAAGCAGCATACAAGTTACTGGAAACCCATGGAATCGACGTGGTCATGCTTGACCTCAAAGTTCCTGGCAGCAGCGGTTTTGAGTTATTGCGCGAGGTCAAACGGCGTCGGCCGCAGGCGGAGGTGATTGTAATCACCAGCAACGCAACCGTGGAATCGGCGGTGCAGGCCATGAAGTATGGGGCCTACGACTACGTGACCAAGCCCTTCGATCTGGATGAATTGAAGCTGCTGCTTGAACGGGTAGCGGGGCACGTAAAACTGGCGAGTGAAAATCGCCTGCTGCGCCAGAAAATCAAATCCAAAGAGGGACTGGGCAATATTATCGGCCGCGCGCCGGAGATGGAAAAGCTGTACCGCTTTATCTGCAAGGCGGCGAGCAGCACGTATCCGGTGCTGATTCAAGGCGAGAGCGGGACAGGCAAGGAGATGGTAGCGCGTTCCATTCATTTCTCAGGTCCTAATCAGGACAAGCCTTTTATTCCCGTGGATTGCGGATCGCTGGTTCCAACTTTGATCGAAAGCGAGTTGTTTGGATACGTCAAAGGCGCGTTTACCGGCGCGACGCGGTCCAAGGAAGGGCTGCTTTCCCTGGCCAATGGGGGCACGGTTTTCCTCGACGAAATTGGAGAATTAGGCACTGACCTGCAGGTGAAGTTGCTACGGGCCTTGCAGGAGAAAGAAATTCGGCCGGTGGGAGCGACGCGTCCGGTCTCTATTAATGTCCGCATTTTGGCCGCCACCAATCGGAACCTGGAGGCCGCTGTGGAGCAGGGAGGCTTTCGCAAAGATCTGTATTTCCGCCTGAATGTGCTTTCTCTGCGCATTCCGCCTTTACGCGAGCGCAAGCAGGATATCCCGCTCCTGGTTGGACATTTTCTGGAACGCTTGTCGCGGCTTACGGGGTCGCAACGCGTCATCAGCGATGAAGCCCTCAAAATCATGCTGGCCTACGATTGGCCGGGCAACGTGCGCGAGTTGGAGAACTGCCTGGAGCGGGCCAGCGCAATGAGTTCAGGGCCGCTCATTCACTCGGCCGATCTGCCAACGGCGCTGCAGAATGCAATGCGGCACCAGGCGTCGGCAGATGTGCGCCAGACCACAATCATCCCCATCGCGCAATTGGAGAGAGAGGCCATTCTTAACGCGTTGCGCCAGCTCAAAGGCGATAAGCTCGAAGCGGCAAAAAAGCTGGGAATGGGCAAAACCACGCTTTACCGCAAAATCCGGGAGTACCACCTGGAAGATTTCGGAATCAGAATGTGAGGAAGATATGATTCTTTTAGTGACAACTTGCGATCGCGGCGAGGAATGCGCCAGCGCCTTGCAGAAGGCCACAAGCGAGCAGGTGCAGGTGATCAAGAGCACGCGCCAGGTCCCGGCGAGGGAAGGGGAAAAAGAACAATTCCAGGGAAGGATCACGGTTGTGGTCATGGATGAAGGCATGCTGGATGCCGAACCCATCTGCGCGCAAGAGTTCCTCGATTCCATGGAGACCGCCATTCCCGTATTCATCAATTTCGCCATCAGCGGCATGGAGCGCATTACCCGCGAAGTTCGCATGGCCTTACATCGGCACCAGAGAGAGCAATTCCAGGCCATGCAGGCGGCCGAAAGCATCCTGCGCGGCGAGGTGAAAGACACGGTCACCGGTATTCTGCTTTCCTCTCAACTCGCGCTTGAGACCCCGGACATTCCCAAAACGGCGCAGGCCAAAGTACAAGATATCTATCAACTTGCCCTGGCATTGCGGGCGCGGCTTGATCCTGATGGCGGAAAATTGCGAAGAAGCAAGAAAGAGAATGTAGGCGCTCCGCTATCTTGAAGTTCCTTTCCAGGCCCTAAGGTTTACCTGCTAACTATAACGGGCACAATTTCCATTTACTGAATAGACAACTCTGAATTCCTGCCCAGCCTCTTAGTCTGCATAGCCATTTGTCTGAATGGCCGAGGTGAAGCATGCTTTGGACTATTTTCGTAATACTTCTTATTCTCTGGCTCTTAGGTTGGGGATTTCACGTTGCCGGCGGCTTGATTCATCTGCTGCTGGTGGTGGCCCTGGTGATCGCTGTTATCAACCTGCTCACGGGGCGACGCACAGTTGTTTAGAAACCTAGGCAGCTAAGTTGGCGTAACATGCGCAAGACTGTTCGCGTTCGGATGCGTGGGAAGCTGATGCGTGTCTGGACCTCCGTCTGTCAATCTCTGCTGCCATCCGTTCCTTCATATAGGTTGTGCCCGAGCAACGCCTGGAGTGGAGCGGCATCTTAGCTGAACAAAGGTAAAAGAATCTGTTGCGATGTCCATCACTGAAATGATGAATCAAAATACGGGCTCCCTGGCCAGGACTCTGGAACAGAAAGAGATAGAGCGCAAAATTGGCGAGCTGGGAGAATGGTTTCACAACATCAACCTGGATGGAGTGTGGACGGCTCCCCATCACTTCCTGGGCGATTTCCCCAACATCAAGTGGAAGTACCTGTCTTCCATCATTCCTGAGGAACTGGATGGCGCATCCGTCCTTGATTTGGGCTGCAACGCGGGGTTCTACTCCCTGGAGATGAAGCGCCGCGGAGCAGGCCGGGTCGTAGGCGTGGATGTAGATGACCGCTACCTGAACCAGGCAAGATTCGCGGCTGACGTGCTTGGCCTGGAGATTGAATTCAAAAAACTCTCGGTCTATGAGGCGGATTCCATTCCGGGACAATTTGATTACGTGCTCTTCATGGGAGTTTTTTATCACTTGCGTTATCCCCTCTACGCGCTCGACAGGATTATCAAGAAGGTGAAAAGAACGCTGGTTTTCCAAACCATGATCCGGGGCTCGGAAGAAGCGCGCTCGTGGGAAGAAAACTACAATTTCTGGGAAAAGAGCATCTTTTCCGATCCGGACTTTCCGCAGGCGTATTTCATTGAAAACAGTTATGCCGAAGATCCCACCAACTGGTGGATCCCGAACAGCTCTGCGGCAGAGGCAATGTTGCGCAGCTCCGGACTTGAGATCGTCGCTCATCCGGAAACGGAAATCTGGATTTGCCAGCCCAAGAACGTGTTGCGAAATGGCCAGTATATTCTGGATGCCGAGCTGGCGGGCACACTATAGAAAGATTCCTAATCCAAAAATGCAAGGTGCAGCATGGTGGAAGCGGTGATGTTGTGGAACGAACCGAATAATCTTTCGCATTGGGACTTCAAGATCGATCCTGAATGGAAGATGTTTGCCGCCATGGTCATCGCGGCGGCCAAGGCGATCCGCCGGGTCAATCCTGCATTGACGATTGCACTCGGGGGAATTTCACCGATTGATCCGCATTTCATTCAACTGCTGGCTTCGCATGGCGTACTGGATGCAGTCGATGTGGTTGCGGTGCACGGATTTCCCCTGGATTGGAACCACTGGAAAATACAGGAATGGCCCAGGAAGATCGCGGAGATACGCGCAGTGACCGAACTTCCAGTATGGGTTTCCGAGGCGGGAGCATCGTCTTTTGGCGCTGAAGAAGTCCAGCTCTTCGGCCTGCAGAAGACCGCGGAACTGTTGCTGCCCATTGTGGAGCGGGTCCATTGGTACAGCCTCTTTGACCTGCCCGCCACCTGGGCCGCGACCACGCGCCACAAGGAAGCTGAGGGAAGCGCCTACTACCGGCACTATTACATGGGACTGATCCGGGAAGATGGTACCCCAAAGCCGGCGGCGGAGCATTTTCCCGAGGGCATGGGAATCTGCCAATGGTTCCACTTTGAGGACCCACGCTTCGAATTGGGAGTGGCCTGGTTACGCAAGCTCAGCGTTCGTTATTTACGTACAGGAATAAGCTGGGCAGACTATTTTCGCCCGCAGGCGCAAGAGTGGTTTGACCGGCAGATGGCAGGACTGGAAGAATTTGAAACCACCATGACTTTATGCTTTACACCTGAACATTTGGGCTTGGCGCCGCACTACACAAGTCCGCCGAGATCGCCAGAGGATTTTGCGGAGTTCGCGGTCTGGGCGGTGGAGCGGTATGCTTCTGGCGCCCGCAAAGCGGCGCCATCGCCTGAGTTAGAGCGAAAAATTGTTGAACACAATGCCTGAATAAATTTTTTATGCATGTCTTAATGACAGCGGATACAATTGGCGGCGTCTGGACCTACGCTCAGGAGCTTGTTACAGCTCTGGTGCGCCGGGGCGTGCGGATCACTCTGGTGAGTTTGGGCGAGATGCCCAGCCCGGAGCAGACGCTGTGGATGGAAGGACTGCCTAACTTTGACTTCCGCGCAACTGCATTTGCCCTGGAATGGATGCACGATGTCCAGCGCGACATGGAAGCCTCCCAGCAATTCTTGCAGGGCATCATTCGCGATGTGCGCCCTGATTTGCTGCATTTCAACCAGTATTTCTATGGCGCCATCCCTGGTGAATTGCCCCGCGTGGTGGTTGCCCATAGTGATGTAGTGAGCTGGTGGCTGGCGGTTCATCAACACGAGCCTCCGGCCACGAAATGGCTGGAATGGTATCGCGGCATGTTGGCCAGGAGTGTTCAGCATGCCAATACAGTTGTGGCGCCTTCGCGCTGGATGCTCGATTCTCTTATTGCTTTGTACGGAAAACCGAAGCATGCGGCTGTGATTTATAACGGACGCAGCCCCAATAGCTTTAATCCCCACATGTCAAAAGAACGCAGGGTATTGACCGTAGGACGAGTGTGGGATTCGGGCAAGCAGGTTACTTTGCTATGCCGGCAAAATCCTCCAGTTCAGATTGATATTGCCGGTTCCGATCACCATCCTGATGCCGCTTTACGCGCGGGAGCTTTGCCGGGAAGGGCCGCTCTTTCCAACGTTCATTTCAAAGGCAGTCAAACTGAATCGCAATTGCGCCAACTCTACGGCAGGGCAGCGGTCTATGCGGCCACCTCGCGTTATGAGCCCTTTGGCCTGGCGCCAGTCGAGGCTGCTCTTTCACGTTGCGCCATCGTAGCCAACGATATTGCCAGCTTTCGTGAGTTGTGGGGTGGAGATGCGGTTTATTTCCAGCGCGATGACGGAACTAACCTCATGAAAGTAATTCGAAAGCTGATGACAGACTTGACCATGCGTATCGAATATGCCAATCGCGCCTACAAACGCGCCTTGCAACGGTATACCGCGGAACGTATGGCCGAAGATTATTTGACTCTCTACCACGCATTGCTGAGCGCACGATCGGCGGTGGCGTAGCGTGAGGCGGTTAAGGTGAAAATTGTAATTTTTGGGCTTACCATCACCTCCTCCTGGGGAAATGGCCACGGTACAACGTATCGCGCCCTGGCGCGCGCCCTGGCCGAGCGCGGCCACAGCATCACGTTCTTTGAACACAACGTGGAGTGGTACGCCTCGAATCGCGATCTTCCCGAGCCGGAGTGCTGCCAGGTAGTTCTCTATGAAGAGTGGAGCAAAGTTTTACCGCGGGTTCGTCGGGAGTTGAGAGAGGCAGATGTCGCCGTCGTCGGCTCGTATTTTCCAGAGGGAATCGAAGCCATTGACCGGGTGGCGGATTCTGCCGCAGTCAAAGTCTTCTACGATATCGATACCCCCATAACGATTGCGCAATTGCGCTCTCGAGGCGAAACATCCTATCTGCGCGCGGACCAGATTCCAAGTTTTGACATCTACTTCAGCTTTACAGGAGGACCCCTGCTGGCAGAAATTGAGAGAGACTTCGGAGCGCAACGCGCTGTCGCCCTGTATTGCTCCTTCGATCCGAATCACTATCGCCGCTTTCCCGTCAGCCAGGAATACGCGTGCGCAATGAGCTATATGGGGACCTATGCGCCCGATCGCCAACCCAAGATCGAGGAGTTTCTGTGTAAATCTGCGCGCCGTTCGAGAGAGCAAAGATTTATCGTGGCTGGGCCGCAATATCCTGCGAGCGTCGAGTGGCCGGAAAATGTGGAACGTATTATTCACCTCAATCCGTGCTGGCATCCTCATTTGTATTCTTCTTCCCGGTTAACGCTGAATGTGACCCGGCGCGACATGGTCATGGCCGGCTACTCGCCCTCCGTCCGCCTGTTTGAGTCTGCTGCCTGCGGAGCGGCAATCGTTTCTGACAACTGGCCGGGACTGGAAACTTTTTTCGTGCCTGGGGAAGAGATCCTGATTCCGGCCAGCGCTGATGATGTTTTGCGTTACATGCGCGACTATTCCGAACGTGAGCTGCGGGAAATAGGAGAACGAGCCCAGGCACGTGTGCTGGCAAAGCACACCAACCAACAACGAGCGCTGGACTTTGAGAACCATGTCGCTACAATACGCGATGCCGTGTACCTGAACTAACCAACATCCAGCTAGATCTCAGCATCCTAAAAATCAGAGAATTGTAAATCGCGCTGAATAGAGTTCCAGCGAAACCTGAAGAGTTCCAGCGAAACATTGAGGAGCGCCCCCGTTGAGAATTGCCCTTGTCGCACCGCCTTTCATCCCCGTGCCTCCTAGAGTCTATGGAGGCACGGAGTTGTTTATCGGGCATCTGGCGGAAGGATTGAAGGCTCGCGGGATGGATGTGGTTGTGTACAGCAACGGGGAATCCACCATCGATGTTGAAACCCGCTGGTTATATGCCAAGGCGCAATGGCCGATTCAGGGCGAAATCTTCGATAACCTGACGGACTATAATCACACGTTGTGGTCTGTGCGCGACGCCATTGAATCCAGCGATTTGATCCATGTCAACAACGTTCCGGGCGTCCTGTGTTCGCGCTTCTCGCCTGTGCCCGTGGTGGCGACCATTCATCATCCGCATGTGCCGGAGCTGAGCCGGTTGTACGCCTATTGCTCCAAAGTGGAATACGTTACGATCAGCGATTTTCAACGCCGTTGTGAAACCCTGCCCCGCATGCGCACCATCCACCACGGCATTGATATGACAAGCTATCGGCTTTCCGGGGTCCCGCGCGGCTACTTCGCGTTTCTTGGCCGCGTCGCTCCCATGAAGGGAACGCACTTGGCAATTGAAATCGCAAAAAAGAGCGGTATTCCCCTGAAAATCGCCGGAGAGGTGCAGCCGGTATTCAAAGATTATTTCGATCGTGAGATCGCGCCTCATGTGGATGGAAAGTTTATCGAGTTTATCGGTGAAGTTGACCTGAAAGCAAAAAACGAGCTGCTGGGGAGCGCTTTAGCACTGTTGTTTCCCATTCAGTGGAATGAGCCCTTTGGCCTGGTCATGATCGAGGCCATGGCATGCGGCACTCCCGTGCTCGCCTTTCCAAGCGGTTCGGTGCCCGAAGTTGTGCGTGATGGAATTTCCGGCCATATCGGCCATTCCGTGGAAGAGCTGGCGGGTTATGCGCGCGAGCTGAGATTCAACCCGGAGCAGGTGCGCGCCTACGCAGAACAGAACTTCAGTCTTGAAATCATGGTCGGCAGGTACCTTGATTTGTATGAAGAGGTCTTGAGCGGACCGCAAGATTTCGAAAGTGAAATTGAGCCAAGAGCCGTCGCATGAGCACGTTGTCCGAGGTCTTTTACAGAGGCGATGAAGAGCCGTTGGAGGAGATTCCTTGTCCCCACGTCGAGCCGCGCCTTGCCTACCAGACTTTTGAACCGCGCAAACTCAACAATCTCACGTTGATTGATGGCAAGACTTTTATTTCCACAACAGTCGCCGGCGATATTACTCCCGCGGGAGCGCCCGACGTAGGACTCTTTCATGACGACACGCGCTTTCTCAGCGAGCTTGAGCTGCGGATCGGGGGCTTTCGCACGGTTGTGCTCAGCTCGAGCACAGAAAAAACTTATGTCTCCCGCATCGAGTTGACCACCGGAAGCATCACCCTGCGAGATTCCCTTGACCTGCCGGAAAACACGGTGCATATACGTCGCGAGCAGCTTCTCTCCGGGGTCACCGTATTCGATACTTTTACTTTTGAAAATTTCAATTTGACCCCGGTAGAGTTTCACGTGGAGTTGGCCCTTGATGCCGACTTTGTCGATGTCTTCCAGGCGCGTGGCTGCGCCCGCCATCGCACCGGCCACTACTACCGGCCGGTGGTCAGAGAAGGCAGTATTACATTTTGTTATCGCGGTCTCGATGACATCTTCCGCGAGACTGAGGTCTACCTCGACCCGAACCCGGAGGAGATTCGCGATAAGAAAGCTGTGTGGAACCTTAAGTTGTCTCCTCTGAAAAAAGTTGAGATTCGGGTCACCGTGATTCCCCGGGTCGGGCAATCACCGGCGCGCAAGAGACGCAGTTTTACATTTCCCGACTTTGATGCGAGTCTTCGCAAGCGGCGCGAGGCTTTCCTGGTATGGGAAGAGAATTCGACCCACTTTAAGTCGAGCAACGAAGTCTTTGATGAGGCCCTGCAAACCAGCATAGGAGATTTTCACGCCCTGCAAATTCCCGACGGCGAACAGCACATTCTTGCCGCGGGTATCCCGTGGTTTGCAACCATATTCGGGCGCGACTCGATTATCGCCGCATATCAATCTCTGTGTTTGAATCCGCAACTGGCGGTGGATACACTGCGTGTGCTGGCGCGCTACCAGGGCGCCCGCATGAACGACTGGCAGGATGAGCAGCCTGGGAAGATTCTGCACGAGTATCGCACCGGCGAGATGACCCGCGCCGGAGAAATGCCTTTTGGTCCTTATTACGGCTCTGTGGATGCCACCCCTTTGTTCCTCATTCTCCTGGGTGAAACATTTCAGTGGACAGCGGATGAAGAGCTGGTGCGCGAACTGCTGCCGGCGGCCTATCGTGCGCTCGATTGGATCGAGCAATACGGAGATCTTGACGGCGATGGCTTCGTCGAATACATCCGGCGTTCGCCGCGCGGCCTGGTGAACCAGGGATGGAAGGATTCATGGGACGCCATCATGCATCGCGATGGCGTAGTTGCCAAGCCTCCTATCGCCTTAGCCGAGGTGCAGGGCTACGTCTATGACGCCAAGTACCGTATGGCATCGTTGCTGCGGACCTTTGGGGATGTGCAGAAGGCAGACCAGTTGAAGCGGGAGGCAGTCGAGCTGGCCAAGCGCTTCGAGAAGGCTTTTTGGCAGCCGCAGCGCGGCTTCTACGCCATGGCCCTGGATGCGGAGAAAAAGCCGGTAGATCCGATTTCTTCCAATCCAGGACACCTGCTCTTCACTCGCGTCCTCAATCGCGATCGCGCCCGCGCCGTGGTGCAGCGGATGATGAAGCCTGACATGTTTTCAGGGTGGGGATGGCGCACGTTGTCGCAGGATGAGAGCATCTTCAATCCACTGAGCTATCACCGGGGTTCGGTTTGGCCGCACGACAATTCCCTGGTCGCCCACGGCATGGCCCTGAATGAATTTCGCGAGCAGGCACAGCAGATTCTCACAGCGTTATTTCAGGCGGCGCTTAACTTCCGCGACTATCGCCTACCTGAGCTTTTTTGCGGCATCCAGCGCCGCCCCTTCGATGAGCCGGTGCATTATCCGGTGTCGTGCTCGCCGCAAGCCTGGGCTTCAGGGGCGATGTTCCTCATCCTCAGTTCGGTTTTGGGAATTCGGCCCAGCGCCCATCGCAAAGAATTGAATATCGTCAATCCTTCCTTGCCCGAGTGGCTGGATTATTTGAGGATCAGGAACCTGCGCGTGGGCAACACCCGCATCGGACTCGACTTCGCCCGCCAGGGCAAACGCACATTTTGCAACGTGGTGGAGGTCGAGGGCGAAAAAATGTTTGTCAACGTCGCCTTCCGAAAATAAGAGCGAAATAAGTCTGGCGCATGCGGCTCGTGGTAGTCATACAGATTGCAGTCTACCTCACAATATTTATCAAGGAGCCTGACATGGCGGAAGTGAAAATCGCAATCAAAAAGAACGGACCTTATCGGGTGAAAGCTCCCGAAGGTGCGATTCAACTCGTGGATGCAGACGGCAACCAGTATGACCTGAAGGGGAAGACTGCTTTTTCTCTATGCCGGTGTGCTGTCCTCCGCAAAAACCTCGTCGGCAACCTAACTGAGACGCAATCAGTGGGTTAATGGTTGACATTGACCCCAGGTTGGATTGTTAACTGCTATCTCCAAAATCAATCGGCGAATGTTTTTCGGCAATCGTGGCCTTCCCCTCGCGATTTCCAGCGCCAGAACAGACGAAATGCTTTCTTATGCCAGCCAATAAATGTCTCTGGCTTTACATTCACCAGAGCGCTCGTCCAGTGGAAGAGTTTGGCCAAAACCAACATCGATAGCCGTGCAGAATCGTCGAACCCGAGTCAGGTTGAAACCGCTGCGGTTTTAGAAAGAAGTATTGATCTCGCAGCGGCTGGTCCATCTCTATAACCGCCGTGTTGTCTTCGGCGAATTAAGTCTTGCAGCTCAAAAACAACGCACGGAGCCATCGTTCTCGGACTACACTTAGCGTAGAACGTCCTGCGCAAGTCGGCGGATAGAAGCGTGTCAATCCCCCGATCATTGAGTGAACCGCGTCTGTGGCACGTGGATCAAGGTTATTCACATAGATGGGTTGAGGTAACGCTTCCTCTGGTTTCTTAAAGGGGACTGATTTGTTCTGACGATGTGCAATTGACTGTGTGGGGTAATAAAAGGCTAAGGTGCACGCCCGGTATCAGTTGCTCTCCCCTAAGGGAAGTGTTTATGAGGCTGCTGAAAAACGTGATGGCCAGAGCTGTTCCCGGCACGTTAAGCAGTACGCGGTGTCTTGCTGGTACTAACCGCTCAGTGCGGAAACTCTACTTCCGCCTGTCCCGCCTCGGCCTTGCTACCGTGCTGATCCTAATCGTGCTGCCTGCGCAACTCGGTTCAGTACCAGCCACGCGCTTCACCCACCTCTCAGTCGAGCAAGGCCTGTCTCAGAGCACAGTACAGGCCATCCTCCAGGATCACGTGGGCTTCCTCTGGTTTGGTACCGAAGAGGGTCTGAACCGCTACGACGGATACACATTCGTCGTCTTCAGACACGATTCGCGGGATCCGCACAGTCTCCAGGATGATAAAGTCTCTGCGCTGTACGAAGATCGGCAAGGTCGGCTGTGGGTCGGCACATGGGCTGGCCTCAGCCTCTTCGACCGTCGCACCGAGACCTTCGCTAGTATCCCCTCCATTCAGCAGAAAGTAACCAGCATCGTCGAGGATGCCGACGGAACCCTTTGGGTGGGAACCCAAGGAGATGGCCTCTTCGAACGCAACGCCACCACGGGCGCGTGGCGCCACCATTTACACCGCTCCAACGACTCCGCGACCCTCGGGAGTTCTCTAATTTCCGGGCTCCTCCGCGACCGCAGAGGCCGACTCTGGGTCGGGACTTTCGACGCCGGAGTGGATCTGCTGGAGAACGGCAGCAGTCATTTTCTTCACTATCGCCACGACCCGCGTAACCCACGAAGTCTGGCCAACGATGAAATCTGGGGCCTTGCCGAAGATGATGCCGGCGATATCTGGATTGCCAGCTATGGTGGTGGGCTCAGCGTGCTGGATCACAGGACAGGAACCTTCCGCCATTACCGACACAAGCCCGGAGATCCAAAGAGCCTTCAAACCGATCTCTTGACCTGTGTGTTCGTGGATCGCTCAGGCACGCTCTGGATAGGTACGGACGGAGTTGGCGTGCTGCAATATGACGCTGTTTCCGACCACTTTGTGGCTCTGGTCCATAACACCGCCGACCCTGCGTCTTTGAGCCAAAATACGGTCCGCACCATCACTGAAGACAGTCAGAGCCAGCTCTGGGTAGGCACGCACTTGGGTGGAGCGAGTGTTCTCAAGAAGCCGCTGAGCGCCTTCAACTACTTTACTCACAATACCACTGACCCTTCCAGCCTGAGCGATTCAGCCGTCTCATCTTTCTTGGAGGACAGTGCAGGCCGTCTCTGGGTGGGCACGGAGGAAGGCTGGCTCAACCGCTTTGAGCGCCAGACGGGCAAGTTCGTTCGCTATCGCTTTCCCTTGGCCATGCCGGGCGGCCCGGGGGTTCCCGCGCTTCACGCGCTTCACGAAGACCGTCGCGGCCGCATTTGGGTCGGTACATATCGCGGCGGGCTGGGCCGCTTCGATCCCCGGCGTGGGACTTTTGTGATCTACAAGCATCGACTCAATGATCCCAAAAGCATTGCCAACGACGAGGTTTGGGCTATTGCAGAGGATCAGATGGGTGCACTCTGGCTCGGCACCAACGCCGGTCTAGACCGCTTCGATCCCAGCCTGGGAATCGTAACCGCACACTACGACGCTACCGGTTCTCAGGGCTTGGACCAACCCAGCGTGCGTGCTCTTCTATTTGACCGGCAGGGAAACCTGTGGATCGGTATCCTTGGCGGGCTGGACCTTCTCCGGAGCGGGAGCAGCGGCTTCCTCCACTACCGACACGACGACAGTGACCCTCGCAGCCTCAGCAGCAACAGTGTGGTGGCACTTCACGAGGACAGGGATGGCCGATTGTGGGTGGGCACCATCGGCGGAGGCCTAAATCGGCTGGATTTGGAGACGGCTACCTTCACTTGCTATAGGGAGTTTCCCAGTAATGCCATCTACGGCATTCAGGAAAACTCTTCTGGACAGTTGTGGCTGAGCACAAACCGAGGCCTGTCGCGCCTTGATCCGGCTACCGGAAACATTGTGAATTTCGACCTTGCCAATGGGCTACAGACCCTTCAGTTCCAACTTGGTGCGAGCCTGAAGACACGCGATGGACGTATCTTGTTTGGAAGCGTGGACGGCTTCCATGACTTCGACCCCGACGAAGTCAAGCCGAATGCCTACGCCCCGCCCGTGGTCTTTACTTCCTTGCGCGTCTTTAATCAGCCTGCAAAGCTGCCTCAGTCCCTACCGACCCTCGACCACATCACACTCTCGTTCCAGGATAAAATCTTCTCGATCGACTTCTCCGCGCTGGATTACACGCTCCCCCGACGTAACCACTATGCCTATGTCATGGAGGGCCTGAGCGATCGTTGGATACAATTGGGGGAAAAGCGACAGGTGACTTTCACCAACCTCGATCCTGGGACCTACGTCTTGCGGATCAAGGCCTCAAACAGCGACGGAGTTTGGAACAAAGATTCAGCGGCGGCGTTGAGAGTGCTCGTTTTGCCGCCTTTCTGGCGAACCTGGTGGTTTTATACGCTGTGCATCCTGAGCATGGTCTTTACTGGAAGCAGCGCCTACCTTTTGCGCACTAAACGTTTGCGGGCTCAGAGCCAGGCATTGGCGCGGCTGGTGGATGAGCGGACGAGAGACTTGCTGGCAGAGAATATGGAGCGCAAGCGGGCGGAACAGGAGCTGCTCCGATACAAGGAAGGTCTGGAACAACAGGTGTCTGAACGTACCGCCGAGCTCAGAGAGACCAATGAGCAACTGCGCGAGAGTGAGGAGCGATTCCGCGCTCTCTACGAAGATACACCCACGATGTATTTTACGGTTGATCCTTCAGGGACTGTGCTGTCGGTCAACCAGTTCGGTGCAGCGCAACTTGGCTATGTGCCGGAGGAACTGGTAGGCAAACCAGTCTTGCAGGTATTTGCGGAAGAAGATTATCCGGCCGCTACTCACCAATTGAGCGAGTGTGTAGCCCATCCAGAAGATGTGTATCACTGGGAACTGCGTAAAGTGCACCGGGATGGACACCTGATGTGGGTGAAGGAAACGGCGCGGACAGTACGCGACCGCCACGGGAGTCTGGTGGTGCTGATCGTTTGCGAGGACATTACAGGGCGCAAACACTTGGAGGATCAGCTCCGTCAAGCTCAGAAGATGGAAGCTATTGGCAAGCTTGCGGGTGGCGTTGCCCACGACTTTAATAACCTGTTGACCGTCATAAGAGGGTACGGCCACATGGTTCTGGACAGTAAACTGGACCAGGAACTGCGAAGTAATGTCGAACGAATTGCTGAAGCAGCGCAGAAAGCAACCGCGCTCACCAGTCAACTGCTGGCTTTCAGCCGCCGGCAGGTGCTGCAACCCAAAGTGTTTAAGCTGAACACTCTGGTGCTGAATCTGGACAAGATGTTGCGTCGCCTGATCGGTGAAGACATTGAAATGGTGATCTCCACTATGCCCGATCTGGGCTCGGTCAAAGCTGACCCCGGCCAGATCGAGCAAGTGATTATGAACCTGGTATTGAATGCCCGCGACGCCATGCCCAAAGGCGGCAAGCTCACACTGGAGACGGCGAACGTAGATCTTGATGAAACGTACGCGCGCGAACACGCAAGCGTCCGTCCGGGGCGTTATGTCATGCTGGCAGTCAGTGACACGGGCGTAGGCATGGATTCCGACACCTTGGAGCACGTCTTCGATCCTTTCTTTACGACTAAGGAACTGGGCAAAGGCACTGGCCTGGGTATGTCGATGGTGTACGGCATCGTGAAGCAGAGTGGCGGCAATATCTGGGTCTATAGTGAGCCGGAGCGCGGCACAACATTCAAGATTTATCTTCCGTGGGTGGATGCGCCCGCCGAAACTATTACGGGCGAGCAAGTGTCAGCGGCGAGCATACGGGGGAACGAGACCATCTTGCTGGTCGAGGATGATCATCTGGTTCGAGAGCTGGCAAGGGCCGTGCTGGCGGCTTGCGGTTACTCCGTGCTGGTCGCAGAGAGTGCGTTGACCGTTAGCTCTCTGTGTGAGCACTACGTGGGTCCCATTCATTTGCTATTAACCGACGTGGTAATGCCGGGAATCGGTGGCCGCGAACTTGCC
>Ga0209166_10000968_pt1 | contig 26218 bp, 18 predicted proteins | sample Coa_R1_3_FD_187151 | JGI IMG/M metagenome (GOLD analysis project Ga0209166, IMG submission 187151) | Surface soil microbial communities from Centralia Pennsylvania, which are recovering from an underground coalmine fire - Coalmine... | ecosystem: Environmental > Terrestrial > Soil >...
ACAGCTTCCAGCCTGCGACGCGCTCGAGGACCACGCTGGCGGCGTAGAGTTGCACTGAAATCTTGGTAAAAATATAGGCGATGATGGAGATGCCAGCCAGATAGACGGCGGATTGCCGGTTGAAACGGCGCTCCAGGAATTCCGGCATGGTGAAGACATTGCTGCGCAGATAGAAAGGTACGAACACCCAGCCCAGAATCAGAAGAATGAGACAAGCCAGCCATTCAAAATGTCCAACTGCGAGACCAGAGGAAGCGCCAGTGCCCGACAGACCGATAAAATGCTCCGTGGAAATGTTGGACACGAACAAAGACGCGCCGATAAAGAACCATCCGATGTCACGGCCGGCGAGAAAGTACTCCTCGGAAGTCCGCTTCCGCCGGGCAAAGTAAATGCCAATGCCGAACACCAGCGCGAAATAGAACAGGATGATGATGATGTCCGGGGTTGCCAAGGCCCGGTGACCCGTCTCAACCAGCGAAGCGTAGAGCATCCACTCCTCCTTTGCGGTCCCAGCGGAGCAACAAATACCCTCCAGAGGCGGTTAAAAATTGTGATGGCGAAGTCTATAACAGGCGAATCAAAGCCTCAATGGGGTTTCGGTTCCGTGGTCCATGCGGGATTAGAAGGAATATCAAGATGTCCTGCGATGTTCACACGCGGGGACGCGGCTTCTGATGGACGAGATCGATCCACGGGCAGGGCTGGGTGGTTGGCGTGTCAGCGAGCTACCAGCTTGAGGAAGGAATAAGAAGCGCCCCAGTCGCAACTGCTCTAATAGCTTTCCGCTGAAAAGAAGTCAACGCGGGAAAGGAGAAATCCTTCGTAATTTTTATCTGACAGCGTGTAGGAACCTCAATGTGCAGTGCCGGAGGAGATTTCCGGCGTGTGACCAATGGCTGACCAAACGATGCGTTCTGTTTCGGCGAAATCAGGCGGACATACGATGTAGTCGAAGGCTCCCGCGCGCAGAGCGGCGAGGTAATGATCCCATTCGTCGAAACGCGATAGCACAGCAACTGGGGTGGACTTCGCTACGGAGACAACGCCCCGGAAATCACCTCCGGGCAGCGTTTCGTGGCAGAAAACGACGCCGAACTTCTGCGTGGTCGTAAGCGAGAGTCCAATACTAGGGCGTGTTCATCCGGTTTTGGAGGCAGCTTGTGCAAAGAAACACCCAGTGCAGCCCCTCCTAAGTCCTAAAAGAAATGTGACATTGAGATGTGAGTGCACTAGATCCTAATTTGACGAAGTCGCTTTTTGGTTCTTAACCTGCAGCTCATTCACCACCTGCTGCACATTTGGAACGGCTGACGCGACATTTTTGACCTGTGCGCGCCTGCCTTGAGAATTAACCTCACCGATCAATGTCACGACGCCATTCTTTACGTCGTATTTAACACCCTTGTTGAGCCTGTGCTGGATGAGAGCAGCATCCAGATTTTTCTCGATACCCTTGTCCAGATCCGAGTTGACTGTCTTAGCCTCACTTTCGGCGGCTGGCGGAATCACCCCAATCTGATTTGACACAACCTGTCCGTTTGCCATGGACTTGGCAATGGATTCCGCTTGTGCCTTGTCACCGTCAGCTGGAACGTGTCCGCCAAGGGTAACAACGCCCTTGTCCCGATCCTGGCTTACGGAGACATCTTTGAGACCGGCCTGGTCTAGCGATTTGCGGATGCTGTCAGAAACATCGGGAGACTTTGTTGTGTCTGAGCAGCCCGCAAGGGTTCCGACGATTAAGAGCGCGAGCAAGATTACCAACAAGTTTTTGGTTTTCATGTTTCTCCTTTTATGGGGCTAAATATATTTGAAATGATTTCCACCCGCTCCATGCGGGGCCCTCCACGCTATTTTCCGAAGACTTTCTCCACCTGGCCGATTTTCTTTTTGATTTTCCCGCCTATCTTTTCGTCTTGGCCTTCGGCTTTCAAGTTTGGGTTGTTCGTTAGTTGGCCCAAACAATCTAAAAATGAGCCGCCCGGTTAAGTCCGGGCGGCCCGTTCCTGTAATTAGCGGCGGTCGGAGGATACGTCTTCCCAGTAGGGGGTGTAGCCATAGTGTTTGTAAATGCCGTGTCCCCAAGTCGAATCGGCAAAGTTCGGCCACTTGTCCTTGTCGAAACCCGGAGCATTCTCAAGCTGCTTCTTGTCAAGGTTCAGGACGGCGCGATTTTCTCTCAAATTGAAGTGAAGCGCGTTCCACGGAATGGCAAAAAACTTCTCACCCATCCCAAGAAAGCCTCCAAAGGATAAGACCGCGTAAGCGATCCGGCCCGCTCCAGCATCGAGCACGAGGTCTTCGATTTTTCCGAGGTCCTCATTTTGTGCATTGACGACTTTACTGCCTATCACCGTCTTTTTCGCGGGAACGATATCTGTGTATCTCGCTGTTCTCGGCTCTGCCATGTTATTCTCCTTTTGTTAGAGGAGGCTGGTTGGGCGCGCCTTACTTCCCCCTAAGCGTAGGCAGCAACATAAAAGGCAGGAAGAAGGATTTCTGTGCAATTTTAGACATCCTTTGGTTTTGTCTGCTTTTTCCGTAGCGCGAAAGTTGCTCGCACTGGCATGAGAACGCCAAGCGAGATAGTCGCGAGAGCAACCAGGCAATGGCGTGAATCTTACCGAATTGCACGCGAACTTCTGCGAATCGCCTTTCCTTCCCTACAAACAGAGAGAGCGTCTTCGCATGGACGAGTCTTCTAGACTGTGGCCGATCTGCCTCTGATGAAGTGGAGTAGGAGCATGATTAAGCCGATAACCAGCAGGACATGAATCAGGCCGCTGGAAACGTGAAAGGCCAGGAACCCAAGCAACCAAAGAACAATCAGGACTGCGGCGATAATTCCAAGCATGTTTTTAACTCCCTTTACGTCTGAATGCGCGCCAATCAAAAACCTCTTTGTCACGCACAGCACGGATACCAACTTCTCGTTGAATTCGTGCTTGCAGACACAAGACTGCCAGACTAGGAATTTGAAATCTGTTCGATAAGAGTCATTTGCCCAAATCAAACCTGAGTCCGGACGCCGTCTTGATTGATGTGACAAATGAGATGCAAAGGCTCGATCAAGAGAATTTGGCTACCGTTCTACCCAGACCGGCCGAAGCGAGAAAGAAGTTCAGGTCGAACGCAATGCTTCTTGATCTCGCTTTTTGAGGAGAGTAACTAGCTTGGACAGATGCACGTCGAGCCTTGATAGACACCATGCGTCAGAGTAACACTGGGGCCAGTTCTGCCGACTGTTCAATATTGCACAGTTCAGGCCATCCGACCTGGAGGAGACAGGATTCTTTTTTCATTCTCTGGTGATCCAGCCGTAACAATCGCAGCATAACCGCTGAGGAGTGTGAGCGAATTAAGTTGATACCTCACAAGGGCGGAATTGTGGCGCAGTGGGTGGACAGCCCGCATGCCGACAACGTTTAGGTCAAGGACTATCAAAAACTAGATATGGTGCTAGTCGGCGCTGGGTTCTTGTCGTTCACGACGAATGCGGAGCTAATATGAAAGCGTAATGCATCGTACAGTGCGAAGAACGCGGCTTCCACGTCCCCAGGCCTTCTCCATTTGGGCTCCGCACGCCGTTGGGGATCGCGCAGTGGCCAAGCCCTCGCCCGTGCATACAAAACCGTCGCTTCCGTTACCTCTTCTGGAGCCATCGATGCCTGCGGGTTGCGCACACGGTAGTTTCGTGCACGTTCCGCTGTCTGTTTGACCAATACCAGCAAATCCTGCAAGCCCACGCCATCAACACTGATGATAGATGCTGTTGCCATTGGAAGTCCTCCGCTCGGAAAATAAAGCAGCACTTTGCACCACTAGGCGCAAGTACTCCTCATGACACCGAGAAGGTGCTAGTCGTTTCGGCGCCAACGGGAGTATCCCCAGCCCCCACCGCCGAGCAAAAACACAACGAGAAGAACGATCAATATGGTTTCCATGTGAAACCTCCCTAGTCAGAGAAAGCTGGTTCACTCGTCCGCAAAAGAGTTGCCTTACTTTCTCCAGAGGCTCCATATTAAGAAAAACGAAAACAGATATCTGTACACATCGAGACACCTTCGCGTTTTGTTTGCTTTTTTCCGCGGCGCAAATATCGATCATGCTGGTATCGAGCAGGGGATTTAACCATCGCAGTATGGCACCACGCGAAAACAGGCCACTTGGATTTGTAACGCTTTTACCCGACAACTGGAGTGCATGGTTCAAACTTACCAGGGTTTTGCCAAACTGCCCTGTTTCGAACAGACGCGAATTGGGGATTCCCTTTACCTTTACGAATGATCCTACTTTCAAACATCGCGCTGTTTGGAAGACGCCCGCTCTAGGAAGCTCAAGACAGACGGTCTGGTTCAAGGAGAATCGAACCACGCGCCTTTATCGTGTACCGAGGAACGGGAATCAGTGAGGCAAGTTATGGAAACCTGCGTCCCACTAGATCACCTTGCAACGTGGAACGAAGTTTGCGAAGCACTAGGGTATTTATCTCAAGATGCCTTCGAACTCGCATAGGCTCGCGAATCTGACGGGGAACTTGAAGATCGCGAGAGCAACGGCGTGGACATCCTTGTCGAGGAACTTGCGTGGTTGCGAGTTGCCAATGAAGTTTTGGATTGCCGGTTGAACTGATTCTGCAGCGGGAGCTCAGTTTCTTAAGTAAGGAAGGAAAGAAAAGGCATCAGGAGCAACACATCCGTTGATTCTCAGTGTGAAAGGAAAGTGATATGCCACACGACCAACACCAAAGAGATGCCGAGTCTTCTACATGGGAACCAAATCCTCCTGATTATTGGCCGATTTCCTCGACGCCGGACCCCGAGAAGCGCGATCCCGTTCCCGGCGATCCGTATCCTACGATGCCTCCGCCCGAACCTCGTCGATTCGTGGTTGAATGAATCACGACACCATCTTTGCCTCTACTTATTCACGACGAGATCGAAATGCGTTAGATTTGCCCTCTTCAAATCGCCACCGACCGTCGAGCGCCTGCTTGGGACGCGGGCGCGCCCTCCATCTGCTAACTGGCGAGCATTCGGTTTCGAGCCGAATGCTTGGTTTAAGCGCGTTTGACCGCGGTTGACCGCGATTGATCTGATCCACCTCAGAGACACCTGCCCTAGTTGATTTTCCTTCATCTTCATTGATCGGATTAATCGCGATTCGCGCACTTGACATTTCATTGCGAGAGGGCCGAGTTTCCCGAAAATGTTTGCAACTCTCTGCATGAAAAGGGGATTTGGCTCCCCGGGCTAGATTCGAACTAGCAACCCTTCGGTTAACAGCCGAATGCTCTACCATTGAGCTACCGGGGAACTGCCAACGGCTTTATTTTCAGCGTTTGCATTCTACAAAATCAAGCAAATTCACGCTATAACCCTTCGGTGGCCTACCGGATGCTCTCCAGCAGAAGTGTATGCGCGTGTGCACGGCAGGCCATTCTACTTTCAAGGACTTACCGTGCTGCGTTCGAGCGTCCAGTCTTCGGTTCGTCAGTCCACTCGGTCCAACTCGCCCATTTCCGATAGGGCAGCAAAGCGAGCCCACTTTTTGTACCGGCTGGGAACGGCATTGCTCTTGGTCCCTTCGTCTGAGCCAAACTTACGAAAGCATCGAAGTCTCGCGTAGAGGTGAGGGTGGCGCACAACTGAGAATTCGATTCTGAACTAAATGATCGAGGACCCCCACATAGAGAAATGATGGCATCTAAAAGGATGGCCGCGCCTAGCCTAGATACAAGAGATCGCCTGCCTGGTGAGCAGTCTTCTGGCTAAAACCGCGATTCGCTTCACCGCTGACCCAGTCAGACTCGATTATGTTTTTGAACTGGCTTTGTTGAATTCCTTTACGTTTTATGACGACACTACAAGCGATAAACGTTGAAAGCTACGCCGAGCAACAGCGCTTGGAGACTTTGCGTATGCACGGTTCGACCCGGGGCCCGCGCGGAGAGTTTCCGTTTGACGCAAGAAATCACCGCTTCGATCAAGGCGCGCTGCGCGTAGACCTTGCGAGGGAACCGCTGGCGCATTTTCGCGCGCACGCCGTGGATCCGCCACGAGCGGTGGCCCTTCTTGGCGGGAATCACACTGCGCGCCTGCAGCGTCTGGCGAATGAAACGGTGGTTGCGTTCGGAGTCGAATTCCGCATCGGCCAGCACCAACCCAATCGGGGTATTCTCCCCGGCCACCGCCAACAAGGGTGGCAGCAAAGGGCAGTCGTTGGCAGGGCCCGCATGCGCGGCCTGGGCCAACAACAGTTGCCGATCCAAATCCACCACCAGCACCCATTTCAGCCAGTAACAGAGCGGAAAACGGTGCAGGTGCACGCGCTTGTGATAGTAGGTGCTGATGGTGCGATGCGTCAGGCCGGTGCCATCGATGGCCACCCGCGCAGCCGGGCGCGACGCGGGAAAACGACTCGCGACCTGGTTCAAAGCTTCGGTGAAGACCGCTTCCGGGACGCGGCGCAGAAAACGGTACAGCGTGGTGTAGTCGGGCACGGCGTCCAAGCCCAGAACACCACGCAATTCGGCGTGCTCGCTCAGCCGCACCTCGACCTCGCGAAAGGTCCAGTCTTCGAATCGCATCAGGCACAACAAGGCCAGCAACTGCGGCTGGGTGAATTGGTGTTTGCTGAAACGAGTTCGATACGGGGGCAAGACAGCGGACGCTATCTCGAGAGCCAGACGGGCGAACGGCACGAGACCTACCTCGGCCATTCTCACCTCCTGCCTCTTGAGAAAACAACAATTTCGCCCTCCTGGCATCCCCGAATTTCACGGCTTTGCTGAGGAAGTCAACAAAGCCTTTTTGAACTCCTAATTGCGGCGGCCGAGTCCCGTGCTGCAGGAGACAAGTGTCCGGCGAACAGCCCAGAAAATCCGACGGACCAAAGAAGTCACGAAGCGTGTGCCCCTTGGTGACTCAGCCCTTAGCCTTGAGCTCTGTCTGGTCGGGCGTGCCCAGGTCGTGCGCCGACATATCCTTGCAATGCTTGGCCTGCACGCTTTCGATGGTGGCAAAAAGCTCGTGCGTGCGAATTGGTTTTGAAATGTAGCGGCGATTACGGGGCCGCGTTCGAGCAGTGTGCGAAGCGAATACTCTTTCTGGTCGAGCGATTTCAGAGAAAACTCCGGAGCGATGTTGCCAGCAACAATGTGAGTCATGTGGTCCTGCGATCCCATCCAGCGTGAAAGCCGCCGCAAAATTCCCATCGATAAATTGTAACGCAAAAGAGAAAGGACGACCTTCTCTGGTACACGCTCCATTGGATGCGGATGACGGCTTGCAGTCACAGACAGTCGCAGAAGACCGGCAGAGATACTTTCTATGTGACGGGAAAGGCGTTCATATCTGTACGGAGGTATACGTTGTTGGGCATAATCAGCGGGAAGCTGCACATGGTCCCTGTCGGCAAGTGGTCGGACGGAACACCTACCCCTTTACCCAGATGATCAATAGGCGGCAAGGACGGTCTCGACTCAAAGAGGCAAACGATGTCCCATTTTGTTTAGCGACCGTTCACCGTCATCGCCTTGTACCTGCGCAGCGTCGGTAATTCGGCCGCCGCTTCGTGCGGTTATGACGCCGCAAGTCTGGCGGAGAACCTGAAATGGATCCGCAGAGTACTGAATGACTGATGTTGAAAATCTCCTACGGCTGTATGTCGTACACCCGCACTTCGGCGTCCTTACCTTCGTGGTGCGGCACAGCCAGATAATAGCGATTTAATTCCGAGACAAGGATGCCGGTTTTAGCGCGAAAGCCTCCAGGCACGCGTCCCAGGAGGGAGTAGTGATCGGCGTCCTGTTGTTGAAAAACGTCGAGGTAGCCGTTTCCCGCGAGATAGATTCGCTTGTACTTTGCGTCGTACGCGGCATCATCCACCATGCCAACGGAAGGAAGTTCAGCGACAACTTTGCCAGAATCTGAATTCAACACAGTTAACTTGCCTGGATCGCGGGTGGAGACGAAGAGACGATGATTTGCTTCGTCGAAGGCCATGGCCACGTTGGTCTTATCGCCGGAGGGTAAGGGCCAAGTAGCCAAAAGGGAGCCTTTGTTGCGATCGACAACGCCAACGGCATTTTGTCCCGTGATGTTGCAAAACAGCCGCGGACCCGACTTCTCCAACACAACGGCTTCTACTCGATTCGAACCGATTTTGATGTCGCGCAGTTTTTTGGAGGCATTCGTATCAATGACGCTGATCAGAGAATAGCCCGTATGCGCCTCTCTGCCGCCATTAACGACGTACAAGTAGTGTGTTGCGGGGTCGTAAGCGGCGGAGTCCGCGTCAATCGACAGTTTTATCTCTCCAAGCGGTTTATAAGTTTCACTGTCATAGACTTTGACGGCCGATGCATCGCCCTCGACAATAAAGAGTTTCTTCAGATCCCTTCGATACAAAATGGCGTGCGGCGCTTTCGCATCTTCAATTGTATGGATCCGCGTGTTCGTTGCGGTATCCAGCACGTCGACCTTGTCATTCTCTTCATCGGTAAGGAAAAGTCTGTGCCCATCGATGTCGGGAGCGAAATGATCGAAATCGCCATCCTTGAGTCCTGGCAAGGGGATGGTCGCTACGAGCTTCAGCGGCGCTTTGGTTTGAGCCGTAGCGAGAAATGGGAATGAAACGAACAGCATCAGTATAAAGAATTGCCGATATCTCATCGAGTCCTCCAAGATCGCTTTGGTCCGTAGGCAGTCTGTTCTCGCCGAATCCAGTTTTAGAAAAGAGACAGTGAGTTGGCCAGAAACTCCACGGAACTCGGGCTTCTCATTCCCTGGTTTTGCCACGCCATACTCGGCTACGCTCGCCAACGGAGTCAACATTCGCTTACGACGGGAGTAGAGGCGCTTGTCGGCCAGGGCGCGCCAAAGTCCTTGATTTGTAACGACAAAATCGCTTTGAATTAGGTTCAGGCTAAATAGAAATTAATCTTGGATTAAGTTGGCGTGAGTGACGATGAATTATGCTCTGGCGTGCTGCTCTATGGTGTCGCTTGCGCTCCAGTGCAGAGCCACTTTTTGCAATCCAAGTGGACCAAAATCCAGCATGCTTTAACAGGGAGATAAAATGCGGAAACGATTTTTTATCCTGGCGATGATGATTGCCGTCTTGGGAGTAAGGACGCGGGCTCAAGAGGCCGCTCCTCTGAAACTTTTGCACACCTTCAAGTTGCCTGCGGGCGTTAAGGGAAATTTCGATCACTTTGCGATTGACGTTAAAACCAACCGGCTGTTCGCTACACCAGAAGACTACAAAGCCGTTCTCGTTCTCGATTTGCGGAGCGGGAAGCTGATCCACACGATTCAAGGCATCGAGAGGCCCCATGCGATCCTGTACCGGGAAGACTTGCACCATTTGTACGTGACCGATGGGGAAGCCGGAGAGCTGAAAATCTTTGACAGCAACAATTATGCGTTGCTCTCAACCGTGAAGCTGTTGGTGGATGCGGACTCGATTGGATACGACCCGGAAACTAAACTCCTGTACATCGACAATGGCGGCGGCGACGCCCACGAAACCTACTCCATGATCAGCGTTGTGGATACGACGGCCGGCAAGAAAGTGGCCGACATGAAGGTCGATGGCGACACGCTCGAAGCATTGAGGCTTGAAAAGTCCAGCCCGAGAATGTACGTGAATAACAAAGCAAAGAGCCAGGTTGAGGTCATCGACCGGAACAAGCGCGAGATCGTGGCGAGCTGGCCGGTTACCAAGAGCAAGACGAATGTCGCGATGGCACTTGACGAAGCAAATCACCGGCTGTTTATCGCCTGCCGCGGCGGAGATATCGTGGTGTTTGACACGACTTCCGGCAAAGAACTCGCGGCGCTGCCAATCACCACAGGAGTAGACGATCTTACTTACGATGCGGGCAGCCTCCGCCTTTACGCCTCCGCGGACGGGAACGTAGATGTATATGAGCAAACTGATCCTGACCACTACAAGCTGCTCGGAAAAGTGCCAACCGGGCCGCACGGAAGGACGTCTTTGCTGGTTCCTGCGCTGAAGCGCTTTTTTGTGGCTGTTCCGCAACACGGGACGGATAGCGCGGAAATCCTGGTTTTTGAAGTTCGCTAGACCGGTGCTGTCAAGAATTTGCTTGCTCCACGAAGGGCGGCGTGAAGCCAGGTGTGTTCGTTTGATTGACAAATGGCCCAAGCATTCCATAGGGAGGAATACTTTGAAAATGCGTTTTGTGGGAGTTTTGCTGAAATGGTGCGCCTGCAACACGGCGGCCATCGTTTTACTAGGCGCAATTCCGCCATCGGTGCGCGCGCAGAACTCGCAAGCTGTGGCGATTCGTGCAGGCCGCTTGTTTGACAGCAAGTCAGGTAGAATGCTCGAGAATCAGGTCGTTCTCGTGGAGGGCGAGAAGATCTCGTCGGTGGGAGCTGCCGACCAAGTGCAAATTCCTGCCGGGGCGCAAGTCATCGATCTGAGCAAAGCTACTGTGCTACCCGGATTGATTGACGGACACACACACGTTTTCGGGTTCGGGCTTGATGGGATCAAGCCAGGAGGCCCGCCATTTGCCAGCCCCATTACTGACACTCGCGAATATCGCACCCTTCTGGCTCTCGCCAACGCGCAAAAGGACCTTCGCGCAGGATTCACAACCTTGCGGGACTTAATGAGCCATGGTGGAGGCTATGCAGACGTGGATATCAAGAAGGCCATCGATCGTGGCTATTTCCAGGGTCCGCGCATGCAGGTTTCCACAATGGGCCTGGTGGCCACCGGGGAGGGAATCTTGGGTTCACCGGAGGTTAGCCTGCCGACCAATTACCAGGTCGTGGACAATCCCTGGGCCGCGCGTCAAGCCGTCCGGGAACAGATTCACTATGGCGCCGACTGGATCAAGTTTCATTCCACCTCCGACTACGAATTCGAGCCAAACGGTGGATTGTTTTGCAATCCAACGTTTACAAAGGAAGAAGTCGACGCCATCGTGGATGAGGCGCATCGCCACGGCAAAAAGGCTGCCTGCCATGCGTTCGGGAGTGAGGGCCTGCGCAATTGCGTTCAAGCCGGCGCTGACACGATCGAACACGCTATCGACCTGGACGAGGCCACGGCCGACTTGATGAAGAAGAAGGGCCTCTATCTCGAACTGACGGCCTATCACTACTCACTTTCCGAGTACACCGTACGGGATGCTAAGCAAACTGGGGGCAAGTACGGTCTTGAAGCGATGCGTGAGAAAAGCGGCCGCTTGGCGATTTCGCGAGGCTTGAAGATTTCGTTTGGATCCGGCGTGGGACCATTTCCTCATGGGACGCAGGCGGCCGAATTTTCTTATTTGGTCAAATACGGCATGACTCCCGGCCAGGCCATCCAGGCGGCAACGACGGTAGCAGCAGAAATGATGGGGTGGCAGGACCGCATCGGCTCAATCGAGAAAGGAAAGTTTGCCGACGTAATCGCGGTTTCCGGCGATCCCCTGAAGGATATTACCGAACTCGAGCGCGTAAGATTTGTGATGAAGGGCGGTCAGGTGATTCGGAACGACGTGAAGTAAAGCAGGGGGCGGCAACGAAGGCTGCTTCGCGCGGCGGTTATCCACTCGCGCAAAGGCCTTCTTCATGGTAGTAAATCAGATGTATGCGCATTCTCTTGGTCGAAGACGAGCGTAAAGTCGCGAGTTTCATTGCGCGGGCGCTGCGCGAGAATACCTATGCGGTCGACGTGGCCGAGTCCGGCGAGAAAGCCCTTGAGCTAGGCACGGACGTGACTTACGACGCGATTCTCCTGGATGTGCGCTTGCCCGGTATGAGCGGTATCGAAGTCTGTCGCGAACTGAGGCAGAAAGGCATTGAAGCCCCAGTATTAATGCTCACAGCCCGCGGCCTTGTCGAGCAGAAAGTCGAGGGCCTGGACGCAGGAGCGGATGATTACCTCACAAAACCGTTCGTGCTCACGGAACTTCTCGCGCGGGTACGGGCGCTCGTGCGGCGCGGATTCCATAGCGGCAACGCCAGGCTTCGTTATGGAGACCTGGAACTCGACCGACACCGGCGCCGCGCCAACCGCGGAAAAGCAGTAATCCCCCTTACAAGCAAGGAATTTGCGCTTCTCGAGCTCTTGCTTCTTCGGGCGCCCGAGCTTGTCACGCGAAGTGAAATCGTGGAACACGTGTGGGACTGCCATTTCGACAGCGAGACAAATCTGGTCGAGGTCTACGTCAACCGCTTGCGCCAGAAGATCGATCACGACCGGCCCACTAAGCTTATTCACACCATCCGCGGTGTAGGATACCGGTTGGGGGCTTTGGAATCATGAGAGCAAAGACGCTTCGGTCTCGCATGATGGTGCTTTTTTGCTCTGTAGTGGGCGTTCTGCTTGCGGCGTCTTATCTTGCCTTTTGGGGATTGCTCGCCCATGCTATTCCTGCGCAGCTCAACCGCCAACTGCTCGAAACTTCGCGACCCATTATTTCTGACATCGCTTCGGAGCCAAATGCCCGGGATGTGGAGCGCTTGGATATTCCCGGGCAATTCTTTGAGCTTCTCGATGCAGATGGGAAATTGCTCCAACGCTCCAGAAACTTGACCAACCCAATCGACTTGAAGGGATTAAAGCTAAACGATTCGCATCCCATGTTTGGAATAGGTTCAGTTGGGAATTCCGAGTCGGTGCGAGTTGCGCTCATTCCTTTTCAGAACGGCACTGGGAAGCGGTTCCTGGCAGTCGCGATTCCGACGTTCGGGACCAATCGTTTACTGGATACCTTTGGACGTATCACCTTACTGCTGTTTCCGCTGAGTTTGCTTCTGACTGCTGCGATTTCCGCCTTCTATGTAGGGAGGAGCCTGACGCCTATCAAGGCGCTTACGCGTCACGCCAAGCTCATGGCCAAGCGGGTGACCGATCGCCACGGATTCTGGGAGCCTTTGCCCATCACTTCACCGCATGACGAACTGGGCCGTCTGGCGGAGACGTTCAATCAACTGCTCGAGAGCGTCGATTCCGCCGTGCGTCAGCTCCGCCAATTCGTCACCGACGCCTCTCATGAACTGCGTACACCGCTCGCTGTACTTCACGGCGAAACGGAGTTGATACTTTCGAAGCCTCGGACAGGGGACGAATACCGAAACACTCTTGCCGCGATTGACGACGAAATGAAAAAACTGACACGAATCGTGGAGGGGCTGTTTACTCTCTCAATGGCTGACGCAGACCAATTGCACCTCGAGAGTGAGCCGCTCTATCTCAATGAAGTTCTGGAAGAGGCATGCACATTGGTTGGTCCGCGCGCGCGGGCAAAGAATATTTCGATCATACGCGACCTAAACTATGAGGTTGCCTATGTCGGCGACGAAGCCTTCCTCCATGAGATGTTTTTGATTTTCCTGGACAACGCCATCAAGTTTTCCCCCTCCGGTTCGCAGGTGAGCGTCGGCCTCACGCAGAATGGGAGCTCAATTCAAATTTGCTTCGAAGATCAGGGCGCGGGAATCCCCAGCGAGCATTTGCCTTTCATTTTCGAGCGTTTTTACCGCGCACGGCCTGGGAACGGGGAGCTACACAGCGGAGGGCTCGGGCTGGCAATTGCTCAGGCTATCGCGCACGCTCAAGGCGGGTCCATTGAATGCCAGAGCGCGCCCGGCTCTGGCTCTACTTTCACTATCCTTCTGCCTGCTTCGCAAGCCGCTGAAAACCATCTCAAAGACTCACCTGAACAGAAATTAATCTTGGGTTAAGGCGTGGTCGGGGGCTATACATTAGGCTCCGCTCAAGTGGGGAGGTGATCCGTGTCCTTTCGAATCCATTCTAGTGTGCATTCGTTTGGCCGCATCTTGGCGGCTCTGTCGGTACTTGGAATCATTCTTCCTGTTGCAATGCGGGCGCAGGTAGCCGGGGGAACGATTTACGGCACCATCAGCGACCCTTCGGAGAAATCCATACCGCAGGCTCAGGTCTCCATCACCAACGTGGCGACGGGAATTACCACTACCGTCACGACGAACTCGGACGGCTTCTTCACCGCTCCAAACCTTTTGCCGGGGGACTATGAAATCACCGTAACAGCGAAGGGTTTTAATACCGAGGCTCGCAAAGGAATCACGCTCACCGTAGGGGCACAGCAAGTGTTCAACCTCACGCTGCGCGTCGGGTCCGCGGCCAAAACAGTCGTGGAAGTGACCACGGAAGCTCCTGCCGTGCAACTCACCAGCTCTGATATCAGCGCAGTTGTGAATGCGACCACCGTCCGGGAACTGCCGCTCAATGGTCGGAGTTGGACAGACCTGGCAGCTTTGCAGCCTGGAGTCGATACAATCCAGACGCAACCGACCTTCGCAGTGGGCGCGGATCGTGGCAATCGCGGTTTCGGCCAGCAGTTGACCATCTCCGGCGCACGGCCACAGCAGAATAACTATCGCCTGGACGGCGTCAGCCTCAACGACTATGCCAATGGCGCGCCAGGCAGCGTGCTGGGTGGAAATCTGGGCGTGGACGCCATTCAGGAATTCTCGGTTCTGACCAGCAATTACTCCGCGGAGTACGGCAAGACCTCTGGCGGCGTAGTCAACGCCGTCTCGCGTTCGGGAACCAATGGGTTCCACGGGAGCGCCTACGAGTTTCTCCGCAACAGCGCACTGGACGCGCGGAACTTCTTCGAGGATCCCACTGCTCCCAAGGCGCCATTCAAACGGAATCAGTTTGGCGGCGCCGTTGGCGGACCGATCATCAAGAACCGCACGTTCTTCTTCGCTGACTTTGAAGCCATTCGCCAGTCCAAGGGCATCGCCGTGGTTGACACGGTGCCTTCCAATGCTGCACGGGCAGGCTTGCTTTGCTCGAATCCCGCAGGGGCGGACCCTTCGAACCCGTGTACTACAAATCAGCTCCCGGCGGGCGCGAATACTGATGCGAACGGCGTGGACCTGAAGGCAAAGGCGTATCTCCCCCTCTACCCTGTCCCCAACGGAGCCATCCTCGGGAACGGCGATACCGCTCTATTCACATTCTCTGGGCAGCAGGTTGTGAACGAAAACTTTGTTACCACTCGGCTCGACCATAAGTTCTCGCAAAAAGACAGCCTGTACGGAACTTACCTGTTTGATAGAACACCTTATTCGGCCCCTGACGGCATGAATAACGTCAAACTTGGCAGCCTCAGCTCCCGGCAATTTCTGGCGGCGGAAGAAACTCACAGCTTCACCCCTACTTTTGTCAATGCCGTCCGATTCGGGTTTAACCACGAAGCCGTGAATAATAACCAGAGCACAGGAGCAATTAATCCCGTGGCAGCGGATAATAGTCTGGGTTCCTTCGCAGGTCGGAATGCCGCTCAGGTCCAGATCGGCGGCACCTCTCTTTTACCTGGCGGTGTCGGGGGACTGCCAACTTACTTATACCGTTGGAATTCTTTCCAAGTGTACGACGACGCGTTCCTCAATCGAGGAAAGCACACTATCAAGTTTGGGATGGCGGTTGAGCGAATGCTCATGCAAGCTACGGCGCTTACCGATCCAAGCGGCATTTGGCAATTTGCAGATGTAGGTAGTTTTCTGACGAATAACCCATCCAGATTCCAGGGAGGAATTGTCAGCACACTTTCCCCGCGTGATGTTCGCCAGACCATCTTTGGCGGGTATCTGCAGGACGATTGGCGCTGGCGCCCGAACCTCTCATTGAATCTCGGGCTGCGATATGAAATGGCCACCATACCGACGGAAATCCATGGCAAGCTTGCCAACTTGAGAAACCTTACTGATGCCAACCCGCATCTCGGAGACCCATTTTTTGTCAACAACCCCACAACAAAGAATTTCGAGCCACGCATAGGTTTTGCCTGGGATCCGCTCCGCAGTGGAAAGATGGCCATACGGGGCGGCGCTGGCCTGTTTGATGTTCTTCCGCTGCCGTATCAATTCATTCTTCTCGTAACGCAGGCAGCTCCCTTTTTTCAATATACCTCGATCAAGAATCCTGGAGCGGGTACGTTTTTTGATGGGGTTTTGCCACCGTTCCCCGCCAACAAATTGCGTCAGACATACACGGACCCCAGCCCCAAGCGCAATTACGTAACACAGTGGAACTTAAACGTCCAATACCAGCTCACTCCGAGCGCGGCTGCCATGGTTGCTTACGTTGGGTCCCGTGGCGTGCATCAGCCCTTCCGCGTGGATGATGCCGACATGGCTCTGCCGACCCTTACGTCAGCGGGCTATGTGTGGGACCCCAACGCGAGTCGGCTCAACGATAACTACGGCTCGATTCGAGGAATGTTCTATCAGGGGCGGTCTTACTTCAATGCGCTCGAGCTACAGTTGGCGAAGCGCATGAGCCACGGCTTCCAAATGCAGAGTACGTTCACGTGGGGGAAAAGCATGGATACTAGTTCCGCCACGGTTGCGGGCGACGCCTTTGGAAACTCAATTTCAAGTCTGAATTGGTTCAACATGAGGTTAGTGAGGGGCCTATCCGATTTCAACGTCGGTCGCACTCTAGTAGTGAACGGAACGTGGGACATCCCTACAGCCAGGTCGCTCTCCGGACCGGCGAAGTGGATCGCTGATGGTTGGGAACTTGGCCTGATCCTCACGGTTAGTGACGGAGTGCCATTTACTCCCACATGGGGTACCGGCGATGACCCCGCGCTTACGCAGAACAATGACGATTGGGCTTTCCCGAACAGGCTTGGCGGCCCCGGGTGCAAAACCCTTACAAATCCCGGAAATCCAAACAGCTATATCAAGACCCAATGTTTCGCGATCCCCACCGCACCGGACGCTTCGTTTTTTACTGCAAATAATTGTCAGGGTGGGGATCTGACCAACCTTCAGTGCTTCAACCTCCGAGGCAACGCGGGACGGAACATCTTGACCGGCCCGGGCATCACCAACATGGACTTCTCTATCTTCAAGAACAATCGCATCAAGCGAATCTCGGAGAACTTCAACGTGCAATTCCGTGTTGAGATTTTCAACATTTTGAATCATCCCAATTTCGCGCCTCCCACGGTCCCGGACAACAGTGACATCTTTTTGTCCGATGGGACGCTGAGTGGGGCGGCGGGTTTGCTGACGAGGACAACAATCCCTGAGCGGCAAATTCAGTTCGCGCTCAAATTCATCTTCTAGTTCCTGCTGATTAGGCGGGAGCTGAATATAAACTTGTGCCGCGGGGTGGCTTTGTGTTTCCGGCAAAAACCACGTCTCCAGTCGGAGGGCTCCATGAAGTTGTTTGACTTTTGCCGCGTTGCAACTAGTTTGGCCGCTGTGCTGATTGCCTGTTTCGCCATCGCCGCTTCTCCCGAGGGCGGCTATCACCTCCTCAAGAAATATGAGCTCGGCGCCGCTCCCGGCGGAAAAGAGTATTGGGACTACATCACTTTCGATCCATCCTCGCGGCTTTTGTACATTTCTCACAACACTGAGGTCAAAGTCGTCGAAGCCGACACCGGCAAAATCGTCGGGAGTATCGCCGACTTGAAGCGTGTCCATGGCATCGCCCTCGTCTCCCATCTCGGGAAGGGGTTCATCAGCGACGGCGGCGCCGATGAGGCGGTCGTCTTTGATATCAAGACATTGAAGGTCACGGGCCACATCAAAACAGGCGGCAACCCCGACTGCATCATTTACGATCCCGCCTCGAAGCACGTGTTCACCATGAACGGCAAGACAAACGATTCCTCCGTGATCGACCCAGCTACCGAAACCGTGGTCGCAACGATTTTCATGGGTGGGCGCCCGGAATACGCCGTTGCCGACGGCAAAGGAATGATCTATGACAACATCGAAGACAAAAACGAAGTTGTCGCTCTCGATTCACGAACGAATATGATTAAATCCCGGTGGCCCATCGCGCCCGCGGAAGAAGCTACTGCCATGGATATGGACGTCAAACACCATCGGCTTTTTATTGGAGGTCGCAACAAACTTCTCGCGATCATGGATGCCGAAACGGGCAAAGTGATCCAAACGTTCGCTATCGGCGCAGGCGTTGACACAAATATTTATGAGCCGGAAACAGGCCTGCTATTCACGGCAACGCGCGAAGGGACGCTGCATATTTTCCACGAAGACTCAGCCGACAAATTCAGTGCCGTCGAAACCGTCAAAACCGAATTTGGCGCGCGCAATGCTGTTCTTGACCCCAAGACGCACCATATCTTCATCGACACGGCGGACTTTGGCCCCACTCCCGAGCCCACGACGGAGCAACCGCATCCTCAGCCTACGCCGGTCTCCGGAACCTTCCGCCTTCTCGTCTACGGGCGCTGAACTATTTGCGCTTAGCTACCCGCAGCGGGGCATGACGGTGCGCGCCGTTCTTTTGCCCCGGGACTGCGCTAAGATGAGTCGACGACGAACTTAGGGTTATGAAAATGCTGAATCTTGGAAAAGCTGGGCTTGGAGTGTTAGTGATTGTAGCTACGGTAGGTCTGCCTCCCGCCGTGAACGTGTTGGCCGAAACGGACACGGAAAGCCAAGTGCCGCAGTCGCTATCTGCAAATTCCGGCCAATCGCAGGAAACGGCTTCTGCTTTTTCGAAAGACATTTTCGATTTCGACGTTTTCAAATCGAAGATCGAACCGATTTTCCTGAAGGAGCGCCCCGGCCACGCTCGCTGTTACGCTTGCCACTCGGATCCCAACAGGCTTTTTCACCTCGAGCACTTGTCCGATGGTGCCAAGGAGTGGACCGAGGAACAATCGCGGCGAAACTTTGCGACGGTAACCAGGCTCGTTGCTCCCGGCGATCCACGTTCCAGCCTGCTCTTGTTGCATCCGCTGGCTCCGGAAGCGGGTGGCGACGCGTTTCACTCGGGTGGCAGGCAGTTCGAAACGCAAAACGACCTGGACTGGCTCACCATCGCCGACTGGGTCCGCAGTGCTCGTACCGCGCCCAACCCCAAATCGAAGAGTGGCTCGCTCATCTACGTTACAAACAGCGCGGGAGTCACAGTTGACGTCGTCGATTCGGCTACGGACAGCGTCGTCCAAGTGATACGCGGGATCGAACTGCCGCACGGCATCAACTTTTCCCCTGACGGGTCGCGCGTGTACGTCAGCGACGAGTCGGAAAGCGTCCTCGACGTCATCGACCGCGAGCGCGGAGAAATCATCAAGAAAATCCCGCTCAGCGGACGCCCAAACAACCTCACCATAACCAAGGATGGCCGCCGGGTGCTGGTGGGCATCCGCACGCTCCCTGGGGCCGTCGACGTGGTCGATACACCTTCTCTCACTCTTGCGAAGACCATCCCAATCAACCGAAGCATCCACAACATTTATGTCACGCCCGACGGGAAATACGCCGTAGCTGGCTCCATCGAATCCAAGTCCGCAACGGTCATCGATCTGCAGACCGAGCAGGTTGCCTGGGAGGTCAAGTTCGACAATGGCGTGCGCCCGATGGCTTTCGACTCGAATCCCGACGGCTCCACGAAACGCATCTTCGTGCAGCTTTCCAACCTCAACGGATTTGCGGTTGTTGATTTTGCCAAGCATGCAGAAGTCGCTCGCATAAAATTCCCCGATCATCCCGGCGGCTATGGCGCTGCCGAAGTGCGCTTGAACACTCCTTCTCACGGCATCGGAGTCGCTCCCAATGGAAAATCGCTCTGGGTCGGGAGCACCGTTGCCAACGCCGTCTTTGAATATTCGCTTCCCGACCTCAAACTGGTCGGCTATTGCTCCATGCCCAATGTCTATCCGCCCAACCACGCTCCCACCGGCTCCGTTCCTGAGTGGATCACGTTTACGCCCGACAGTTCGGTCGTCTACATCTCCAACTCGGGAGCTGCGTCCGTCTCGGCAGTTGATGCCAGTACCAGGAAACTTATGACCGTAATACCGGTTGGAGAAGTCCCCAAGAGGATCAACACCCTGACGCTTCGCTAGAGCTCAATGCGTCCTGGCAAAATTGCTTATCTTCGGTTCACCAAATCAATTTGAGGGCGAATTGAATCTGGCGCGACGGGGTTTGCGTTGAGGTAATGAGGCCTGCGTTGCCTATGGGGTTCCCCGCCGAATCGAAGACGTTCCGGTTGTCGAGGGGTGGAGCAAAATTGGTGTGGTTCGCGATGTTAAAGAACTCCGCGCGGAACTGCACATTGAACGTGTCGGAAATCCTCCTGATGAAATTGTTCTTGAATAATGAAAAGTCAAAATTCACCAAGCCGGGGCCGATCAGCGTGTTTCGCCCCAGATTGCCGCGCAGGTTGAAACACCGCAAGTCTCCTGGAGCGAGCTGCTGAGGGGCGCCGTTCGGACCAATGGGCGGCGCCGAATCGCAGTTGGCATTGAAAAACGCTTGATTGGGGGCTGTCGGCACAGAGAAGCATTGCGTTTTGATGTAGTGATTCGGGTCCCCGGGATTAACGAGCGAACCGCAGCCCGCACCGCCAATCAAGTCGGGCACATCAACGCGGGGATCTGTACCGGAGACACCTAGGGTATCTCCGGCAAAACCTGGAGTAAACGGCACGCCGGTACTGACCTCGAAAACCCCTCCGATCTGCCATCCTCCCAGCCCCCAATCGGCGAATCCCGATTTCCATTTCGGCGTGCCCAACTCCCAAGTGTAGTTCACGCTCAGGTTGTGGTTCACGCTGAAATCAGCCAGACCACGATTTAGCCGAAGGTTGAAAAACAGCGGGCTTGAAATCGAGTTCGTGTATTCGTCCCCGACCATGCTGCCTGAGCCGGTGTCAATGGTCTTTCCCCAGGTATAAGAACCGGCCAATTGCGAGTTCCGTCCGATCTTCTTCTTCACCTGAACTTGCAGCGCGTCGTAATAGGAGCGCCCATCCCAGAAGCCAGCAGTGATTCGCCCTTCGCTCGTATTCAGGCGCGTTCCACTTCCGATCGGGACGGGCCACACATAACCTTCGGGAGTAAGGGTTGTGGGCAGAACAATGTTGGCTTCTTCGGTGCGAAACGGCTGGTGAATCGCGCGCGAGCCCACGTACCCAGCGCGCAGGCTCAAGTCGGTTGCCAGTTGGCGCTGAATCGTGAAGTTCCACTGCATCACGTAATTGCGGGCGGGATGCGTCTCGAAAAAGGCCTGCCTGAAGGTGTTGGTTGAGCTCGTCAGTGCCGCATAGGCTGCGCTCGGAAATTTTCCCGGGTTGCTTGCGCTCGCGGATTCAAAAAATGGGGCCGAGAACAATTCGTTCATTTGAAACAGGTAAGGCAGAGGCAACACATCGAAGACTCCGAAGCCCCCGGAAACGGAAGTCTTTCCGTCGCGGAAAGGATCCCAGGAGAATCCCGTGCGCGGCTCGAAATTCAGAAGCGTGGGATTGAAAATCAGGGGATCGCCCAGGTGAGGAGTTGCGTCCGTAATGTTGCGCAGGACCGTCAGTTTGCCTTGCACTTCGCTGATTACCGTAGACATCTCATAGCGCAGTCCGAGATTGATAGTAAAGTTCGGATGCCAGCGCCAGTCGTCCTGAGCGTAAGTTCCCACAATCGTCTGGCGAATCCCACGCGGGCTGACGGCGCTGGGAATGGCCGCGCTCAGGGAAAAGGGCTGGTTGGTGAGGAAGCTGGGGAGCGAATTGAAGAGAAACTCACCGTTGGGACTGCTCACGCCCAACTCGTTATCGCGAATGCGTTCGACGCCCACGCCGAATTTGAGGGAATGGGTTCCGTGGGTCCAGGTGAAATCGTCGTAGGCTTGAATCGTAGTCCAGTGAAAATGGTAGCTTGTGGGCGCGCCAAGGCCACCAGTGAAAGCTGTAATCCCGGGAACCGTCACGGCTGCGGCATTGTGGCCGGGAACCGTGCCGAAAGAGGGGTCGGCAGCCGCGGGGCTTCTGGATGGAAACGTTAGCCCCGTCGTAGCAACAACTCTGTAAACGCCGAAACGCAGCGAATTCAGTAGCCGGGGACCAAATATGTGTGCCTCGCTGACGGTAAAGAATTGTCGGCGGGAATCATAACCGGTGATCTTGTTGTTCAATTCATCGGGCTGACGAACGGTTCCGCTGTCAAACATGTAGGTTCCAGACAGGGTGTCTTTGGCTGAAAATTTGTGATCGAGACGCGTTGTAAAATAATTCTCCGGCGTAACCTGCTGTCCTGAAAAGGTATAGATTCCTGTGTCGCCGGTTCCAAGCAATCCGCCATTCGGCAAAGGATAAAAAGCATTAACGAAGCTAAGCATGTTTGGATCTACGGAAATTGTGCCAGTGGAAAGGTTGCCAGCGCGCGCGAACGTCGAAGGAACCGTGTCGACTTGCGTGACACCCAGAGATTGGCGCAGTCCTTCGTAGTCCCCGAAAATAAATGTGTGCTGTTTCCAGATGGGGCCGCCCGCAGACGCGCCAAATTGATTGCGGCGGAAAGGCGGCTTCACCGTATCGAAGAAATTCCTCGCATCCAGGGCGCTGTTGCGCAGGAATTCGAATACATCACCGTGAAAACTGTCTGTTCCGGAACGCGTGCTTGCGCCTACGACTCCGCCGGAGGAGCGGCCAACCTGCGCGGGGTAGTTGCTGGTCAAAACGGTGAACTGCTCGACGGCGTCTACACCGAGATTGACTCCGAGAGCGCTCCCCGGAGAACCGTTGGCATAGTCGTTCACACTGATGCCATTCAGGCGCGCATCATTCTGACGCGGCCGGCCCCCGGAGATGGTCATTTGTGTCCCGAAACCATATTTGCCTTGTCCTGAGGATTGCGTGCGAGCAGTCTCTACGCCTGGCTCAAGAGCGGCCAGATCAGAGGCAGAACGCCCGTTTAAAGGGAGCTCGCGCACGCTTTGCGAGTTGACGACGCCGCTGACGGTGGACGAAGTTCCCTGCTGGCTAGAAGGCAAGGTCAAATCGGCCACCTGGTCCTGATCCGCATTTATGACCACAGCGGTGCGGACGGTTGCAAATCCCGGGGCTGAGGTAGAAACCTCGTAGTTTCCGGGCGACAAGCTGGCTACTTTGTAGGACCCGTCCTCTCCGGCTCGCGTGGAGAAGGTATTGCCGCTGGCGAGGTTCTTGACGGAAATCTGTGCATTCGGGATGGCAGAACCGGACGACGACTTAACCACGCCGGAAAGATTTCTCCCCGGCGTTTGCCCGAGAGCGACGAGAGAAAGCATTAGCGCAAATGCGATCGCGAGGTTCACCGCCACAATCGCTTTTGAGATGGGACCGAACTGGGACCTCATCGTTGTTCTATTCAAAAGACTCTTCATTGTCGCTTAGTGTGCTTCTACAAGCTTCCGTTCTCCGCAATTCCTCCGACCAGATGTTGCTGCAGAGCGCTCCGATCAAGTTCATTCTCCCAACGAGCAATAACCAGTGTAGCGACAGCATTGCCAGTCATGTTGACGACCGCGCGACACATGCTCAGGAAACGATCGATCCCCAGAATCAACGCCATCCCTGCAACTGGTATGATGGGGATCACCATCATCGTGGCGACAAGTGCAATAAAAGCCGCTCCTTGCACACCACTGGCCCCCTTAGAGGTGAGCACGGCGACGCCCAGGATCATGAACTGCTGAGCAAGAGTCAGATGCGTGTTGGTCGCCTGAGCCACGAATAAAGCCGCCATAGTCATGTAGAGGCTGGTGCCGTCGGTATTGAAAGTATAACCAGTGGGAACCACGAGGCCGACTAAAGCTTTGGAGCATCCGAGTTGTTCCAGCTTGGCCATCAGGGTGGGCAGCGCAGGTTCCGAAGAACTGGTGGCCAGCACCAGGAGCAACTCCTCGCGGAGAAACCAGAGGAACCGCAGGATTCCGAAGCCTGCTAAGCGGGCGATCGCCCCCAGCAAGACCACCACAAACAGTATCGATGTAACGTAGAGCGTGACGATCAGCTTGAAGAGAGGACCGAGGGAAGCCAAGCCGTATTTTCCGATGGTGAAGGCCATGGCGCCAAATGCTCCAATCGGAGCAAAGCGCATCAAGATCGCAACCACGCCGAAGACAATGCGCGTGAGAGTATCTAAGAGGTCGAGCAGCGGCTTGCCGCGCGAGCCCGCAAGAGACAATGCAAAGCCGAAAAGGAGAGAGACCAGAAGAACTTGCAGAATGTCGCCCTTGGCAAACGCGTCAAAGACCGTGGCGGGGATGATGTGCATAAGAAAGTCCGCGACACTCTGGGCTTTGGCCTGTCCTGCATAATCTGCCACTGCTCTTGCGTCCAGAGTGGCGGGGTTGACATTGAAGCCGCTTCCGGGATGCACGACATTACCGACCATGAGTCCGATCAGCAGCGCAAGCGTGGAGACGACTTCGAAATACAAAAGAGCTTTGCCGCCGACACGCCCGACTTTCTTCATGTCCTCCATGCCGGCAATTCCTGTAACCAAGGTGCAGAAGATCACCAGAGTGATAATCATGGTGATCAAGCGAATAAAAGCGTCTCCAAGTGGTTTCATAGCGACGGCGGTGTGTGGGCTGACACAACCAAGGAGAATGGCAATAGCTACGCCAAGAAGCACTTGGAAAGATAGGTCCGTGTAGAAATGCTTTGTGCGTGGAGGCGAGATTCTCGCGGTTGCCGCGGCAGGAATCAGCATCGCTCAGCCTTTTTGAAGCGCCGGGCGGAGTTCTCGAATATCACGCAGGGCCTCCACGGAAAACAATTTTGCAATGAGAGCGGAGCAGGCCGCGGCGCCAAGAACAGGGGTGATAAGATCGCGGGCCTTGGCGACGACTTCTTCGCGGGTCATGGGGTTTTCTGCGGTGCCGCGTACGTCGCGAACCCACTCGCTGAGCTGCGTGCCATTCGCTAGAGTGAGTTCGACGATGGCTTCGCGGCGCGGCCGCCGAGCATCTATACGCGGATCCGCGACCACTTCGACTTTGCTGCGCTGGCGCAAAGCGGCGGGATCTTGCATGCGCGCCTTGTCGTGCGCGGAAGCAAACGTGACCGTTTTGTCGAGCAGCATGACGGCTACCATGTGCTGCATGCAGATGTCCGGCATTTCGCGGTTACTGACGGTGTTGGCCTCATCGGTGGCAATGCGCACCACAACCTTCTGCACGTCGTCCGCGCTGAAGGATCGCTTCTGGAAAAAGCCAGCAAGCGCGTCCAGCGGCGCCTGAACGGGTGAGCCTACAGTCCACTTTTTGATGTTGGTGCGAGTGATTTCATAGCGCTCGCCGAGTCCGTTGATGAGTTGGGACGGGTCGGCTTTCAGGACGCCATTTTCCCGTGCAGCGTAGGCGTCAAAAAAATTGTCAGATCCCGAGAAAACGTCGTCGACGCCCGTCCAGCCCGAACGAATGAGCATGGCGATCGCCACGCCGGCTGCCGCTGGTTTCCCTCCGAAGAGAAAAGCTTTTTCCATGTGCTCCGCGTCGCGCGCCCAGGCCCCAATCCCCGAAGTTTGCTGCGCGGCATAGTCGAGCAGAAAACGCATCTGTTGCCCGTTCAAGCCCGCTGCGCAACCGGCTGCGGCGGCAGCCGCAAACGTAGCGACCGTGCCATGTGTACTTCGATGCGTGGCAGCTTGGTAAGCGGGACCACCCATGCTCATGGTCACGCGCGGCCCGACATCATAACCGAGCGTAACGGCGCGAAGAAAGTGAGCGCCGCTAATGCCAAATTCCTCGCCTGCCGCGAGTACCGCCGGTACAACGGAAGCGCCGGGATGGGAGCGGGACGGGCCATGAGAGTCATCAGTTTCGTCAGAATGCGCGAGCACGCCGTTGGTGAATGCAGCTTCGATGGGTCCGCACAGAATCTTGGAAGCGGCTACAGTTGCGACTTCTCTTCCGCCGTACGCCTGCGCAAACTGCAGAGCGGCGCGGCCTGGTGGCAATTCGGAACCTGAGATCATGGCGGCAAACGTGTCCAGGACATGATGCTTGGCTTTTTCAACGACTTCTTCGGGCAGCGAGCGGGTGGCGGCCTGACTCATGTAACTGCTGAGTTTTTCCGTGACCGGGCTGGTCTCCGGAGACGGAAGAGGCTGATCCCGCTCGGGAAGAGGTTGGGCAATCGCGGCGTAGGATGGAAGAGCCGCGCATGCGATGGCCAAACTCGCAAACTCGAACAAACCACGGCGTGTGAGGGTCGCACTCGCGATGGCGGTCGGCTCGTGGGTGGGTCGATCGGTCCCCATTTATGGTTTCTCCTTATGCGCGGTGGCCTGTAAAATTCATCTGGCTCTGTTGACATCCTCGCTACAAGCGAGAGAATTCGCAATCGCCAGTTTTGGGAATCGTAGTTTGCTATGGAGGCAGGAGGTGCGATGGCCGAAGTCGGACTCCTGCCCTTCGCTCGGATCGCT
>Ga0209166_10000969_pt1 | contig 26142 bp, 21 predicted proteins | sample Coa_R1_3_FD_187151 | JGI IMG/M metagenome (GOLD analysis project Ga0209166, IMG submission 187151) | Surface soil microbial communities from Centralia Pennsylvania, which are recovering from an underground coalmine fire - Coalmine... | ecosystem: Environmental > Terrestrial > Soil >...
CACCGAGCCGTGGGCGCTGGACAACGAGCGCCCCGCGCACACCGTCACGGTGCCCGCCTTCTACCTGGACACCACCCCGGTGACCAACGCCGCCTACGCGGAGTTCATCGCCGACGGCGGCTACGACGACCAGCGCTGGTGGACCCCGGCGGGCTGGGACCACCGGCAGCGGGCCGGCCTGACCGCCCCGCTGTACTGGCGCCGGGAGGGCACCGGCTGGGTGCGGACCAGGTTCGGCGTCACCGAGCCGGTGCCGCCCGCCGAGCCGGTGCTGCACGTGTGCTGGTACGAGGCGGCGGCGTACGCCGCGTGGGCCGGGCGCCGGCTGCCGACCGAGGCGGAATGGGAGAAGGCGGCCCGGCACGACCCGGCCACCGGGCGGTCGCGCCGGTTCCCCTGGGGCGACGAGGACCCCACGCCGGACCGGGCGAACCTGGGGCAGCGCCACCTCCAGCCGGCCCCGGCGGGCAGCTACCCGCGCGGCGCCAGCCCGTCCGGCACGCGGCAGCTCATCGGCGACGTCTGGGAGTGGACCGCCAGCGACTTCCTGCCCTACCCGGGCTTCTCCGCGTGGCCGTACCGGGAGTACTCCGAGGTGTTCTTCGGCAGCGAGTACAAGACGCTGCGCGGCGGCGCATTCGGCGTGGCCCCGGTCGCCTGCCGCGGCACGTTCCGCAACTGGGACTACCCGGTCCGGCGGCAGATCTTCGCGGGCTTCCGCACCGCCAGGGACGCGCAGCCCGCGGTGGCCGGTGTGGGCGGCGTGGCGGGCGTGACGCCAGCCTGATGTGCCGCCACCTGGCCTACCTCGGCCCGCCCGCGACGCTGCGGGCGCTGCTGCTGGACCCGCCGCACGGGCTGGGCACCCAGGCGTGGGCACCGCGCCGCCAGCGCCACGGGACCATGAACGTGGACGGGTTCGGCGTCGGCTGGTACGCCGACGGGGACCCGGTGCCCGCCCGGTACCGGCGGGCCGGGCCGATCTGGGCCGATCCGGACTTCGCCGACCTGGCCAGGGTCACCCGCACCCGCGCGTTGCTGGCCGCGGTCCGCTCGGCCACCGACGGGACCGCCCCGGGCGCTGCGTCCGCCGCGCCCTACTCCTCGGGCCGCTGGCTGTTCAGCCACAACGGGGTGCTCGACGGCTGGCCTGCAGCGACCCAATCCGTGGCCGCGACACTGCCCGCGGCCGACCTGCTCGCCCTGGAGGCGCGGTGTGACTCGGCGCTGGCCTGGGCGCTGGTGGCGAGCCGGCTCCGGGCGGGCCACGGCCCGGCGGACGCCCTCGCCCGGGCCATCGCGGCCCTGGCCGCCCACCGGGTCAGCGGACGGTTCAACTTCCTGCTCAGCGACGGGGAGGTGATCGCCGCGACCGCGGCCGGCGACACCCTGTGCTACCGGACCGGAGGCGGCGCGGTGCTGGTCGCCTCGGAGCCGTCGGACGCCGAACCGGGCTGGACGGCGGTGGCCGACCAGAGCGTGCTCACCGCGACCGCCGACGGCGTGGATGTCCGCCCACTGCCCGTGCCGGGGCCGCTCCCGGCACCCGCCGGAGAAAGGACGATCACCCGATGACCCAACTGCGCGTCGAACGCTGCCTGCCAGACGGGTTCCTCGCCGAGGCACTGCGCGCGGACGCCAGGGCGGGCCTGTCGGCCACCCCGAAGGTGCTCCCGCCGAAGTGGTTCTACGACGAGCGGGGCAGCGAGCTGTTCGAGAAGATCACCCGGCTGGACGAGTACTACCCGACCCGGGCCGAGCGGTCCATCCTGCGCGCGGCCGCCGGGCAGATCGCCGCCGCCACCCGCGCCCGCACCCTGGTGGAACTTGGCGCCGGCGCGGCGGACAAGACCAGGCTGCTGCTGGACGCGCTGGCCGCGGCGGGCACGCTGGCCAGCTTCGTGCCGGTGGACGTGAGCGAGACGGCGCTGATCGAGGCCGCGCGCCGGGTGGGCGGGGAGTACCCCGGGCTCGCGGTCACCGCCGTCGTGTCCGACTTCGAGGAGCACCTGGGCCTGCCCGAGGACAGCGGGCCCCGGCTGGTGGTGTTCCTCGGCGGGACCGTCGGCAACCTGCTGCCCGGCCAGCGGGCCGCCTTCCTGGCCTCGCTGCGGTCCCGGCTGCGCCCGGGAGATGCGTTCCTGCTCGGCACCGACCTGGTCAAAGACCCCGCGGTGCTGGTCGCCGCCTACGACGACGCGGCCGGGGTGACCGCCGCGTTCAACAAGAACATCCTGTCGGTGCTGAACGCGGCCCTCGGCGCGGACTTCGACCCGGACGAGTTCGAGCACGTCGCGGTGTGGAACGCCCGCGAGGAGTGGATCGAGATGCGGCTCCGCTCGCTGGAGGACCAGGTGGTGACGCTGCCGGCGATCGACCTGACGGTCAGGTTCGGCCTGGGCGAGCAGATGCGCACCGAGGTGTCGGCCAAGTTCCGCCCGGAACGGGTGGCCGCGGAACTGGCGGCAGCCGGCCTCACCCTGGCCGGCTGGTGGACCGACGAGCAGGACAGGTTCGGCCTGTCGCTGTCGGTACCGGCCTGAGGGCCGCAGCGGGCGGCCGCGGGCGGGAGCCGGGGCGCGCCGGGCACGCGATCAGCGGCGGCGCAGGTGGTCAGCGGCGGACCGTGCCGCGCTCCATCCGCTGCACCCGTGCGTCCTCCAGCCGCAGCTCCTTGATCAGTTCGCCGGCGACCCGGCCGGCGGCGATCGCCCCGCAGCTGAACAGGTCCACCGCGATCAGGTTCTCCTCCGGCCAGGTGTGGATGGCCAGGTGCGACTCGGCCAGGATCAGCACCAGGGTGACCGCCCCGTTGGGGAAGATCACGTGGCTGGAGCCGAGCACGGTGCCGTGCCCGGCCCGCACCGCGGCGGTCGCGGCCGCGGCCAGTTCGCCTATGTCGGACACCAGGGAACCCGGGGTCAGCGACGCATCCACCGTCCAGAGCTGCTTGGGCACGGGCACGGCCGCGGGCTCGGCATCCGCGGGCCGGCCCGGCGCGAGCTTTCCTGGCATGATGGGGGAGGATACCCGATGGCCCGCGGCCGCCCTCGGCTCCCGGACGCTCCGGCCGCGAACGCTGGAACGTGCACCAAGCTCAGCACTCAGGGGAACTCAGCAGCTATTCCAGGCAACACTGAACACAGCACTCACCAAGAACCCCGGCACACCACAAGAACGCTTCGCATGGACGTTGACGCAGTAGCCGCGGAGGTCGCCGCCGCGGTCGGGCTGGCGGAAGGTCCGGCCGGCGTTGCCGATGTCCTCCGGGTGATCGCCCGTCACGAGCCGGTCGCGGCGCGGGAGATCAGCCGGCGGGCCGAGCTGCCCGTCCCGATCATCGCCGCCGTCTGCAACGAACTGCGCAAGCGCGGCGTGGTGGACCGGTCCCGCCCGGTGCGGCTGACCCCGGAGGGCCGGGCCAGCCTGGGCGGGCCGGCGGCGCCCGGGCCCGGGATCACCGGCCGGTGCCCGTGCTGCGGCGGGCTGGGCGTGGTGGTGCCGGACTCGGCCGCCGCGCTGGCTGGGCCGCTGGAGCGCACGGCCCTGGCCGAGCCCGCGGCGAAGGTGGGCCTGGACCAGACGCACTGCACCCCGGACACCAAGCTGCGCCGGGTGCTGGCGATGCACGAAGCGGGCGCGCTGGCCGGGCAGCGGATCCTGCTGCTCGGCGACGACGACCTGGTCAGCGTGGCGCTGGCGCTCTTCGCCGGGCACGCCGGGGCGGCCGCGCGGCCGCGCGCCGTCACGGTGCTGGACACCGACCCCGACCTGGTGCGCTACCTGCGCGGGGAACTGGCCGAGGCCGGCTTCCCGGCCGAGGTCATCGAGCACGACCTGCGCGACCCGCTGCCCGGAGGCCTGGCCGGCGCGTTCGACGTGGCCTGCACCGACCCGCCGTACACGGTGGCCGGGGCGCAGCTGTTCCTGTCCCGCGCAGTCGCCGCCCTGGCACCGGGGGCCGGCGGGCACGTGTTCTTCTCGTTCGGGCCGCGGCGGCCGTCGGAGACCGTGCAGACGCAGCGCCTGATGGCGGACATGGGGCTCGCGGTCCGGTCGATGACGCCGGGGTTCAACTCCTACACCGGGGCGGGCATCCTGGCGGGCACCAGCCACCTGTACCACCTGCGCACCACCCAGGACAGCCGGCCGGCGGTCACCGGGCGGTACGACGGGCCGCTGTACTCGGCGCAGACCCGCACGGCGGCCACCCGGCCATACCGGTGCGCCGCCTGCGGGGCGGTGCACGAGGTGGGCCCCGGTGCCCGCTGGACGCGGATCGCCGAGCTGAAGGCGGCCGGCTGCCCCGCCTGCGGCGGCACCGTGCTGCGCCCGCAACCGCTGCGCACCTGGCAGGAGGCTGGCCGGCCATGACCGACGGCACCGGCGAGTTCCGGATCCGCCCGGCCCGCGACGGCGACCTGGATGTCCTCGCCGGATTCGAGATCGATATCGCCCGGGCGTCGTTCGGCGGCGAGGCGATCGAGGACGCGGCGCTGCACCGCAAGCGGATCGCCGGCGCGCTTGGCAGGCCGGGAGAGGTCACGCTGGTCGCGGTGGCGGCGGGCGACGACGGGGTGCCGGTCGGCTGGGCCTGGCTGTCCGGGCGGACCAACTCGCTGACCGGCGCCCGGTACGGCAACTTCCGGTCGCTGGCCACCGCCGACATCCCCGGCCGCGGCGCCGTGGCGGAACTGCTGATGGCCGCGGTGCTGCGGGCGGCGGGCGAGGCCGGGTACACCCACCTCACCGGCAAGACACACGCCCGCAACCTGGGCATGCGGGCGCTGTACCGGAAGTTCGGCTTCGAGGCCACGCACCTGACCATGGAGTGGCGGCCCGGGCAGCCCGCGCGCGAGGCAGATTCATGAGCAGCGCCCCGCCGCCGGAGGCAGACGTGGCGCGCCCCCTGGTCAAGTGCGTGGTCTGGGATATCGACAACACCCTGCTGGACGGGGTCTACCTGGAGTCAGAGGCGGTCCCGCCGGCCGCGAACCCAGCGATGGCCGCCGCGCTGGCCGGCTTCGCTGCCCGGGGCATCCTGAACGCGATCGCGAGCAAGAACCCGCCGCAGGCCGCCGAGCACGCCGCCGCGGTGACCGGCGCCCGCTTCGTGGCGGTGGAGTGCGGCTGGGGCCCGAAGTCCAGTGCGCTGGCCCGCATCGCCGCGGACCTGGCGATCGGCACCGACACGCTGGCGTTCGTGGACGACGACCCGTACGAGCGGGCCGAGGTCGGTGCCGCGCTGCCCGAGGTGCTCGTGCTCGCGCCGGATGAGGTGGCCGGTGCGGCCTGCTGGCCGGAGTTCGGCGCCGCCGCGGTGACCGACGAGGCCCGCCGGCGCGGGGAGATGTACGCGGCGCGGCGCCGCCGCCAGGCGGCGGCGCAGGCCTTCGGCGGCACCCGGGAGGAGTTCCTGGCGTCGGCCGGCACCCAGGTCACGATCGCCGCCGCCGCGCCGGCGGACGTGCCGCGGCTGCATGAACTGGCGGCGCGGACCCGGCAGTTCAACTCGGCCGGTCAGGCGGTGCCCGGGGCGGAGTTCGCGGCCCTGATCGCCGCGCCCGGTACCGAGGTCGCCACCGTGCGGCTCCGCGACGCCTTCGGCGACGACGGCATTGTGGGAGCCTGCGTGACCAGCCACGATCCTGACGGCACCTGGACGGTGCGGCTGCTGATGATGTCCTGCCGCGCGATGGGCCGCGGTGTCATCGGGGCCCTGCTGGCCTGGATCACCCGGTCCGCGGCCCGGGCGGGCGCCGCCGCGGTGGCCGTGCCGTGCGTGCTCAACGAGCGGAACGTGCCGCTGCGGCTGGCACTGACCGGAGCCGGCTTCCGCGCCGGCCCAGACGACGGCCCGGACGGCGCAGCGGGCGGCGCGGTGTTCCGCAGGGACACCAGCGGCCCGCTGCCGCATCTGCCAGCCTGGGTCAGCGCACCGGGGGAGGCACCGGGCGCCGGCCCGGCGCGGCCGGCTGGGGCGGAGCCAGGCCAGGGCGGCCCGGCCGGCGCGATCACCGCCGAACTGCGGCAGATCCTGGCCGGCATCACCGGCCGGGACGAACTGGCCGGCCTGCCCGCCGCGGCGCCGCTGTTCGGCGACGCGGTGGCCCTCGACTCGCTGACCGGCACGCTGCTGCTGCGGGAGGTGCAGCGCCGGTTCGGAGTGGACGTGGCCGGCACCGACCTGAACCTCGACGCGCTGGCCACCCTGGGCACGCTGGCCGCGTTCATCGCCGGGCAGGGGGCCTGATGACCATGGCATCGGGCCGGCCTGCGGCCAGCCATGTGGCCAGCAGTGCGTCCCGCGCGGCGGAGCCGGCCGAACGGACCGCCGAGGTGACGTGGTTCGACGCCAGGGGGGTCACCCTGGGCCCGGCGGACCTGGCGGTCCTGGACGCGCGGGAGAGCGCACGGGCGGCCGCGTTCGTGTTCCCCGCCGACCAGCACCGCTACCAGGTCGCGCACGTGATGCTGCGCCGGGTGCTGGCCGGCCACCTGGGCGCCGAGCCCGGCCGCCTCACGTTCGCCCGGCAGCACTGCCCCACCTGCGGGGGCCCGTCCGGCAAGCCGGTGCTGGCCGGCCCGCCGGCCGTGCTGGCCTGGGGGGGCGACCCCCCTGGAACCCCCCGCGGCGCCGATGGCGCCTGGCCGGCAAGCCGGCAGGCCCCATCGCGCATGACGACCGAGGACGAAAGGCCGGTGCTGTCCTTCTCGCTCGCTCACTCCGGCGAGGCGGTGGCCATCGCGGTGGCCGCCAGGCCCGTCGGCATCGATGTCGAGCGGGACGCCACAGGATGCGTGTGCTCGCTGGTGCCGGCCATGCATCCCGACGACGCCGCGAGCGTGGCGGTGCTGCCCGAGGCGGAGCGGCACCTCGCCGTGATCCGCTGGTGGGTCCGCGCCGAAGCGGTGCTCAAATGCGCCGGCAGCGGCATCGCGCACGGCATGGATGCTTTCCCGATGCTCGGCGCCCCGGTACGCCGCCGGGTGCCGCCAGGGCCGCGGCTGCCCTGGGAGCCCGACGTGCCCGGCTGGGCCGCCGCGGCCGGGTACTCGTTCGCGGGGCTGTCCGCGCCCAGGGGCTACCAGGCGGCCCTCGCCCTGCCCGGGCTGCGGATGATCCGCTACCGCTGGGAACCCGGCGGCCGGTGACCGGCCCCGTGGCCCGGCCCACTTGCCCGGGCCACTTGCCCGGTGCCCGCGCCCGGTAGTCTCGCACCTGGACGGAGGTGGTGAGCCATGACCGCGGTGTATGCGGTGGACGCGTGCCGCACCCCGGTGGGGAAGATCAAGGGCGCGCTCGCCGCGGTCCGTCCCGACCACCTGTCCGCCGGCGTGATCGCCGCGCTGCTCGCCCGCAACCCGTGGCTGGACCCGGCGCGGATCGACGACGTGTACTGGGGGGCCGCCAACCAGGCCGGGGAGGACAACCGGAACGTCGCGCGGATGGCGGCACTGCTGGCCGGCCTCCCGGTGGAGATCCCCGGCGCCACGGTGAACCGGCTGTGCGGCTCGGGGATGGAGGCGATCGCCTGCGCCGCCCGGGCCATCGCCTCGGGAGAGGCCGACGTGTGCCTGGCAGGCGGGGCGGAGTCGATGACCCGCGCACCGTTCGTGCTGCCGCGGGCCGAGGGCCCGTTCCCGCGCGATGCCGGCGTCGCCGACACCCGGCTGGGCTGGCGGCTGGTCAGCCCCCGGATGGCCGAGATGTACCCGCCGATCAGCCTGGGCGAGACCGCCGAGAATGTCGCCGAGCGCTACCACGTGACCAGGGAGCGCCAGGACGAGTTCGCGCTGCGCAGCCACCAGCGGGCGGCCGCGGCCCGGGACGGCGGCCGGTTCGCCGATGAGATCGTCCCGGTGGCCACGCCCGCCGGCGAGGTGACTGCCGACGAGGGCATCCGGGACGACCTCACCCTGGCCGAGCTGGCCGGAAAGCGGCCCGCGTTCCGCCGCGGCGGCACCGTGACCGGGGGCAACTCCTCCCCGCTCAACGACGGGGCGGCGGTGCTGCTGCTGGTCTCCGAGCGGGTGCTGCCCGGTGACGCCCCGGCTCCGCTGGCCCGGTACGTGGGCACCGCCGCCGCCGGCGTGCATCCGGACTACATGGGCATCGGCCCGGTGCCCGCCGTGGGCAAGGTGCTGGCGCGGTATGGCTGGCAGCCGGACGCACTGGACCTGATCGAACTCAACGAGGCCTTCGCAGCCCAGGCCGTGGCGGTGGCCGACGAACTCAAGCTCGATCCGTACCGGCTGAACGTCAACGGCGGTGCGATCGCCGTCGGTCACCCGCTCGGCTGCTCCGGCGCCCGGATCACCACCACCCTGCTGCACGAGCTGCGCCGCCGCGGCGGCAGCCGGGCGGCGGCGACCATGTGCATCGGTGTCGGCCAGGGCGTCGCCACCCTGTGGGAAAACAGCTGAGGCACTCGGTGGAGCCAGCCGGGCAGGGCCCCAGTGCTGGCGGCGTGACCGGAGCCGGGCCCGGTGACCGGGTCGTCACGGTGCCCAACGGAATCAGCGTGGCGCGGCTGGCCGGCGTCCCGGTGTTCCTGTGGCTGGTGCTCGGCCCGCACGCGGACTGGTGGGCGGTCGGCCTGCTGATCGCGGCCGGCCTGTCCGACTGGCTGGACGGCAAGCTCGCCCGGGCGTGGAACCAGCAGAGCCGCGTGGGCCAGGTGCTCGACCCGGCCGCGGACCGGCTGTACATCGCGGCGACCCTGGCCGGGCTGGCGATACGCGGCATCATCCCGTGGTGGCTGGTCGCCGTCCTGGTGTCCCGGGAACTGGTTCTCGGCGTGGCCCTGCTCGCGCTGAGGCGGCACTGCTACGGGCCGCTCCAGGTCAGTTTCCTGGGCAAGGCGGCCACCCTGTGCCTGCTCTACGCCTTCCCGCTGCTGTTTCTCGGCTCGCACGCGGGTGCCGCGGCGCTCACCGCCCGGGTCACGGGTTGGGCGTTCGCGATCTGGGGAACTGCCCTGTACTGGTGGGCGGCCGGCCTTTATCTCACCCAGGCGCGGCAGGTCATCGCCGCCGGCGGCCGCGCCGAAGCGGCCGGCCGGGGGGCCTGCCTGGCCCAGCATCGGCAGCCCGGCGATGATGGGGCATAACTGGCACCGAAGGGAGACACGCACGACGTGAAGGCACTGGTGATGGCCGGCGGGGAAGGGACCAGGCTGCGACCGATGACCGCCAGCCAGCCCAAGCCGCTGCTTCCCGTGGCCAACAAACCGATCATGGAGCACGTGCTGCGCCTGCTCAAGCGGCACGGGTTCACCGAGACTGTGGTCACCGTCCAGTTCTTCGCGCCGCTGGTCCGCAACTACTTCGGTGACGGCGAAGAGGTCGGGATGAGTCTCCAGTACGCCACCGAGGAGGTCCCGCTCGGCACGGCCGGGAGCGTGAAGAACGCCGAGGACGCACTGCGGTCCGGGCCGTTCCTGGTGATGTCCGGGGACGCCCTGACCGATATCGACCTGTCCGCCCTGGTCGCCTACCACAAGAAGCAGGGCGCCCTGGTGACGGTGGCCCTGGCCCGGGTGCCGAACCCGCTCGAGTTCGGCATCATCATCGTGGACGACGACGGCCGCATCCAGCGCTTCCTGGAGAAGCCCACCTGGGGCCAGGTGTTCTCCGACACCGTCAATACCGGCATATACGTGATGGAACCCGAGGTGCTCGCCGAGGTGCCCGCCGGGGAACCGGTGGACTGGTCCGGCGACGTGTTCCCCCGGCTGGTCAAGGCCGGCGCGCCGCTGCACGGCTGGGTCGCCGACGGGTACTGGCAGGACGTCGGGACCCACGAGAGCTACCTGAAGGCCCAGGCGGACGTGCTGTCCGGCCAGGTGGAAGCGGATATCGACGGCTTCGAGATCTCCCCGGGCGTATGGGTGGCCGAGGGAGCCGAGGTGGACCCGGAGGCGGTGCTCACCGGGCCGCTGTGCATCGGGGACTACGCCAAGGTCGAGGCGGGCGCGGAACTGCGCGAGTTCACCGTGGTGGGCAGCAACGTCGTGGTGAAGGAGGGCGCCTTCCTGCACCGGGCCGTGGTGCACAACAACGTCTACATCGGCCAGGGCGTCACCCTCCGGGGCTGCGTGATCTGCAAGAAAACCGACGTCATGGCGTCCGTCCGGATCGAGGAAGGCGCGATCGTCGGCGACGAGTGCCTGATCGAGCCGGAGGCCTACCTGTCCGCCGGAGTCAAGGTGTACCCGTTCAAGACCATCGAGGCCGGCGCGGTGGTCAATACCAGCGTCATCTGGGAGTCGTCCGCGCAGCGCACCCTGTTTGGCCCACGCGGCGTGTCCGGTCTGGTCAACGTGGAGATCACCCCGGAGCTGTGCGTGCGCCTGGCCAGCGCCTACGCCAGCACGCTACGCAAGGGCGCGACCGTCACCACCTCGCGGGACGTGTCCCGGGCGGCGCGCGCACTGAAGCGGGCCATCCACGGCGCGCTGAACGCCAGCGCGATCAACGTGGTGGACCTGGAGGCCCAGCCGCTGCCGGTGGCCCGGTTCCACACCGCGCGCAGCGACGCCAGCGGCGGCATCGCGCTGCGCACCACTCCCGGCGACCCCCAGTCCATCGACATCATCTTCTTCGACGAGCGTGGCGCCGACCTGTCCGACACCGCCTGCCGCAAGCTGGAGCGGGTGTTCTCCCGGCAGGAGTACCGGCGGGCGTTCCCCGGCGAGATCGCCGGGCTCGTCTACCCGCCGCGGGTGGTCGAGTCCTACGTGGCCGAACTGCTGCGCTGCGCGGACATGACCGGAGTGCGGGAGGCCGGGCTCAAGGTGGTGCTGGACTGCGCCGACGGGACCGCGGCGCTGGTGCTTCCGTCGCTGCTGGGCCGGCTCGGCGTGGACGTGCTCACGCTGAACAACCGGCTGGCCGAGGAGTCGCCGACCCAGACCCTGGCGCAACTGCGGGCCGGCCTGCAGCGGCTCGCCGAGCAGGTCGCGTCGTCGCGCGCGGCGTTCGGCGTCCGGTTCGACCAGGTCGGGGAGCGCATCCAGGTGGTGGACGACAAGGGGGCGATGGTCAGCGAGGACCGGGCACTGCTGGTCGTGCTCGACCTCATCGCCGCCGAGCGGCGCACCGGCCGGGTCGCGCTGCCGGTCACCACCACCCGGGTGGCCGAGCAGGTGTGCAAGTTCCACGGTGTCCAGGTCAGCTGGACGCCCACCTCGCTGCGCGGGCTCACCGAGGCCACCGCCAACGACGACGTGATCTTCGGCGCCGACGGGCACGGCGGGTTCGTGGTCCCGGAGTTCAGCCGCAACCTCGACGGCATCGCCGCGTTCGTCCGGCTGCTCGGCCTGGTCGCCCGCACCCGGCTGACGCTCAGCCAGATCGACGCGCGGATCCCCCAGGCGCACATGCTCAAGCGCTCCATGCCCACCCCCTGGGTGGCGAAGGGCAGCGTCATGCGCACGGTGATGGAGGCGGCCGCGGGCTGCACGGTGGACACCACCGACGGGGTCCGGATCGTCGAGCCGGACGGCGGCTGGGTCCTGGTGCTGCCCGATCCCGCGGAGGCGGTCACGCACCTGTGGGCCGAGGGTGCCGACGCCGACGCCGCCCAGGACCTGCTGGACCGCTGGGCGGGCATCGCCGAGCAGGCGGGCGCCTGACGCCAGGGGGGCCCGGCCACATCCGGCACCGGGAACAGGGCGGTGCCCTCGCGGAGTTTGAGTGACCGGGACCGGATCTGCGCCGTCGTGAGACAATCGCACCTTGCCTGATTTCTCACCGGCTGGATCCAGGGGGCGCCGGGAGTTCGACGTCGGAGGTTGCCATGTGGCTAAGACGGCGCTGGCGGCAGCGCCGCACCCGCCGGGGCAGAAACGCGTGGCGCATGGACCAGGCACCGGTGTCGCAGGTAGCGTGGGCGCATGTACCGGAGTTGACGCCACGCGCCGCACCGGCGGATGTGGTACCCGCGCCGAGCCCTTGGCCCGCGGAGGAGAGGGTGGACCAAGAGATGCCGAGCGTCTACTGCGCCCGCTGCGGGCGGGCGAGCCCGGAAGGGGCCCGTTTTTGCTCGCACTGCGGCGCGCCGCTGATGCGGGGCGGGGGCGAGCGCCCCGGCGAGAGCACCTCGACGATCTCGCTGGCCGGAACCGATCTTGCCGACGGTGACTACGAGGAGCCGCTGGCCGAGGCGGCCGCGACCGAGGTCCTGCCGGCCGGTACCGCCCTGCTGCTGGTGAAGCGCGGCCCGAACGCGGGCAGCCGGTTCCTGCTGGACAGCGACCTCACCACGGTGGGCCGCCATCCGGGCAGCGACATCTTCCTCGACGACGTCACGGTGTCCCGGCGGCACGCTGAGTTCTACCGCCACGGGGCCAGCTTCGTCGTGCGCGACGTGGGCAGCCTGAACGGCACCTACGTGAACCGCGAGCGGATCGAGGAGACCGCGCTGAACGACGGGGACGAGGTCCAGGTGGGCAAGTTCCGGCTGACCTTCCTCGCCGCCCGGCGCTCGCAGGCGGACCATGGCGGGGGCGCACAGGTCGGGGCATGAGTGCTGAGCCAGCCCGGGCATACTTTGGCATCGGCGAGGTGATTGCCCAGCTCCGCGCCGAGTTCCCGGACATCAGCGTCTCCAAGATCCGGTTCCTGGAGGCAGAGGGGCTGATCCAGCCTGCGCGCTCGCCCTCCGGTTACCGCAAGTTCGGCCCGGCCGACGTGGACCGGCTCAGGTACATCCTCACCGCCCAGCGCGACCGGTACCTGCCGCTGCGGGTGATCAAGGACCAGCTCGACGCCGACCAGCCCGCATCCGGGCCGCTGACCAGGAGCGAGCTGCTCGACGCGGCGGGCATCGACGAGCGCTCCCTGGCCGAGCTGGAGGAGTTCGGCCTGGTGCTCCGGTCCGGTGGGCGGTACGCACCGGAGACGGTCGAGGCGGTCCGCGCGATCATCGCCCTCGGCCGGTACGGGGTCCAGGCCCGGCATCTGCGGGTGCTGCGCGCGTCGGCGGACCGGGAGACCGCGCTGATCGAGCAGGTCGTGGCGCCTGTCCTGCGGCAACGCAGCTCGGGCGCCCGGGACCGGGCTGCTTCCTCCGCGCGGGACATCGCCTCGCACGTGCTGACCCTGCACGCCGCGCTCATCGGGATGTCGCTCGCCGATGCCGGTTTCGCGGGACGGGAACCGGGAGATACCGGCCGTTGACCACAGGGCGCGGGCGTGCCCGCTGCCCATGCGGGTGTACTTTGACAGGGGAATCCCTTCAGCAAGGTTCAGCACGAACAGTGCCTGACGCGAGGCGAGGACGGAGCCGCCGTGAGGAAGATGGAGGTCGTCGGCGTCCGGGTCGAGATGCCCACGAACCAGCCCATCGTCCTGCTCAAGGAGACCGAGGGGGACAGGTATCTGCCGATCTGGATCGGCCCGGTGGAGGCCACTGCCATCGCGTTTGCCCAGCAGGGCATGGTCCCCGCCCGGCCGCTTACCCATGACCTGTTCCGCGATGTGCTCGAAGCGCTGGGTGTTCATCTGACCACCGTGAACATCACCGCACTGCGGGAGGGGATCTTCTTCGCCGACCTCATCTTCTCCAACGGCAAAGAGGTGAGCGCCCGGCCCTCGGACTCGATCGCGCTCGCGCTGCGGACCGGCGCCGCGATCTTCGCCGCCGAGGAGATCCTGGACGAGGCGGGCGTCGCGATCCCGGACGAGCAGGAAGACGAGGTCGAGAAGTTCCGCGAGTTCCTCGACACGATCAGCCCGGAGGACTTCGGCCGGGCCACGTGAGGACGGCCGCGCCGCGGCCAGCACCGGCAAAGGGAGACCTGGGCAGGGCCGCGACGCGCCGCCCGGGGTCGTTGACGAGCACACTCGCCTGCGCCTAGCGTGCAAATCGGGTACCCAGGGTGGTGAGTTCCCGGGTCGGAGGCAGGTGTGGCGGTAACCAGGAGTAACGACGGCGAATCGCGCGCACGCGGCGCCGCCATGCAGCACGCCGGGGAGCAGGGCCTGCTCTTCGGTGACGAGACCCTCACCATGCATTCCGACGACGTCGGCTACCGGGGCCCGGCGGCCTGCGCCGCCGCCGGGATCACCTACCGCCAGCTTGACTACTGGGCCAGGACGGCCCTGGTGGAACCGAGTGTGCGCCCGGCGCACGGGTCCGGGTCGCAGCGCCTGTACAGCTTCCGCGACATCTGCGTGCTCAAGGTGGTCAAGCGCCTGCTCGACACCGGGATCTCGCTGCAGCAGATCCGCGCCGCAGTGACCCACCTGCGGGACCGCGGCACCGAGGACCTCGCCCGGCTCACCCTGATGAGTGACGGGGTCACCGTGTACGAGTGCACCTCAACCGACGAGGTGGTGGACCTGCTGGCCGGCGGCCAGGGTGTCTTCGGCATCGCGCTCGGGCGGATCTGGAAGGAAGTCGACGGCACGCTCGCCGAGCTACCCGCCGAACGCGCGGAGAAGCCCGGCAGTGAGGGCGCCCCCGAGGACGGCGGCAGGGACGAGCTAGCCATGCGCCGTGCCCTGCGAAGCGGAAGCTAGTCAGCCCCCGGCGGCTTCGCCGGGGGGCTGCCGCTTAGCGCTGGCCCGGGGACGCCCCCCGGGCCCGTGCCGCGGCTTACGCCGCGGTGCGCCCTCGGCCGGAACCCCCGAAAGCGCTACCGCCGGTGGCCGCTAGGCTCTTGGCGCATGGCCCTCTCCCCGCCCGGGATGAACTTCACCGCATTCCGCAGCCTGTCGCGGGCCATGCTGCGCGGGTTCATCAGGGACCGGACCGCGCTGGCCTTCTCCATCCTGCTGCCCGTCCTGTTCCTGGCCCTGCTCGGCTCGCTGTACCGGGGCAGCGGCACACCCAAGCTGAACGTCGTCGAGATCGGCAACGTCAGCCTGCTTGGCCACACCGCGGGCCAGCCGGGCCTGTCCGGGGTGCTCACCATCACCCACTCCGACGACAAGAAGGCCGCGGTCAGTGAGGTGCGCCGGGGCGACGCCGACGCGGCAGTCCAGCAGATCAGCCGCCAGCTGATCGTGCACTACTCGATCGCCGACCCGACCATGGCGGGCCTCGTGCAGACGGTCTTCTCCTCGATCGTGCAGCAGGCGGACCAGGCGCGGGCCGGGCCGGCCGGGAGCTACCAGCTGCTCACCCACCAGGTGGAGAGCACGACGCTCAAGCCCATCCAGTTCCTCGCGCCCGGGCTGCTGGGCTGGGCCATCGCCTCGGGGGCCACCTTCGGCTCGGCCATCACGCTGGTGAACTGGCGGCACAACAAGCTGCTGCGGCGGCTGCGGCTGGCCCCGGTGAGCACGGGGGCGGTGGTACTGGCCCGGGTCGGTGTGAGCCTGCTCGTGGCGCTGATCCAGATGGCCCTGTTCCTGCTGATCGCCACCACGCCCTACTACGGCCTCAGGCTCACCGCGGCCTGGTGGATGGCCATCCCCGTGCTGCTCTGCGGGACCCTGGCCTTCATGTCCATCGGCCTGCTGGTCGGCTCGTTCGCCAAGACCCAGCAGGGCGCCACCGCGGTCGCGAACCTGGTCATCCTGCCGATGGCATTTCTCGGCGGCGCCTTCATCCCGCTTGAGTTCGCGCCGGCGTGGCTGCGGGACGCCTCCTACGCGATGCCGCTGCGCTACCTGGTCACCGGGATGCAGGATGTCATGGCGCGCGGCCAGGGCCCGGGCGCCGCGCTGCCCGCCATCGGTGTCCTGCTCGCCCTGACCACGGTCCTGACGCTGACCGCGGTCCGGGTGTTCTGCTGGGACGAGATCTAGTGCTGGCCACGGCACGCTGCCGGCCGCCTGGCGGCGGCTCGGGTAAGCTCGCAGTGCTGGCGAAACCGTCCGGGAGAGACCACGGGCAACGGGCCCGGGGCGCCGAAGGGGCAACCTCCCCGGAACCTCTCAGGCATCAGGGACCGGACGGGACAGGCGTCTCTGGAGTCCGCGCGGTGAGCGTGACGACAGAGGGGGAGACCGCGACCGGCTCCCACCCTGGAGGCTCGCAATGGACTTCGCGTCACGGCATATCGGGCCCTCTCCCGCCGAGCAGGAGCACATGCTCGGCACCCTCGGCTACAGGTCGCTCGACGAGCTGACCACGGCCGCCCTGCCGCCCGGCCTGGCCGGCGGCGACCTGCCGGGCCTGCCGGCCGCGGCGTCGGAGGCGGAGGCGCTGCAGCGGCTGCGCGCCCTGGCGGACCAGAACCAGGTGCTGACCTCCATGATCGGCCTGGGCTACTACGGGACCGTGACGCCCGCCGTCATCCGCCGCAACGTGCTGGAAAACCCCGCCTGGTACACCGCCTACACGCCGTACCAGCCCGAGATCTCCCAGGGGCGGCTGGAAGCGCTGCTGAACTTCCAGACGATGGTCGAGGATCTGACCGGGCTGGCCATCGCCGGTGCCTCGCTGCTCGATGAAGCCACCGCGGCCGTGGAGGCGATGACCCTGGCCCGGCGGGCGGCCGGCAAGGGCAGCATCTTCCTGGCCGACGCCCGCTGCCTGCCGCAGACGCTCGCGGTGCTGGCCACCCGGGCAGCGCCGCTGGGCATCGACCTGGTGGTCACCGAGCTGACCGAGGAGGTGGTGGCCGCCCAGCCCGATGGGGAGCTGTTCGGCGTGCTGCTGCCCTACCCCGACGCCACCGGGGAGATCCGCGACCCCCGGCCGGTCATCACCGCCGCCAGCGCCCGGGGCGCGCTCACCGCGGTCACCGCCGACCTGCTGGCCCTCACCCTGCTGGCACCGCCCGGGGAACTGGGCGCCGACATCACCGTGGGCAGCACCCAGCGGTTCGGCGTGCCGATGGGATACGGCGGCCCGCACGCGGCGTACATCGCGGTCCGCGACGGCCTGGCCCGGCAGCTGCCCGGGCGGCTCGTCGGGGTGTCCCTGGACGCCGCCGGGGCGCCGGCCTACCGGCTCGCGCTCCAGGCCAGGGAGCAGCACATCCGCCGGGAGAAGGCGACGAGCAACATCTGCACCGCGCAGGTGCTGCTCGCGGTCATCGCCGGGATGTACGCGGTCTACCACGGTCCGGACGGGCTGACCGCGATCGCCGGTGGCGTGCACCGCAAAGCCGCCGTGCTGGCCGCCTCGCTGCGCGCGGCGGGCTGCGCCACCGCGCACGAGAGGTTCTTCGACACGGTCTCGGTGACCGGCATCCCCGGCGGCGCCGCCGCGGGCGTGGCCAGGGCCCGCCGGCTCGGCTACAACCTCTACCTGGCCGGCCCGGACACCGTGCAGGCCGCCTGCGACGAGACCACCACCGAGCAGCACCTGCGCGATGTGGTGGCCGCGCTGGCCGACACCGACCCGGCCGGCGTGCGGCTGGCCGAGGCGGGCGACGCCCTCCCCGCCGGGCTGCGGCGCACCAGTGAGTTCCTCACCCACCCGGTGTTCCAGCAGCACCGCAGCGAAACCTCGCTGCTGCGGTACCTGCGGCGGCTGGCCGACTTCGACCTGGCGCTGGACCGGTCGATGATCCCGCTGGGGTCCTGCACGATGAAGCTGAACGCGGCCGCGGAGATGGAGCCCATCACCTGGCCGCAGTTCGCCGACCTGCACCCGTTCGCCCCGGCGGACCAGGCCAAGGGCTATGCCCGGCTGATCGCCGAACTGGGCTCGTGGCTGGCCGAGATCACCGGGTACGCGGCGGTGTCGCTGCAGCCGAACGCCGGCTCCCAGGGCGAGCTGGCCGGGCTGCTGGCCATCCGCGGCTACCATGCCGGCCGCGGCGAGCGGGAGCGGGACATCTGCCTGATCCCCGAGTCCGCGCACGGCACCAACGCGGCCAGCGCGGTGCTGGCCGGGCTGCGGGTCGTCGTGGTCAAGTGCGGCAAGGACGGCGCCATCGAGGTCCCGGACCTGCACGCGAAGCTGGCCGCGCACCAGGGCCGGGTTGCGGCGATCATGCTGACCTACCCGTCCACGAACGGGGTGTTCGAGGAGACCGTGACCGACGCCTGCGCCGCCGTGCACGACGCCGGCGGGCAGGTCTACGTGGACGGCGCCAATCTGAACGCGCTGATGGGGCTGGCCAAGCCGGGCCGGTTCGGTGCCGACGTCTCGCACCTGAACCTGCACAAGACGTTCTGCATCCCGCACGGCGGCGGCGGCCCGGGAGTGGGCCCGGTCGCGGTCGGCGCCCACCTTGCCCCGTTCCTGCCCGGCAGCCCCGCGCCCGGCGCGGGTCAGGACGCCGCACCCGGCGCGGGCACCAGCCAGGGCACCGGCCGGGACGCCGCGCCTTACCGCGTGGGGCCGGTCGCCGCGGCGCCGTACGGGTCGGCAGGCATCCTGCCCATCTCCTGGGCCTACATCGCGATGATGGGCGGCGACGGGCTGCGCCGGGCCAGCCAGATGGCGATACTGGCGGCCAACTACATCGCCCGCCGCCTGGACCGGCACTTCCCGGTGCTCTACACCGGCCGGAACGGCCTGGTGGCGCACGAGTGCATCATCGACCTGCGGCCGCTCACCAAGCAGACCGGCGTCACCGTGGACGACGTGGCCAAGCGGCTCATCGACTACGGCTTCCACGCGCCCACGATGTCGTTCCCGGTGGCCGGGACGCTCATGATCGAGCCGACCGAGAGCGAGGACCTGGCCGAGATCGACCGCTTCTGCGCGGCGATGATCGCGATCCGGCAGGAGATCGCCCGGGTTGCCGCCGGCGACTACGACCGCGAGGACAGCCCGCTGGCCAACGCTCCGCACACCGCGCCGATGCTGCTCGCCGCCGACTGGAAGCACCCCTACTCGCGGGAGGAGGCCGCCTACCCGCTGGCCGGCCAGCACCGGGGCAAGTACTGGCCCCCGGTGCGCCGCATCGACCAGGCCTACGGCGACCGCAACCTGGTCTGCGCCTGCCCCCCGGCAGAGGCGTTCCAGGACTGATGCGGCCACGGGTTCTGGGTGACACCTGAGGGTGCCGGGCGCGCATAGAGTTGCTGCCGTGGCTGATCCGCACGGCTACCGGCCGGCCCCGGGCTCGATACCGGAGTCGCCCGGCGTGTACCGGTTCCGCGACAAGCATGGCCGGGTCATCTACGTGGGCAAGGCCAAGAACCTGCGGTCCCGGCTGAACTCCTACTTCGCCGATTTCGCCAGCCTGCACCCCCGCACCCAGGCGATGCTGTCCACCGCGGCGGGCGTGGACTGGACAGTGGTCGGCACCGAGGTGGAGTCCCTGCAGCTCGAGTACTCCTGGATCAAGGAGTTCAGCCCGAGGTTCAACATCCGGTACCGGGACGACAAGAGCTACCCGTATTTGGCGGTCACGCTGGCGGAGAAGTTCCCGCGGGTGATGGTGACGCGGGGGGCCAAGCGGCGCGGCACCCGCTATTTCGGGCCGTACTCGCATGCGTGGGCGATCCGGGAGACGGTGGACACGCTGCTCCGGGTGTTTCCGGTGCGCACCTGCTCGGCGGGGGTGTTCAAGCGGGCGGGCCAGATCGGCCGGCCGTGCTTGCTCGGGTACATCGGCAAGTGCTCGGCGCCGTGCGTGGGGCGCATCAGCGAAGCCGAGCACCGCGACCTGGCCGAGGAGTTCTGCGACTTCATGGCCGGGCAGACGGCGCGGTTCACCAAGCGTCTCGAGGGCCAGATGCGCGCCGCGGCGCAGGCCGAGGAATACGAGCGCGCCGCGCGGCTGCGGGACGACATCCAGGCGCTGGCCCGGGCACTGGAGCGGCAGGCCGTGGTGCTCGGCGACGGCACCGACTGCGACGTGATCGCGCTCGCCGAAGACCAGCTCGAAGCCGCCGTGCAGGTGTTCTACGTCCGCGGCGGGCGGGTCCGCGGCCAGCGCGGCTGGGTGGTCGACAAGGTCGAGGACGTCACCTCGGGCGAACTGGTGGAGCAGTTCCTCGGCCAGGTCTACGGCGAGGACGCCGGCGCCAGGGCGGCGGGCGGCGCGAACGGGAACGGCGCGCAGGCCGCACGGGGCAGCATCCCGCGCGAGGTGCTCGTCCCGGTGCTGCCGCCGGCCGCCGCCGCAGTGGAGGAGTGGCTGTGCCACGGCCGCGGCAGCCGGGTCAGCCTGCGGGTGCCCCGGCGCGGGGACAAGAAGGTGCTGATGGAGACCGTGGCGCGGAACGCGGCGGAGTCGCTGGCCCAGCACAAGATGCGCCGGGCCAGCGACCTCACCACCCGCAGCCGCGCGCTGCACGAGATCCAGGAGGCGCTCGGGCTGGAGCAGGCCCCGCTGCGGATCGAGTGTTATGACGTGTCCAACCTGCAGGGCACCAACGTCGTCGCGTCCGCCGTGGTGTTCGAGGACGGGCTGGCCCGCAAGAGCGAGTACCGCCGGTTCAGCATCAGGGGGACCGGCGGCGAGGGCGATGTCGCTTCGATCCACGAGGTGATCAGCCGGCGGTTCCGGCGGTACCTGGAAGAGCGGGAGGCCACCGGCGAGCTGGACACGCTGGGCGACCCTGGAGCTGCTCCCGGCCCCCTGGGCGAGGATGGCCGGCCGCGGAAGTTCGCCTACCCGCCGAACCTGGTGGTCATCGACGGCGGGCCGGCCCAGGTCGATGCGGCGGTCCGGGCACTGGACGAGCTGGGCATCGACGACATCGCGGTCTGCGGGCTGGCGAAGCGGCTGGAGGAGGTCTGGCTGCCCGGCGAGGATGCCCCGGTGATCCTGCCGCGCAGCAGCGAGGGCCTGTACCTGCTGCAGCGGGTCCGGGACGAGGCGCACCGGTTCGCCATCACCTACCACCGGGCAAAGCGGTCAAAGGCCATGGCGATGAGCGAGCTTGACAGGGTACCGGGACTGGGCCCGGCACGGCGGGCTACGCTGCTACGGCACTTCGGCTCGGTACGCAAGATCGCCAGCGCGACCGAGCGAGAGCTTGCGGAACTGCCCGGGATTGGCCCGCGCCTGGCCAGTGCGGTGCTGGCGGCGCTGGCACCCGGGAGACCGAACGGCGAAAACAACGACAGGGGGGCGTCGTGAACAGGCACGCGCACTGGCTGAGGCGGGCACGGTGAGCGAGGAGAAGGCGGGCATGACGGAGCCGCCGACCGACATCGTGATCATCACCGGAATGTCCGGTGCCGGGCGGAGCACCACCGCCAAGTCCCTGGAGGACCTGGACTGGTACGTCATCGACAACCTGCCGCCGGGCCTGCTACCGGTGATGACCGACCTGGCGATGCGGGCCAACCGCACGCTGCCGCGGATCGCCGCGGTCATGGACGTGCGCAGCCGGGCGTTCTCCACCGACCTGGCCTCCAGCATCCGCGAGCTGGGCTCGCGCGGCATCCGCCCGCGGGTGCTGTTCCTTGAGGCCAGCGACGAGACGCTGGTACGGCGGTTCGAGAACGTGCGCCGGCCGCACCCGCTCCAGGAGGACGGCCGGGTGGTGGACGGGATCGCCGCCGAGCGGCAGGTGCTCAGCAGCATCCGCGAGGAGGCTGATCTGGTGCTGGACACCTCCGCGCTGAACGTCCACGAACTGCGGGCGAGGGTGCGGGACTTCTTCGGCACCGGTGCCGCGGCCGCGCTGCGGGTGAGCGTGGTCTCGTTCGGCTACAAGTACGGCCTGCCGGTGGACGCCGACCTGGTCGCCGACTGCCGGTTCCTGCCCAACCCGCGCTGGGTCGACTCGCTTGCCCCGCTCACCGGGCAGGACAAGCGGGTCCGGGACTACGTGCTGAACCAGCCCGGCGCCGAGGAGTTTCTGAAGGCATACACCGACACACTGCGGATCACATTCGACGGGTACGGCCGGCAGGGCAAGCAGTACGTGACGCTGGCCGTGGGCTGCACGGGCGGCAAGCACCGCAGTGTGACCATGGCTGAGGAGATCGGCCTGCGCCTGGACAAGGCCGGCCTGGGAGCCCAGGTGGTGCACCGGGACCTGGGGCGTGAATGACGGTAAGCGGCCTCGTTCCCGTCGTCCCCGCCGTCCGGCCACTCAACCCGAAGGTCGTGGCCCTCGGCGGCGGTCACGGACTGTTCGCCTCGCTGTCCGCGCTGCGCCGGGTCACCCGGCAGCTCACCGCGATCGTCACGGTCGCCGACGACGGCGGCTCCAGCGGCATGCTGCGCCGGGACTTCGGCGTGCTGCCACCGGGGGACCTGCGCATGGCGCTGGCCGCGCTGTGCGGCGACGACGCCTGGGGCACCACCTGGAGCAAGGTGGTGCAGCACCGGTTCGAGGGGCGCGGCGGCCTGGGCGGCCATGCGGTCGGCAACGTGCTGATCGTTGCCCTGTGGGAGCTGCTCGGGGACACCGTGCAGGGCCTGGACTGGGTCGGCAGGCTGCTCGGCGCGCACGGGCGGGTGCTTCCGATGGCGTCGGTGCCGCTGGACCTGGTCGCCGAGGTGGAAGGCGCGGACCCGGACCGGCCGGGGGAGATCACCCTGGTCCGCGGGCAGGTCGCCTGTGCCTCCACCACCGGCAGGGTGCGCTCGGTGTCGCTGATCCCCGCGGACCCGCCCGCCTGCCCGCAGGCCATCGCCGCGGTCGCAACCGCGGACTGGGTGGTGCTCGGCCCCGGGTCCTGGTTCACCAGCATCCTGCCGCACCTGCTGGTGCCCGAACTGGCGGAGGCGCTGCTCACCACCCCGGCCCGCCGCGTGGTCGCGCTGAACCTGGTGCCGCAGGCCGGGGAGACCGACGGGTTCTCGCCGCACAGGCACCTTGAGGTGCTCGCCGAGCACGCGCCGGGCCTGACGGTGGACGTGGTGCTCGCCGACCGCCGGGCGGCCGGGGGCTATGCCGCAGAATTGGAGAAGGCCGCCGGCCTGCTCGGGGGCAGGCTGGTGATGACCGACCTGGCAATGCGCGACGGCTCGCCGCACCATGATCCGCGGCGGCTGGCGGGGGCATTCGCGGAAATCTTCGAGGGGGAGTGAGGCAATGGCCATGACCGGCCTGGTCAAGGACGAGCTAAGCCGGGTTGAGGTCCTCAAGCCGTGCTGCCGCAAGGCGGAGGTGTCCACCCTGCTGCGGTTCGCCGGCGGGCTGCACATCGCCGGCGGCCGCATCGTGGTCGAGGCCGAACTGGACACCGGCGCCGCCGCGCGCCGGCTGCGCAAGGACATCGCGGAGGTGTTCGGGCACGACAGCGACCTGATCGTGGTCGCGCCGGGCGGCCTGCGCAAGGGCAACCGGTATGTGGTGCGGGTGCGCAAGGACGGGGACAGCCTGGCGCGCCAGACCGGGCTGATAGACAGCCACGGGCGGCCGGTCCGCGGGCTGCCCCGGCACGTGGTGTCCGGCCCGGCCTGCGACTGCGAGGCGGCCTGGCGCGGGGCCTTCCTGGCGCACGGCAGCCTCACCGGCCCGGGCCGGTCGATGGCGCTCGAGGTGACCTGCCCCGGCCCGGAGGCGGCGCTGGCACTGGCCGGGGCCGCCCGGCGGCTGAAGATCCACGCCAAGGCCCGCGAGGTGCGCGGGGTGGACCGGGTCGTGGTCCGGGACGGGGACGCGATCAGCGCGCTGCTGACCCGGCTCGGTGCGCACGACAGTATGCTCGCCTGGGAGGAGCGCCGGATGCGGCGCGAGGTCCGGGCGGCGGCGAACCGGCTGGCCAACTTCGATGACGCAAACCTGCGGCGCAGCGCCCGCGCCGCCGTCGCAGCCGGGGCCAGGGTGGAGCGGGCGCTGGAGATCCTCGGCGGCGACGCGCCGGAGCACCTGACCGTGGCCGGCCTGCTGCGCATCGAGCACCGCCAGGCCAGCCTGGAGGAACTCGGCCAGCTTGCCGACCCGCAGCTGACCAAGGACGCCATCGCCGGCCGTATCCGCCGCCTGCTCGCGATGGCCGACAAGCGCGCCCGTGACCTGGGCATCCCGGGCACCGAAGCCCAGCTGCCCCCGGACATGCTGCTGTCCTGACCGCGCCCGGGAATGGTCCGCCGCCGGTGACCGGTCCGCCCGGTGGCGGCCGGTTCGATAGGCTCGATGGACCGCCCGAGGTCCGCACAGTAACGAGGAGAAGAACGCCGTGACTATCCGCGTGGGCATCAACGGGTTTGGCCGGATCGGCCGGAACTTCTGGCGCGCCGTCCATGCCGCGCAGGCAAGCGGGCAGGGCAGCGGCATCGAGATCGTCGCGGCCAACGACCTGACCGATCCGGCCACCAACGCGCACCTGCTCAAATACGACACGGTGCTGGGCAAGCTGGACGTGGACGTGACCGCCGACGGCAACATCATCCGGGCCGGAGACTCCGAGATCCGGATCATCGCCGAGAAGGACCCGGCCGCGCTGCCCTGGGGGGACCTGGGCGTCGACGTGGTCATCGAGTCCACCGGCAGGTTCACCTCCCGGGACGCCGCGGCGGCGCACCTGAGCGCGGGCGCGCGGAAGGTGATCATCTCTGCCCCGGCCAAGGGCGAGGACATCACGATCGTGATGGGCGTCAACGACGATAAGTACGACCCCGGGCACCATCACGTCATCTCCAACGCCTCGTGCACGACGAACTGCGTCGCGCCGATGGCCAAGGTGCTGGCCGACAGCTTCGGCATCGTCAAGGGCCTGATGACGACCATCCACGCCTACACCTCCGACCAGGTGCTGCAGGACTTCCAGCACCGGGACCTGCGCCGGGCCCGGGCCGCCGCGCAGAACATCATCCCGACCACAACCGGCGCCGCGAAGGCCACCTCGCTGGTGCTCCCGGAGCTCAAGGGCAAGATGGACGGCATCTCGATGCGGGTGCCGGTGATCGACGGGTCGGTCACCGACCTGGTGGCGCAACTGGAGCGCGAGGTCACCGTGGCCGAGGTCAACGCGGCGTTCCAGGCCGCAGCCGACGGCCCGCTGAAGAGCTACCTGTGCTACTCCACCGAACCGATCGTGTCCTCCGACATCGTCGGCACGCCCTGGTCGTGCACGTTCGACGCGCCGCTCACCATGGCCAACGGCGACCAGGTCAAGATCGTCGGCTGGTACGACAACGAGTTCGGCTACTCCAACCGGCTGGCCGACCTCACCGTGCTGGTCGGCTCGGGTCTGCGATGACCGCTGACCGCCGCCACCCGGCCTGTTTTCGCTGCATTACGGACCGTCGTGGCCGATGAAGCACGCTGAGGATCTCGATGTCGCGGGCCGGACCGTCATGGTTCGCGCCGACCTGAACGTGCCGCTGGATGCCGGGGCTATCACAGATGACGGGCGGATCCGGGCCAGCGTGCCGACGATCCGTGACCTCCTGACCCGCGGAGCGGCCGTCATTGTCTGCGCGCACCTCGGGCGGCCGGAGGGGGACGGCTACGCCGCGCGCGCGGCGGGCGGGCCCTCACTGCGGCCGGTGGCCGACCGGCTTGCGGAGCTGCTCGGGCAGCCGGTGACACTGGCCACCGACGTGGCCGGTGAGTCGGCCAGGGTCATCGCGGCCACGATGGCCGCCGGTGAGGTCGCAGTGCTGGAGAACGTGCGCTTCGAGCCCGCGGAGACGAGCAAGGACGACGAGGTGCGCGGTGAGCTCGCCGGCCGCCTCGCCGCGCTTGCCGACGTGTATGTGGGCGATGGTTTCGGTGCCATGCACCGCAAGCACGCCAGCGTTTACGACACGCCCCTGCTGCTGCCGCACGCGGCCGGGCAGCTGGTCCTCGCCGAGGTCGCGGTGCTCCGGCAGCTGACCACCAGCCCGGCCCGGCCCTACGTGGTCGTGCTCGGCGGCGCCAAGGTCTCCGACAAGCTGGCCGTCATCGGAAACCTCGTCGGCAGTGCTGGGCCTCACCCCACCACCCCGCGCAGTGCCAGCTCCGGCCCCGCCGCCCCACCCAAGGCCGACCGGCTGCTCATCGCGGGCGGCATGGCGTACACGTTCCTGGCCGCCCAGGGGCACCAGACCGGGGACTCGATCCTCCAGGCCGAGCAGATCCCGCACGTGACCACGGCGCTCGCCGACGCCGGCAGGGCCGGCGTCGAAGTGGTGCTGCCCGTGGACCACGTGGTGGCGGACCGGTTCGCCTCCGGCGCCGAGCCCGAGGTCACCCGCGGCCCGGACATCCCGGACGGCAAGATGGGGCTCGACATCGGGCCCGCCACGCGTGAATTGTTCGCAGCCAAGCTGGCCGATGCGAAGACCGTGTTCTGGAACGGGCCGCCGGGGGTGTTCGAGTTTCCCGCGTTCGCGGCCGGCACGCTGGCAGTCGCCGAGGCGATCAGCCACGTGACCGGGC
>Ga0209166_10000970_pt1 | contig 26130 bp, 16 predicted proteins | sample Coa_R1_3_FD_187151 | JGI IMG/M metagenome (GOLD analysis project Ga0209166, IMG submission 187151) | Surface soil microbial communities from Centralia Pennsylvania, which are recovering from an underground coalmine fire - Coalmine... | ecosystem: Environmental > Terrestrial > Soil >...
TTCGCACGACTTTGTCGCTCGCATTCATCTTCCAGTCTCCCACGGTCGCGCAGATGGCGGAATCTCTGCGTGTCGGCCGGCAGACCCTCCGCGATCGTGCCATCGTGCCCATCCAGCAAAAAGGCTCGCAGCCGCCCCTGTTCTGGATCCGCGGCGGACCCCGCTTCCGATTGCTGGCGCAGAAACTCGGCCTCGATCGGCCCTTTCTGGGGGCTGATCTGCCCTACGCCGACGGCATCCAGTTGCCTATGCCGTATCGCCTGGAAGACATCGCTACTTATCTCATCAATGCTATCCGCGAGGTGCAACCGCAGGGTCCCTACTACCTCGCGGGGCTGTGTGTGAATGCCGTGATCGCGTACGAGATCGCTCAGCAATTGGTGCGTCAGGGAGAGAAAGTCGAATTGCTAGCCATGCTTGATGCCCACAATCAGGCTTATTACCGGAATCCGTTTAAGGATGGCCGGTACACCGCCCGCATCAAGTACCACCTCGCCAACCTTGTGCGCATGGACCCTCGTGAGACTTCAGTGTACCTGCGAGACCGCCTGGAAGAAGCCCGGCGCAAGATTGAGCGCATCACGTGGCGTTTAACTGCCGATCGCAAAAGACACGCCGACGAGCGTTTTCGAAATAGCGACGCCCTCATCCATCCCGCCTTCCGCGTCTACGAACCCAAACCTTATCCAGGAAGAGTCGTGCTTTTGCAGTCAAGCGAATGGCCGAAGAGTCCCTATTTTGATTTCAAACTGGGGTGGCAAGATCTGGTCGGGGGGCTCGACTATTGCCGCATCGAAGGAGACCACGGTTCCATGTTCGAAGAACCTAACGTTAATGCCGTGGCACAGATGTTGAAGCCCTACCTGGCACACTCTCGGACTCCTTGATGTGCGGCGGACGGCTTGGCGTCCGAATGATTTTGGCCGTCGGCGTACGACACCAGTTCCGCCCGAGGATCTATTTCCTGAACCCCGCGGCGATCCAAACGGAATTCCCCTCCGCCATACCTGGAACAGATTGTAAGTCCCATAGTATGTGCCGCTTGCAGCCTACCTGAAGAGTCTGCACTTGAGCGTTGGGGACTTTGGTCTCTAGGGCCTTTGACCACTTGCAGGAATGTGCACGCGTAGATATCTTTGGGAGCAACTGGCAGCCGTGATTGCTGGCCCTTGCTGAAACGCGTAGAAGCTTATCCCCCCGATAAATCAGTCAGTACCACGTGTCCCCCAGGACCGTTTGCTTGGTGGTCGGATCGGTGTTTTAGCGCTTAATTCTCGGCAGATTGGGACCGAGAGGGCGGAGCTGTAGTTAACCTTTTTCGAAGACCCGGGTAACCGGATCGATGAAGTTGCGATTTTGGGAGGCTGGTTCATGAAGAGAAGCGTCGGTTTAGCGATGGGATTCTTATTGATGGCAGTGTTGCCGTGGCTTTCGGCTCAAGAAGCAAACTTCAAGCCTATCGCCGAGGTGCCGAACTCGGACGCCGCCCCATCGCACCCCGCTACTCAGCAACTACAGCAGCGCGACGTGCGTTATCGCCTGGCGGCGGGCGACTCGTTTGATGTTTCCTTCGAGCTGAGCCCCGAGTTCAATCAGACCGTGATCATTCAGCCGGATGGGTTTGTAACGCTGAAAGCTGTGGGGGATGTGAAGGTTGTAAACCAGACGGTTCCAGAGTTGACCCAGACGCTGCGCACGGCCTATGGCAAAATTCTGAATGATCCGTTGATCGTGGTCGTGCTGAAGGACTTCGCGAAGCCTTATTTCATTGCGGACGGCCAGGTTACCCATCCCGGAAGGTACGACATGCGGGGTACCGTCACCTTGACCCAGGCAGTTGCGATTGCAGGTGGTTTCACGGAAAGCGCCAAGCACTCGCAAGTGTTGTTATTCCGTCGCGTCAACGACGAGTGGCTTTCAGCAAAAATCTTCAACATTAAGGAAATGCAGAAGCGAGGCGATCTCCACGAGGATCCCACCCTGCGCCCCGGGGATATGTTGATCGTCCCCAAGAACATGCTTTCCAAGATCAAACCATTCATCCCCAATTCCGGGATGGGCGCTTACAAGCAAATACCCTAGGTCCGGAACGCGAACGAAGAGCGATAGGCCAAGCGGGCATTCCGAAGCCGATCACAGGAGATTGAGAATGAGTGAACAAGAATTTACGACGACGAGTCTGGGTGGACTCAACTTCACGCTGCGGGATTTGCTGGCCATCGGTTTTCGGCACAAGCGATCTTTTCTGCTATGTTTCTGCGGAATTCTTGCTGGCAGCATAGCGGCAATGTTCCTGGTGCCGCCAACTTACGAGTCGAATAGTCAAATCCTCGTCAACCGTGAGCGAGTGGATACGGTCGTAAGCGCGGAAAAGAGCAACCCGCTGCAAGTGAGGGAGGACGTCACTGAAGAGGAGATCAACTCCGAAGCCAACCTTATCACCAGCGAAGATGTGCTGCGCAAAACTGTCGTGGATTCCGGGCTGGATAAACAAAAGTCGACGCTATGGTTCCTTTACATTGGACTGAGCCAAGAGGCGAGGATCTCCAAGGCGGTGGAAAAGCTGCGCTCCCATCTGATCGTTGAGCCGGTCAAGAAGACCAACATCATTCAAATCACTTATTCCGCGCACCAACCGAAGCTGGCTGCGAATGTGTTGACTTGTCTGGTGAACGCTTACATCGACAAACACATTGCGATTCACCGCCCCGCCGGACAGTTGGCGTTCTTCGACGAAGAGACGAACCGTTACAAGCACGAACTGGATCAGGCCGAAGCGCAGCTGAAGACCTTTTCGCAGGAGCAGGGCGGAGTCGCCCCCCAGGTATCTCGTGACATCACCCTGCAAAAGCTGAATGAATTCGCAGCGGCTCTGGAGACGACCCGGGCGGAAATGGCAGGAACGGAAAAAAAGATTGCCAATCTCGAGCAGCAGGCGGGCTCTACTCCGGACCGGCTGACCACTGCGGTTCGCGAGGCCGACGATGGCGCCGTCCAACAGCAACTGAAGACTACTCTTCTAACCTTGGAACTGAAGCGTACCGAACTGCTTACCAAGTACCAACCGGGATACCGTCTGGTTCAGGAAGTGGATAAGCAGATTGCTGACACCCGCGCGGCCATTGTTGCGGAAGAAGCCAAACCTCTGCATGAGCAAACCACGGATCGCAATCCCACATATTCCTGGATCAATGAAGAACTGGCTAAGGCGAAGGCTGAATACAGCGCCTTGCAGGCGCGAGCCGCTGCCACTCAGGCCATAGTCGGTGTCTACCAGGCGAAAACACAAAAACTAGAGGAAGCGGGCCTACTCCAACAAGACCTGGTTCGCGAAGCCAAGGCCAATGAGGATAACTATCTCTTGTATCTTCACAAGCGCGAAGAAGCCCGCATTGAGGAGGCGCTTGATCGCACCCGTATTTTGAACGTCGGCATGGTGGAACAGCCAACCGTTCCGACCGCTCCGGTGCGCTCCCCCTTGGTCTTCAGTTTGGTAGGTTTTTTGTTGGCAATCACCGTCAGCACAGGTATGGTATTTGCGCAGGAATATCTGGATTCTTCGTTCCGAACTCCGGCAGAAGTCTTGTCGGAGCTAAAGATTCCCGTGCTGGCTGCCGTACCTCTGTACGCGAAAGGCAATGGGAATGGAAATGGGAACGGGAATGGACATCACGGCGTAAATGGGAATGGCAACGGAGCCGGCCACGTCGCTCCGGTTGGGGACCAATCCGGTGTTGCCTACGAATCGCACAAAGTCGACTATCGTCCGTAAAGATTGAGCCAGAGAGAAGAGGACTCGGGGATGTTTTTAAGCTATTACGGATTGCGGGAACAACCATTCGGAGTGACTCCGGACCCTCGGTTTCTGTATCTCAGCCCGGCCCACCGGGAGGCCTTGGCGTCCATGGTGTATGGGATCGAGGCAGGTCGCGGTTTTATTAGCTTGATCGCACCCCCGGGCATGGGCAAGAGTACTTTGTTGTTTCACCTACTGGAGAAATTCCGCTCTTCCGCCCGCACGGCGTTCTTGTTCCAAACGCAATGCAACTCGCGGGAATTCATGCGTTTCCTGCTGGGTGAACTGGGTTACGAATGCGACGATCACGATTTCGTGCGCATGCATGAGGAGTTCAACCGGCGCCTGCTCCAGGAGGCGCGTGCAGGGAATCGTTTCATCGTGGTCATCGACGAAGCGCAGAATCTGGAACCCTCGGTGCTTGAGACGGTGCGTCTACTGTCAGATTTTGAGACGCCGCGCGCGAAATTGATGCAAATTATTCTTGCTGGTCAACCCGAACTGGCCGACAAGCTGGTCAGACCCGGCATGATCCAGTTGCGCCAACGGGTTTCGTTGATGGCAGGCCTCAAACCACTTTCCTTTGACGAGACGAACTCGTACATACACCACCGGCTTCATGTCGCTGGCTATTCAGGCGGTCCGATACTCACCCCCGACGCCCTGATGCGCATTTCCGAATTTACAGCTGGAATCCCACGCAATATCAATAACCTCTGCTTCAATTGTTTGTCGTTGGCATGTGCCCTGCAGAAGCGAGTTATCGACAGCGGAATTGTGGATGAAGTCATCGCTGATCTCGACATTACGCGGCACACTTCGCAATTTCCTCACGGTTCAGCCGGCTATGGACCCGGAGTGGCGGAGATTTTTGGGGTCGATCCCGTTGCTGCGCCACTGGTAGACGCGGTGGGGAGCACAAGCTCGAATGGCCGTGTGGCTGGACTGCCGGCAAACGGCCAGAACCGGCCAAGCCTGAGCCCGACTGAGGCGAAAGCGTACATGCAACAGATTGCCTCGCAGTTGCAGGGCTTCAGCAGAGTCGTCAGCGACATTGCCGCCGGCCGCAGGTCGCCGGACACCGGCATCGGATAGTGAAATCGGTTTCGGGTTTCGCCAATTTCGTTTCGTAGAATTACTCCAAGCCTCCTCCAACAGAAGTTCCACATTCCTAGTCCAGAAGTCACTCTTTCCCTGGGAGTCGCCACTGTGGGTCATTTTAGGCGGACGGTTCTGTTGAATTCGATGAAGCTGTTCGACTTGGTCGTGGTGATATTCGCCTTCGGCCTCGCGACGGTCGTGGTTTCAGAGAGAGCTACCGTGTCGCTGGCGGAATTTCTCGCCATGCGGGTGAAAATCCAGAACTTTTTGGTGTTCGCGGTCTTACTGCTGATCTGGCATCAGATCTATGTTCTGTTCGGTATGTATGCCTCGCGGCGTTTAGCTGGCCGGTGGGATGAGACCGTGGATATCCTCAAGGTCACCACGCTGGGCACCAGCCTGATTCTTATCGCCCACTTGCTGGCGCACATTGATCTGTGGACGCCGGAATTTCTGGTCGTGTTTTGGCTGACTGCCACCAGCACTACGACGATAGGCCGCCTGCTTATGCGTGTCGCTCTACGGCGCGCCCGGCTTCGCGGACGGAACCTGCGGGATATGCTGATGGTGGGCACCAATCCGCGGGCTGTGCAGTTTGCCCGTAAGATGCGTGACAATCATTTCCTCGGCTATCGCGTTATCGGCTTCGTCGATCAGGAGTGGCCGGGACTGGCCGAGTTCTCTCAGTCAGGATTCAGTCTGGCTTCTAATTTTGATGACTTGCTCGTCTATCTGCGCTCCCACGTCGTGGATGAAGTAGTAGTAGCTTTGCCCATGCGGTCGCTGCATTCCCGGGCCACGGAAGTGGCCACCATATGCGAAGAGCAGGGAATTCTCGTCCGTTTCCTCTCCAATCTCTTCGATGGAACGACCTCTCGTCCCCGAGTGGTCGTGATGGAAGATGACTCCGTCATTACCCATAGCACCCTGAGGCCGGAGGGCTGGGCGGTGGTCATCAAGCGGCTGGTCGACATCGTTGTTTCGGCTGCCTTGATCTTGTTGCTTCTTCCGGTTTTCCTGCTGACCGCTCTGTTGATCAAACTTACTTCGCCGGGTCCGGTATTTTTCATTCAGAAGCGGCTCGGTCTCAACAAAAGGCACTTTGGTATTTACAAGTTCCGCACCATGGTGGTGGACGCGGAGAGGCGGATGAAGGAGATTGAGCACCTGAACGAGGTCAGTGGCCCAGTTTTCAAAATCAAAAACGATCCGCGCATCACGCCCATCGGAAAATTTCTGCGCAAGACCAGCATCGATGAGTTGCCGCAGTTACTGAATGTGCTGAAGGGCGATATGAGCCTGGTCGGCCCGCGTCCTCTGCCGTTGCGTGATTACGAAGGTTTCAGCCAGGACTGGCAGCGCCGTCGTTTCAGCGTTCGGCCGGGTGTCACCTGTCTATGGCAGATCGGCGGCCGCAGTGACATTTCGTTTCAGCAATGGATGGAGCTCGATCTCCAATACATTGACAAGTGGTCGTTGTTGCTGGATTTTAAGATTCTCATCAAGACCATACCCGCCGTATTGAAGGGTTCAGGGGCTGCCTGATCGTGTCTGCTTTTCTAAATTCGGTGGGGGAAACTGGCCTGCAAAAGTCGACTGGACGCGGGCGCTCGATCCTCTGGATGGTTGCGCTGGCTCTGCTGACGGCGACGGTGCTTGCCGCATTTTATGTGCTTTCTTCCGATCAATCGATTTCCATCATGCTGGTGGGGGCGGTTTTCTTTGGCCTGATGTGGTTCGCCGTCGCGACGGCTCCCAGCGTTGAGGTGCGCAGCCGGAAACTGATTTTTGCCCTGTGGTGGGTACTGCTGGGGTCGGAAGAGATTTTCTCCTACATGACGGACGATGCCGAAGGCGGCCAATTCTCTTCCGGCGCCTACTCTGAAGCCATGATGTGGGTATTCATCGGCCTGGTCTTTCTGCTATACACCTATCGCAACAGCCAGTACCTGCGCACGTTGTTCACTGGATCCTACAAGTGGGTTTCCTGGTTCGGGGTTGTGTGCCTGCTTTCTTGTGCCTATGCGGAGCAACCTAAGTTCTCGCTGGCATGGATCGTCAAGTTGTTTCTTGCGATCCTCTTGTTAGCCGCATGCAACTTCGAGAGCAAGAGCACCGAGGACCTGCGAACCTTTCTCAAAATCAGCCAGTGGGCGCTTGTGTTTATGGTCTCGGTTCCCATTGTCCGGTTGCTGGCGAATCCCGAGACGCTGGCTACGGGCCGCTTGTACGACGTGGGTACGGCGCCTACGGTGCTTTCCGTCGATGCCGGGCTTCTGGTTTTGTATTCGCTGACGCTGTCGCAACCGGGAAAGAACAATGCTTCGCGAAACCTTTTCGTGTTGCTTGGAATGGTCGTGATGCTGTTGGCGGCCGGCAAGACCGGAATCCTCGGCTGTATTTTCGGTGCGCTGGCATTCTTTATGCTGCAGGGCAGGTTCAAAGCAGCAGCGCGCTTCCTTCTGATCCTGGCGGTGGTGGGATCGCTGCTGGTGGCTTTCACTCCTCTTGGCACTTACCTGAAGTTCTATCTGGGAAGCGGACAAGCGGGAAGCGTCACCGGCCGTTCCGACGTGTGGGCGGCGGGCTGGCAGTTGATCAAGGCGAAGATATTCCTGGGGCGCGGTTTCATGTCATCCCGGTTTCTCGCCTACAAGATCAACGTTGTCTGGATGCCCAACCACCTGCATAACGGATTTCTCGAGGTGATGTACAACAATGGCCTCGTTGGCCTGTTTGTGATCGTGATGATGCTGGGCTGGACTGCGCGCAACCTGATCGGCGTCATGCGGGCGGTAAGCCACGATCATCCCCTCCATCAATTAGCGGTGGGTTGCTTCGCGATCTATCTAGACATCGTAATCAACGGGATGGTGAGCCGCACCTTCGGCAGTCGGCCCGATGGGACCTTCATGATCCTGTTCTCGCTGGTTTTTGTCAGCGACCGTCTGCTGGCGGCGGCTAGAAAAAAGGTTGAGGTCACGGAGAGGCCGGCGTGGCAGCTTTCTTCCGTCCCGGCACAGTGATTTCACGGTACGGATGCGTTGACTATTTGTTTTCAAGAATGAATGACGTCGCCGCGATATCTGGTCGAGAAGCATTGAGGTTGTTCGAGGCAAAGCCGATAGGAATCAGAACGTGTCAACCGTAGCGATCGCAAACCCGCAACTGACCATCCCGAGTTACCGTGTGCTCGACGTGCGCGTAGACGCGGTGCAGATCCCCGATGCCATTAAGATTCTGGAATCGTGGATCCGGGAACGCGGTCCGGCCCGCTACGTCGCAGTTACGGGCATGCATGGGGTTTCTGTCTCGCGCGAAGACGCCGAGTTCGGCGGCATTCTAAGCGGCGCAAGCCTGGTGGTCCCCGACGGTATGCCGCTGGTATGGCTGGGGCGCTGGCAGGGCTTCAAACACATGAGGCGGCGCGTGTATGGCCCGGAATTGATGGAGACTTTTTGCCGCGAGACCGGCTCCAAGTACCGCCATTTCTTTTATGGCGGTGCGCCGGGAGTTGCCGATGCTTTGGCCCGGGCCGAACAAGAACGCTATGGCATTCAGATCGCCGGCACGTACTGCCCGCCCTTCCGCCCGCTGACCGAAGCCGAAGAAAGGGAAGTGCAGCGCTTGGTGGACGAGTCGCGCCCAGATGTTCTGTGGGTGGGCTTGAGCACGCCCAAGCAGGAACGGTGGATGTACGAGCACCGCAATGTACTGCACGTGCCGGTCATGTTGGGAGTGGGAGCGGCATTTGATCTTAATACTGGACGCTTGAAACAGGCTCCTCTCTGGATGCGGGAAAACGGAATGGAATGGCTGTTTCGCCTGTGTGCCGAACCGCGGCGTCTTTGGCAGCGCTACATGGTGAACGGGTCGAAATTTTTGTGGGCCGTCTGCCTGGAGCATGTGCTGCCCCGAATTTTTTGAGGTACCAGAAACGCACGATCGACCTCCCTCAAGTTTGCCCAGCCACAACTGTGGGATTGCGGAACTCAGTTCTGAATTCAGGAGACTAAGTCACTATGACCAAGCAGAAGCGGATACTCGTAACCGGCGCAGGAGGTTTTATTGGCCACCACCTCGTTAAGCGTCTCAAGAAGGACGGCCACTGGGTGCGCGGCGCCGACCTCAAGATGCCCGAATATGAAACCAGCGCCGCCGACGAGATGGAAATACTCGATCTGCGCAAGATTGAAAACTGCCTGCTGGCGACGCGCGGCGGCATCGACGAAGTCTACAATCTCGCAGCCGACATGGGCGGGATCGGGTACATCACGGCCAATCATGCAGACATCAGCCGCAATAACATCCTGATCAACGCTCACATGCTCGAGGCCAGCCGCCAGAACGGCGTGCAGCGCTTTCTGTTTTCTTCTTCCGCTTGCGTCTACAACCAGTCCAAGCAGAAGGATCCCGAAGTCAAGCCGCTGAAGGAAGAGGATGCGTTCCCCGCCGATCCCGAGCCGGGCTATGGATGGGAAAAGCTTTTTGCCGAAGAACTATGCCGTTACTACTACAAGGATTACGGATTTGAGACCCGCATTGTTCGCTTCCACAACGTGTACGGGCCGCTCGGCACTTATGACGGGGGAAAAGAGAAAGCTCCCGCTGCGATTTCCCGCAAAGTTGCGCTTGCTGAAGACGGAGGGGAGATCGAAGTCTGGGGCGATGGCGAGCAGACCCGTTCGTTCATGTACGTGGATGACTGCGTCGAAGGACTGATCCGCCTGATGGGGTCCAATCACCGCGATGCCCTGAATCTGGGCACGGACGAACTGATCTCTATTAACGGCCTGGTCGATCTAGTCGCCCGCATCGCCGGCAAGAAGATCAACAAGCGGCACAACCTGACCGGGCCTCAAGGCGTACGTGGCCGCAACAGCGACAATACGCGGCTGCGTGAAGTGTTGGGGTGGGAGCCTTCGATTTTACTGGCGGAAGGCTTGAGAAAGACCTATCCCTGGATCACGGCGCAAGTCACGTCTGACACGCTCGAACTGGCTGGTGTCGACGGCGACTAGCAACAAACAGCAGCTTAACCCGCTGGCTTTGTACAGCACTTGCTTGCGACCGACCTGAAACGAAGGGAAACGATGACCAACGACCGATCCCCGGGGCCCATTTTCGTGATTGGAATGTGGCGTTCCGGAACGTCGCTGCTCTACACGCTCGTGAACCAGCATCCCCAGATCGCCCTCGCTTACGAGGGCGATCTGTTTCTGCTGCGGTCCCTTTTCCGCCGCGGTAGCAGCAAGCCGGACTGGCTGGAGCGCTGGGAGTTTTGGAACAACGCTCTCAGCCGACATGATATTGACACCGGCAAGCTTCCGGCTCGAGTCCCCGATTATCCCAGCGCCGCTACCGAAATGTGGAAACAGTATGCCAAGGATGGGCTGTACGGCGAGAAGTCACCCAATTACTTCGATGCCATGCAAGCGCTGGCTGAAGAGTTTCCGACCGCGCGTTTCATAGTGATCTGGCGCGATCTGGCCGATACCTGCCGCAGCATTGTCCGCGCCAGTGAAGGCTCGGCATTTTTTGCGAAGCGGGGCATGACGCATCGTGCGGTGATCGGTTATCGCAAGATGCAGCGCGAGTGCGAGGCTCTGCTTCGCCGGGGTGTTCCGCTCCACCAAGTTCAGTACGAAGAAATGGTACGAACTCCGGATGCGGTCATGCAGGGTATCTGCGCATTCCTGCAAATCCCTTTCGACCCGCGCATGGCTTCGCTCGCAGGTGCAGACCGCTCAGCCATTTACGAGGCCCCGCAACACGCTGGCGTTAAAAGCGAAAAGATCGGCTTGAAGGGGGAGAGCAACGTCAATCTGCCCCCTGGGCTGAGCGAGAAGATCGCGCGGTACGTCGCTTATTGGAAGCAGGAATCGGCTGGTTCCTGGCCCATCTATCCGCAAAGCTCCGGGGATGCGCATCCGACCGGTCTTCTGGAACGAGCCGCGGATGAAGTCTACTTCCACGCTTTGCGCGCCTTCGACCGCTTCACGGCCTTCGTCTATTGTTACGCTCCCATCGCCGTTCTGCGCCGGTATCGTGGAGCCAAGAGCCAACCGCGCGCCATGGCTGCGCCGCCGACTCCGGCTTTATCGCAAGCCCCGGACAGAAATTAATCTGGTGCAGAGACCAGGATCATGACCACACTTCGCAAAGTTCGCCATACGCTTTCCAGGACGCCGGTACGCGTGCCGCTCGTGTGGATGCGGCATCGCAGTTTCCGTCCAACAGACGTTTTCGTCGGGTCGTACCCTCGCTCAGGGAGCACTTGGCTGCGGTTCATGCTGCTTGAGATTCTGTCGGGCGAGTCTTCCGGTTTTGCCAATACCAACGAGATGCTTCCTGATGTGGGAAAACATGAAGCCGGCGCCCCGGTATTGCCGGGCGGCGGCCGCCTTATCAAAACCCACGAACCTTTTCGTAAGGAGTACAGGAAGGCGATTTACCTGGTGCGCGATCCGCGCGACGTGGCTCTCTCCGAATTCGCCTATCAGAAGGCTCTGGGTCTTGCAGGGGACAACTTCGATGTCTATGTCGAATGCTTTCTCCAGCGGGGAGTCAACCCTTTTGGTTCCTGGATTGATCATGCCACCTCATGGATGAATGCCGCCGACGCCGCACGGGCCGATATTCTGCAGGTGAACTTCGAGGAACTCAAGCGCAATCCGCAGGAGTCGCTTGGCCGCATCGCGGATTTCCTGCAGATGCCTGAGGTCAAAAGCCGCATCCCCGGCGCCATTGCGAACAATTCCCTGGCTCGCATGAAGGAGAAAGAGAAAGCGAATCCGCAGCGTGCTTCAGCCAAGGGGCGCTTCATCCGCAGCGGTTCAGCTGGGGGCTGGCGATCCACCTTCACCGACCGGCAGGTTCAACTTGTGCAGCAGTATGCCGGAACCCTGATGGAGAGACTGGGCTATTCCAAGATGGAGTCTCTGGAAGGGCAATTGGCGTGAGCGACGAAAAGACAAGCCGGAACGCCTGAACAGAATCCAGTTGCTATTGGTAACAGAGATCAAGTTTCCCCATCGCCATCGAAGCTCGCGGTTTCCATCAGTCGCACTCGGAAAAATAACATGCGCATTCTCGGACTCTCATCTTTCGGTCATGACACGTCGGCGGCGTTGCTCGAAGACGGCGTAATTCGCGCCGTAATCGAAGAGAGTAAGCTTTCCCGCCAGAAAGAAGCCCGCGGCCTACCCGCGGCAGCCACGAAGTACTGTTTGACGAAAGCGGGAGCAGGCTGGGAGAGCGTGGATTGCGTGGCGCTCACGGCGACTCCGCTGCGCGACTGGATGAGGCGCTCGGTCGCGTGCGCAAGAATTTCTCCGCTTGATCCCGTCGCGGCCGGCCACGCCCAGGTTCGTGAAGTGGGACGGTTGGCCCGCGAACTCGGCTACCTGCGGCTGCTTGGGAATCAGACGAGCAACCGCGTCAATAAGAAAATCACAAACGTCGAGCATCATCTTAGCCACGCCGCCAGCGCTTTCTTCCTCTCCCGATACGAACGCGCCCTGGTCATCACGATGGATGAGGAGGGAGACGGAAGATCAGGCATGATCGCCATTGGTGAAGGCAGTCGCCTTCGCAAACTGCGCGACATCCCATATCCGCACTCACTGGCTTGGCTGTACTCCAGAATCACAGAAATCCTTGGTTTCCTCCCCCATGCGGAGGAGCATAAGACGCAGTGGCTGAGCCTGGGCGGCGAGCCGGAGTACCGCGAAGTGTTCCGCGATATGCTGTGCCAGTCCCGTGACGGATTGCTGCGTTTCGACTACAGCTACCTCGATCACGGAGTGGGCGACAGTTTCGTTCTCTCCTCGAAGTTTTGGCAGAAAACAGCCTTGCCGGTGAATGCTGCCGAACTGACCGAGGAACAGCGTTGCGCTCTCGCCGCCAGCCTGCAGCAAGTTTGTGCTGAGAAGATCGGCGAGATTATTGAATCGCTCCGCCGCGAGCATGACACCCATGATGTTTGTCTCGGCGGAGGCCTGTTTAACAACAGCCTGCTGGTCGCTTCTTTGGAACAGAAGGTGGGCCTCGACCACGTCTTCGTCCCGCCTGCCCCCGGAAACTCCGGTACCGCCCTCGGCGCCGCTCTGTATCTGCAGCATCACGAGCAGGGGATGGCCCGAAAACAATACCGATCCAACCCGTACTGGGGACCGGGTTATTCTCGCCACGAGATCAAGGACGTGCTCGACAACTGCAAAGCGCGCTTTTCTTTCCAGCTCATGCGCGAGCGGCAGACGGATCAGGCGGTACAACTGCTGCGCAACGGCAAAATCATCGGATGGTTCCAGGGGTCAGCGGAGTTCGGGCCGCGCGCGCTGGGAAATCGCAGTGTACTGGCCTCACCCTTCGCTCCGTACGTTAAAGAAAACCTCAACGACTTCATTAAGCACCGTGAGTGGTTCCGTCCATTTGCGGTGTCGGTACCGATTCAGGACGCGCCACGATATTTCGAATGCTCGGGGCTGTGCGAGAGCATGAATACGTTGGCCCGAGTGCGCCCTGGCGTGGAAGGCTTGCCGGAGGGATTAGTACTGCCGGGCGGACTGGTACGCCTGCACACCGTGAGCAAGGAAGCGAATCCCGCTCTCTGGGATCTTCTAACGCGCTTTGGCCTCGAGTCTCCGGCGCCCATGCTGATCAATACGTCTTTCAATCTTTTCGGCGAGCCGCTCGTCATCAGTCCACTCGATGCCATCCGCAGCTACGCCTGCTCCGGTATTGATGCCTTGCTGATGGATAACTTTCTGCTGACCAAAGTTCCTTTTGTAATGGCGTCCGCTCCAGCGCGTGAAAGCAATTCGACCTCCGCACCGCTCTCGAGAATCAGCGCCTAATCCGCGCGAATGAAAATCACTAGCCGTGGCGGCCTACAGGCTGCCACGGCTTTTGTATTTTACGGTTCTGATACGGGCAACGCGCGTCGGGTGTTTAGTGCTGGTTCAATTCTGAGGACATTTACTTTGCGGCGAGCAAGCCATGCTCCCTAGGGAGCGTGATGGGATATCCTCAGCGTTAGCTTTAGAGAAATTTCGTTCTCGTTCAAGCGGTGGCGCAAGGCAGTCAACAGCGCGATTTCAGCGCGGGCACGATATGATAAAGCCCAAGAACGCATCATGAAAGAATCCTCTGTAACCCTGCTCATCCTTCTTTTGGTCTTGCTATCCTCGGCTCAAACGGGGCACGCTCCGAACTCATCGAATGCATCCCGCGGTCCCATCCCGCCGACATTCTTCGGGATGCACATCAACCGTCTCACCACACCGTGGCCACAAGTCCCATTTGGCAGCCTGCGGATGTTGGGAAACCTGACGACCTGGTTTCATTTGGAGGGAGAAGGCCGCAACCGCTACGACTGGCGCACCCTCGACCGCTGGCTCGATGCCGCCCGGGTTCACCACGTGGATGTGATGTACACCTTCAGTCGAACCCCGGCCTGGGCAGCCCGCAATCCACACTCCACCTGCGGCCCGAGCCGCGATGAGGCCGACTGCTCTCCCCCAAGTGATCTGGCGGTCGCCGCACCCTGCCAGGGACCGCTCCAGGGTACGACCACAACCGACTGCTTCTTCAAAGAGTTTGTCACCAGCCTGCTCAATCACGTGTGCACCGGCAGAGCTCCCAACAAAAGCTGCCGCATCGTTGCTTTTTCCTGCTGGAATGAGCCGAATCTTGACGGTTTCTGGATCGGTACTTATGCCGAGAGCGCCAGAATGTGCTCCGACATGGTGCGGACAGTTAAGGATCAGTGCAAAGACTGTGTGACCCTGACGCCCGATATTTCTGCTGCCACGTCCGGTGACACGAAGGAGAACGGCGACAGTCGCTCTTATGATGAGTGGCTGAAGAACTTCTTAATCGCGTACCGGCAATACGGCAACTATCCCGACGCCGGCGCCGTTCATCTATATGCCGCACGCACCCATGGGATTGTCCCAGCGCCCTTCCCTGAGACTTTCGCCGGCAGCGGGTGTCCTCACGAAACTCGCTCACCAATGTGTCCCGACACGTTGCTCGGCAAGATCGATGCGGTTCGCTCGCTGATGAATCAGAATGGTATGGCCGACCGGCCCGTCTGGACCACGGAAGGCGGCTGGGGGACGAATGGCGAAATGCCTGACCCCGATGCGCAAGCGGCCTATGTGGCGCGCTGGCTCATCCTGCAAGCCTCGGCGGGCGTGCAGCGAGCCTACTGGTACATGTGGGATATGGGTAAGAATCCGCAGGCGTGGGGCGGGCTCTGGGACGATGGCAACGGAGTCTACAAGGCCGGCGTCGCTTATGGTCAAGTCTACAAATGGCTAGTGGGCGCGACCTTTACGAAGCCGTGTTCCGCCGACCACGATGTCTGGACGTGCGACCTGACACAGGCCGACGGCAAACCGTCGAGAATCGTGTGGAATGCATCCCGGTCCTATGACACTGGGATAACCTGGAAATATGCCCCGGGCGCTCAGTTCACACAGGTTCGCGACCTGGAGGGCAAGCAATCCGCTATCGTGGGCGGATCCGTTGCGGTTGGCTCCAAACCAGTCCTGCTGGAGAGCGGCGATCTTCGCGGCAAGTGAGAGCGACGGCGGTTCGGTGGGAGAGCCACATGTACCCTCCAACCCACTCAATTCTATATTCCGCTTCCTGAAAGCTTGGCTTTCTGCGGGCTGTTGGTTCCGCCATCGGAGAGCGTGAGCGTTGCGGTCCGCGTTCCTGTGGCTGAGGGTGTGAACTTCACAGTTACAGTGCACGTTGCTCCCGCCGGCAGGCTGGTGCAATTGTTGCTTTGGGAAAAATCTGAACTATTGGTGCCGGTAATCGTCACGCTGGTGAAGGTTACGGTCACTGCTTCATGATTCGTGACCGTGATACTCTTGCCTCCGCTGGTCGTGCCCACAGCCTGATTTCCGAAATTCAGGGACGTCGGATTCAAGCTTACCGGCAGTGTTCCCAAGCCCGAGAGGGCGATCGTTTGCGGGCTGTTGCTGGCGCTATCGCTAATGTTTACTGTTCCAGTCTGTGCCCCTGCGGAGGTCGGCGTGAAGGTCACGGTGATGGTGCACTGGCTGTTGGCCGGGATGCTGGTTCCGCAGGTATTCACCTGGCTGTAAGCCGCCGCTCCGCTGATCGAGATCTTTATATTCGTCAAGGGTACGTTTTGATTGTTGGTGAGGGTGACCGGCTTAGCGGTGGCGCTGCTCCCAACCAGTACGCTGCCGAAACCGATACTGCTGGTCGAAAGTGTTACCGGAGCGATTCCCGTGCCCGTCAGGCTCGCGGTTTGCGGACTGTTGGAGCTATCATCGTTCACGTTTAGAGTCGCGATGCGCGTGCCCAAGCCGCCGGGAGTGAACGTTACGTTGATCGCGCACGTTGCGCCCGGAGGCACGCCGCCGGCGCAGGTGTTGGTTTGCGAGAAATCCGAAGAATTGGTTCCTGTGAACGTGACGCTGCTGACATTTAGGGTCACTCTTTGGCTGTTAATAAGTGTAACCACTTGCGGACCGCTGGCCACACCCACGACCTGCCCGCTGAAGGCCAGGCTCCCCGGCGAGAGCGTGGGAGTGCCGCAGTTTGGAACAGCGAAGTTGGAGATCCGTGTCCCCCACGAAATCTGCAAACCAATTTGATTTGTCGGAAAGTATTGGTTTACGTACCAGAAGGTGCAGCCATCCTCGGGATCGACCGTCATGCTGGAATAGTCGCCCATGTGGTAGGTGTTCTCTTCGTCGCCGCCGCCGTCGTAAAGCGTAATCTCCTTGGGAGCCGTCGGGTTGGTCAAACTGAAGTAGGAGGCGTTCATGCCAGGATGAACGGTTGAACTGGAGATACTGTAGCCCACGGCCGCGTTGCCGTTCGCGTCTTCGGCGATGCTCGGTAAGAAGCGGAAAAGGGTTTTATCGGGGCTAAGGTTCCCATCCTGGTAGATCGAGGGTGTTCCGCTGCCATTGTCCCGTAACTCGTACCAACGGACTGCTGTCTGTTTATTGCCGCTCACGGCCTGCACGGTGTGACTGACCAGGAATGACTCGTAGCTCCCAAAATTCCGGTACGACATGCGCGGCATGAACCGGTCGCCGACCGAATCGATCTGGTTGCCCGTCGAACTGGTCGAAGGTTCCGGTACACACACCGTATTTAACGGGCTGCCCGCCAAATAGCATCCAGGCTCATAAGGCGCCTCAACGAGCGAGGATTGGGTAAATGTCGAATGAGATCGGTTTACCCAATCCACATGAAAGTCCCAGAGGTTGAAGGTGGTCGACGTCGTGGTTTTTCCATCCTGAACGGGATTCTGGATGCTGGTCAGGAACTCATCGCGCCCCGCAGGGGGCGGCGTGGTTCCTTCCACGTCCGCAGGAACTAAACTGTGTCCGAGATAAACATTCGTGGTGACCGGATTCGGTTGTCTGAAACAGATGGGTGCGTTCGCGGTGCCGTTCACCAGCATATTCGTTCGGTCTAGCGCACACACCACGAAACCCACTTCCCGGTATTGCAGATTTACATCGTTCAGATCCATGGCAACGTAGTAGGCGTCGGGCCATGTCCCTATATGCGGCCAATCCGGGAAATAGACGTTACCCTGCGAATTTGTTCCCAGGACGGCGTTCAGGGGAAAAACATAGGTGTACCAGGACAGCGAGTTAGAACTCAGATCGTCGGTATTGGAGATGGCCACGCAATAGCTGTAATTGTTCGGCTGGGTCGTGCGAGCCGCAATTACCCAGCGCAGAGCCAGCCGGTCGAAGATGATCACGCCGTCTCCGGCGATGCTGTTGCACGCGCTGATACCGTTGTTCTGCCATGGACTGACGCCCAACTGTGGCGTCGGCCATACTGGCGCAAACGTGACTTTGTCGTACGCTTGGAATGCCACGTTCGTCCACTCCATGAACTGGATGGTTCCGACGGCTCCGTTGGGATCAACATCAAATTCAGGGTGCGACAATTGCGAGGCGTCAATCCCTTCGAAACTGCTTACCGTTTGAGCAATGAGTGGTCGCGTGAAAAGTCCCAGAAACAGTGCGACCAATGTAAGCATCTTTGAGTTCATCGTCGGCAAGTGGCTAGGTCCCAATTACATATTGAATTTCTGTTGACTGCACCCGTGGCCTAATTGTCTAGGAACGTTCCTTCAATTGCCAACCTCCGTGAAAGTTACTGCAAGAGCGCCCGCACTCGCTGTAATCGTCCAAGTACCGGGTACGCTGGGCAGGGTATACAGAGTACTGGCAACGCCTTTACTGCTGGTGACCGAAGATGGACTCGAGAAAATGCCTCCTGCGCCGTTGTCCGAGAAGTTCACCGTCACGTTCGGAACACCGTTACCATATTGATCTTTCACCAGAACCTGCAAAGCTTTCGGCAATTGCGTTCCGTGCCTGCCCGTTTGGAGGTTTCCGCCGTTCGTCGTCATACTGGCGGGGGCCCCGGCCAGCGAGGTCTCATGAAAGATCGCTGACGTCGCGGTACCGGAAGCAGCGGTCACGGCGAAGTTCGTCTTCGCCACTGTGGGCAATGTGAAGTTGGTGCTAGCTTGGCCATTGGTGCCGGTGATCGCTGGATTCGGCTGGAAGGTGCCATTCAGCGCGGCGTCGGTAAATGTGATTTGCGCGCCAGCCACCGCATTGCCATAGGCGTCCTTGGCCTTAGCCACCAGCGCTGCGGGCAGCGCTGTGCCAACCGGACCCGACTGGCCGAAACCGGAGACCGTACCGATCGTCGCTGCAGGGCCGGGCACCGCCGTCTCCGAAAACGTCGCGGACGTATAGCCACTGCTTGCAGCCGTCACCGTCACTGAGCCGGAAGTCCTCGGCAAGGTGTAAGAAGTTGTGGCATTGCCGTTCGAATCCGTATTTGCGGTCGCGGGATTGAACTGTCCGCCCTTTCCGCCATCGGAAAAGGTGACGGGTACGCCGGAAACTCCTGTGCCGGTGTAGGGACTGACGGCTTGCGCAGTCAGTGTGACCGGTGTGTTCACCGTGCTCGACTGGAAGTTACCAACGGAGGGGTTCAGTTCAGGGAACAGGCCGTACACCTTCACCTGCGCGTTGGTGCCGACATAGACTTTGCCATTCGCCACCAGGGGTGTGGCAAAGTGTGGCGCGGTGCCCAGAGCGTCACGCGTGCTGTTCTGCTGGGTATCGTAAAGTTTGACCAAGTTGGCTTGTAGTGTGCTGGCATTGAAAGCCGCCAACATTGTGGTGCTGTTAGTGGCTGTCAGATTGTGCACGAGCCACAGAATGCCATTGTTGTTGCCATTCGCCGAAACCACCGGAATTCCGGTCAGGGTGAACGGGTTGACGCTCTCAACCGGGGGCGTATTAATTACTCCGTTCACAAAGGGGAACGCCTTGATCATGTCGTTCCTTCCGGCAAAGTAGAGCGCGTTATTCCAATACACTGGCGCGCCCCAGATGCCGGTCACAGCGCCGGGCAACTCCTGGACGATATTATCCAGGCTGTTATAGCCTCCCAGGGCGTCGCGATTCAGCAGATAAATGGTGCCTGTCTTCCCCGCAGCCACCAGCAGGTTCTGCGGCCCGGAGGTCTGGGTGGGAAGCAGGACAGCCCCACCCGCACCCAAATCCAGGTCCTGCTGCGCCATCGTGCCCTGATTCGACGGGGTGAAGGAATCGGCCACCGTAAAATTAGAGCCGTTGAAAGTCATTTTCAAAACCGTATCGCCCCAATCGGATCCGCCTTGATTGATGTCGTAAGTTCCATTTGCCGTAATCAAGTAAATATTGTTTTCCGCATCGGCTGCCGGACCCACACCAGACATCCACAGCGACGAACCGTAGGTCGCCGCCGGAGAGGTATTGAAAACCCCCTGCTGCTGCAGGGTCGACGCGTTGTAGGCAAGCAGCCAGCCATGCGCGTTCCGGTCGCATCCGTTGGAACCAAAAGCGATGAAGATGGATCCGTTCATTTCCAGCAGTCCCGGCCGCTGCTGATTCGTCTGCGTGTTCAGCGTTACCTGATTGCTCCCATTCTGCACCGAAGCGGTAATCAGCACCGGACCGCCAAACTTCTCGGCACCGGTTGTAATGTCGAGCGCGTGCAGGCGGAACACATAGTTAAAGCCCGATTGTGCTTGCTCCTGCGTCTTGGCAACCAGGTAGATCGTGTTCGTGGTTTGGTCGATGACCGGCGTGCCCATGATGCCAACTTCCGTGTAACTAGTGACCCCCGAACAGCCCTGCGCCGAGATTGGCACCGCAGTCACGCCACTGGCCGCATTAAGGAAGCTGACCTGCCATAGCGGTGTTCCTGAGCCGGGCGTATCCGCATTGAAGGCATACACGCTATCGTTTTGAGTCGCGACATAAATGACGTTAACGATGCCCACTCCCGGAATATTCACGTTCGGCATATAGAGCGGCTGGGCTGCCACAACTCCATCCACGTTGTAGGAGAACAAGCTTCCAAAAAGAGTGGAGTTGACGTTTTCGGGAGTCAGAAAAATTTCATTGTCGTATAAGCCGGCCCGGTTGGAGCCCCCACGCTGGGTGTACTGAGCATCTCCCGCCCACAGGACGGATGCAGCCAGCAAACTCATGGCGGCGGCTGCGAAAATACGCCCCAGCTGTTGCCAGCAGAGGGCGGCCCCGCACCACCAGGAACGACTCTCGCCGCCCAGAACATGCATGAATTCGGCTAGACGCTTCGAGTCGTCGGATGGCGTGCGTGCTTCAGCTATATACATAAGTCCCTGCCCACCTGCGGGTTGCACGAAATGAGGCTGCTTGCCCTTGGCAAGGTGTTCTCCTAGCCAAAAAGCATTCCCCAATAAGTGGTTTCGTCCGTCCGCTATCCCGCTAAATAATTGATCGATGGGGGGAGACGTCCTCGGCAGTCAACGCAAAAGGTACCGAACTTAGAGTCGAGAATAATGGAGGCGTCAGGACCCAGCAAGTGGTGGAAAGTCAGGAGGCCTTTTCCTCTACGAACAAAAAGCGAAAGTGGCGGCATCTCGCCGCTTCCGGCGCCGCATTAATCTCATCTGTCTAAAAATAGCCTATCAGGCGAGTTTGCTGTGTTCCCTCGGTGCCGGAAAACTCTCGATGTCCTGCTGGGTCGAACTGGCTTCATCGCGGCCGCAACCTTCTCCGATGGGCGGGGTTAGATACTCACGAAATGCTGACGCTGGAGACAGGCCTCACCCGCCACAAGCTAAAGCTCTGCGTGACCACCTGCGCCCTCGTTTTCCCAAGTTTGCTGCTGACGCTGGCTGGCTGCGGTGGCTCTTCTTCCTCCCCGGCAACTCACGTGCCACCGGCGATTTCGGTCTCTCTGCAACCAACCCCGCCTGGGACGATGGCGGTCACTGCTACCGCAACCATTGGCGCCGTGGTGGTCAACGGCTCGGGGAGCAGTGGCGTCAGCTGGAGTTGCTCCCCGGCGGGAGCTTGCGGCTCGTTTGGCTCGGCCACCACCAGCAGCGGTGTCAACACTACATATACTGCGCCAGCAACAGTCCCCAGCCCCAACCCGGTAACCATAACCGCCACCGCCGTAGGCGACTCCAGCAAATCGGCCTCAGCTGCCGTAACGATTTCCCCAACGCCCAGTGCGGATTTCTTCGTGGCGCCCAACGGCAACGATTCCGGGCCCGGCACAATTTCCGCGCCTTTTGCCACCATCGCACACGCCCAAGCCGCGGTACGCGGAATCCTGACGGGTCGCAGTAATTCTGTGGTTGTGATGCTTCGAGCCGGCACGTACTTCCTGAACCAACCGTTGTCGTTCACAGCGGCCGATTCCGGAACGCCGGCGGTTGAGATTGCCTGGCAGAATTATCCGGGTGAGGCTCCTGTGGTGAGCGGTGGGATGCAAATTGCCAGCTGGACGCAGGGCGGGAGCAATCAGTGGACCGCAACACTGCCCGCGGGTACGCAGTATTTCGAGCAACTGTTCTACAACGGCCAGCGCCGTCTCCGTCCGCGCCTGGGAGGCACCTTGGGCACATATTACCGTGTGGCGGCCCCAGTGTATTTGCCTGGTTCATCGTCCGGACCGGCGCCGGATCCGAACTGCAGTGTCTACGTCTCCGGGCTCGGTTGGGAATGTTTCGACCGATTCCATTACGCTGCCGGAGATCCGATCAACGCCAACTGGACCAACCTCAGCCCGCCGCCGGGGAACCCCTGCAACGCGGCGTCAGTGAGTCCCTATCCCATCGGGGATATCGCCCTTTATAGTTTCGAGCAAATGGGCGTATCGAAGATGCTCATCAATTGCGTCGACGCGGCGAATCAGATCATTTATCTCACCGGACCGATCCACATGGACGCGGTCAGCAGCGGTTTTGTGCCAGGTCACCGCTACCTGATCGAGAACGTCAAGGATGCTTCTACGCAGCCCGGCCAGTGGTTCCTTGATCGATCGAAGACGCCTTGGACGCTCACTTGCCTGGCGAATCCAGGCGAGAATCCAAACACTGACACCGTGATCGTCCCGCAAATGCCGGCGGCCACGCCGCAAGTGTTGCTGGCAACGAACCTGCACACGTAACTTTTTCCCGGCTTGACCTTCGAACACGACAACTTCACCGTGCCCGCGGCGGGGTATGCCTACAGTCGGCTGGACCAGACAATCCCCAGCGCGGTTTCCTGTCAGAATTGTCAAAATGTGACTTTCGATGGCGTGACCATCACCGAAACCGCCGGGACCGGCATCGACTTCACGACGACGTCCGCCGGCGCAACCACTGCGCATAACGTATTCCAGAACGGAGCAATATTCGACGTTGCCGCCCACGGCATCCGGATTGGGCTGCTCGCCTCTGATTCAGACACCGCCGCTAATGTGCCGCAGTTCACAACCATTCAGAACAATGTGATTGAAGGATTCGGCAGGGTTTTCGCCAAGGGCTTTGGCATTGCGCAAGGCTGTAACCACGACAACACTTACATTCATAACGATATCTACGACGGCTACAGCGGCGGTATCAACATCGGAGCCCTCAACTGTCCGGCAGGCAACTCGAGCCTCACCAGCAGTAATGTAGCTTCCTTCAACCGCATCCAAAATCTTGGCGAGGGCGTGACTAACGATTTCGGATGCATTTACTTCAACACTAGCCCTCAGGGCGTAACGCCGCCTTCAGGCAATCAGGCGTTAAATAACGTTTGCCACGATGTGACCGACGCGTCCATTGTCGACGCCGATGGCTATGGCGGCCAGGGAATCTATCTTGACAACTACAGCGGCAATGTCGACGTAGAGAATAACCTGGTTTATCGGGTTTCTGCCTCGACGGTTGCGCAAACCTGCGGTCCCCAGGGGGTGCAAAACAGTCAAAACACAATCAAGAACAACATCCTCGCCTTCGGCAGGCAGTCGATGAAACAACAAGGCTGCACTCCGTCGGCGGCCTCGAACAAGCTCTTTGACATGACCAACAATCTGCTCCTCTACGACATGGGACACATCCAGGGCGGATGTTATTCCTGTCTGGGCGGGGATTGCTCCGCAGTGCTGCCTGCAACCGTAAACTTGCAGAGCAACATGTATTGCTATGCCCCAAGCGGCAATAGCTGCGCGCTGCCCAGTTCGCCCTACGCGTTCTACAGCAGCCAGGACCCGCCGAACCAGGCGTTCAACTGTGGGCGGACTACCACGTACTCCACATTGCAGCAATGGCAAGCCGAAGGCGAGGACCGCGGCAGCGTCTTGAATAACCCGTTTGTCAGTTCGAGCTCCGCGAACGACGATTATTCTTTGTCCGCTTCGCCAGGAGTGGGATTTACCGTTTTCGATCCAGCTCAAGCCGGCAGAACCAGCACCACCATTACAGCACCGGCGGTGCAAGCCACGTTCCCGGCTCAGTCGTACTCAGCCTCACAATTCTAAACCGCGTACCAAGGGCTGCCCTCGAAAGCCGCGTGAACTTGTGACGATCTTGAGGAAAGGGTCCCGAAGATGGTCAAATGTGCCGCTTACTTAGGCTAGTTCTTGAAGAGGTACTTCCGGAACGGCTACTCGCTGCGGTGCAGGGCGCAGAGCTTGGTCAGGGCAGATCAATTCCAGCACCGGCGTCGTCATGAAAGTGGTGAATAGGGCCATCAACACCATCATTGAGAACAATGCCGGCGAGATCACCTTGATCTCCAGACCAATGTTGAGGATCACTAGCTCCATCAGGCCGCGGGTATTCATCAATGTGCCCAGACCGGCGGCTTCCCGGAGAGGCATGCCCGATAGCCATCCTGCTATGGTCGAGCCCCCCAATTTTCCGCCGGTTGCGACCAGAATGATAAGGGTGCAGTAGAACCACATTGACGGACCGCTGAGCAAACCGATATTGGTGCGCAGGCCGGTAAAAGCGAAGAACAGAGGCAACAAAAGAGTAATAGTGATGGTTTCAAAACGGTCCAGGACGTAGCGGACGAACTTTGGATCCTTGGGCATAATCGCGCCCATCAGGAACGAACCGAACAGCAAATGAATACCCAGCCTTTCGGTGCACAAGGCTGAAGCGAGTGCCAATAACAGCAGGAATGCCATCCGATTTTCACTGATCTCGCCATACTTGCGAAAAGTGCTCTCCAGCAAGGCGCTCAGCAAGAAGCGCATACCGTAGATCATGATCACTGCGAACAGCACGATGCCGCCCAAGGTTAACCAAATGGGCGTTGTTTGCTGAGCGGCGCGAATGAGCACAACGATGTAAGCCAGAATGCACCATCCGGTTACGTCGTCTACGGCAGCGCAGGCGATGGCGATGTTCCCCAGGCTGCTCTTCATCATATCGCGCTCGGTCAAAATGCGAGCCAGCACAGGAAACGCAGTTACGCTCATGGCCGCGCCCATAAACAGTGCAAAGTTGGTGAACGACACACTGGTGTCGGAGAGTCGAGGGTACAGGTAGAGCGCGAGCAGGGAAGCCAGCACAAACGGCGCTGTGATGCTGACATGACTCACCAAAACGGCGGCGTGGCTTTGGTGCTTGAGTTTCTTGGGATCAATACCCAAGCCCACGAGGAACATGAAGATCACTACGCCTACTTGGCTCAAGGCGTTGAGAAATCCCAGGCTCGAGGGCGGGAATAAATAGGCAGAGGCCTGGGGCGAAATCCAGCCCAGCACGGATGGCCCCAGCAGGATGCCGGCAAACATTTCTCCCACCACGCGCGGCTGATGGAATCTGCGAAACAGGCTGCCCGTCAGGCGGCAGACGGCGAGAATCACCGTGATCTGCAGAACCAGCGTGAAGAGATTCGGCATCAATGGCCTCCCTGGGGCGAGGCGGCAGCCTGGCGCTCAGCCTTGAAGCTCACGGAAGCGCAGGCCGGACAATTTGTCGGCGAAAACGTGCCGGCTAGAATTTTCGAGTCTGCATGCCGATCGACCCTAGCGAGCATCGTGAGCGGTTGGCCGTCCGTACAGCCGTTGTCTTTTGACGCCCCCATGTCGTTCAGTGAAGCTCGTAGCGTGGTCCCGTCCAGAGCGCCGGATGCCGTGATCTTCGGCGCACTGGGAAAGCTAAGTACGAAACTGTTGCCGGATTGCGAAATTGAGATCGCTTGGTCGGGAATTCCAGCCAGAATCTTGCCGCAGGGCAGGGAAGCGAGCTGTGCAGAATCAAGCTGCAGGCTCCAGAGCCCGTCGATGGAAGCGGGAGCTTGCAAATGACGCCCGCTCTTTAGAATTCCCGCAAGCCCAAGCAGCGGGAGGATCACCAGGAACGAATAGGCGAAAACGAATTTTCGATTCGTGCCAGACACGCGCCACCCTCACCGAATCCCGAAAGCTCTTCGCTACACGCGATAGTGCGTTCGAATTTGGGCAGTAGGAATACAGGGAATCCCGTTGTTGGTTCGGGATCCCCTGCAAAATACCTCTTTACGTCTTTACGTTTGACCGCGACCTCGCCGAGAATGCCTTTGCTTAGGCCTCGGGACGGAACGCGTTCGAGGTCAAATCGCCCAGCAACTTGTGCCACGGATGTTTCTCGTTGCGCTCGACCTCCGTGACCATGGTGCGCATCTTCTCCAGCACGGGGGGAGTTGCGTCATCGTAAACGTCGCCCTGCAACAACTTCAATACATCCAGACGGTATCTGCGATCATTGATGAAGTACGTGAAGAGAACGTTGAGCCGGTAGTAGACGGTAATAAAGTCGTACCAGTTCTTGGTTCCCAGGCGCAGAGTGTTCTCGAAGTTGGCAAAACTCTGCCGCGAGAAATCATTCTTTTCGAGCGCGGTCAGGA
>Ga0209166_10000973_pt1 | contig 26090 bp, 29 predicted proteins | sample Coa_R1_3_FD_187151 | JGI IMG/M metagenome (GOLD analysis project Ga0209166, IMG submission 187151) | Surface soil microbial communities from Centralia Pennsylvania, which are recovering from an underground coalmine fire - Coalmine... | ecosystem: Environmental > Terrestrial > Soil >...
GGCTCCGCCCGCGCGGCCTGAACGCCACATCCCGAGCTCGATCGCAACCATGCGCGCCCGCCTGATCAAAGCCCTCATCAAAACCTTGCCGCAATGTCCGTGCTGCGGCGCCCGCGCAGCATCGAACAGACGTAGACGCCCATGACGCAGTAAGATTAGCGAAGCGTAACCCACCAATTCTGTCCGCGGACTTGGTGACGAAAGAGGTGGGTTACGCCTGGCGGCTAAACTAACCCACCCTACGAAGCCCGCGTCCACAACCTCACGAGCGGCCCGTCCGCGCCCATCACCGGATCAGTCTTTGGCAAGGCGACCTTCGGAATCGTCGTGAGCGCGCTGGCATGATTTTCCGGAGTCGGCCGCTTCAAATCCATCGGCGGCCCCGGCGGATAGGCGCCGACCACGGAGAAGTCCTGGGTGGCGGCGAGGCATTGATGCCCGGTGCCGGCAGGCAGGATTGCGATGTCGCCGGCGGAAATCTCCAGCTCCCTGCCGTTGTCGCCGCCGAAGCGCACGCGGGCATGTCCGCGCGCGATGCCCAGCACTTCATGCACGGTCGCATGATAATGCAGGAAGTTGTAGACGCCGTTCCGCCACATGTCGCCCCAGCCGTTGGCGCGGAACAGTCTTTCGATCGTCTCTTCGGGATGACCGCGATCGAGATCGACCGCGCCCTTGTAGACCAGGAATGGCATCGGATTGTTCGGCACGAGGCCGTCGTCGGCGAAGACGATGGTGGCGGGCTCGATATCGGTGCGGACGGCAGACATGAAATCCTCCTCCTCACGAAAAGCCAAGTAAAGCCAATTTAAATCCAGGTATGGATCAAACCAGCCGCCGACGCTGGCGTTCCGTTCCGGCTAAATCCGAAACCTCATCACCTCGTCCTTGAAGGCGAGCCCGTGGCCCGGTCGCTCCGGTGCCGTGATCATGCCGTTCTTGATCTCGGGCGGGTCGACCCAGAGATCGTCAAGCAGCCCCATGTTTTCGCACCAGATCCCGTTGGGGATCGAGGCCAGCAGGTGCACGTTCAATTCCGGAAACAGATGCGGCGCGATGGTGACGCCCCAGGTGTCGGCTAGCGTAGCGATCTTGCGCAGGTCGGTCATGCCGCCGCGCATCGGGTCGGGTTGCAGGATCGGCAGGCAGGGATTGAGGAAGAATGGCCTGAGATCGTAACGCGTGAAATGGGTTTCGCCGCCGACCACGCGCATGTCGAGGCTTGCTGCGATGCGCTGGTAGCCGGCGAAATCATCGGCCGGCACCGGCTCCTCGAGCCAATAGATGTTGTATGTCTCGAACTTGCGTCCCATCTCGATCGCAACGTCTGCGCTCCAGCCCATGTTGACGTCGATCATGATGTCGATATCGGGCCCCACCGCCTCGCGCATGCGGCGCACATTGTCGAGGTCCTCGGCGGGCTCGCGGACATGCGCGACCTGCATCTTGATGGCCTTGTAGCCCTGCTTCACGTAGTGCAACGCCTTCTCGATCATGCCGTCGCCGCCGGCGCCGCGCCAGCAGCCCGAGCCGTAGACCGGAATTTGCGAGCGGTAATGGCCCCACAGCCGGTGCAGCGGCAGGCCGGCGCGTTTTCCGACCGCGTCCCACAGCGCGATGTCGAGCGCCGACATCGCCATCGCGGCGATGCCGCCGCGGCCGTAGGTCATGGTCGCGGTCCACAGATCGCGCCAGATCGCCTCGATGGCGGTGGCGTCCTTGCCCTTGACGCGCGGGATGATGCACTCCTCGAGACACGCTGCGATCGATTTCATTCCGGGTCGGAACAGAAACAGATACCCCATGCCGGTGATGCCGCTCGATGTCTCGACGTCGCAGATCAGGATGTCGCGCATGGGCCCCAGCGCATGGCCCTTGAGCCAGGGATCATCGGGCCAGGGCATGCGCAGCATCGTCACGCGAATGTCGCGAATGGTCATGTCGGGGTTGGTCATGGGAGCTGTTTCCTTGGGGCTTTCCCTTGTTGGCCTGATCATGTTCGCTGATCTAGCGCCGAGGAAGTCAACCACAGAAAGCCGCCGCTCATCCAGCGCCGCGCGACATGTCCGCAATGCGCAGGCGATGACGCCTCGCTTTGTCATGCCCGGACTTGATCCGGGCATCCATCATTTTTCAAGGAAGATGGATCGCCGGGTCAAGCCCGGCGATGACGATCTTGCGTCAGGCCCGCTTCTTCGCGCGCATCAGATTGGCGAAGCGGTCGAACAAATAGTGCGAGTCGCGCGGGCCGGGCGAGGCCTCGGGGTGATACTGCACCGAGAACACCGGCTTGCCGTCGAGCTGGATGCCGCAATTGGAGCCGTCGAACAGCGAGATGTGCGTTTGCGTCGCGCCTTTCGGCAGAGTCGCCTGGTCCACGGCAAAGCCGTGGTTCATCGAGGTGATCTCGACCTTGCCGGTGGTCTCGTCCTTCACCGGGTGATTGGCGCCGTGATGGCCCTGGTGCATCTTTTTGGTCTTGGCGCCGACGGCCAATCCCAGCATCTGGTGGCCGAGGCAAATGCCGAAGGTCGGCGTGCCCGACTCGATCACCTTCTTGATGACGGGCACCGCATATTCGCCGGTCGCAGCGGGATCGCCGGGGCCGTTGCTCAAGAACACGCCGTCCGGCTTCATCGCCAGAATGTCTTCGGCCGAGGTGGTCGCCGGCACCACAGTGATCTTGCAGCCGACGCCGGCCAAGAGACGCAGGATGTTGCGCTTGATGCCGTAGTCGATCGCGACCACGTTGAACTCAGGGCTCGTCTGCCGGCCAAAGCCCTTCTCCCACGCCCAGGGCGTCTCGTCCCAGGTGAAGCGTTGGGCGGAGGTCACCAGCGGCACCAGGTCCATGCCCTCGAGGCCCGGCCATTCGCGTGCCTCTTCCTTCAGGCCATGCAGATCGAACTTGCCGTCCTTCGCATGCGCGATCACGGCGTTCGGCATGCCCTTGGAGCGGATCAGCGCGGTCAGCGCGCGGGTATCGATGCCGGAGAGGCCAACGATGCCGCGGGCCCTCAGCCACTGATCGAGATGGCGCGTGGCGCGGTAGTTTGAGGGATCGGTGATGGCGGTGCGCAGGATCACGCCGCGCGCGCCGGGCGTCGCCGCCATGTTCACCGTCTCGATATCTTCCTCGTTGGTTCCGACATTGCCGATATGCGGGAAGGTGAAGGTGATGATCTGCCCGGCATAGGAGGGATCGGTCAGGATCTCCTCATAGCCGGTCATCGCGGTGTTGAAGCAGACCTCGCCCACGGCGTGGCCTTCGGCGCCGAAGCCAAAGCCTTCCAGCACCGTGCCGTCGGCGAGCACAAGGAGCGCGGTCGGATTGTGGTCCGGCCAGGCGGCGTCGTTTTCTGATTGTGTCATGAGCCCGCTACATAGTCCGGGAAAGGTCCGCCGTCAAAGCCGCAAGTGGCGGATTCACATGCGCTTTCGGCGGGTCTCAATCCCGAGTCAGGAACCTGACCATCAGGATCTCGTCGAAATAGCGATTCCCGTCCTTCAAGGCCTTCATTTCGCGGCCATATTCGGAAAATCCCGTTTTTCGATAGAGCCGGATGGCCGCCTCGTTGTCGCTGGCGACGCCGAGTTGAAGCTGCTCCACGCGGCCACTGGCATGATCGACGATCGCCGCGATCAGGCGCTGACCGAGGCCGGAGCCGCGCGCGGCCTTGCGGATGTACATGCCCCAAAGCCCGGCCTTGTGGCTCACCTTGGCGCCCTCCTGCGGCCAGTAGCCAGCAACGCCGAGCAGCTCGCCTCCGTCAAAGGCGCCGAACACATGGCCTTTGACGATCCGCTCCGCGAACCAGTCGAGCGGCATGGCGCTTTCGCGTTCGAAGGTCGAGGAGAACGCCTCGGGGTTGCGCTGCAGTCCCTCCAGGCGGATGTCGCGATAGGCAACGGCGTCGGAGGGCGTGAGCGGTCGGATGCTCGGCGGGGTCGTCACGTCCAGGGAACTCGGTTGTTTCTCGGCCCGGAACGGCCTAGATCAAACGGCCTGGATCACTTGAAGGCCTAGATCACCTGGCGACCGGTTTGAAGAGGGTATGCCCATGCTGCGCGACGACATCAACACTGCCGTGAAGGAGGCCATGAAGGCCAAGGATGAGCGCAAGCTCTCCACGCTGCGCATGGTCAATTCGACCATCAAGAACGCCGACATCGCCGCGCGCGGGGAAGGCAAGCCTCCGTTGAGCGATGCCGATCTGCTCGGCGTCCTGCAGAAGATGATCAAGCAGCGCCAGGAAGCAATCTTGCTCTATGACAAGGGCGGCCGCGCCGAGCTCGCAGCAGCGGAGCGGGAGGAGATTGCGGTGATCTCTGGATACTTGCCGAAGCAGATGTCGGAGGACGACGTGAAGGCTGCGATTTCCGCCGCTATCGCCGAGACGGGTGCGGCCGGGATCAAAGACATGGGCAAGGTGATCGGCGCCCTGAAGGCGAAGTACACCGGGCAGATGGACTTTGCGAAGGCGAGCGGGCTGGTGAAGGCCGCGCTCGGCGGATAGCAGCGGAGGCTTCGATGTTCCGTGTGGCCGTGGACAGCCTGGAAGCCTATTTCGCTTTTGATCCCGACCGCACCGGCGAGCTCAAGGCCCTGGATGCCCTGATCCAAAAAACCGCGCCCAGCCTGAAGCGTCATTTCCATGCGGGCACGCCAGCGGGCGAAGCCGGCATGCGCGTCAAGCTGATCGGCTACGGACAGTTTCAATATGCGATCAAGTCCGGCAAGACGACGTCATGGCCGGTGATCGGCGTCGCGCTGCAGAAGCACTACATCAGCGTCTACATGGCGGTCACGAGGAACGGCAAGTCGCTGGTGTCCTGTTATGCCGGCAAGCTCGGCGCGCTGCGCTCCGGCGGCAACAATTTCAGCTTCGAGAAATTCGCGGACTTGAATGCGCCCGTGGTCGGATCGCTGTTTACCGAGGCCGCAACGATCTTCAAGGCCGACAAGGAGAACCCGGTTCGCTACATGCAGGGAAGCTAGGTTCGACCGCGATGCTCATCGAGACCGACAGCTACGACCAGCTCTATCGCGATTTTCGCTGGGACATTCCGCCGCGATTCAACATGGCGGTTGCCTGCTGCGACCGCCATGCGGATGGATCGAATCGCCTCGCGCTGATTTATGTCGATGAGGATGGCGGCGCCAGGCGCACTTCCTTTGACGAGATGCGCGCGTTCTCGTGCCGGTTTGCCAATGTGCTGGAGGCCGACGGGCTTTCGCGCGGCGACCGCGTCGCCGTGTTCCTGTCGCAGTCGCTGGAATTGCCGATCGCGCATCTTGCGGCCTGGCGCGCCGGTCTCGTCTCGGTGCCGCTGTTCACGCTGTTTGGCGAGGACGCGCTGCAGTTCCGTTTGCAGAACTCCGGTGCGAAAGCCGTCGTGACCGATGAAGGCGGCTGGGAGAAGCTTGCGAAGATCCGCGACCGGCTGCCGGAGCTGAAGCACATCCATGTCGCCGGGCGCGCGAGCGCCGGCACAAAATCGTTCTGGTCCGCGATCGAGGCGGCTTCCGATTCCCACACCGCCGTCGACACCTCTTGCGACGATCCCGCGATCATCATCTACACCTCCGGCACGACCGGAAACCCCAAGGGCGCGCTGCACGCCCATCGCGTGCTGCTCGGCCACCTGCCCAATATCGAGATGGTGCATGGCTTCTTCCCGAAGCCCGGCGACGTGATGTGGACGCCGGCCGACTGGGCCTGGATCGGCGGGCTGTTCGATGCGCTGTTTCCGGCCTGGTATCACGGCGTGCCGGTCGTCGGCCATCGGGCGAAGAAGTTTGAGCCGCAGGCCGCGATGCAGCTCCTGGCCGATCACGGCGTGCGCGTGGTGTTCCTGCCGCCGACCGCGCTGAAGCTGATGCGGCAGGCTGGCGTCAAGCATCCGGGCGTGAAGCTGCGCAGCATGCTCTCGGGCGGCGAGTCGCTTGGCGCCGAATTGCTCGACTGGGTGCGCGCCACCTTCGGCATCGACGTGCACGAGATCTACGGCCAGACCGAATGCAATCTCGTGGTCGGCTGCAACTCAAAACTGTTTACGATCCGCCCCGGTGCGATGGGCAAGGCAACGCCCGGCTTCGATGTGCGCATCGTCAGCGACAAGGGCGAAGAGCTGCCGCGGGGTGAGCGCGGCATCATCGGCGTGCGCCAGCCAAATCCCTGCACCATGCTTGAATATTGGAGCAATCCGGAAGCGACGGCGAAGAAATACGCCGGCGGATTCCTGCTCACCGGAGATCTCGGCCGCCAGGATGAGGACGGCTATTTCTGGTACATGAGCCGCGAGGACGACGTCATCACCTCGGCCGGCTATCGCATCGGCCCGTCGGAGATCGAGGATACGCTCCTGAAGCATCCCGCGGTGGCTCTCTCGGCGGTGGTCGGCATTCCCGATCCGATCCGCACCGAGGCGGTGAAAGCCTGGATCGTGCTGCGCCCCGGCTTTGCGCCGAGCGAAGAGTTGGCGCGCGAAATCCAGGATTTTGTCAAAGTGCAACTCGCCGCCCACGAATACCCGCGTCACGTGGAGTTCGCGGAGACGCTGCCGATGACCGCAACCGGCAAGGTGCTGCGGCGGGAGCTAAGGGCGAGGGGCTAGGGTACTCGTCATTGCCGGACTTGATCCGGCAATCCATCATTCTGCGCAAGAATCCTTTTGATTGATGGATACGCGGGTCAAGCCCGCGTATGACGAGTGCATCAAGAACCCGGCGTCGCGATGCCCAACTCCTTCAGTGCTGCGAGCATCCGCTCGGGCGGGCCCATCTTCACCACCAGCGGCTTGCCGGTTTCCAGCACGCTTTTGAGCCCGGAAAGGATCGCCGGCCAGCCCTGGCGGCCGCCGGACAAGATGTCGTCAGAGAGCGGCCGGTCGTGCGCCTCGCTCATGGTGAGCTTCACCGCTTCGCCGACCTGCTCGATCTCGTAGGTCACGAGCGTCGGCCCGAGCTTTTCGATCAGCGCCGGCCAGTTGACGTTGAAGGTGTAGGAGAGCCGCCGCGGCGGATCGCATTCCATCACCTCGCCCGAAATATGCAGCGCGCCGTCCCCCGTGCGCACGATATAGGCGCCGCCGACCCGCTGCTCGATCTCGACCGAATTGCCGAAGAAATACTTTCGGCTGAACTCGGCCGAGGTCAGCGCTTCCCACACCTTCTCCGGCGTGGAGGCGATGTAAATGGTGTAAACCGTCATCGGCTTGAACTGGTCGATTGTCATGTCAGCACGCGCCTTCCGATAAAGTCTCATCGCTACGCAACACCCTCGATCCCCATCGCCGCCGGCGGGATCGCGAGAGCCTTGCCGGTCTCGAGCAGGCTCTTGAGGGAAGAGAGAATCGCAGGCCATCCCTTGGAGATGCCGTTAAACAGCTTGCTGCCAGCGCCAAAGCCTTCATGCGTCACGGTCAGCTTCACGAGCTTGCCGTAAGCCTCGATGGTGAAGGTGACCGTGGTCGCTCCCTCCTGGCGCATCTCTTCGTCCAGCTCGTGCTTGAAGGTGTAGGCGAGACGCCGCGGCCGGTCGGCTTCCAGGATTTCGCCGGTGTCGGTGGTCTGGCCGCTCATCACCAGCGCAACCGGCGAGCCCACCGTCCAGTTCGACCTGACCTCGGTATCGAACCAGTACCGCCGGGTGAAGGCGCTTGATGTCAGCGCCTCCCATAATTTTTCCGGCGTGGTCTCGATATAGGTGACATAGATGAACTCAGGCCGGCTCTCAGGCATCGCATCGTTCCTCGGGCGGCCGGGTCATAGGCAGATCGGCCGGCAATTCGCGCCCGGTCTCCAGAAAACTCTTCAAGCTCGCTATCACCATCGGCCAGCCGCCGGAGATGCTCCGGAAGGTTTCGCCGCGCTCGTCGAGCTCGTCGTGCGTCACAGTCAGCTTGACGACCTTGCCGCGCGGCTCGATGTCGAAGGTGACGCGCGAGGTGCGCTCGCGGCTCGCGCCTTGCTTCACCACGTCCCAGCTATAGGTGAGCTTTCTCGCTGGATTCGCGACGAGCACCTTGCCTTCGACGGCGCGCTGGCCGTCCTTGGTGAAATGAAACGGCGATCCCGCCTTCCAGTCCGACGTGGCGCGGTAGCCGAACCAGTAGCGTTCGGTGAAGTCGCTGTTGGTCAGCGCATGCCACAGTTTCTCGGGCGTCGTCTCGATATAGGTGGTGTAGACGAATTCCGGCTTGCTCATCGCACTCCTCCCACGGCCATCTTCGCTTTGGTGACAAGTCCCTCGTACCAGGGTGCGTACAGCACCTTGCCGCATTCGATGTAGCTCTTGAGGCTGCACAGGATCAGCGGCCAGCCCATGCTGACCTTCTCGAGCACCGGGCTATTCGGCTCGAAGCCGTCGTGGATCATGGTGAGCCTGACCTGGTCGCGCTGCCGCTCCAGCTCGAAGGTGACGCGCGACGGCTTTCCGCCGTCGGAGCCGTCATGGGCGAGGAACGAATAAGCGAGCCGGCGCAGCGGATCGTATTCGAGGACCTTGCCGGTAACGTCGTTGTCGTGATGCGCAAGCCGCAGCGTGAACGGCGAGCCGACCGTCCAGTCGGAGACGACGGAATTGCCGTGCCAGTAGCGCTCCGACATTTTCGTGTCGGTCAACGCCGCGAACACCTTCTCCGGCGTCGACGCGATATAGGTGGTGTAGACGAATTCAGGCTTACTCATCGCGTTTCTCCAGTTGCCTTTTCAGTTCCGAGAGCGCGGTGAGCTTGCCGCGCTCGAATTTCCTGATCCACCGCTCGCCGATCTGATGGATCGGTACCGGGTTGAGGTAGTGCAGCTTCTCGCGGCCGTGCTTGTAGGTGGTGACAAGGTTGGCCTCTTCGAGAATCGCAAGGTGCTTCGTCACGGCCTGACGGGTCATGTCGAGGCCGTCGCAGAGCTCGTTCAGAGTCTGTCCGTTTCTGGCGTGAAGCCTGTCCAGCAGGGTTCGCCGTGAGGCATCTGCCAGCGCTTTGAAGACTTCATCCATGGTCAGGATAATAGGCAACCAAATGGTTGCATGTCAAGCGCGGAGTTTCGGCCGTTCTGTTCACGGCTGCGAGAGCGAGGATGCGTACTGACAGCTTCGGTCCGATTGTCGCCCGATCGCGGCATGGCTAGGATCAAGGCCGCTGTCCGGAGGCATCGATGGCGACGTGCACGATCATCGGCATCCAAGGAGCGTTGCTTGGCATTGATCATCCGAAGCCCTGATATCGATGAGCTACCCGGCCTCTCCGATCTCTGTTTCAGATCCAAGGCGGTGTGGGGCTATGACGAGAAGTTCATGGAGGCGTGTCGTCGGGAGTTATCGTTCGCTCCGCAGGATCTCGAACAGACGCATGTCGCCGTTGCGGAAGAGGATGGCAGGATACTTGGTGTCGTACAGATCAGGATCAGCGCCGCGGAAGCTGAATTGTTGAAGCTCTTCATCGAGCCGGAGGTGGTGCGAAAGGGGACGGGGAGGGCGCTCTTCGCCTGGGCGACGGACGTCTCAAGGAGGACGGGGGCAAGTCGAATCGTTGTCGAGGCGGATCCCGGGGCTGCCCCGTTCTATCGCAAGATAGGAGCACGCGACGCCGGACAGGCGCCCTCGGGGTCAATACCGGGCAGGATGCTGCCAAGGCTTGTGTTTGACGTCTTGCGATAGCCGGTCACAACGCCCCCGGACGCAGCGAGCCTGAGGATCAGGGCTAGCGCGTGGCCACCATCAAGCCGCCACCTTCCGTGCGACCAGCCTTTCGTCCTCGGAAAAGATGCGCACCGCAAAATCATGGCGGTCGATGTCGAGCGCGATATCGAGATCGCCGGGATGCAGATGCGGCTTGGCCGGATCGTGGAAATCCGGGATCTGCGGGCCTGCCATAATCACGTCGCGCGTCCCCGACAGGCTGCCGCGCCGGCCCTGCAGGAGATTGCGCAGATGAATGGCGCAGAGTTCATCTTCGTCGCTGCGCCGCACCGCCTCCAGACCCATCGCCACCAGCGTGACCTCTGCCGGCGCGTCCTTGAGGATGGCGCGTGCTGTCGCCGTGGCGGTGAGCAACGATCCGGCATAGAGCCGCGTGGCGTGCCTCGCTGCGACGATGCCCTGCGTGCCGGCGCTGGTGCGCTGGATGATGGTGCGGCCCTTGAGGTCCGCCCGTGATGCCTCGAACGGCGAATTGCCGAGATCGAACCCGGGCGGTGCGCGGCCGCCGACCTCTCCCATGCAGAGATCGCCGACGCCGGCCGCGCGCAGCGCCAGCGCCTCCTCGACGTCGCGGACGATGATGATTTTGGTTGCACCCTTGGCCAGCGCGACGGCGGCCGTCGTGAAGGCGCGAAAGACATCAATGATGACGACTGCCCCGACGGCGCGCTCGGCGCCCGCGAGCAGGCTATCGATTCGAATGTTCAAGCGTATCACCCCACGACTATATGCGTTCCGGTCAGGAAGCGCGGCGCTGCCGGCTGCAGCCGTTCCCGGACTTTTCATGCGTCAGCCGGACGGCTTTCGCCTCTTCTTCATTTTCGGCTTCGATGTCTTTCCTTTGATGGCCTCGGCCTGGCGGCTGGAAAGCCGTCGCAAGCGCACGCAGGCCCTCCGCCCGTTCCGGGTCGGCGGTTCGGCCGGCGGCTTGCTCGGCCTTCTCGGCCTGCCTGCGGAAGAATTTCTTTTCTTTCACCATCGGAGTCCGGGATCGCTGCGTTGAAATTCGTGCATGATGTCGGTAGCTCTACCTCAACATTCAGCTTTGCGGCAATCGGGGCGCCCATTCGTCATGGCATTCCTCTCCGAGTGCAGGACCTCGCAAATTTGTTTGCGCCAGCGTAGTGCACGGCGGGCCGCCGGCAGGGCGTCCGGCGCGCCGAATGAGCCGCAGTTCCGCGGCGATCCGATGTAAGGCCGCTGCGGTCTTTCATGCTCTCCCTCGACGGCGTATTGTTTCGATCGAACGAGCCCAGATCCGGGAAGCTTTCGAATCCTGAGGAACGCCCATGACTGGCGCAAGGCTGAAGCACTACGGCTGGGGGCGCGAAGGCGAAGGCATGAGCGCAGAGGAGCGGAAGTTTGTCCTCGGCCGCTACCGTGCAAAATTTGCAACTGATGAATTCGACACGCTCGCAGTCCCGGGCCTCGAGGACCTCTCGTTGCCGGAACCGCGTGTGCTGGCGCCGGCGCCCTTCGCCGCTTTCTGCACGAGCGAGCGCTACGATCGCGCCGCGCACACCTATGGCAAGTCCTATCCGGACTATGTCAGGGCCATGCTTGGCGATTACCATTGCGCGCCCGACGTCGTGGCCTATCCGCGCAACGAGACGGAGATTTCCGCTGTCATGGACTGGGCAGGGTCGGTCGGCGCTTCGCTGACGCCATTCGGAGGCGGATCGAGCGTTTGCGGCGGCGTCGAACCGCGCCTTGATGGCATCAAGCACAAAGCTGCCGTCACCCTCGATCTGCGCAATCTTTCCACAGTCATCGAAGTGGATCCGGTATCGCGGGCCGCATCGATCGAAGCGGGAGCGTTCGGTCCGTCTCTGGAAGACCAGCTCAAGCCGCATGGACTCACCTTACGGCACTTTCCACAGAGCTTTGAATACTCGACTCTCGGCGGATGGATCGCGACGCGATCGGGCGGCCATTTTGTGAGCCTTTATACCCATATCGACGATTTCGTCGAAAGCTTGCGCGTCGTGACGCCGGTCGGCGTCGTGGAGACGCGCCGGCTTCCCGGTTCGGGTGCGGGGCCCAGTCCCGACCGCATGTTCATCGGCTCGGAAGGGATCCTTGGCGTGATTTCACGCGCCTGGATGCGATTGCAGCGCCGTCCGAGATTCCGTGCCGCCGCGTCGCTTCGTTTCCCCTCATTCTTCGACGCCGCGCGCGCCGTGCGTGCGGTCGCGCAAGCCGGCCTTTATCCGTCAAATTGCCGGATTCTGGACCCGCAGGAGGCCTTCAATACAGGTGCGGGCGACGGCAGCGCCGCCATCATGGTGCTCGCATTCGAATCGGGCGATCATCCCTTGGATGCCTGGATCGCGCGTGCGCTTGAATGTTGTGCGGACCACGGCGGAACGCAGGAGAAGGCGGAGTCCGGCGATGCGCATCTGCAAGGCGCGGCAGGCGTCTGGCGCAACGCGTTTATCCGGATGCCCTATGCGCGCGAATTCCTGACGCCCGCGGGCCTCATCAACGACACATTCGAGACCGCCATCACCTGGGATCGGTTCGAAACCTTTCACGACAAGGTCAAGACGGCAACCGAACGCGCGATTCTGGAAGCGACCGGCGTCAGAGGCGAAGTCACCTGCCGCTTCACCCACGTCTATCCGGACGGGCCTGCGCCCTATTTCACGTTCCATGGCCGCGGCCGACACGGCGCGCTTCTCGAGCAGTGGCAGGCTATCAAGAATGCGGCAAGCGACGCGCTGATCGCGGCAGGCGGCACCATCACGCACCATCATGCCGTCGGTCGCGACCACAGACCCTGGTATGACCGGCAGCGGCCGGAGCTCTTCGCCGCCGCGTTGCGAGCAGCCAAGCGCGAACTGGATCCGCAAGGTATGCTCAACCCGGGCGTCCTGATTGATCCTTGAAGCGCGCCCCGTCGCGGGACCTACCGCATCACATTCGCCGTCGCGTCGTTCCATATCACAGGAGGTGGCTGGCTCGATCACGGGAAGCGCCCGGCTCGCGCACGAGCGGCGGTTCCGCGGCTGAGGCTTGCGTGGCCGCCGGTCCGAAGAAAGCGGCTCCGTCGTCAGCCTGGCTGCTCGACAAGGTGCGCACGGGAAGGCGCAGGGTCAAATCGATCGGCGAAATATTGCGTTTCGTTAGCCACCAATCCGTCGCGGAATTCCATGATGCTCACTGAATATGATGGTATGCCGTCATAGCTGAGCACAAATTCAGTGACCCAGAGATCGCCACTCCCGACAATTCGCCTGACCGCAAAGCGCTTCCTGTTTGGCTGGACGAATCGGCTCTCCTGAATGTTGCGCCGGCCGCGGATCCGCTCGCCGGACTGCGGATAGTGAAGCACGGCATCTTCGCGGTAGATCTCGTGTTCGACATCGAAATCGCCCGCGTCCGAAGCATCCCAATGGCGTTGCAACGCCAGCCGCACAGTTCGATCATCCATCTCAACCTCCCAAGTGCGCCAGCGCATCAGGAATGAATAGCTGGCTGGCCGCCATCAAATTGCAGGTCCGGATCGCGAATTTGTTTTGCGCCAGCGTAGTGCAAAGCGCCCCGGCTCCGCTATGATGTCGCGGTCGCAAGAGCCAGCGAAGATTGGCAAGTCAAGGTAGGGTGGGTCAGCATGATCGGGCGCGTCAGACTCTTAGCTCTGTCGGGATTCTTCTCGACATTTTTAATCATCGGCTGCGCGGGGAGCGCGGCGGCACAAGAGCAAAGGATCGGTGCGCCGCCGGAAGCCCAGAACATGAAGCTGGTCGGCTATAACGACCTGCAGGGGCGCGCCGCCTATCAGCCGACCATCCACCACCAGGGCGACCGCTGGATCGCCTATATCGGCCATCACGGTGGCACCGATGCCGTTCCCGATCCCGTCAATCCCTTGACGAGCAAGGCCGAGCCGAACGGCACCTCGATCGTCGACGTCACCGATCCCGCGCATCCGAAATACCTGCACCACATTCCGGGGCAGCAAGGGAAATACGAGTCCGGCGGCGCGCAGATGGTGCGCGTCTGCGACGGCAAGAGCCTGCCCAAGGGCGATCCGAACGCCGTCTACATGCTGCGCGCGGTCGGCAGCCAGGGCCATGAGATCTGGAACGTCGCGGATCCCGCCAATCCCGTGCTCGTCACGCATATCGGCGAGGGCTTGAAAGATACGCACAAGAGCTGGTGGGAGTGCGACACCGGCATTGCCTATCTCGTCTCGGGCGTGCCGGGGTGGCGCGTGCGCCGCATGACTGAGGTCTATGACCTCTCCGATCCCGCCCATCCGCTGAAGATCCGGGATTTCGGCCTGCCGGGCCAGGAGCCGGGCTCGACCGGCCCCGTGCCGACCGAGCTGCACGGACCGATCTCGCTCGGCCCCGAGGCCAATCGTATCTATTTCGGCTACGGCACCGACAAGAACGGCATTCTGCAGATCGTCGATCGCAACAAGCTTCTGAACGGACCGAAAGAGCCGACGCCGGAAAACCTGCGCTATCCGGAAGTGGGGCGGCTGACGTTGTCCGCCTTCAACGGCGCACATACGGTGTTTCCGATGAAGGGCATGCCGATTGCTGAATTCGCCAAGGACAAGGACGGCCAGACCCGCGACATCGTCATGATCGTGGACGAGGCGCTCCTCAACGAGTGCGGCGAGCCGAGGCAGATGGTGTGGTTCGCGGACGTGACCATCGAGGCGCGGCCGATGATCATCTCGAGCTGGACGGTGCCGGAGGCGAGCGGCCATTTCTGCGAGCGTGGCGGCCGCTTCGGCTCGCATTCCTCGAACGAGAACATGGCGCCGGTGTTCTACAAGAAGATGGCCTTCATCGCCTTCTTCAATGCCGGCGTGCGCGCGCTCGACATCCGCGATCCCTATCATCCGAAGGAAGTCGGCTATTTCATTCCCGCGATCACCGACAAGACCGACAAGCGCTGCGTCACCGTCGACGGCAACGACCGCTGCAAGGTCGCGATCCAGACCAACAATGTCGAGACCGACGATCGCGGCTACATCTATATCGTCGACCGCGCCAACACCGGGATGCATATCCTGGAGCTGACGGGGCCCGCGCGCGCCATCGCCGGACTGAAATAGCGATGTTGCGCTGGCTCGTCGTCGCGATCGGGGTGCTCACGGGGAGCGCGCTGTCGGGCGTTGGCGCTTACCAGCTGATCCACCCGGCGATCGAGCGCAGCGACGGGCGCTGGCAGGAGATCGCCTGGCCGTTCCCGCGCGACGGCTGGCCCGCGGGGCGCGCGTTCCGCTGCGAGGCTTGCGGCGGCGTCGAGATCTATGTGCGGCCGAAGATCGGCTTCTGCAATTGCGATACGGGTGTCGCCGATGACGACGAGGTCGATCGCGTCACCGACCTTGATCTGATCAGCGAGCGCTTTGCGCCGACGCAAGCCGGCCATGTGGTTCGCGTCGCCGATCTGAAGGGCCGCGCGCGGGCCTACGACTTGAAGATGCCCGATGGCTCCGACCACGCCGCCATCGGCATCGCGCTCTCGCATCACTGCGACCTCCTGGTCGCGGTGGCGCAGGGCAACGCGGACCGCGCAAAGTTGACGCGCCTTGCACTGGACTATCTCACGACAGGCGCGATGCATCACTGGATGATGGCGGAGTTGGGTGGGAGTTAGGTGTATTCAGTCGTAGGGTGGGCAAAGGCGCTCTTGCGCCGTGCCCACCATCTCCAGCAACGGTGGGCACGCGGAGCCTGTCATCGGGCCGCGCGTTCGCGCGGACCCGTTGGCTTTGCCCACCCTACGATCTTCCACCGTGGCTCCTATCGTGCATTAATACAGAGACCAAAATCTCCCACCCACAGAGTCCCCCATGTCCCTTCAGGTCTATCTCGCCTTTGTCGCCGCCTGCATTGCGCTTGCGCTGTTGCCGGGACCGGTTGTCACGCTCTTGATCGCCAACGGCCTGCGCCATGGCACGCGGGCGGCGCTGATCAACATTGCCGGCGTGCAGACGGGGCTGGCGATCGCCATCGGCATCGTCGCGGTGGGCCTGACCTCGCTGATGGCGACCATGGGCTACTGGTTCAACTGGGTGCGGCTGGCAGGCGCGGCCTATCTCATCTGGCTCGGCATCAAGCTGATCCGCGTCCCCATCGAGGGCATTGCGGCCGAGGCCGCTCCGCCTCCGCCGCGCGGCGGCTTCTTCCTGCAGGGGTTGGTCGTGCTGCTCTCGAACCCCAAGCTTCTGGTGTTCTTCGGTGCGTTCCTGCCGCAGTTCATCGACATGAACAAGGACCACCTCTCACAGGTGGCGCTGCTCGGCGTCACCTTCATGGTGATCGCCGGTTTTACTGACGGGCTCTACGCGCTTGCCGCGGGCCGCGTGCGCACGCTGTTCTCGAAGCGGCGCACACGGCTGGTGTCGCGCATCTCGGGCTCATTCATGATCGGCGGCGGCATCTGGCTCGCGCTGACGCGGGCGCGCTGACGCTGGCCTTGGCCGTCACAGCGTGATCGTGCCGGTGACGCAGGTGGCGACATCGCCGCCGATCCAGATCACCTCGCCCTCCCGCGCGACATGGACCCGGCCGGCGCGGCCGAGCGCCGTGCCTTGGGCGGCGACGTAACGCGGCTTTGCAATCCCGGCGCCGATCAGCCATTGCGCGAGAGAAGCATTGAGGCTGCCGGTCACGGGGTCCTCGGCGCCGCGCGCGGTGAAGGCGCGGACCTCGAACTCAGCCTCGCCGCCGTCGCGCGCCGCGTCCCATGGCGCCACCACTCCGATCGGCTGATCGGGCAGCACGGTGCCGTCGCGCTTGAGCGCGAGCACCTCGGCGCGCGAGCCGAGCAGCACCGCGACCCAGCCGGGTCCATTGTCCGCCCATTGCGCGGCCTTGATCGCCTGCTCGCCAACGCCAAGCGAAGCGGCGATACGGCTGAGCAGATCGGGTTCGACGTTGCCGGAACGCCGCAATGGCGGTGCGGCGAAGGCAAGCCGAGTGCCATCGCGCTTGATCCGCACCAGGCCCGCGCCGCATTCCTGGATCACGGCGTCGGCCTTCGGCTTGTGGCCGAGCGCGAGCCAGGCATGACAGGAGCCGAGTGTCGGATGGCCTGCGAAGGGCAACTCGCGCGCCGGCGTGAAGATGCGGACATGATAGTCGGCGGTCGCGTCCTTCGGCTGCAGCAGGAACGTGGTCTCGCTGAGATTGGTCCAGTTGGCGATCGCCTGCATCCCTCGTTCATCGATCCCATCGGCCTCGGCGATGACAGCCAGCGGATTGCCCTTGAACGGCGCGGAAGAGAACACGTCGAGCTGATAGAACGGCAGTTTGCGCATCGGCTGCTCTCCTAATCACGCCAGAATGGTTTGAGCGCCTCGCGGCGCACCGCAATCGGATCGAGCCCGCAGTCCCGCATCTGCTCCGCGTCGAGGCTCATGAGTTCGTTGCGCCGGCCCGCGCGCTCGATCCAGAGCCGGGGCAGAACGATGAGCCCGGCGAGGACGCCACGCGACCGCGCCGCCGCCCAGGGCTGAACGAGAGTATCGGCCATGATCGCCACCATTGCTCTCCAACTTGGCTGTTGCCTCAGGAGCAATGGCTCAGTACAAATCTCGGAGCAATCGAAACATTGCTCTCGGAGCAATATAAATGACTGCCTCCTACACGGCGCTGGTCGACATCATCGCCGCCGACATCGCCGCTGGCAGACTGAAGGCGGGCGAGCGGCTGCCGCCACAGCGGCACTTCGCCTATGAGAAAGGAATCGCGGCCTCAACGGCGGCGCGTGTCTATGCCGAGCTCTTGCGGCGGGGGCTCGTCGTGGGCGAGGTCGGCCGGGGCACATTCGTCGCGGGCCAGGAACCGCAGCCGCCGTTTCGGGCGGAGCCGTTCGATGGCCGCATCGATCTCGAATTCAACTTTCCGACGCTGGCGGATCAGGCCGCGCTGATCGCGAAGTCGCTTTCCAATTGGCAGCAGCCGGAGCTGCTGGGCAGCGCGCTGGCGCCCGTTACGCAGCGTCGGCTCACTGAAGCCGCTCGCGTCAGCGCCGATTTCTTCATGAGCAACCGTTGGCGCCCGCGCGCGGAGGATTTTTTGTTTGCGGGCAGCGGCCGGCAGGCGATTGCGGCGGCCGTGGCGGCGCTGGTGCCGGTCGGCGGGCGGCTTGCAGTGGAGGCGCTGACCTATCCGATGATCAAGGGCATCGCGGCGCGACTTGGCGTCACGCTGGTGCCGATCGCAATGGACGGCGAGGGCATCAGGCCCGATGCGCTCGCCAAGGCGCATCGCACCGGCGCGCTGAGCGCTGTGTATCTGCAGCCGGTCATGCAGAACCCGCTCGGCCGCACCATGAGCGAAGTGCGGCGCGACGAGCTCCTGCGCGCGGTGCGCAAGCTCGACCTCGTGATCATCGAGGATCTGATCTATGGCTTTCTGGCCGATGAGCCTCCGCTCGCCGCCGAGGCCGCGGAGCGCTCGATCGTGGTCGACAGCCTCTCCAAGCGGCTTGCGCCGGGTATCGCCGTCGGTTTCCTGCACGTTCCGACGCAAACCCGGGAGCGCGTTGCGGCGGCGTTGCGCACCGGCACCTGGTCGGTCACGCCGCTTGCGCTCTCCCTTGGCATGCGGCTGCTGGCGGATGGCACCGCAGCCGAGATCACGCGGCGCAAGCGCGTCGATGCGCTTGCCCGCCAGGCTATCGTTGCCGATTGTCTCGCAGGCCAACGCATCGAAACCGATCCACGCTCCTATCATGTCTGGCTCGAGCTGCCGGAGGGCTGGCGCGCCGAGGCGCTCACCGCCGCCGCGGCGCGCGCCGGCATCGCGATCACGCCGGCTAGCGCGTTTGCCGTCGCACCCGGCCATTCGCCGAACGCGGTGCGTCTCGCGCTCGGCCTGCCGAGCCATGCCGAGTTGCGCAAGGCGCTGACGCGCCTTGCCGCGTTGCTGGCGGCGCGACCGGAGGAGACCGATGTCACGGAATAGACGCCTGGCGTCGAGATTGCGGAGGCGAGCTTCCTTCCTTCCCCCCTTGTGGAAGAAGGTGGCACGAACGTAGTTCGCGCCGGATGAGGGGTATGCATCCGCGAGTCCAAGGAGCAATTGTCGCACGGAGAGATACCCCTCACCCGGATCGCATCTTCGATGCGATCCGACCTCTCCCACAAGGGGAGAGGTGATTTGTCACCGCGGCGCTAGCTTGACTTAGTTTGGCCGCTCACGCCGGAACTCAACGTCTCCGCGATCGCGGTGAGGATGCGCGCGAGCCGTTCCGCCCATTGCTGCTGGCCGCTCTCATCGGCGATCAGGTCCTGCCGGATCTCGATGCCGGTATTCGCGAGCCCGCGCGCCTCGCCGTGCAAGGGAATGGTGTAGTCGGTCTCCTCGCCGACCGCATAGGGCTCATTGTCGCCGACCACGAGATCGCCCTCCGCGCGCAACGCCTGCAACAGCAGCGGCGCCAGCGTCTTGTCGCGATGATAGAGCGTGCCGATGTGCCAGGGCCGCGCCACGCCGGCATAAACCGGCGTGAAGCTGTGCAGGGACACCAGCATGGTCGAACGCTTTTCGCGCAGGCGCCGGTCGATCACCGCGTCGATGCGGCGGTGATAGGGATCGAAGATCTCGCGCCGCCGCATCTCGGCATCCTCGCGCGAAATCCCTTCATTGCCCGGAATGGTGGTGGCTTCGCTCAGCAACGGAATCGCGCTTGCGACATGCGGCGGGCGATTGCAGTCGATCACAAGCCGCGAGTAGCGCTGCGCGATCAGATGCGCATCGAGATGCTTGGCGAGCCGCTCGGCAACCCCGGCAATGCCGATATCCCAGGCGATGTGGCGGGAAAGCTCGCTCTCGGGCAGGCCGAGGTCGCCCAGCGCTTTCGGAATCCTGCGGCCGTAGTGGTCCGACGTGAGCAGGAATGGCGAGCGCCCTTCCGCATTCTGCTCCAGGACCGGATCAACGTCGTTAACGCCAAGGAGCAGCGATGTTTCGCGCGCGAGCTCGGAATCCATCTTTCATTGCCTGTCGAAGGTGAGTAGACGATCTGGAATTGGACAGCGAGCGCTGTAGATTAGGGCGCCAAGAATCACGTCAAGAAACTCGATCATATCACGAAGATATTGTAACGATGTCGAGGCCCGCGATTCATCTGTCTGAGCATTCCGTCATTCCGGGGCGCCCGAAGGGCGAACCCGGAATCTCGAGATTGTTTTGCGATTCTTCAACAACGTCGAGATTCCGGGTTCGATGCTTCCGCCTACGCGCGAGGGCGCTTCGGCGGACTCCTACCCGGCGAAGCTCGCGTGGCGAGCGTAGACGGGTCGCATCGCCCCGAAATGACGGATACGTTACATGACCTCCGACCGCCTCTTCGTCTACGGCACCTTGATGCGCGGCTATGTGCATCCGATGGCAAAACTGTTATCGGCCAATGCTGACTTCCTGGGCGAAGCGAGCTGCCGCGGTCGGCTTTATCTGGTGAAGCATTATCCCGGACTGGTGCTCTCCGATGATGCCGCCGACATCGTCCACGGCGAGCTCTATCGCCTGCGCGAGGCGCAAGCGCTGCTCCGCGAGTTCGACATGTACGAAGCCTGCGGCGAGGGCTTTCCCGAGCCCACGCAATATGTCCGGCAGATGTTTTCCGTGACGCTTGCCGGTGGCTCGGAAAGCGAAGCCTGGACCTACCTCTACAACTGGCCGGTCGCGAAGCTGACGCGGATCGAGTCGGGCAGGTTTTTGGGGAAATAGCTCCAAAGGTCGTCATTCCGGGGCGCGCGGAGCGCGAGCCCGGAATCCATATCCCCCGGCTGTGGTTATGGATTCCGGGCCTGCGCCTGCGGCGCATCCCGGAATGACGACGTGGATGGACCTGTGAATAGCCCGGACAACGTGGACTCTTCCCATACTTCAAGCGGTTCTCCCGATATGCCTAGCCGGTTGCAAACCGCGCCAAGACATAAACCCGCGACTCAGCGAAAATTCGCCCCATGCGCTTCACGCCCCAATTCCTTGACGAACTGCGTGCCCGGCTTCCGGTTTCGGAAGTCGTGGGCAAGCGCGTGAAACTGAAGCGGGCGGGGCGGGAGTGGAAGGGGCTGTCGCCGTTCCAGCAGGAGAAGACGCCGTCGTTCACCGTCAACGACCAGAAGGGATTTTACCACGACTTCTCCTCCGGCAAGCACGGCAACATCTTCGACTTCGTGATGGAGACCGAGGGCGTCACGTTCCCGGAAGCCGTGGAGCGGCTGGCGTCGATGGCCGGTGTGCCGCTGCCGGCGGTGACGGCTGATGCCGCACGCGTCGAGCAGCGCCGCAAGACGCTCTATGACGTCATGGAACTCGCCGCAAAATTCTTCGCCGACACGCTGGCGTCGCGCAACGGCGCGAAGGCGCGCGGCTATCTCGGCGACCGCGCCATTTCGCCCGCGACGCAATTGCAGTTCCGCCTCGGCTATGCGCCGCCGGATCGCTTTGCCTTGAAGGAATCTCTGGGTGCGCAGGGCATTCCGGTCGAGGACATGGTCGAGACCGGCTTGCTGATTGCGGGCGACGACATTCCCGTGCCCTATGATCGTTTCCGCGACCGCGTGATGTTTCCGATTCTCGACGCGCGCGGCCGGGTGATCGCCTTCGGCGGCCGCGCGCTGGAGAAGGACGTGCCGGCGAAATATCTGAACTCGCCCGAAACGCCGCTGTTTCACAAGGGCGACAATCTCTACAACCTCGCGAGCGCAAGACAGGCCGCGCATAACGGCGCGAGCCTCATCGTCGTCGAAGGCTATGTCGACGTCATCGCCATGGTGACGTCGGGCTTCGGCGGCGCGGTGGCGCCGCTCGGCACTGCGCTCACCGAAAACCAGCTCACGCTCATCTGGAAGATGGCAGACGAGCCGATCCTCTGCTTCGATGGCGACCGCGCCGGACAGAAGGCGGCCTGGCGCGCTGCGGACCTCGCGCTGCCGCTGCTTCAGCCTGGAAAGAGCCTGCGCTTCGCGCTGTTGCCGGAAGGCCAGGACCCCGACGATCTCGCGCGCTCCGGCGGGCGCGGCGCGATCGAGGAGGTGATCGGCGCATCCCGTCCGCTCGCGGACGTGTTGTGGTCGCGCGAGATCGAAAGCGGCAGCTTTGGCACGCCCGAGCGTCGCGCGGCGCTGGAAGCACGCATCGGCGAGCTTGCCAATTCGATCCGCGACGAAGTGGTGCGGCGCTATTATCGCCAGGATTTCGCGAGCCGGCTTCAGCAGACCTTCGCGCCGGAGGCCCCGCGCGGCTTTGCCGGCAAGGGCTATTTTCGCGAATCACGTCGTTTTCCACAGCGCCTCCCCAACTCCGGGAGCCGGTTTTCCACAGGCCGCGGGCAGGGCTTCGCTCCCGCTCAAACGCTGGGCCGCGGGCCTTACCAAGCCGCATCGCCCCAGCTTGCCAACAGCCCGATCATGCGCGGCCAGCGCTCGGCGCTCTCCCGCCGCGAGGCGCTGATCCTGCAATGCCTGATCAACCACCCCTGGCTTTTGCACGAGCATCTGGAGGAGGTGGCGGCGCTGGAATTGGCCCACGGCGAAGCCCACAAGCTCCGCGCAGCCATCATCGCGGCCTTCGCCAACGACCATCACCATGCCGCGGATCCGGACCAGCAGGCCGAGAAGATGCGGGTCGACCTCGCGGCGGCCGGATTTACGCAATTACTTCAAAGAGTTGACCGCTCGATCACGACGCCGGCGGTGTGGGCGGCCCGCGAAGGTGCGGCGCGGGATGATGTTCTTTCCACGTGGCATCAACTGGTTGCCTTGCATCGGCAATGGCATTCCCTACTTAGGGAATTGAAAGATGCTGAGCTGGCGCTGGGCGAGGAGGCGAGCGAGGCCAATCTGGCCTGGTTGCGCGATGTGAAGGGCCGGATGGCCGAGGTCGACGGCACCGAGGCCCTGATCGAGGGATTTGGCGAGCTGTCCGGCCGGTTCCAGAAGTCGGTTTAAGGAGAGAATGGCGCAGAAGGGCGGTAGCCTTGCTGTGAAATGACTCGCCAAACCCGGGGTTTGGCTGCAAGAACAGGGTTAAGCGAGGCTTAATATCACTCCATTAATCGGAGTTGCGAACCTACCTAGAGAGATTCGGGGGTGGCGATGATTTGCGCCGCCCTTTATGCGTCTGACGCATATCCCGGAAAGCACGGATTTTTCCAGGGGACCATGCGTCATAAGTCTAGGCACCAGATGTCGAGACCGGCGCAAGCGAGAACAAGCGGGCGCGGCAACGCGCCTCACGTGGAAAGCGCGTTTCGGAGAACACTGAATGGCCACCAAGGCAAAGACGCTGCAAGTCAAGGACAAGGAAAAAGACGACAAGGCAGCGGACGCCCCCGAGAAGGATGCCCCCGACGCGCCGTCGCCGTTGCTCGACCTTTCGGATGCTGCCGTCAAGAAGATGATCAAGCAGGCCAAGAAGCGCGGCTTCGTGACCTTCGATCAGCTCAATGAAGTGCTCCCCTCCGACCAGACCTCGCCCGAGCAGATCGAGGACATCATGTCCATGCTCTCCGACATGGGCATCAATGTCACCGAAGCCGATGACAGTGACGGCGAGGAAGACAAGGACGAGGCAGGCGACGACGATACCGACAACGAGCTCGTCGAGGTCACGCAGAAGGCCGTCACCGAGGTCAAGAAGAGCGAGCCCGGCGAGCGCACCGACGATCCCGTGCGCATGTATCTGCGCGAGATGGGCACCGTCGAGCTGCTGTCGCGCGAAGGCGAGATCGCGATTGCGAAACGCATCGAGGCCGGCCGCGAGGCGATGATCGCTGGCCTCTGCGAAAGCCCGCTGACCTTCCAGGCCATCATCATCTGGCGCGATGAGCTCAACGAAGGCAAGATCTTCCTCCGCGACATCATCGATCTCGAAGCGACCTATGCCGGCCCCGACGCCAAGAACAATCCGGGCATCATCGGCGCGCCCGTTGGTCCTGACGGCCAGCCGGTCGTGAACGGGGACGCCGCTGCGGTTGCAGTGCAGGCCGCAGCGCCCGCGCATGTCGCCCCGCCCGCGGCGCCGCCGTCACCGACGCCGTTCCGCCCCGCGCCTGCTGCTGCCGCACCGGGTGCCATCGATAGCGATGGCGAGGAGAAGGATCCCGGTGAGGCCGCCGCCGAAGCCGACATGGAGGACGACGAGTTCGAGAACCAGATGTCGCTTGCCGCGATCGAGGCCGAGCTCAAGCCGAAAGTCGTCGAGACCTTCGACAAGATCGCTGACAACTACAAGAAGCTGCGCCGCCTGCAGGAGCAGGATATTTCCAACCAGCTTCAGAACGAGACGCTCTCGCCCGCGCAGGAGCGCAAGTACAAGAAGCTGAAGGACGAGATCATCGTCGAGGTGAAGTCGCTGCGGCTGAACCAGGCGCGCATCGACTCGCTGGTCGAGCAGCTTTACGACATCAACAAGCGCCTCGTGTCCCACGAGGGCCGGCTGATGCGCCTTGCCGACAGCCACGGCGTCGCGCGCGACGATTTCCTGCGCAATTATCAGGGCTCGGAGCTCGATCCGCGCTGGCTCAACCGCGTCTCGAAACTCTCCGCCAAGGGCTGGAAGAATTTCGTCCATCACGAGAAGGACCGCATCAAGGAGCTGCGCCACGAGGTGCAGTCGCTGGCGGCGCTGACGGGGCTCGAGATCGGCGAGTTCCGCAAGATCGTGCACGGCGTGCAGAAGGGCGAGCGCGAGGCGCGCCAGGCCAAGAAGGAGATGGTGGAAGCCAACCTCCGCCTCGTGATCTCGATCGCCAAGAAATACACCAACCGTGGCCTGCAGTTTCTCGACCTGATCCAGGAAGGCAACATCGGGTTGATGAAGGCGGTCGACAAGTTCGAGTACCGCCGCGGCTACAAGTTCTCGACCTATGCGACGTGGTGGATCCGGCAGGCGATCACCCGCTCGATCGCCGACCAGGCGCGCACCATCCGCATCCCCGTGCACATGATCGAGACCATCAACAAGATCGTGCGCACCTCGCGCCAGATGTTGAACGAGATCGGCCGCGAGCCGACGCCTGAGGAACTGGCCGAGAAGCTCGGCATGCCCTTGGAGAAGGTGCGCAAGGTCCTCAAGATCGCGAAAGAGCCGCTCTCGCTGGAAACGCCCGTCGGCGACGAGGAAGACAGCCACCTCGGCGACTTCATCGAGGACAAGAACGCGATCCTGCCCATCGATGCGGCGATCCAGTCCAACCTGCGCGAAACCACCACGCGCGTCCTGGCGTCCCTGACCCCGCGCGAAGAACGCGTGCTCCGCATGCGCTTCGGCATCGGCATGAACACTGACCACACGCTGGAAGAAGTCGGCCAGCAGTTCTCGGTGACGAGAGAGCGTATTCGCCAGATCGAGGCGAAGGCGCTGCGGAAGCTGAAGCATCCGAGCCGGTCGAGAAAGCTGCGGAGCTTCTTGGATAACTGAGGAAGCACGCTCTCGGCATCTTCCTCGAAATATTATCTGCTAACATAGCTCCTTCGAGAATTCGGGAAGCTGGCGAGGCGATGACTCGTCAGCGGGCTGTCGAAAGAGCGTCGCCAAGGTCCGGACGCGGCGGCGGCGGACAGCATGGAAAGTTCGGGTCGTGCTTGATTTGTATTGCGCTGTATCGCATGCCGGGCGGTGAATACGGCGGCACCTGCTTGATAGACACGCGACCAGTCCTGTCCGGCGTAATGATAGTGCCGCCGCCGTCGTTGAAAATGCCGCCGACATACACCCTCGGCGTTTTCCCTTTATTCCTGTTCGTGACGGGTCCGGCGACCGCATTGCTGAGGCCACTGCATACCATTACCAGCGCAAGTGCGAGGCTTAGGCCTTTGGCGTAGCTCATGATCGTCTTTATCTCCTGTTGTGAAGCGAAGCGACCATCCGCTTCGACTGCGCGCGGTGTATAAGCGCGAGATCGGCGCCCGCCCGTGATCCAAATCACCATGCACCGTTAGGTGACTTGTCGCGGCGATTTCATCGAGGACAAGAACGCGATCCTGCCCATCGATGCGGCGATCCAGTCCAACCTGCGCGAGACCACCACGCGCGTGCTGGCCTCGCTCACCCCGCGCGAAGAACGCGTGCTCCGCATGCGCTTCGGCATCGGCATGAACACCGACCATACGCTCGAAGAAGTCGGCCAGCAGTTCTCGGTGACCAGAGAGCGTATTCGCCAGATCGAAGCGAAGGCGCTAAGGAAGGTGAAGCATCCGAGCCGGAGCAGGAAGCTGCGGAGCTTCCTGGATAACTGATTTGTAAGTCAGCTTTGACTGTCATTGCCGGGCTTGACCCACGGCTGTCCGGTTTAGCTTTGGCATAGGCTGAGGCTCATCTGTCGCTGATCTTTGATGATTGGCGGAGGCGGATCGAGGAGGCGATCGATCCGCCGTCGCTGCATGAGGTTTTGAGCGACCAG